>OBLW0100004332.1_pt1 | contig 10825 bp, 7 predicted proteins | sample 1520161 | NCBI WGS metagenome assembly OBLW01 (sample SAMEA3539309, study PRJEB22396) | soil metagenome | biome: tundra; feature: field; material: soil | place: USA | collected 2010-05 | depth 0.15 m
ATCCCTACATCCCGTGCACCGGTGCCCAGGAGATCATCCTCGATGCGCACCAACTCCTCCGGGTGCGGATAGGGCAAGGGGTGCAAGAGCGTGGCGTCGACCACGCTGAAGATTGCCGTCGTCGCACCGATGCTGAGCGCCATGGTTAGAATCGTGACGGCGGTAAAGCCGGGCGACTTGACCAACAGGCGCAAGGCGTAGCGCAAATCCTGCAGCAGGGTCTTAACCGAAATCTCCTGTTTGTCGTCGGGGACGGAACAATTCTATAGCTCCCGAGGAAGATTGCAAGCCAAAACATCCCAAGAAGACCGTTTACCTCGAAATGGCCAATGTCTGCTCCCACGCAATCGTGCTCCATGCGGGCCTAAGAACAAGCGCGAACAGCTGAACGACCGCTTCCTCATCGAGGCCGACGCGGGTGATGGTCAGCACCTTGATGTCATCATCCTGGGCGAAGCTTTGCGCTGCCTGTGCGATGGACTCCGCGGACCCGGAAAAAACAAGAATGCAGAGGGCAGAAGTTTCTCTCTTGTCCGCGCGGACCCGACAGTCTGAAGGGTGCTACCAAACCCGGCAGGCATTGGCGCTGACCATCGCCTGGCCGGCCTTGCAGCCCCAGGCCTTCTGGAACTCGGGCATGTTTTCAACTACGCCATTTACGCGGTAATTCCCCGGAGAATGCGGATCGACGCTGACCAGCATGCGGGCAAACTCTGGCCGCTGCTTTTCGCACATCACCCGTGCGAATCCCAAAAAATACCTTTGCTCGGGCGTGTAGCCGTCAATCTTCTGTGCAGACTTACCCGTTTTGTCCTCTGCAATGAGGCGCTCCAAAGCACTTAGTGCGATGCGAGCCCCGCCGTTGTCGGCGATGTTTTCACCCAGCGTCAGCTTGCCGTTGAGCTTGAGGTCGTCGATGACGGTAAAACTGCTGTACTCATCCGCCACGCAACTTGCCCGTTCTTCAAACTCCGTGGCGTCGTCCGCCGTCCACCAGTCGCGCAGGTTGCCTTGGGGATCGAACTTCCGGCCTTGATCGTCGAAGCCGTGGGTCAGTTCGTGCCCTATGCCTAAGCCGATGCTTCCGAAATTTACTGCGTCATCCATTGATTTGTCGAAAAATGGAGGCTGCAAGACGCCGGCTGGGAACACGATTTCATTGCGTGAGCCGCTGTAGTAGGCATCCGCCGTGGGTGGAGTCATGCCCCACTCCTTGCGGTCCAGCGGCTTGCCGATTTTGTTGATATCGCGCTTAGCTTCGAATTCGTTGGCGCGCAGAAAGTTCCCCATAAGATCGCCCTGCACGATCGTCAGTGAACTGTAATCGCGCCAAACGTCTGGATAGCCAATTTTGTTGCGGATGGCCTGCAACTTAACCTTGGCCTGCTTTTTCGTGGCTTCCGTCATCCAAGGCAGACCCTGAATGTCCTGATCCAGCGAGACTTCGAGCGCATCCACCATTTTCAACATGCGCTCTTTGCCCTCGGCACCAAACGTTGCTTCGACGTATCTCTGGCCTAATGCCTCGCCCAAAGCGCGGTCTGCGCCATCTACACAGCGCTTCCAGCGCACCTGGATTTCATCTTGTCCGGTCAGGTATTTTTGCATTTGGAAGTTGGCATCGACATACGGCTTGGAGAGCCACGGGGCAGCACGGTCGAGCAAGTGCCAGCTGACGTATGTCTTCCAAGCATCCAGCGGTTCTGAGTCGAGCGACCCGTTGATCTGCTTGAAGAATTCAGGATTGCTGACATTGAGTTCGGAAAAAGCCGGCGTGCCCGACGCAGCAAAGAATCGATTCAGATGAACGTTCGGCGCCAGGTCAATGGCAGCATCGCGGGTCATCTTGTGATCGCGACTCTTGGGATCGCGCCGCAAGGTGCGGTCGATGGAGGCTTTGGCCAAAGCCGTTTCGATTCGCAATACCGTCTGAGCCGAGTTCTCCGCCTGCTCAGAGGTCTGGCCGGAAAGTACGAACACCTTGGTGGCGTATTCCACCAGATGCTTTCGCATTTCAACCATCTTGGCATCGTCTTTGATGTAGTAATCGCGGTCAGGCAGCGTGAGGCCACCCTGGTCGATGTCTGCAATCACTTGGTTTGCATTATGCAGGTCGGGAGACGAGTGAAAGTTGAAAAGCGGCCTGGGGCCGATAAGGTGAACTCGGGCAATCACGTCGATCAACGCTGTTTTGTCTTGCGCACCAGCAATGCGGTCGAGTTCCGGCTTAAGAGGATCGAGGCCTTTGGCATCAGCGGATTTCTCGTCCATGCAAGCGCCGTAGTAGTCGCCGATTTTCTGGTCAATGGCGTTGCGGCTAGCGTCGTCAACCGAGGCTCTTTCCAAAATATCCTTCAAGATCAGCTTGTTGCGTTCGTCGACCTCGACGAAGCTTATCCAATCCCGCTGGTCAGCCGGAATTTCTGTGTTCTTGAGCCAATTACCGCAAGCGTATTGGTAAAAGTCGGTGCAGGGATCGACAGATTTATCGATATTGTCGATGCTAAAACCCGGCCCCGGCTTGTTGGCTGGGACGGTCTGGGCAAAACTGGAGATGGCGACAAGTAAGGAGAACACTGGCGCGAGACGGTGTAAACGCATACGCGAAAACCTCGTGAAAAAAGGATGCCGAATGTATGCCTGATGGGATTGGATGAGCTAGCCGCTGCCCAAGAACGACTCCAGGTATCGCCCACGATCGGGCGAGAACAATTGGGTGTTTTCTATTACGAACCGGCGTTTCCCGCCAGGCCGTTTAAGAAATGGCTTCATGACCCAATTGGCCGCTCGTTGTTCTTAGCCTTGATATCACAAAGCAGGTTCGCCATGCATGTTTTTTTGAGTTTCAGGAATTCCCTCCATTAAAAGGGGGACTTCATCTTCGATATCAAAGGTCCATTTGTCGGATTCAGCGCGAGTGGTCGTCAGTACTGGTTGAGCAACATCGACGGCCGGCAAACTGGCCGAAATTGAAATGTGTGCGGGCGATTTCCCTAGAACGCCATTTAAGGATATCTGTATCAATGCTTTAGCGTCGATTCACGATGTCAAATGCCAAAAACTCCAATTGCCATGAACTGAGCCTGCACAATGTTGCAGTCGCATTAAAGCAATTCTCCAAGTGCTCCTGGCTTCATTGCGCCTGATCCGGTTCGGCCGGCAGATTTGTCCCAAAAAACGTCCCTTGCGCCGGGGAAATCTTGCCTCGCGTTAAATTCGCCGAGGCGTCTGGGAGACAGATTTTGGGGTTCCGGATGTGTCACCGGCTATCCGGAAGTAACTCTCAAATGTTGAAAACTTGCCTTTTCGCGTTTTGAAGCCAATTCCAGGGGACAAGAGAAGACCACGAGCTTGGCGATATTGCTCAACAAGTGACTTCCGAGATGACGAGTCGCGCGCTAGAATGCTCGTGAAGCTCGATGGGTTGCCTCATTTCGTCTGTGCTGGGTGGTTTCATTCTGTTGTAACGACTGGCTTCATACCGCTGCAGTCTGCAAATTGTCGGCCCCGTCCGAGCTCCCTCCGGATCAGCTTTTTCGGGGGTGATCCTGAGAATTGCTTGCAACAGCTGCTAATGCGCGTTTGGGCGTTAGACCAGGATCATGCCGGGCTAGCTGGGCCCACGAGTTTGTTCTAAGCTTTCTCTATGACAACTTGGACACCTTATACGGCAAACACACGAGGAATAGCGGTGAGCGTTGAGCCGACTTACCTTGAGACGAGATCATCGCCGAACGGTTCGCAGTATTTTTGGGCTTATCGAGTGGTCATCGAGAATCAGGGACCAGAAACGGTTCAGTTGCTGAGCAGGCACTGGATGATCACGAATGCGCGTGGCGAATTGACCGAGGTCAAAGGACCAGGTGTTGTCGGGGAGCAACCGGTCCTCAAGCCGGGAGAGAGCTTTGAATATACGAGTGGCGCGCCTCTCAACACGCCGTCGGGGATGATGGGCGGGGCTTACCAGATGGAGAGTGAGAGCGGTGAGCGTTTTGATATTGAGATACCGACATTCTCGCTGGATCGTCCGAATCAGGACGTACTAATGAATTGATAATAGAGCTCATCGGTTAGGGATCGAGAATTAGGGTTCGCGCATCGCGCGATTTAGCATTGGTGTGCTCGGCGAAGGCGGCCAGCGTGTAGTCTGCCGCTAGGTCCCCTAGCCGACCCGACCGAGATGCTGGCTGAGAATCCAGTCAAGGTTCCGCTTTCGGCTACAGAGAAGGCCGTGATAAGGTCCCCGTAGCGGATTTTTCTGCCAGAGAGACACCGATGCAGAGACGCACATTCGTCAGCATAGCGACGGGCGCTACAATGGCCTTCGCTTTGAAACCTGGCATTCTAGCCAGTGAGCAGGAACCAAAACAACCGGTTCCCTATCCCGATCCAGCAGTAGAAGTCGTTGATCCTCGCTTCGCGAAATATATAATCATCAGCGCGGCGGTAGAGCGCCTGTATACGGGTGCGCGCTGGACAGAAGGTCCGGTGTGGATTGGCGACGGCGGATACCTTATCTTTAGCGACATTCCCAACAACCGTATGCTGCGATGGCTAGGGGAAACGGGAGATGTCACCATATTCCGCAACCCCTCGAATTACAGCAATGGCAATAGCCGTGACCGTGTTGGGAGGCTGGTCACTTGCGAGCACGACACACGCCGTGTAACGCGGACCGAATATGACGGCACCGTCTCAGTGCTGATGGATAGTTTTCAAGGTAAGAAACTCAACGCTCCAAACGACCTCGTGGTCCACTCTGATGGGGCCATCTGGTTTAGCGATCCCGGCTACGGCATTATGTCGAATTACGAAGGTCACAAAGCTGCTTTCGAACTCCCGGCCAACGTTTACCGGCTCGACCCGAATACGCGCGTGGCAACAGTTGTGGCCAGCGATATGGAGAAGCCCAACGGCCTCTGCTTCTCTCCCGACGAGAAAATGCTTTACATAGTGGATAGCGCAGTTCCAAAGCACCCGGACGCTCCGCGCCCGATTCGGGTGTATGACGTTGTGGAAAGCGTGAGGCTGGCGAACGGGCGAATGTTTGTGAACATGTCGCCGGGTACTTCCGATGGCATTCGCTGCGATGTGGACGGCAATGTTTGGTCCGCTGCCGGGTGGGGCGGAGAAGGCTTTAACGGGGTGCATATCTTCGCCCCCGACGGCACTCTCATCGGAAAGATTCATCTTCCTGAAACGTGCGCCAATCTTTGTTTCGGTGGCACCAAGAGAAACCGCTTGTTCATGACTGCGAGCCAGTCTCTTTACGCCCTTTATGTCGGTACAGAAGGCATCCCGATGGCTTGATTCGAGGGCTTACCCAGAGTCACCGGCCACTCGTTTCTTCCATTCCGCACGTATGACCGGCTCATCGGCAGTTACCATTCGTTCAATACCGAACACGGCCAGACAGCTGGCGACGGTCATTTGATCTTTGGTCAATTGTTGAAAACTTGGCATTTCACTTTCTGAGGCTATGAATGCGAGCGGCTGTCGCCTCTTGTGAACTGAGTCTGCAGAAAAATGCGATGAGAATGTATCGCCAACTGACGGCCAAAACTAGCCATAAGTAATCGATAAACAATGGTGTAGAACAGTTCTGCTTGGCGCCGTCCGGGTCTTGGGAAGCCGTTCATCTCAATGTCTCTAGCCGGGTCACTGGGATATATTAGCTTTCTACCAGAGAACAAACTTGGAATTGTGGCTGAGACAGATGGCGCACAGCGTATTTATTTGCCACTCAACGAGAGATAAGCAGGTTGCGGATGCCGCGTGTTCCGCGCTAGAGGCGCAGAATATCCCGTGCTGGATTGCGCCCCGCGATATCTTCGCCGGCGAGGAATACGGAGAGGCCATTATCGATGCGCTTGATGAGTGCCAGATCGTTCTGCTGATCTTCTCCCTTGCGGCCAATAACTCTCCTCAAGTCAGGCGTGAGATCGAGCGTGCGGTCAGCAAGGGAAAGATCATTGTTCCCTTCCGAATTGAAGACGTCCTGCCCTCCCGCGCCATGGAGTTCGCGCTCGGCAACACGCATTGGCTGGATGCAATGTCGCCCCCGTTGGAGGACTATCTTCCCAAGTTATGCACTTCGATTTCGCGTTTGCTCCAAAAGCACAAGCCAGTCGAACAGAGAATGTGGAATCCTCCTGAGCCGGTCGCGGAGGAGATCAAGCCAACCCCTGAGCCAATCGCGCTCGAGACCGCAATGGACCTTGTACAAACTCCGCAGGAGACAGTTGTCAAGGCGCAGCCGGCTTCTGAGATGGTGCTTTTGAGCGCTGAGGATGCTGCTGTGGCAGCCAAGTCCGAACCGGCAAGCGCCGTTGAGGATCCTCAGGAGGAACCGGAAGAGGTTCCGGGTTCCGTTCATGCCATCCTCGAAGCGCACGCAGAAGAGGCGAGGGCCCGAACCGAGCCAGTTATGCCGGAAGCCATTGATGAACGCAATCCATCTGTTGAGCCAGTTGCCGACGAACCCCGAGGGATCATTGAACCGCCATTGGAATCTACTGAGGGGCCAGCAGAGCCGATCCCAGGATCAACCATCGAGGAAACTCACAACGTTACTGAAACGACCCTGGATTCTGTCTCCGAAGATGTCAGAGCACAGGAGCAGGTTTTGGAAGAAAAGCCCGTCGAATCTGCTAGGCAGCTTTTAGAGCCTGAAGCCGCAGTAACGGATCGTGGTTGGCGTCGGCTGCACTTCTGGGCGCAGGTGGGATTTGCGGCACTGGCGTTGGTTGTCGTTGTAGCAGGAGTGTGGTTCTCTGTTTGGACATACGAGTCGCGAGGGTTGTTGCGCATTCTTAAAACGGATGGCACAACGTACTCTGTAGCCTTTAGCCCCACCGACCCGATCCTGGCATCAGGAAACTATGATGTTAACTCTGATGTCCAAATTTGGAATATCTCCAATGGTCAGAAATTGTATGCGCTAGGTGATTCCGGAGCATTGGTCCATTCGCTGGTCGTCAGCGCGGACGGCCGGTTTGTTGCATGGGGGGAAAACCCAAATGTCACCCTTTGGGATCTCAGAAACGGACAGATCCAGCACCTCCTGACTGGCCATGCCGATGCGGTCAATTCTGTGGCATTCAGTCCTGATAGCCGGACATTGGCGTCAGGAAGCGACGACCAGACAATAAAGCTGTGGGATGTAAACAGCGGGAGCTTGCTGCGCACGATCAAGGGCGATTCCGGAAAGGTGTTCGCCGTGGCATTCAGCCCCGATGGACGCACGTTGGCGTCAGGAAATTTCGACGACAGCGTCAAACTGTGGGATCCGGCCAGCGGCCAGTTGTTGCGAACTCTATCGGCCCACTTGCTTTCTGTCACCTCCTTAGCTTTTAGCCCAGATGGACGCACCCTGGCATCCGGAAGTTGGGACAGTTCCGTTAAGCTGTGGGATGTAGGTAGCGGGCAGGAGTTGCGGACCCTAAATGCCGCCTCTTTCGTTTACGCGGTCGCCTTCAGCCCAGATGGCAGAACAGTAGCCTCAGGCAGTTTGGACTCGACCGCGAAACTGTGGGACGCGTCCACGGGGAGATTGCTGCGCACCTTGCATCGCAATAGCGGCTGGGTTCAGTCCGTGGCATTCAGTCCAGATGGCCGCACTCTTGCCGCAGCGAGTACGGGCACCATCGACCTATGGGACGTCTCCAGCGTGAACAAGTAACGCACTGGCTCTTCCCATTAGAAGCCAAATGGCCAGAGCCTGGTGGTCCCGATCGGTCGGAAAATTCTCACGGCGGGTGGACTAAATCCAAAGTTACATATTATGGGCGGTCAAATGTTGAAAACTGGGCTTTGCACTTGTTGAGGCCGGATTACCCGTGGCAGCGAATCGCCCGGCCTCCCTGGCGCAAACACCGGCCCTTTCTACGCCAAGGTTCTTCTCGCATTGCGGTCTGCCTCAAGAGGGATGCAATCCCATTCAAATCGGTGCCAAAAAGGGGATCCCGGTGCGTAGCCGAAACGGTTGCTTTTGCGGGCGCAAGAGTGCCATAATGGCCGGCACCCGGGGGAAAATTCAAACGATCGGAGGGAAATTGATGACCAGGTTTGTGAAAGCAATGTCGCCCATTGCCGCGCTGTTTGCGGTTTATCTCTTTACGGCTTCTGCGCACGCAGCGACTGAACCGCCCGACCCGTGTTCCCTGCTGACGCCGGCGCAAGTGGGCAACGTAATGCGAGCGACTTACACCGCTCCATTGAAGAGTGTGGCGCCGCAGCCTTATGCCAACTCGGTGACTGGTACGGATTGCCGATACAACGGAAGAAACCAACTGTGGTTTCGCATCTATTACGATAGGTCGGCCAACGACGCGACGACGCTGTTCGCGAAGCTGAAGATGTTTTACAGCCCTACCACCCCTGCCTCTGGCATTGGTGACGAGGCGTATTTCGACAAAGAGGGCGCACTGCATGCGAGAAAAGGCAACGTGCGCTTCTATCTCAATGCGGGCACTGACAAGCTGCAAGCAGCGCTGACGAAACTCGGCGAAATTGTGGCAGGGCAGCTGTGAGAACAGGCACTTGGTCATATCGATGACCCCAGTTTTGCCGGTGATAAGACTTTTCATCCTATGGGGAACCGGTGAAAGCAACAGCATTACTTCTGAATAGCAATTTTGTAGAGCGAGTTGACCGTTTGGATTTGGATTCGGATGAATGGACGAGGGTGTTGCGGCCCATGTCAATTGTTGAAAACTGGGCTTTGCGCAATCTGAGGCCGAGATCGCTAGCGGCGCTCCAGTTTTCTGCATCTAATCTGGACGTCAAATGAGGATAGAGAGCCATGCAAAGAACGGTTTCGCTCTTTTGTGCGATTGGGGTTCTACAGTTCGCATCAATCGCTTCCGCGCAGCGCGCCTACTTGGGATTCGACAAGAACGATTACCCGGGAGATTCCGCGCTCGGCGCGATCCGCGGGTCTTTTCAGTACACCAGCTACTGGCTGAACAATCCCCCAGGGCTTGATCACAACCCGTGGGCTGGGAAGCGGTATTTGATCAAGCAGAAGGGCTTTGGTTTTCTAGTACTTTTCAACGGCAGGCTTCACAATGAACTGCAGGCTAAGGATGCTGCCGCTCTCGGAAAGAAAGATGGCAACGCTGCGGTGGATTCTGCAATTCGGGAAGGGTTTCCACGAGACATCCGCATCTTTCTGGACCAAGAAGAAGGTGGACGATTGTTACCTGATCAGGCAGCATATGTCTTTTCGTGGATCGATGCAGTACGCCGACGGGGAGCGCGAGCGGGTGTTTATTGCTCAGCAATTGATGTGGCTGAAGGAAACGGCCAAATCAATACGGCGGAAAACATCCTGCAGCTCGAAGGCGAAAAGTTGAAGTCGAAAAGGATGTCGCAAGCCTCCTCGGACCTAAAACTGTGGGTAGCCAATGATCAATGTCCCCCGGCACCCGGATGTACTCTTGCCAACCTGCAACCTTCTTCAGGAGCGCGATTGATCGATCGCCATCAAATCGCAGTTTGGCAATATGCTCAGTCGCCACGCCGTGCACAATTCAGCTCAAGCTGTCCCAAGAACGCTGCAGCTGACGGAAACTGCTATGCGCCGCAGCTCCCACATAATCCAGAATCGTTCATTGACTTAGATGTTGCGACTTCTCCGAACCCGTCCGAGGAACATTGATTACGTCCCCTCCACATCCTGCGGGTTCATTGGACAGACAAGAGCTGTCCAGGTGTCGTTCTCCTTCCTTTTGCTCTTCCGGATTTCGCCATCGTGTATGGAGCGTTTAAGCTCGTTGAGATAATGACAAGGGTCAGCAATCAGGCTGATCACGCTGTCGATCACATGCCAAAATAGCTCGTTCCGGACGAGTCGGCGCCAAACCGGAAATTGAGCGGTCAAATGTTGATAACTGGGCTTTGCACAAGTTGAGACCTGAACAGTTCGCTATTTGAGGAGCGTCCGTGCGGTGGCCGCCAGCATTCTCGGACAAAATGGAGTTTGTCGTTACTCGAGAGAGTCGAGAGCGCGACACGCGCGCATGTGAATGAGAGGATATGAACGCCCTTGGCTATCTGTCTCCGAACGCCCGATACGCTCGAAACCAACATGCTCATCGAACCCCACAGCTTGCGCATTTTGTTCGTTCACATCAGTCGTAAGGTCTGGGTGGATGCGCAGCGCGTGTTGAATGAGCGCGCGCCCAACACCCGATCCACGTTGCGATGGATCGATAAATAGAGCCTCCATATGTCCACCGTCGAGAAGCATAAAGCCTATCGGATGATCGCTGTCGTCCACGGCCAGCCAGAGAAGGGCTTGCGGCAGGAGGGTGACAACCTCCGCTTCAATCTCCTGCCTGTCGGTCGGAGATAAGAAGTGGTGCGTTGCATCGACTGCCCCGCGCCAAATATCCAAAACTCGCTTCCCATCCGCTGCCGTCGCCGTTCGTATACGCACCATTAACACCAGAATACCCGCGAACTGCATGCCGCATTCATGGAAGCGCACGCAGACGAGCGGATCGGGAACGATAAGTCGGCATGTGACAAGGTTTCCTACGGGTTTGGCATCGTGCCGTTCGGATCACCGAGGTCCAGGAATCAGGTGTCATTTGGCGAAAACTGGGCTTTGCACCTGTTGAGCATAGGAGAGGTGCACTCTGAGCCAAGCATCCGCGTTGTAGCCGCCTTCATTCCTGGACCCTGCGGCGTCTCCCAGGAGAAATCCTTTGGGAGCCGGTTTCCACGTGATAGAAAGGTGTTGGAATGACCCACGACAGTCGCGTCGCAAAAACGGCTACCGTTAAAAACCTCTTTGACTCCAGTCTGGCGGGAGATACAA
>OBLW0100004333.1_pt1 | contig 10824 bp, 8 predicted proteins | sample 1520161 | NCBI WGS metagenome assembly OBLW01 (sample SAMEA3539309, study PRJEB22396) | soil metagenome | biome: tundra; feature: field; material: soil | place: USA | collected 2010-05 | depth 0.15 m
CGGTCGAAACGTTCCCGGCGCAGCGCCATGATGACGGGCCAGCTCAGGGTCGGCTTCGCCTTTCCCCGCTTCCTGGGGAAAGCCCAGACGCGGGCCAGTCCCGGCGAATGCTGCAGAAGCGGCACAACTTCATCGGCCACCAGCACGTGGAGAGCGGAACCCGGGAAGTGTTCCCTCATGGCGCGCAGGGCAGGCGTCATCAAAGCCGCATCACCCAGGTAGCGGAACTGGATGGCCAGGATCTTCAAGAGGCTGCTCCGGTCACAGACTGTAACATCGGTCGGCAAGTATGTTCAGGGGGCATGAGGGAGACGAGGTTTTTTTCGCTGGCAAAGCAGTCTCGCAGCGGGTTAGAACGGGGCTGGGAAGCGCGCCCAGGGTTGTCAGCCGGGCTGAGTATTTGTATGTTGGGGGGAAAGCGTATCAAACGACTGGTGCAACACGACAGTGCGGTCTGACATGGCGGCCAAACCTGCCCAAGGTGGTTTCCTGCAAAGAACCCAAGGCGCCCGGAAGGTCATGGTCCTGGACCTGGGCTTCCTGGGTGACACGGTGCACCTCTTGCCGGCCTTGTGGATGGTCCGGCAGGCCTATCCGCAAGCGGAGCTGCACGCGGCGGTAGCCGACCATATCATCTCCCTGATGGCCTGCCTGCCGTGGGTGAACCGCGCCTGGGGTTATCCACGATTCCCGAAGCATGCGACATTGCGGCAGAACGTGCAGATGGTGGCGCGGCTGCGCAAGGAACGGTTCGACGTGGTGATCAACCTGAACGGGTCGGACCGGTCGAGCTGGCTGACGTTCCTGAGCGGGGCGCCGGCGCGGTTGGGGCGCAGACCCAGGGATGGCGGACCGCCGTTCTGGGGGCGCATGGTCACAGAGTACGTTCATTACAACTCGACGACCGAGCCGGTTTACTTGCAGAAGTGCCGGTGCCTGGAGCAGGCTGGCTTCCCTTTCACGCAAGCGGAGTTTCACGCGCAGATAGACCCGGTACATCTGGAGACGTCCGGGATCAATGCAGCCGATGCCGGGACGTATTTCCACTTGAGCCCGTTTACGACGGCCGACAAGAAGGAGCTGGCGCCCGAGCAACTCGCCGAGCTTATAGGCGCGCTGGAAAGCCGGTTTCCTGAGAAGCGTTGGGTTGTTTCCGGGGCACCCACGGAGCGCGAGCGCCGGAAGATGGAAGCGTTGGTGGCGGGCTTGAGGCGGAAGCCCTGGAAGGTGTTTGCCGGCGGATTGAACCTGGTGCAGTTGGCGGCGGTCATTCAGCATAGTGCGGCGCATTTGTGCGGCGACACCGGGACACTGCACCTGGCCTTGATGACCGGAGCACCCTCGGTTTCGTGGTTTCGACCCGGTCCGGGCATACGCACCTGGGCTCCGGAGGGAAACCGGCATCGGACCCTCGTGGGAACGGCGGACACAGAAGAGGGCGCTTTGCGAGGAGTGGATACCAACGAACTTGTTCGCGCGGTAGCCGAAGTGCTGGGCACTGCCGGTTCTGATGAGTCCTGACTCAGCATCAAGCCCGGCATAATGGAAGAGACAACCTGAGGGAGACGCGCCCACGCTTCATTGCCCAGTGGCCGCATGGCGGCCAGGCAGTAAAGCGACCCCGAGCGAAACTTCCAAGTGCATTTAGACGGAAAGCGATTAGATTGGATTTATGAACCAGTCAAATTGCTTATGAGAGAACCCTTGGCATTCGGTCAAGTTGGCGGAACTGGCAGTTCGCGGCGCGGCTTTATCCGCCAACTCGGCTTCGCCGCCGCGTTGTTCAGCGTGCCGGGTCTCTTTGCCGAAGAGCTGGCACGGAAGACCCCCGGGGTGGAAGAAGGCCCTTTCTATCCTCCCAGACTACCACTGGATACCGACAACGATCTGGTGATTGTGAATGACTCGACTACGCCGGCAGTCGGGCAGGTGGCGCACATCAGCGGGCGGCTAATGGACACGAAAGGCGACCCCATCCGGAACGCAACGATTGAGCTTTGGGAGGCAGACAGTCGGGGAGTGTACCTGGCGGATCAAGCGAGCCGGAGCAGATTCGACGCGCATTTCCAGGGCTTCGGCCGGTTTCTGACCGGCTCGACGGGCGAATATTATTTTCGCACGATTAAACCGGTGTCGTATGCCGGCCGGCCAGCTCCCCACATCCATTTCAAAATCAAAAAGCAGGGCCGCCAGCCCTATACGACCCAGCTCTTTGTCAAGGGTGACCCGGGCAACCAGCAGGATCGCATTTGGAGGCGCATCGGCGACGAACCTATCCGGGCCCTGGTCACGGTGGATTTCGTTCCCGTCATGGAATCGCGTATAGGAGAACTGGCAGCGCGGTTCGATATTGTGCTGGGGGCGACGCCGGAGGCTTGATCTGCGGTGCCGAATGATGGCGGCACCTTAAACCAGAATCTCCTTGTGCAAGGCTGCCGCCGGGCATAGGAAGGAGCCATGTCGAGACTGCAATCTTCTTCTCTGGCTTCCGTCACCCGCCGGCAATTCATTTATTACTCGGCCCTCGCGGCGAGCGGGATGGCGCTGGCGGATTACGCCAAGCCGCGGCCGCGCCGCGTCTCACCCAATGAAAAGTTGAACATCGCGGGCGTCGGCGCCGGGGGCAAGGGCGCCAGCGACATGCGCTGTTGCTCGGGAGAAAACATCGTGGCGCTGTGCGATGTGAACGAAGACTCCGCAGCAGCCACGCGCCAGAAGTTCCCACAGGCGAGGTTCTATAAAGATTTTCGGGTGATGTTGGAGAAGGAGAAGTCAATCGACGCCGTGGATATCGCGACGGCTGACCACATGCACGCCGCGATCGCCGCCATGGCCATCAAGATGGGCAAGCATGTTTATTGTCAAAAGCCGCTCACGCACGATGTTTATGAAGCGCGTACATTGCGCGCTCTGGCGCAGGAGTACAAAGTAGCGACCCAGATGGGCAACCAGGGCAGCGCATCGGATGGTCTGCGCCGCGCCGTCGAAGTAGTCCATTCCGGGCTAATCGGGCCGGTGCGAAAGGCGTACGTCTGGACCAACCGGCCCATCTGGCGACAGGGCATGGAACGGCCTGCCGGAAGCGATCCAGTGCCTGCGAGCGTGGATTGGGATCTGTGGTTGGGCACCGCGCCGTGGCGGCCGTTCAAGGCCAAGTGGCCTGAGACAGTTGCCGGGGGCCGGCGTGACGTTTACCAGCCGTGGGTTTGGCGGGGTTGGCTGGACTTCGGCACGGGCGCCCTGGGCGACATGGCTTGTCATACGGTGAATTGGCCATTTCGGGCACTCAAGCTGGAATATCCGACTGAGATCGAGGCGGAATGCTCCGGCCTCACGAAAGAGATGTATCCCAACAGCTCGAAGATTCGGTTTGAATTCCCCGCGCGCGGGGAGCAGCCCCCAGTCACGCTCTGGTGGTTTGATGGCGGAAACAAGCCGCCAACAGAAGTCACCTCCAATGTGGTAAGCCTGCTGGACAAGGTTTCCGGCAGCGGCTGTATTTTAGTGGGTGACAAAGGCGAGTTGTTCTCGCCCGACGATGGTGACGGGGATTTCCGCTTCTTCGCCAAGCTCAAGGATGATAAAGAGCTGACGCGTGCCACCGAACACGAGGCCGCCAAAGCGATCCCCCAAACCATACCGCGGAATCCCTTCAAAGGTGGAACGGATGAACGCCAACACCAGGAATGGATTGCTGCGTGCAAAGGCGACGCCCCGGCATACTCCAACTTCGATGTCGCAGCTTATCTGACCGAGATCATGCTGCTCGGCTGCGTGGCGATGCGCACCGGCAAGAAACTGGAATGGGACGGTCCGAAGATGCGCGCCAGGAATGCTCCCGAGGCGTCCCAGTACGTCCGCCGCAAATATCGCAAGGGTTGGAAGCTGTAAGCCAGGTATTGCAGGCGCTTCGCGAAGGCTACCTGCCAGCCTGAATCAACACTGTTCCCCCGGCGAAGTCCGCTGGCAAGCGTAGGATCCCGTCCCTGCCTGCCTTGACCTTGCTCCCGTTGACCCGGGCGCTCTTGACCGGGCCGCTGCCGCTGACCTCCAAGTGCAAGCGCCCTTGCCGGTAGCGCAGATCGGCTTTAACCGGCGGGCTCCCCGGGTAGAGTGCCGGCCGAATGGCCAGCGCGCCGTGCTCAAAACTCACTCCCAGGTAATGCCGCACCACAAATAACGCGACCTCGCCGGACGTCCACAGAACCAGACCGCAAGTTCGGCTCTGCATACGTGTTGAGGGGATCTCCTCGAACCACGTTCCGGCACGGCCCCCCGGGCAGGTGTTGAGCCATTCCAGCGCGCGGCGGCTGCGGTCGAAGTTCCCAGCGTCGTGATCCGCTCGCAGGATGAACGTGGTCGCGAACGGCCACGGCCCCGGCTGATCGGGCTGGCTGCTGGTGTGGTAACGGTCATACCCGCCGTCCGACCAGCGCGTGTTCCATAGGCCCTCCAGGTCGTCGAGGGTGTGATGGGCCAACTCAGAATGGGCCGGCACAACGCCCAGGGCGATTGGCAAGGCCATCGAAGCGTCAGGCATCAGGCGATGCCCATGCTCAGTCTTAAGTGGCACGTCCGGGAAGAAGCCCGGGAACCCGCCGGGGTCCTCGGCTACTGCACCTGTGACGTTGCGGCGCTTGATAAGCCGCCCGTCGCGCACCAGTGCCCGCTCGGGATGCGAGAGCATCGCCTCTCGAATCCGGTTAGCCTCGTTCCGCCATCGCTCCGCACGGTCTTCGGCACCCAAGGCTGGCGCCAGCTCCGCCGCTTCTCTCAGCGCGAGGATGACGTAGGTCTGGTAAGCCAGTTCATAGGCATCCTCGAAGGCGCGCTCCCAGAACTCGCGCCGGTTATGGACCATGCCCGTGTCGTCTCGGAACTGCGGCTGCAAGGGGCGCTCCACCACCTTAATGAGCAGCTCGCGATGCTGGCGGACGAAGGAGTCATCGCCTGTCCAATCCCGGTAGCAGCGGAGCAAGTGGAACAGCTCACCCGCCTGGTCAAACTGCTCGCGGTCGGGCGCGTCGAAGCTCTCGGCAATCATGGTCACACCGTCTTTGCTGATCATCTTGTCGAAGATGTGCTGGAGAACGTTGCGCGTCGCCTCGAACTCTCCGGCATGCAGGGCACCCAGGGCGGTATTGGAGCTGTCGCGAACCCATTGACCGCCGTATTCGAAGATGCCGGCGTCCATCGTCCCATCCGGGCCAATCATCCCCGCCAGCCCGAACCGGGCCTTATCGAACAACTCCTGCACGGTTTGGTCCCGCGTTGAGACGGACGAAACCGCCGCCCAGGCGCGGGCGGTGTCCCTGAGAGCCGCGGAGATTCTGGAAGTGGCAATCCCCTTGGCTTGTGCGACGAACTGGGCACGTTCGCCGGCGGGCACCTGGACCAGCAGCAGAGTTTCAATGATCGCGCTTCCCCGCGGAGCAATTGCTACCGGGCCGATCTCCAGCAGCGCATTAGGCGCGTCAACTTTCACCGGTGTCGCGTCTCCCACCGCCAAGCCTAGCCGCGCCCGGTCTCCCGCTTGCAGCAGCAGATTACCTTCCTGCTCCACTCGAGTCGGCGGCAAGTGCATGCGCAGCAGCACGGATTCCTTGCCCACCAAGTGCGCCCCTTCCAATTGCACCGTGCGACGGAAGGCGCCTTCGGCCTCCAGAGCACTAATGCGCTCGGTCACCCGCACGCCGCCCGCCCACCACACAGCCTCCACGGCGGGAATACCCTCCGCCACTAACCATCGGGTGTCGGTGCGATGGCCCAGGGCAGTGAAGGGAAACCCGCCCAGCACTACTTCAAGTGCGCTGGAGCCAAAGCCCTCCTTGGGCACGAAATTGAAGGCATTCTCCTTCCGGGCGCTCTGCTTTGCATCCTGAGCGTCAAACAGCAGCCGGGTGAAGGCCGGCCCGAGATCAGCCCGATCGGCCTGCACGACCATCTGCGCCCGGCCACTGCGCAAAACGAAATACTCGCGCCCGTGAAAGAACGCGGCGTTGTTCAGGTCGAAGAGTGAGGGCGTATCTTCTGCCGCGTGAACGCATGCAGCGGCCAGGAGCAGAGCAAGAAGACAATGGACCCGTTGAAGCACGGTGTCCTTTCTGCCGCACGGACCAATCGAAAGCAATCGCTTTCCGACGCCACCCCAAGTGAACAGTGTAAAACTCGTCGCAGTCTGGTAGCGGTAAGAACGGGCTCAACGCGCCCTGCCGCGTGGTTGACTTTCGGCGGGGGCAACCGCAGATTGCGAGCATGAAATACCGAGTGGTCATCGAGGTGGACGAGGACGGGATGTTTGTGGCGGAATGTCCGGCTCTGCCCGGCTGTATTTCGCAAGGCAAGACGCGCGCCGAAGCCCTGGCCAACATCAAGGATGCCATGACCGGCTATCTGGCCAGCCTCAGGAAGCACGGCGAGCCAGTGCCATCGCCCATCAGCGAGGAGATCGTCGAAATTCCCGCATGAGCCGCCTGCCCGTTTGCTCCGGGCAACAGGCCGTCCGCGCCTTCCAAAAAGTGGGCTACGCGGTAGATCATCAAACCGGCAGCCACATCATCCTGCGCCACCCGCAAATGCGCCGACTCACTGTGCCCAATCATCGGGAATTGGCCAAAGGGACGTTACGGGCGCTAATCCGGGAAGCGGGTCTGACGAAGGAGGAATTTGCCGGCCTGCTCTGTAAGGTGGCGGCGGACCGGGTTCGAGCTAAGCCCCTTTTGCACAGGCGTGCTCTGGGAACACTCGGAGCGCGAGCAGGGAAGTGTCCGATGCGCGCCCCAGGGAAACAAGGCTGCCGCAGCAGTTCTCATTATGGCGAGGAGTGGGGCAGGTCTCCGACCTGCCGGTTGATGGAGTCTCCGACTCCGCGCGGGGCCAGAGGCCCCTGCAACCGGCAGACCAGGAGGTCTGCCCCACACTGCTTGCCATAATGAGAATTGCTGAGGCTGCCTCAAGCAGACTTGCGAGGCCGCCCTCCCAGCCAGCACAATAGCCCCGATGCCGGACCGGATAGAGACGCCGTCAGACGTGATTCTGACGCCGCACGGGCTATTGCTCCTGGAGAACACCGCGCCGCCCTCACCCTGGCTGGAAGTTGAAACGGGGCGGCGGGTAGCGGCGGCGTTTGCGGAATCGCCAGCTCGGGGCTTGTTGCACTTGGGCACGCGGGAACTCAATGCGGCGCTGCCCCCGGCGGGCGCGTGGTGGAGGGAATTGGCCCGGCGTTTTCTGACGCAGCTCTGTCACGCTGCCGGCCTGGAAGGGTCACGGGAAGTTGCCGCCCAGCCACCACCGGCCGAGGCGGAACTCTCGGTGCTGGTGGACACGGCTCCGCCGATGCGAGGCGGGGAGTATTTGCGCACGGAGGTGGTGGCCCAAATCTGGCGCAGTCTGGACGAGTTGGTTCGCGCTGAAATCGCCCGCCATCCGCAGGGGGCGGGCGCGTGGTTAAAGGAAAGTCATCCGTTGTGGCGGATGGTGGGGCGGGTGACCTTCCACCTGGCCGAAAACAAGAAGCATCCGACGCATCCGTTTGCCTTCATGGCCAGTTACGCCTCACGCCTCTCCAGTCAATCCCGCGTGCAGCATCTGCCGCTGGGCCGCGCCTTGCAGAAGTACGCGGGCGCCGGAAACAAACCGGCGCTGCTCAACCTGTTGTCCCCCGTCCAAAAGGCGGCCGAGAAAAGCGAATTCGTGCGGGAACTCGTGGACACGAGCCGGATTTTCAAGCCGCTACCGTGGACGCCCGCCGAAGCTTACCGGTTTCTCAAAGCAGCGCCCGCCTGCGAAGAGGCGGGCGTGATCGTGCGGCTGCCGGATTGGTGGAAGGGCGGCCGTCCGCCGCGTCCTCGGGTCAGCGTGCGCTTGGGCCAGGACCGCGGCGCCGGTTTAGGGGCCGACACCCTGCTGGATTTCTCCGTCGAGAAGACACTGGACGGCGAGCCGTTGACGGATGCGGAATGGCAGTCGTTGCTCTACTCGGCAGACGGCCTGGCGTTCCTGCACGGCAAATGGGTGGAGGTGGACCCGGGGAAACTGCAGGAGGCCCTGGCGCATTGGAAGAAGGTCGAGAACCTGTCGCGGCGTGATGGAATTACGTTCTTTGAGGGGATGCGGATGATCGCCGGGTTTCAGCCCGGAGCTGCCGGCGGCGAGGAGGCTCCGGCGACGGGAGCAGATCATGAGTGGTCGGGCATTCAAGCCGGCGATTGGCTGGACGGGGTGCTGGCTGAGTTGCGCGATCCATCACGCTTGGGAACCGGGACGGATATTCCTGGATTGCAGGCGCAACTAAGGCCTTACCAGGCGGCTGGAGTGAACTGGCTATGGTTCCTGGCGCGGCTGGGACTGGGCGGCTGCCTGGCAGACGACATGGGCCTGGGCAAGACACTGCAAGCGCTGGCCTTGCTGCTGAGGCGCAAGACTGAAGGCGGCTCCGCGGAGAGCGGGCAACGGGGTCCATCCGCCGAGGCGCAGGCGCCACGCGGCTCCAATCTCCTGGTGGTGCCCGCTTCCCTGCTCGCGAACTGGCGCTCCGAAATCGAGCGGTTTGCGCCCGCCCTGAGCTTTATCATCGTCCACCCCTCGGAGGTGGAAGCGCCCGCTGTGGTGCTGGGATCGCCGGCGGGGCAATCTGCGGACCTGGTCATCACCACGTATGGGATGCTCACGCGGCTGGAAGCCCTGCGGCAGCGGACCTGGAACCTCGTGATTCTGGATGAGGCGCAGGCCATAAAGAACGCCGGCACCCGCCAGGCCCGCGCCGTCAAGGAACTGAAGGCCACCGCACGCTTTGCGCTCACCGGCACACCGGTCGAGAACCGGGCGGGTGACTTGTGGTCTATCTTTGATTTCCTTAACCCGGGCCTGCTCGGAACGGCGAGCGCTTTCTCCCGGTTCATTCGTGGGCGCGGGGACTCGGACCTGCCGGATTACGGCCCGCTTCGAGCTCTCACGCGGCCTTATATCTTGCGGCGGCTGAAGACTGACAAACGCATCATTGCCGACCTGCCCGAAAAGACCGAGGTGCGCGCGTGGTGTTCGCTCACCAAAGCACAGGCGGCGCTGTACCAACAAGCGGTCTCCGAACTGGCCAAGGCACTGGACGATGCGGACGGCATTCAGCGGAAGGGCTTAGTGCTGGCGTTCATCATGCGGTTCAAGCAAATCTGCAACCATCCGTCGCAATGGCTGGGCGACGGCGGCTACGCGCCGGAGGGGAGCGGCAAGTTCGCCCGCCTGCGCGAACTGGCGGAAGAGATTGCCGAGCGCCAGGAAAAGGCGCTGGTGTTCACGCAATTCCGGGAAATCACCGCTCCGCTGGCGGCATTCCTGGGGGACATCTTCGGCCGGCCCGGCCTGGTGCTGCATGGCGGCACAGCCGTGGCCCAGCGACGCAAATTGGTCGAGTCCTTCCAGCGCGATGACGGCCCGCCGTTCTTCCTATTGACCGTGAAGGCGGGCGGCTCGGGGTTAAACCTCACCCAGGCGGCGCAGGTCATTCACTTCGACCGCTGGTGGAACCCGGCGGTGGAAAACCAGGCCACCGATCGCGCCTTCCGCATCGGTCAGAAGCAGAATGTGCTCGTGCACAAGTTCGTTTGCCGGGGCACCATCGAAGAGCGCATTGACGCGGTAATCGAAGGCAAGCGGTCCATAGCGACCGAATTACTCGAAGGCGGTGGCGAGAAACTGCTCACGGAAATGAGCAACGACGAGCTGTTGCGCTTCGTAGCGCTTGATGTGAGCCGCGCAACTGAGGCATAAAGAGGCTGCGTATTATGAGTTGGAACTACTACGGATTTCGACCCTACGTCTCGGTGGCTGAACGCCGCCGCAAGGCGGAACGGGAAACGGCTAAGCTGGCGAAGAAGGGAAAGGCCATTCGCCCGGTCCACCTCGAGGGCCGCACCATCGCGCGCACCTTTTGGGGCAAGGCTTGGTGCGACAACCTGGAGTCCTATATGGACTACGAGAACCGCCTGCCTCGCGGCCGGACTTATGTCCGCAACGGATCGGTGGTCCACCTGGACATCCGTGCTGGCGAGATCGAGGCGCTAGTTAGCGGGTCGGAACTCTACCGGGTCAATATCAGCATTACCTCGGCGGCCAAGAAGAAGTGGAAAGCGCTTTGCGGCGAATGCGCCGGTGGGATTGGCTCCCTGGTCGAACTGCTGCAAGGACGCTTCTCGGACCACGTCATGGGCGTAATCACACGCAAAGAAACCGGCCTCTTTCCTTCGCCGAAAGAGATCGAGTTGAAGTGTTCCTGTCCGGACTGGGCCACCATGTGCAAGCACGTGGCCGCAGTCCTTTACGGGGTCGGCGCTCGGCTGGACCAGAGCCCCGAACTGCTCTTCACTTTGCGCTCGGTGAATCATGAGGAATTAATCACCCGGGCGGCCGCCGTCACCGACCTGGCCGGCAAGACCCCCGCCGCCGGCCCCGAACTGGCCGAAAGCGAGCTCGGTGCTGTGTTCGGCATTGAAATGGACACCGGGGCTGCTGCGACGGCACCTGCGGCGCCCCCTCCCGTCTCGACCAAGCGCCTGCCTAAAACCAGAAAGCCTGCCACGCGCAAACGCCGTGCGAAGCCCAAGCGGAAGACCTCGAAGCGGCCGCAGAAACCAGCGCCGGTCCGCTAGGTAGCCCTGGGACTCGTCCCGTCATCCAACTGCTCCGCCCTGCCACGAGCCCAGGACCGAGGACCGCAGTTGCCCCAGCATGACGCAACACGTAATACGCAACACGCATCACGCCCCCGCCCGTGGGCCCAGGCCATACGTCCCATTTTCCTTCACGCACCACGCATCACGTTTCAGC
>OBLW0100004336.1_pt1 | contig 10823 bp, 7 predicted proteins | sample 1520161 | NCBI WGS metagenome assembly OBLW01 (sample SAMEA3539309, study PRJEB22396) | soil metagenome | biome: tundra; feature: field; material: soil | place: USA | collected 2010-05 | depth 0.15 m
TTAACAGGCGCTGTCGCCGTAGGGCAAAACCTTCTGTCGTCATATCCGCGTGAAAACTCCCGACAAACGTTCCCCCCCATGACTCCGCGGAGGACCCACCATCATAGCTCGCGGCACGAACCAGGGTTGCTGCGCCAGGGCCGGCCCCGCTTCTCGCCAAGGAAAACAGCTTCATCCAGGCTGCGTGAGTCGACGGAGCGTCGTCCGTATGGGTAGAGGGTCGTCAAACGCGGTTCCCGGCGGGATGTTCTCAAGACACCCGAGAAACTCATTGATCCCGGCGAAATTGGGGCGCTGCTTGAACTGGCAGGCGAGATGGTTGGTGATGTAGCCGGCCGGGCCTATCGGTGTGGAGGTATCCGGACGCCGGTTCTTGACGAACACATGTAGGATGGTGCTGGCGTTCTTGTTATCGTTGTGGGTATCGAAGGTGATTTGAATTTTTAAGGTTCGTCTTTCATAATCTTTCATAGTCCTTGTTGAAGACGCCTGCTCATACAGCACGCCCAGGTTGTTGATGGCGCCGGCATCTCCCAATTCGCCCGCCTTTCCATACCAGTGCACCGCCTGGGCGTCGTCCTTCGCCACCCCGATCCCCATCTCGTACGTACGCAATGCCTAAATACCTCATTCCGAGCGCGTCACCTGCATCGGCAGCCCGGCGATACAAACCGGCAGCCTGCGAAACATCTTTTGGAACGCCTTGCCTGCGGTCGTACAAGACACCCAGGTTAGTCATGCCCCGCGGATTGCCCGCGTTGGCGGCCTTCTGATACCGGGCCGCCGCCTGGGCCTCATCCCTCGGCAACCCCAGCCCTTTCTCAGTGTTTTACGACTTAGAGGCTCTGGATGCGGCGTCGCCCGAGCGCGTGTTAGGGGGTGGGTGGATTGAGTAGGCGACGTAAGTCGCCCGCCGTAACTCCTATATTTCAAGCGCTTACTAAGGCTTATGGCGGCACGCAGCCGATAAAGTGACAGTGAGAAGCATGGCCCATGGGCGTCCAGTACCGGAAGCGCGGCCGGCGCACCCGCGACGGGAAGGGAGATCGTGGCGGGACTGTTTGCCATTGTCGTTATGGGTATTGAGGGTGATTAGTGCTGCTTCGAGATCAGGAAGAAAGAGGCGGCTGAGCGCCTCTTCGCTCCCGAGACGATGCGTAAAGGTCAGGGCGCGACGGGGCCTCCGGCGGCGCTATGAGGGCTTAACATGAATGACAGGGAATTTGATCGAAATCGGGCTGGTGATGTTCGCGGTTTTCACCCACGTCGATTTGTTCCCCTGGAAATATAGTGTAGCCGGTGGTTCGATGGTCACGGTGTACGCTCCACCCGGTTGAGTCTTATCGTCAGTAAAAACAAGATGCGCGGTGGTTGGATTGATCAGTACGCCAGTGGCATTCGGCCGTTTATAGGCGCTCATGTCTATCGCGATGGTATTACCGGCGGTAGTGACGATTGGTCCAGGTTTACCACCCGCCGTGTAATGACCATTGATGTCAAAGGCGGGTTTAATTGCAGCGAAAGAAGAAATGGTTGTGTTGGTCGCATACTTCGAGTTTGCGCCACAACCTGACGGGGAATCGGAGCCGGGGTGGTTGACGCCGTCTCTAATCGCCTTGCCGCCGGCTGTTTTATTCAAAAGATCGCCACTGACATACGCTCGCACGCCGGTAGCCACTGTGCCGTCGCAGTCGGCGAATACTATGCCCCCAACATAACTTGTGACAAACCCCGCTATCGCGCCAATGGCTGTGCCCACTAAAGGGACGACGGCCGTTCCGATGGAGGCTCCGAGCGCCGCGCCTACCGCATCGCCGATCGGTTGGCCAATCTGTTGTGCAATAAGTTTGGCGCCCGCCTTCGTGAGGTAAGCCAGCGCTGCTTCTGTACCTTTCTGGACAAGGGCTTCATTCGCATGCCCATTGTTGACCACAGCATAGGCGAAGACAATTGGAGTGGGAGCGTCAGGAATGTCTACCTGAAGCGCAAGGCCGACATTGTGAGTACCGTCTCCTAAGTCACCCAGCGCCTGTGTTTTCGAGATGGGTTCGGCGTTGCCTACCGTGACGGTGATCGTAGCGTAATCCGTGTCTTGTTTTAGTGAACGGGGATTACTGATGATGATGTTGTCTAAACTGAAATTACCGGTCATGTTAATTTCTCCTTTACTCAGCCATAAGTGAGTTATAAGATACAACGTTTTGATTCCCATGGGCTCGCGAACAAGCTTCGAGTGTTGGTTTCATGATGTTTTTCCTTGTTATGCGGCTTATTCGCGGGTCACTTCCCGTTCATTCGTTTTAGCGCCTCGACTGCGTCCGGGTAACCAACATCGGCAGCCTTGCGATACCATTTGAGCGCCTCGGAATCGTCCTTCGGAACGCCTCGCCCGTTCTCATACATCACAGCCAGATCGCACATGCCGGCCGGGTCGCCGGCCTCGGCCGCTTTGCGGTACCAGTTAAATGCCTGGGAGATGTCCGTCGGTAAGCCTCGGCCGTGTTCGTACATAAAACCCAAATTGGTCATGCTGCCCGCGTCACCCAGTTCGGCAGCTTTGACGTACCACTGAAGCGCCTGTGCCTCGTCCTGCAGCACGCCCGCCCCGCTATCGTATGCGACAGCCAGGCGCCTCATCCCGAGAGCGTTACCGGCCTCAGCCGCCTTGCGATACCAGCTCAGCGCTTGGGCGCCGTCCTGCGGCACGCCCCGCCCGGTCTCGTACATGGATCCCAGATTGAGCATGGCTAAGGAATCACCTGCGTCTGCCGCTTTCCTATACCAGATCAATGCTTGGGCGTCGTCTTTCTGGACGACACTCCCTCTGGCGTACATGGCGCCGAGATCGTTCATGCCGCGAGGCTCACCCGCCTCGGCTGCCTTGCGGTACCACTTCAGGGCCTCGGCTTCGTCCCTGGCTGCTCCCCGCCCGTACTCGTACATAGCGCCGAGATTCGTCATGGCGGGCGCGTCGCCGGCCTCGGCGGCTTTCCGGTACCAGCCCATCGCTGCAACGTCATCTTTTGGAAGTCCCTGCCCACTCTCGTACAACATTGCGAGTTGTCTCATGCCGGGCGGATAGCCCGCCTCGGCTGCCTTGCGGTCCCAGATTGCTGCCTGGGCATCGTCCTTCGGCACTCCCACTCCACTCACGTAGAAAGCGCCCAGGTTGGTCATGGCCTGGCCATCGCCGGCGTCGGCAGCTTTGCGATACCAGTTCACCGCCTCTGCGGCATTTTTAGGCGTTCCCAACCCGTTCACGTACGCGACGCCCACGTTGCGCATGGCGACGACGTTGCCCGCATTCGCGGCCTTGCGGTACAAGCTCAGGGCCGCGGCAGGGTCTTTCGCGATACCCCGCCCCTGCTCATACAGCACGCCCAGGTTGTTGATGGCGGCGGCATCGCCCAATTCGCCCGCCTTACCATACCAGTGCGCAGCCTGGGCATCGTCCTTCGCAATTCCCATCCCGGCCTCGTACGAAAGGCCCAAATACCTCATTCCGAGCGCGTCCCCTGCATCGGCAGCCCGGCGATACCAACTCGCAGCCTGCGAAACATCCTGGGGAACGCCTTGCCCGCGCTCGTACATTAAACCCAGGTTAGTCATGCCCTGCGGATTGCCGGCGTTGGCGGCCTTCTGGTACCAGGTTGCCGCCTGGGCGTCGTCCTTCGGCAAACCTACCCCTTTCTCATACATCCGGCCCAGATTGTTCATGGCGACCGCATCGCCCAATTCGGCCGCCTTGCGGGACCAGCTAACCGCCTGGGCGAAGTCTTTGGTCACACCGATGCCGTACACGTACATGGCGCCTAAAGCCCTCATGCCACCGGCGTCGCCCTTGTCGGCGCCTTTGCGAATCCAGTCAACTGCCAGAGATTCGTCCTTCGGCACGCCCAACCCGTTCCCGTACATCCCGGCCAACTCGATCATTGCGGCCGCGTCACCGGCATCGGCGGCCTTGCGGTACCACATGGCGGCCTTGCCATCGTCTTTCGGAACTCCGAGCCCCCGGGCGTAGTGGAATCCAAGAATGTTGATCTTGATTTCCACATGCGCGCCGCCGCCTGCCAGGAAACCCGCGCCATACCCCAACCCGGTCGCGTAGGCATCGCCCAGATACCTCATGCCGGCCGCATCGCCCTTCTCCGCGGCTTGACGATACCAATCCACCGCGCGGGCGTCGTCCTTGGGCGCGCCGTAGCCGCTTTCGTACATGATTCCCAGATAACGGGCGGCTTCTCCGTTGGCGCCTTTGGCGGCCGCTGACTTCAGGAAAAGCGGCAGCGCCTGTGCGTATTGGTGGTCCGAGTAAACTTTCTTCGCACGGGTCAGCAGTTGATCGGCGCTGCCTGGAACAGACGTCTTTGAAGCGGGCGCCTGTGGTTGACTAAACAGCCCGGTGGCCGCCAAACCTAAGAACACAAAGATCCGGCACATTGAATGTCTGATTAGCGGAGTTTGCATGACTCAACCTTTGTCTTTCAAGGGCGCGACCTTCCGTTCAGGACATCGTTCCCGCTCGATCGTACGCGGCATGTGCGGCGCACTTATTGGATTGCTTTTGGCGATCCCAGGACAAGCTGCTTGAGGGTGACTGTCACTTGATCGGATTCGTACCGCCATAAGCCTTCGTAATCGCCTGAGTGTAGGCGTTACGGCGGGCGATCAGATCGGGGTCTTTGACTGACGTAACCGTCGGATGTCTACCGGCAACGGACTTAATATTTTGTGCCGCGACGGTCTTCACATTGCCTTTTATGGACGGGCGAACAACATGTGTAGCCGCAGGAGCACTCGCCGTATAGACTGCCTGCTGTTGTGGTGTCATCTTGGATATTGCCGATGTGACTAAACTCTCGTAAGCCTCTGGCGGAGTGCTAACAGGAACTGCTGTTCGCGGCGCCACACTTTGAACCGGCACTCCACCCCAGGTGATGTGCAACTCACCGCCTACCACCCCATTTGCGACGCTCTGACCCGGAACGTTGAGGAGCGTAAGAAGAATTGCCTGTCCCGGTATGACAGTTACCTGTAAGTCACTCGAAGCGGCGCCATTCGTAAGGACGACCGTGCTGCTGGAAATTGTCGGATTAGTGGCGCCCGTTGGCCAATTCAACCGAAATGTGTATTGATTGTCGAGGTAAGAAATATAGTGCTGCTGATCGCTGCAGTACCCTTCATTTCCGAAACTTCGCACAAAAAACGCCCACGTATCATCGCTCGGATCCGTGTTGGCGTGTACCGCCATAGCCCAAGCCGGATGGGACTCCGGGCCCGTGGAGGCGTGTGCAAAATCGACAGCCATCAACCCTGTAACAATCGCGTCCTTCCGGTCCAGAAATTGGTGCGCCTGGTCATCGCCTCCGTTTACCGCGCTGCGCAACTGCTGCCACCAGGAGATTTTCAGATCGTCCGCCAGAATATCCACCGTTTCCCGGGCGTCGAATTCCACATGAACCCCTTCGGGCCTTCCTGCGTTCGCGCCTAACGCGTTTGGCGTAGCAAGGTTCACTGAGTATTCACCGTCCAGGGGGTCGGAAGACTTCTCTTCCCAAAACACGGTTCCTGTTTGGGTAGCCGCCATCCAGTTTGCGTGCCCGCCGTAACCGTAGTTTGCGGAATATGTCTGGCAAAGGCTGCAACTAGCGCATTCAGCGATATACCAGGGAAGGATCGTGAACCCGGCGGAGGCATCATAGTCGGTGTTTGTTATCTGACTCGTGCAGTTTGCCGAACTGCCGCCCTGCCATGGCCAGCGGCAACTGGTGGGGTCGGGGAACTTACCCGTGGCTACATGACTTTGCCAGTCCGGATTCAGCAGAATGCCGTTATCGTCATAGCCAAACTGCGAGGGCACCAGGTCCCAAGGGCCGGTTACTGGCGGCTTGGTAACTGGCCCACTGTGTTTTATGTCGAGTTCCACCCAGGCGGGCACTCCCAACGAACCTGCGCACTGGTTCCCGGGTCCCTTGTCAAAACTGTAATAGCCGTTGTCTCCGTATGCTCCCTTTTCATCTTCGTAGCCGAGTTGGAGGTGGAGCTTGTCGGCCGGAGCTGTATCCGGAATATGAACCGACTGGTTCAGAACGTTTTGAATTCTCGTCAGTAGATTCGTCGCGAAGGGTATGGTGATTAGTCCGTGATAGTATCGCTCATCGCTGTCGATCGGAGCGACATATTGACGCGTGGTGAGGCCTTTCCCTCCCCCTTGGACACAACCGGCTGCGTGGATGGTGATCGTATCGCCGGGCTGAAATGTGATTTGAGGGTATTCCGTCGCCGGTTGCGTCGGGTTTGGCTTATCAATCCTCACCACGGCATCAATCCCTGCTGGCGGAGCAGGTCTTGTAATGATGTCAAAGGCCGGCGGTGGAGGCGCCGATGGCCCAACGCATTCGCAAGTGCGTTCCCCTTTTGGAGCGCCGGTGGGTGTCGCGCAGCGCCCCTTTGCGGCGCTTCCGGGTAAGGTGCACGCAGCTCCCGCGGAGGTGCATCCAACAGTGGAGTTCCCGGCACAAGACTGACCTTGCGTGGATCCCGGCCCAACCAAAGTCGCTGCGAAAACTGCAATGGCAAAGGGCAATGCCTTCGCCCTTTTCGCCGAATCCTGATGTCTTAGCAGACCTCTCATTAATCCATTCATTGGTTACTTCGCGCCTCCCTTTTAAGGACTACTTCTTGCCAGATCGTAAAGTGGCATGCGTGGTGAAAGCCATGATCAAGATTGCGCAAGGCTCACACGTTCACAAACTCCGACGACCTCCGTCGAGATGAACGTAAATGGTCTTTTGGTTTTGTAAAAGCTCGAACGTACACTTCGGAACAAATCTGGATAGATCGATGATGCCGGCTGTACGGGGCTCCGGCGGTCTCATCGCCCCCTCCTACTAAGGAAAGCGATAGTAGCGGATAGAATTCGCAAGAAATGTTTGCTTCAAAATGCGCATCACTGCCGGGACGCGAGTGCCTCCAGGCCAAGGCGAGCCTACCCGGCCTCGGGTGAAGATGCAGAACTTGACGATGAGGACGTCACTTTGCGGAGAGATGTTGCGATTCGCGACAGAATGAGGTTCGTCATAGAGGCGAACGCGTTCCATATCATGAATTCGGTCTACTTCGCCGCTCCTGGCGACCGCCGCTTACGCCGCGCCACCATTCCCGCCAGACCCAGCAGTAAAGTTCCCACGAGCGTCAGGGTCGAGGGTTCAGGAGAAGCCGTCGTGCTGCTCGTCACAGCCGAAAAAGTCGACGATAACGAAGAATATGTACTGAAAGTGAGTTCGCCCCCGGTGGTGAGGAACGTAGCACCCGTGCTGAGATAGGGAGATCCCTGTGCCGTCACCGGGCCAGAAAGGTCATACGTGGCCAAGTCGGGGCCGTCCTGTGTGGAAACCAGCCCGTGAGTATTAAGGTCTTCAAACCCAGCGAGAAAACCGGGCACGACAATCACCTCGATCGGGTCCGTGATGGTTTCGGTGCCGCCGAAGAAATGCAGGTCGGTTGAGACTGTTGCTGAAGAGAGAATCAAATAGGGATCGCTCCCATACGTGATCGCGGAGGTGTCTCCCGTCCCGGTGAACGTAAAGGTTGTATTAAAGGGAACCTCCAAGATCGGATTCCCCAGGAATATACCGGACGCAGTAAACGTCTCGGTATACGTGATGGGAGTAGCGTGCGCAGCCGCAGCCGCAGCAAGCAAGGCGAAGCCCAACCAAAGATTCCTTAGAAAATGCATGCGAAGCCTCCGAGAATTGAATCGGGGATCCCCCTTCGGGATGTCACCCGGCCTGACTTGTGTTGAACCGGTGAGATGGTCTCCTCTGTTGTCTCACCGTTTCCCCTCTACTTATGGAAGCGAGAACAGCGGAGGGAATGCGCAAGAAAAGTTTGCGGCAAATTGCGCCGCACCGGGATGCGAGTATGGGGGCAACGTCCTTCGTGCCATCCCTGCAGGCAGTTGGCGCCAATAAAAGGTTTACTCGCCGGGAAACTTGCGGCCGCCTGTTAGCATCCCGAAGGCAACTCCGAAGCAAAAGCCCGAGACAATCAGTTGCACGAAATCGGATCCGTGGAGCGCTGCGAGGCGCGGGTTGTTCAAGCTGTTGAAGAGCGGGAAAAGCCCGAACATCAATAAAGATAGGACTGCCGTAACTCTCCGTTTGCCCATGAGTCTTTGCCTCCGTTACCATAGCGGAGAACCGCGCCCGCGACTACATTCTGCGCGTTATGCACCTTCGCCGGCCAGTGGTGCGACCAACCCAGGCGTTTTGCTCCGCATCCTAAACGCCTATCCTTTTCGTGATTTCCGTCCAGGTCACCGCATTCTAATCGTGGTCATGGATTTGTGTGACACTGAACGTACCCTGCGGAATAAATCTGGGATAGCTCGCCGATGCCGGCCGTGCGCGGGCCCCTGCGGTCTCATCATTCCCCCCTGCTAATGGAAGCGACAGTAGCAGAAGGAATTCGCAAGAAAAGTTTGCGGCAAAGTCCGCTTCGCCGCTACGAAGTCAGCAGGAAGCTAAAAACTGGCAGCTTTCAGTTGCCTCTGGATAAAGGCGTTACCGGGGAATTCTCGCTCCCAGCGCTGCCAGAGCTCGACGCGACGCGCCCGCATGCTCTCGGCCTGGGGCTCGTCTCCGGTGCGCCGATAGAGATCTGCCAGGCGTTCATAGATGCGAGAGAGCCGAGGGGAATCCTCGAAATCGGGGGGAGGGGAACCGTTGGCCGGCCGAACCTTGTCCAACAACTGCTCATATGTCTGGATGGCGCGGCGCGAGTCCCCCGTGGCTTGCTCGTCATCCGCCAGCGCACAAATGACGGTGTAGACCGCGCTGTCCAGATAACATCGATCGGCGGGGTAATCCCCGGTATTTTTCAGGATTGCGAACGCCTTATCAATCCTCTGCCGGGCTTCGGGCGTACGTCCGAGACTTCGCAGAGGGTAGGAGGAACTGGCCAGCCCCAACGCCTGATTTCGTTGGGAAGGCACGCTGATACGGATCTCGCCAAGGCGGCGGAGTGCGAGGTCATAAAAGACGAGCGCCTGCCGGGAATCGCGGTGAGAAAGAATATTGGCCAGCGCAATCGCGGTTTCAGCCGCGCGGCTACGGCTTGTGGCATCCTTTGGATCCTTGCGGCCGGTCTCTTCCATCAGCGCCAACGCCTGCTGCAGCGCACGGATTGCATCTTCGGGGCGGCCAAGGTTGACCTGGCCGTCGCCGCCCAAGATACGACCCTCGCGTGTCAGTATGCCGTACAGTTCGGTGGTGTGGTTTCTTTCAGCAGAAAAAATCGGCTTTTCAGCGAATCTGCGACCTTCCTCAAGGGCTTGAAATGCCCCTTCGAGATCGCCCCGGCGCCACGCGTCGGCGTATGGGAGCAAGCCAGCGTCGACCGGGATTCGGGCCGCCGGGGCGGATTCTGCCAGTTCCACTTCTCGCCGGGCATAGGGGATGGCTTCCTCGTACAGGTGCATATTCATCTGCACAAGCGCAATGTTCCCAAAACGCTGGGCAACCTGTGCGAGCTCTGACTGGCTTGTATCGCCGACGCGCAGCAAGGCCTCCAAACGTTCCGCCGATCGATGAGCGTGCGCGAGCGCATCCGGAAACCGATGGTCCCGCTGGGCCAGTATCATGCGATCGCTGGCAATGATAGCCGAGAGATTCAGCGCGTTTCGGTCCCTGGGACGGCTGGCGAGAACCCGGTCGATGAACTCAGCCGCCGTGTTCAGAGTGGCCTCGGCTTTGGCACCCTCACCGAGGTTGGATTCGACAGGGACGCCTTGAATGCGGCCAACACGCCAGTATCCCTGACCGATCTCGAATGTCAGGTCCAGGTCTCCCGGGGCAGACTGAGCCAGGCCCGTCAGGTATTCCAGCGAATCCGAGACAAGGCTCTGTCTTGCAGGCATGGAGCCCGGAAGGTCACGTATGGTTTTGTCGAGGTCGAAGACTTTGTTTGACAATTTCCGGAGCTGCGCGAATCGCCGCTCGGCAAGCAAACGTTCCCGATTGGCGATGTACAGGCCGGCTGAGAGGCTGCCGATCACAACCATCGAGACAACCCCGCGGACCCAATGGCGCCGCAGGGACTTGCGCGTCCGATACCAGCCGTCTCCCGAACGCGCCTGAATTGGGCGCGATTCGAGAAAGGAGCGGATATCGTCGGCGAACGCGTCTACCGAGGCATAGCGCTCCTCAGGTTCCGTGCGGAGCGCCCTTCGCACGATGTAATCGAGATCGGAAGGCAGCTTGGGATTCAAACGGCTGGGCGCAGCAATCGCTCTGTCGCCTGCGATTGCGCCGGCCATCTGTGAGGCGCGGGTGTCCGATTCATGCGGCGAACGGCCGGTCAGGATTTTGTACAGAACGGCGCCTAACGAATACACGTCGGTGGCAGTCGTCTGGCTGGCGCCGCGGAGCTGCTCCGGGCTTGCATAATGAGGCGTGAGCATTCGCTCAACCGTTTGGGTAGCGTCGCCAGTCTGATCGAGGAGCCGGGCGAGGCCGAAGTCCAGCAGCTTGGGCTGGCCCGATGCATCGACCATGATGTTGGACGGCTTCAGATCGCGGTGAATGACCAGCCGCCGGTGGGCGTGGGAAACACCGTCACAGACGCGCAGGAACAGTAAGAGGCTCTCCCGGAGATCCATCGCGGCCGCGTAAACATCGAGGGCAACTCCCTCCACATACTCCATGACGAGATAGGGCTGCCCATCCGCGGTTCGGCCGGCATCGAGTACGTGAACGATGGAAGGATGATTGAGGGATGCCAGAAGCTGCCGTTCTTTGAGGAAGCGGTCGCGCCACGCCGGG
>OBLW0100004338.1_pt1 | contig 10822 bp, 10 predicted proteins | sample 1520161 | NCBI WGS metagenome assembly OBLW01 (sample SAMEA3539309, study PRJEB22396) | soil metagenome | biome: tundra; feature: field; material: soil | place: USA | collected 2010-05 | depth 0.15 m
GAGATGCCTAAGTGACTGGAGTTCAGACGTGTGCTCTTCCGATCTGGTCCCGGTCTGGTCGTGCGGGTGCGTGGTCAGGTCCTGCGTCGGCGGATCCACCAGAAGGAGGTACATGACAGCGCCCCGGCGAGAGCGAGGAAGATCCCGGTTTCGTACCACTGGAGGGGCCAGTAGTAGCGTGCGGGCTGGTAGGTGACACTTTGGTGGAGGTTGTAGGCGGCAAGGCAGGCGGCGGTCTGGTCGACGTCGAGCCCTGCTCCTTTCGTCGGAGGGCCCGACGTGCCCGGGAAGCAGTGGAGGTGATTGTAGGCGGCGGCGACCTGGCCGGAGGAGTCCTCGACCGGCGGGGCGGAGATCACCCACGCGCCCTGCGGTACGGGCAGGCCGGCGATATAGATCTCGGATCCGCCGCCCCTGGTGTAGATGCCGGTGGCCTGGCTCGCGGTGGTCTTGTTGACGGGGAAGGTGACCGTCGTCGAAGGCAGCAGGTTGGGGCGGATCATGGTGGGCACGAGGATCTGGATGCCGACGAACACGGCGAGGGTCACCGCCATCGCGGGAATGGTGCGGCGCAGCAGCAGTCCCGCGGTGGCGCCTAGCGCGAAGGCGAAGGCGGCGTAGGCGAGCGGGACGATGTCGCGTGAGGAGAAGGTCATGGCCGCGAACCGGTTGCCGTTGATGTGGTCGAGTGGCCCGGCCCACCAGGTCAGCAGGTAGCTGAGGACCGCGGCGGTGGCGATCGAGGCGATGGCGACGCCGGCCAGCTTGACCGCGAGCCACCGGGTGCGCGTCACGCTCTGGGTCCATGCGAGTTGGTTGGTGCCGGTCTCTAGTTCACGGCCGATCAGCGGGGCGCCCCAGAAGATGCCAATTAGTCCCGGGGCGGCGATCACGAGGAGCTCAGTGAGATTAAACGCGCTGTTGTAACTCTGCCCGAACTGGCTGAGCACGTCGCTGCAGTCGTGCCGCGGGGTGCAGGTGGCCAGGTCGGCGGTGTAGGTGTGGTGCATCTGGAGCCCGGTGACCAGGAAGTAGATCGCGGCCGCGGCGAGGATGGCCAGGGCGGTGAGGGCTTGGACGCGGAATTGGCGCCAGGTCAGCCAGATCATCGCGCGTCTCCCGTTGTGTGCGTGGCGGTGCGGCGGCCACGGTCGGCGGCGCTTTCCATATAGGCCAAGGGTTTCCGCAGGCTGGGATGTCAGGTAGGGAGTGTCATGGTGCCGTTGCCGACGATCGTGGCATGGCCGCCGACGATGACCTCGGTGATCCGGCCGTCCTGTTTGTGCGCGAGGCCCTCTAGGGCGCTGGGGCGCCCCATGGCTATGCCCTGGTCGATCTGAATACGGTAGGTGCCGTCCCGTTCCGGTGACCGATGGGCCAGGCTGGCGACCAGCGACGCGCACGCCGATCCGGTCGCGGGGTCCTCGTCCACGCCGACCCGCGGGGCGAAGAACCGGGCGTGCAGGGGCACCCCGTCGCGGTGGTCGCCAGCGAACAGGTACAACTCCGGCGACCAGCTGCCGGCGATCCCGGCCGCCCAGGCGCCCTTGTCCAGCACGGCCCGGTCCACCAGGTCCCGGCCGGCCAGGCGCACGAAGCAGAACCTCAGCCCAACCCCGGCGTACCAGCTCTCGGCGATTGCGCCCTCGGGCAGCGTGAGAGCTTTGGCGACCGCGGCCGCGGGCGGCGCTTCGTCGGTGGTCTGGTAGCGCGGGGAGCGCAGGTGCAGGCTTATTTCCGGGCCGTCGACGGTGACCGTGACCGGGCCGATCCCCTCTTCGAACACGAACTGCCGGGCGGCCTGTGCCCCGTTCCGGCGGGCGAGGACGGCGGCGGTGCCCAGGGTGGGGTGACCAGCGAACGGCAGCTCCTGGCGCGGGGTGAAGATCCGGACCCGGCAGGTGCACGAGGGGTCGCTGGGCGGCAGCACGAAGGTGGTCTCCGAGAAGTTGAACTCCCGGGCTAGCCGCTGCATGGTCTCGTCGGCGATCCCGGCGGCATCGGGGAAGACCGCCAGCTGGTTTCCGCCGAACGGCCGGTCGCTGAACACGTCGACCAGGCTGAAGTCGAACCCCATGGCTCAGCCCGCCACCACATCCATCTCGACCGCCGCGCCCAGCGGCAGGGCGGCCACGCCGATCGCGGTGCGGGCCGGGTAAGGCGCGGTGAAGTGCCTGCGGTACGCCTCGTTCATCGCGCCGAACTGCGACATGTCGGTCAGGTAGACGCCGACCCGGATCACGTTGTCCAGGTCCTTGCCGATCGCCGCCAGAGTCGCCGCGATGTTGCGCAGGGTCTGGTCGGCCTGCTGGGCGACGTCGCCGTCGACCAGCTCGCCGGTGGCCGGGTCCTGGGCCACCTGCCCGGACAGGAAAAGCAGCCCGCCGCCGCGCACGGCCACCGAGAACGGCAGGCCCGATGGTGGCATCTGGTCACTGGTAACGGCGTCACGTGTCATGGCCGGTGAGTTCCTTTCCCTTATGTGCTGAGAGTGCTCCAGGCCCGGTCACCTCGCCGCGGCCTCGAGCGCGGCGCTGACCACGTCCAGGCCCAGCTCAAGTTTGTCCGCTGGCTCGTAGCCCAGGCCGAGCCGGATGATGTGGGTGCTGTCGCCGAACCAGGGACCTGCGGCGATCTGCGTCCGCTGCCCCGCCAGGTGCGCGTGGAAGCGGTCGATGTCTGCCGGCCCGAAGCTGCCCGGGTCAAGCTGCATGCAGCAGAACGCCCCGGTCTCCGGGCGCAGCCAGTGCAGCCGGCCGGTGTGCGCCTTGATCCAGCGCTCGACGATGCCGCGGGACTCGGCCAGGACCGCGCCGCGTGCGGCAAGCACCTGCTCCGCTCGGAAAAGCACGTTGGTGGCGAGGAACTCGTCGATGGTTCCGCAGGCGACCGAGGAGTTGAACTTCGCCAGCCGGAGTTGCTCGTACAGCCCCCGGTCGGGCACGGTCAGCCAGCCGGCGCGCAGGCCGGGCACACCGTAGGCCTTGGATAGCGAGGCGCAGGTGAGCAGGCGCGGCGACGCTCCGGCGAAGCTGGCGGCGGGCGGCGTGTCCCCGTAGGTGGCTTCCCGGAAGGTCTCGTCGATCAGCAGCAGGGCGTCCGGGCAGGTACGCGACATGGCGGCGAGCATCTGGTCCACCTCGCCCTCGGTGATCGTCACGCCCGCCGGGTTCTGCGGCGAGGCGAACATGGCCAGCTGGGTCCGCGGCGATAGCCGGGCCGCGAACGCGCCGAGGTCGATGCGGTAGCCGTCGCCGAACCGGGATTGCACGGTCACCACGGGGGCGCCAAGGCCGCGCAGCGCGTCGAACGCCGGCGGGAAGCAGGGCCGCCCGACCAGGATCTCGCCGTCGCCGCACAGCATGCCGATGAGGAACAGCGCCCCGGCCGCGCCGGCCGTGATCAGCACCTGGTCATCGGGGATGCCAAGCCGGGCGGCCAGCAGGGCACGCAGCGCCGGGTCGCCGGCGGAGGTGCCATAGCCGAGGTTCACCTCGGCCAGGCTGGCCAGGCCGCCGGGGCCGAGCAGGCCGGCAACCGTCAGATCGCAGGCCATGCTCTCACCAAGGTAGTACCGCGGTTTCCCGTCGATCAGGGCGGTGATCGGGCTGGCCGGGAACTGTCGCATTGACCTGGTCCTCCTCTGGCTGGCGGGTGGTTACCCGGCTATGTTCGCCGGGTGGGGGTGACGATGCCAGGGCCAATGCCGCAGAATTGGTTTGCAGATGGAGCCAATCGAGCTTGGTGAGCGCCTGGGCCGCTGGCCAGCGGGCCGGGGGCCGCTGCACGTGCTGCTGGCGGCGCGCCTGCGCCGGCTGATCGACGAGGGCGAACTGCCGCCCGGTGAGCCGCTGCCGCCCGACCGTGCCCTCGCCGCGGCGCTGGCGGTCGGCCGCAGCACCGTGGTCGCCGCCTACGACCTGCTGCGCCAGGACGAGCGGATCATCCGGCGGCAGGGCAGCGGCACCCGGGTCGCCGGGCCCGAGCCCGGCAGCGTGCGGCGGACGACCAGCGCGCCGATCTTCCTGCACCTGCTGGAGCCGGGCGACGGGGTGATCCCGCTCGCCTGCGCCGCACCCGACACCCCGCCGCCGGAACTGGCCCAGGCGTACGCCCGCATCGTGCCAGCCCTGGTCGACCCCGGCGACATCGGCTATTACCCGGCCGGCCACCCGGCGCTGCGCCGCGCGATCGCCGACCGCTACACCGGGCGCGGAATCCGCACCGGCCCGGAGCACATCCTGGTCACCGCCGGCGCCCAGCAGGCTCTGTCGCTGCTCGCCCGCGCGCTGCTGGCACCGGGCGACCGGGTACTGGTGGAGGGACCCACCTACCCCGGCGCGCTGGAGGCGCTCCGGGAGCACGCAGCCGTGCCGCGTTCCCTGCCGGTCGGGCTCGGCAACCTGGCGGCAGCGCGCGAGCAGCACGCCGTCCTCGCCTACGTGATCTCGACCTTTCACAACCCGACCGGGTCGGTGCTGCCCCCGCTCGCCCGGCGGGCGCTGGTGCAGGCCGCGGCGGCGGCCGGTATCCCGCTGATCGACGACGAGGTGCTCAGCGACCTGGCGTTTCCCGGGGTGCAGGTGCCGCCGCCGCTGGCCGCCTACGCCGACGGCGTGATCTCGGTCGGCTCGCTCAGCAAGAGCATCTGGGGCGGCCTGCGGATCGGGTGGGTGCGGGCCCCAGAGCCGCTGACCGCCCGGCTCGCCCGGCTGCTGGCCGTGCATGATCTCGGCGGGAACGTTCCAGCCCAGCTCGCCGCCGCCGAACTGGTGCCCCGCCTGGAGGAGTTGTCCGCGCGCCAGGCCCCGGCCCGGCAGGCCCGCCACGACCACCTGCGCGCCGAACTGGCCCGTCACCTACCCGGCTGGGACGCGCCCCCGGTGCCCGGCGGGCAGACCCTGTGGGTGCGCCTGCCGTACGGCGACGGCACCTCGTTCGCGCAGACCGCGCTGCGCCACCGCGTCGCGATCCTGCCGGGCAGCAGCCTCGACGCCTCCGGGCAAAGCCAGGACTACCTGCGCCTGCACTTCGTCACCCGGGCAGATGACCTGACCGAGGCCGTCAAGCGGCTCGCCGACGCATGGCGCGCCTACCGCCCGCCGCCGTCTCCCGCCATCTCACCCCCCGCTATGTCCGTCTGACGGCGCAGCCATGACCGCCACGACACAGCGTCAGCGGTTATGCAGGCCCAAGTTCGCCAGACAGAACAAAGCCGCCTGCCAGCAGAAAGCCGCGATCCCAGCTTCGATCCGACAATCGGGCCGGGCACGGCGGGTCTGTCAAGTCTTCGGTGTAACTGATCTTGTAGGTTCTACTTCCGTCCTGCGGACAGGCGGCCGTCGAAGGTGATGTCGAAGGCGTTCAGGGCGGCCTTCCAGCGGTTGGTCCAGCGTTTGCGGCCTCGTCCGGTCGGGTCCAGGCTCCTGATCGCCAGGTACAGGCACTTCAGGGCGGCCTCAGGCGGCGGGCGCGGGCAGCACGCGCCGGCGGAGCCCCTGTTCACCGAGCCCGCGGCCGGGCCTGCGGCCGGAGCTGAGGCTGAGGCTGCGACCGAGAACGCCGCCATCCCCACGCTGCAGGACAACATCACCCGCGCCCGCCAGGCAGTCACCACCGCCACCGCAGCCCGCAAGGACATCCCCGCGAAACTGCCCGCCAGCGACATCGACCCCGACGCCAGGGTCGCGCTGCTGCGCACCGGGCGCCGCGGCCTGCAGATGGTCCTGCGGCTCCTCGCCCACAACGCCGAGCACTGGCTATCGAACCAGCTCAACGCCTACCTGCACGACGAAGACGAATACCGCGCCACCACCCGCCAGAGCATCATCCGCGGCCTGGCCGGCACCATCACCTGGACCCCCGCCGCGATCACCGTCCACCTCGAGCAGCCCCGCGCCCCCCGCATCGCCCGCGCCCTGGCACTGCTCATCCAGGAGATCAACGCCACCCCGCCCGCCATGCCCGGCGACCACCGCCCCATCACCTACCACCTCACCCCGAAGCCCAGCATTTAACTTCGGACGCACATTCCTTGCCGGAGATCTGAGACTGGCTCCACATGCTTCAACAAGCGTATGTCTATAGCGAGATAAGCGGACAGGTCGAGCAGACGCCCGCTCATGGGCCGACAACGTGCATATCGGCCCACTCGCCGGTGGCAGCGCCACACCCACCAGCCTGCGTAAGCAATGTCGTATCGAGCCCCACTTGGAGCACGTTAGTGACCGACACGTTGAGTGCAGCACTCTGCCCGACCTGGAGATCCTTAGAGTACACCAGCCGACCGTCTGCGAGGACGTCAAATTCTATCTTGGCAGTCGATACCGAATTGTCACTCAGCCCGATCGTTCCCTGAAGGAAGGAATACTTGCGACCCAGTACGTATGTCCACTTCCTCTCATTAGAGCCGAAGCAGAATTGTGCACCCTGGGAGTGCGGGAAGGAAACGCCATTGATCTGCGCAACACCTTGCGTGTCATAAGGCTCGCTATCAGCCGTCGGCTGGAGATCCTCGATGTAGGTCACGAGCGCCGGGCTGCCGGACGATGATGGCGACGCTGGTGCGGCTGGCGACCCTGTCGATGCTGGTGCGGCTGGCGACCCTGTCGACCCTGTCGACCCTGGTGCGGCTGGCGAGCCCGTCGATGCTGGTCCAGATGCAGGCTTTACCGCCGGTGGGGCGTTTGGAGAATGGCTTCCGGAGCTGCACCCCACGAGCGCTCCCGACAATGCGAGGGTCAGCAGGGCCGCTACCCAGCGATGCCATGCGGCGGCATGTTGGGTGGCCTGATCGCCGATGGTGGCACACCGCTCGGCTAGTGCAGCTTTTCCTGGGCTGTCTGGCCGTTTATGGTTACCCACCGCTGTAGACCCATTCCTATTGCCCAACGGGTCATCGCAGGAAACCTTGGGTTGATCTGTCATTAGCGGCCACCTTGGCGCTTAGCTGGGGGTATCCCCGGACGGTGATGCACCGAACGGATTAGGGCCAACGTTCACCGTGAAGGAACGGGACTGAAGTCGGCCATCCGGCATCTCAATAGTCACCGCAGGGCGCTGAGGATCTGGCGGCTCAGATTGCGTAGCGAGCGTCGAAGAAGCATATATCGTGTCACCAGCAAACAGGGTGTTAGCCCCCTCGCCTGATTCCCGCCCGCCTTGCGCAGTGAAAATATTACCGATGTCGGCGTATCCGGTGCTATTATAGGAAGGGTAGGACCAGCCAGTAGAGGTCACCATGTAATAATTATAAGGACGTTCGTCGCCGCTTCCAGGACGCAGTTGAACCTTTGCGTTCTGTTTCCAGTCAGGCCCAGCGACGATACGGAAGGTGAACTTGACAGCCGGCCCATCATCATCCGGCGTCATGACCCACGTAGCCGAAATGAAGGTGACTCTGGTGCCGTCCGGGAACTTCTGAGTCGAACTCTCTGATGAGCTCTGAGGCGAATTACCGGACGCGCGCTGAGTCGTTGCCGGATGCCGGGGCGCGCCACTAGCGCCACACCCTGCGAGTAGTGTCGTCAACACAAGCGCAAAGACAGCTAGCACGATGTTGAAAACTTTCATCGCGTGCCTTCCGCGGATTTGTCACCGGACGTCATGTCCATCTCAACCTCTGGCAGCATCCGAAAGCGCAGGGCTTACCGCGTGCAGCTTCTTGTTTTCCCGCATGACCAGGGTGGCGCCCACCACCGCTGCTATTGCGGCAATGAGTGCGACGAAGGCTCCGAACGCCCACGAGGACGAGCCAAGCGAGCCGAGGATGCCGAGAGGGTTGGCGGCGAAAGCGATGAGCACCAGGAGCCCTTGGAATGCCGTAATCCCGACGAGCACCTGCCAGTGGTAGGGAAAGACCCGTGCCACCGGCTCCAGGGTGCGGCTCAGCACGTACAGCACGGCAATGATGGCTACCACGAGGATCAGGAAGCGCCACCCCCCGGCGCCTCCGCCCAGTGCACTCACGCTGAACTGCGGCGGAACGTCCGACGAGCAAACGGCTGGCTGATCACCGCAGATAGCCAGTACCAGCTGCTGCTGTGCAGGAGTTGCCTGCTCCCCCGCCTGGGCGGCAGCGGCCGCGAAACTGTACCACGGGATGAAAAGGGAAATCAGGACCAGGAACGAGGCTATCCCGGCTATCATGTCGCCGGGACGCAATCTTCTGAAGTCGAATGGTGCCTGTGTCTCGGCAAGCGACGCAGTCCCCGGGTGGGACTGCGGGACATTGCCGGCTAGTGGAATGGCGCCATTCTGTGGCGATGACTGCGCCTCCGCCGGTGGCCTGGCTTGCGCCGGTGTACGGGTTTCTGGTCGCGGAAGATTCGGCTCACTTGTCATGGGTCCCCCCATATCGCCTGTACCCTCAGATATTGATTGGGTGTCTTAGACCAGTCTGGGCAGCTAGCGCAGTCCGGCGATATCCCCCTTAAGGGGCGCAACCGCGGCGGACTCCCGGTGAGCAGGATGGATAACTCCTGCCGCAACTTCGCGCATCCGTCAAGTCCGGGCGATGTACGGCGCCGTTCGCCCGAGCAAGAGCTGCTTAGGTAGCGTGACGGCGCTGGCGCAAGGTGACGGCGGAGAGCAGTGCGGCGCCTGCGAGCAGCGCGGCCGACACATATAGCGTTGCGTGCAGCGCGTTGGTGAAGGCCGTGTACCCCGCCTGGATGATCTGGTCGAGCGGACTGCTTCCCCCGCTCGCGCCGCCATGGCCGAGGGACCCCGAGCCGGTCTCTATCACCTGAAGCACATATTGCTGAAGCGCGGCCGAGGCGCCCAGATGCGTCATGCGGCTGACAATCGTGGACTCGTAGAGGCGGCGCGTACTGGTCAAACGCCTCTCGTGATCAGAGCTGCCGGACGAGCAGTCTTGGTATCTTGCCAAACTCACTTCATAGCGGGCAACGTTGTGCCAGAGCGAACTCACGGTCTGAAGGCTGACCGGGCGCCGGCGCCTCAAGACGGCGCGGCGGCTGCAGGTCTCGGCTGCTGGCAGGCCCGGGTTGGCGGGGTGGGCGATTGGATGGTGCGGTATGGAAACAGGTGTCTCGGGCGTTGATGGCGCGTCGGTGGTCGTGTCGATCATTGATGATCACCCGGACTTGTGTCATGGCGTGCTGGCGAGGCTGCCACAGGCGAACTCCTCATTCGCGGCAGGGGTCATGGCCGCGAGCGTGCCGGAGTTCCTGGCGCTGGACGCTGCGGTGACCCGCCGGTCGGATGTGGTCCTGCTGGACCTGACCCTCAAGGACGGGTCGTCCCCGGCGCAGAACGTCGCCCTGCTGAAAGATCGCGAGTATCCGGTGGTGATCTATACCGGCGAGGAGCGGCCAGAGCGGCTGCAGGGAACCTTGGGCATCGGAGCTGACGCCCTGGTGCGCAAGGAGGAGGCCGAACGCCTGGAAGAGGCGCTGACCGCGGTCATGAACGGTGATCACGGCTGGGTGTCGCCGCTGATGGCCGCGGTGGTGCTGGCGGCTCCGGGGCCGCGGCTGTCGCAGGCGCAGGTGGAGGTCCTGCGGCTATACGCGACCGGCGTGACCGCGCAGAAGATCGCATCGGTGCAGGGGTGCGCGCTGGAGACGGTCAAGAGCCACCTGAAGGCGGTGAAGGCCCGCTACGTGGCGAACGGGGACGACGTCTACACGAAGACGGACTTGCTGCGGGTCGCGCTGCGGGACCGCCACGTCGGCTCGGACTGGCACCTACGCGGCCAGTGAAGCGGACAGCGTCGGCGGCGGACCGTGTCCCGTCGGCTGAAGCGACTGGGCCCGCGGGCGTGGTGCACCAGGCGACGCTGGAACGCGCGTTCGGCCGCATCTTCGGCGTGGTGACCTTGGCCATCGTCCTGCAGTTCTGGGTCAGTTCCGGGCCGATGCGCGGCCAGCGGCCGGGCAGCCTGGCCACGAGCCTGCTGCTGACCGGGCTGCTGGTCGGGCAGGCCCTGCTGGCGTTCCGCCGACCGCCGTCCCAGCGGGACCTCAACCTGCTGGCGGCGGCCACCGTGGTCCTGGTGCTCGCCACCCAGATCCTGGCCGTTCCTAGGAGCCCGTTCCTGGAGCAGGAGGCCTACGTGATGGTGGTGCCGGCCGCCGCCGCCTGGGCGGTATGGTCTCGCCGTTTCGTCATACCTGTACCCCTGCTGCTGATGATCCTGGGCACCGGGCCCTGGCAACCGGGCAGAAGCCTCGCGGTAGAGCAGGCAGTGGCCGCACTGCCCACGGTGATCGTGGGCGGCGTGGCCGCACGGTTCATGCGGGCCGGTGCGCGCCAGGCCGACGACGCGGCCGACCGGCTGTCGCGGCAGCTGGCGGCCCAGGATGCCGCCCTCGCCGCGGAGGAAGCCGAGCGGCGCGCGGCCAACTCGGTCCACGACGATGTGCTGAGCGTCCTGCGCGCGGTCGCCGTCACCGGCCAGCCGCTGCCGTGGAGCGTCCTGGTGGCCAAGGCGAGGCAGGCGCAGGCTGCGCTGGCCCGGCGGGTACGGCCGGGCCGGCGCGGCCCGGTCGACCTGGGGTCCGAGCTGCGCCGCCAGGCTCAGGAGGGCACTCCGGAACTCGCCATCCGCTGGCGGGTCGGCCGCGACCTCGAGGTGCCCGCGGCGCAGGCGGAGGCGCTGTGCGGCGCCGCCGGAGAGGTACTGCGCAATGTAGTGGCCCATGCCGGGGTGCGAGATGCTGCGGTCACGGTCCGCGGCGACGGGTCAGGCGGCGCCCAGGTGACCATTTCCGACGACGGTGCCGGCTTCGATCCGACGCAGGTGGGACCCCTCAGCAGGGGCCTGCGGGACAGCGTCCTTGGGCGCCTTCGAGATGTC
>OBLW0100004340.1_pt1 | contig 10820 bp, 8 predicted proteins | sample 1520161 | NCBI WGS metagenome assembly OBLW01 (sample SAMEA3539309, study PRJEB22396) | soil metagenome | biome: tundra; feature: field; material: soil | place: USA | collected 2010-05 | depth 0.15 m
CCGAGATCTACACTCTTTCCCTACACGACGCTCTTCCGATCTAACGGTGGCGCGCCGGACAGCGATGTAGTCTTCGATCAAATCGGCCAGCGGACGTTGGGCGAAGGGGCTGTTGCGGACGTAGTCGTCCTGCTCGTAGCCTTCGATGGGAGTCGTGTCGCCGCGGGCGATGCGGAGGGCGCGATAACTCAAGATGCGCTCGCCATCATTGATGTGGCCGAGAACTTCTTTCAGACTCCATTTGCCGGGTGCGTAGCGGAAATCGCCGTCAGCGTCGGAGCGTCCGGAGAGCAGGAGAAGCATCTGGCGGCGCTGGCCTTCAAGCGCGGCGAGAACGTCGGAGCCGGGGACCAAGGCTATGTAGCCAGGGTAGAAGGGAGCCGCCTCTCCGGGCTCGGGGCGGAGGTTGGCGGCTGCGGTGGAAGCTGTCGAGGGCGGGATCGTCGTCGGAATTGGGGTCATGATTCCTCGTCTGGGGATGGGATGGGTTTGGTCCTGCCCCACGGTTCCATATTACTGCGATAGAAGAATTACCGCAGGCTGGGCAGCGCTTACATGGTTAGAGGCGCGGGCGGAGGGAGCGGCGGTTGAGGGGGAACCATGAGGGGAACTATGGAAATCAATAAGAAATGATCAATTTCCACAGGGCGTGGGAGTGACTGAGGAGTACAATTTGTTTGGCCCCCGAAATGCGGCGGTGGTTAATAATCCCCTTAATTTAGTACACGGAAAGGATTTCGACGACCATGTGGAAGCCCACGAATCAACCAGCGACACCAGGCCGACCGGCGGAACCGGAGCGTCCGAGCACGATGGCGCCGCCGACGGCACCGATGATGAGTTCGAGCGAGCCACCGGCAGTGCCCCGTCCGGTTACGACGACAACTTCGGACCAAGCCACGATTGGCAAGTCGCTGGTGATTAAAGGTGAAGTGACCGGCTCCGAATCTTTGTATATCGATGGCCGGGTGGAGGGGTCGATCAACCTCTCCGGCAATCGCGTCACGATTGGGCGCAATGGAGTGGTCGCGGCCAACATCAGCGCGCGCGAGATTGTGGTGCTGGGCAAAGTCCGGGGCAACCTGACGGCCAGCGACCGGGTGGATATCCGCAGCGACGGGTCTTTAACTGGTGATGTCGTGGCGGCGCGCATCTCGATTGAAGACGGCGCGTTCTTCAAGGGCGGCATCGACATTCGCAAGATTGGATCGGCGGGAGCGCCGAAGCCGGAAGAGCCGGCTGCGACTAAGAATGTTTCCAGTGTGACGCCGGAGCCGGCGATGTCGGCGAGGGCGTAGGAAAAGGCTCAGCTGTCACCGAGTTCGAAGGTAAAGGGCATCCTTGGTTTCAAGGATGCCTTTTTATTTGCTAGAAGGATTCTCTGCAGAGACGCGGCGAGCCACGTCTCTACGGGAGTTTCTTTGGTTCGAAGGCTACTCCTGGAAATGCGGACGATCTCTTTCTGCGCAGATCCCCCGGTAGTTCGGAGCGTAACAACCAGAGTCCGGCGGCTACGGCGGCGGCCCAGGTAATGGAGCCTAGCGCGAGGGCGAGCAGATCGGCGCGGCGGCTGCCATCGAGCGCGACGGTGCGCATGACTTCGTAACTCAATCCGCCGGAGACGACGCCTACCAGCGCGGACTTGCCTAATTCTTTCCAGTTCAATCCGGAAAATGAGACCATGCCGCGTATATGCAGGAGAGCGGCTATGGCTACAGCATTGGCGGCGATGCCTACGTCGGACGCGATGGCTAATCCGGTGACTGAGAAGGTGCGAAAAAAGAGCGCGTATATAGGGAGAGAGGCGAGCGTGATCAGGGTGGTGGCGATCATTGGCGTCAGGGTGTTGCCGGAGGCGTAAAAAGCGCGGGCATAGAGGGCCTGGCAGGACCACAGAGCGAGCGAGAGGGAGAACCAGAAAAAGTAGAGGGCGGTGGATTCGGAATCGGCAAAGGTGAAGCGTCCGCGGCGATAGACGAGGTCGATGAGCGGGAGGGCGATGGCCATCATCCATCCCGTCATGAGGAGAGACGCCGCCGTGATGCGGTAGACGGAAGCATTGACGGTGGCGGCGAATTCATCGAATTTCTTCTCTCCGAACAGACGGGAGAAGAAAGGTAGTGATGCCTGGCCGGCGGCCTGCCCGAGAACGGCGATGGGGACGGCGAAGAGACGCTTGGCATAGTTCAAGCGCGCAATGTCGCCGATTCCGCTGGAGGCAAAGTAGCGGAGGATCCAGTCGTCGGCGGTGACCAGCGAGACGCCGAGCATCAGCGGGATGGAGAGGCGCACCCACTCGCGGAAGGCAGGATTCTTCAGATCGAACGAAAGGCGGTATCCGGTGCCGATCTTGGCGGCTCCAATTGCATTGATCAGGAAGGGGCCAGCGATGCTTCCGGCTAGGGCGCCGAAGGCCAGGGAGGCGATCCCCATCTGGCGGCCGGCGATGACTCCTCCAGCGATGATGAAGACGTTGTAGATGAGCGGACCGAACGCGGGCAACAGAAAGAGACGGTGGGAGAGCAGGACCGCCGAAACTACTCCGCCGACATAAAAGAAGATCTGCGCCGGGAGAAGGATGCGGGTGAGATGGACACAGAGCTGCATCTGCTGGGGGGTGAAGCCGTGGAAGAACCAGGACACAAACTGGGGCGTGAAGATTTCGGCGACGACGGTGCCAGCTACGAGCGCGGTGGTCATCACGGTGATGATGATGGAGAAAGTTTTCTGCGCATCCGGCTCGCGTTTTTCCGCGAGAAAGCGGGTATAGATGGAGATGAATGTGATGGAGGCGGTGCCACCGGCGACGATGTAGTTGAGCCAGTCAGGGAGGGTGAAGGCGGCCACGTAGGCGTCGGTCTGCTGTCCCGCACCGAAGGCGTAGGCGATGTAGGCCTCGCGGATGTATCCGATCACGCGCGAGAGCATGATGGCCGTCATCAGCAGCAACGTCGCCGAGAAGGCGGAGTGCTGGTGCGATGGACGGAAGAAGCGGAGAAGACGCATCCTTCGCAGATTAACGCATCTGTGTGCGGCGGTGGAGAGTTATCGGCGGGATGGGATCGGGGATGGCAATTGCTTCCCTCTTGTTCCCCGGTGTTCTCGGTGGTTCGTGCTTTAGTTCTTCACCACGGGGGTACACAGGGTTACACAGGGGGAAACATAGTTCACCAGACTCTGCAGGCATTGACTGGCATCATGGGTTGACCGGGTTTGCAGCCGAAGGCGTGGCCGAACTCGGGCATATTTTGGACTACGCCGTTCACTCGAAATTGCCGGGGCGAATGGGGGTCGGTTTGCACCTGCAGACGGAGCTGTTCGGGGCGCGTGCTGCCGCACCAGCTTTGTCCGTGTCCGAGGAAGAACTGTTGGACGGGCGAGTAGCCGTCTTCTTTTTTGCCGAGGTCGATATTCTTGCGTTTGGCGTCTTCCAGGAAGGCGATGTAGGCGAGGCGCAAGCCTCCATTGTCGGCGGTATTTTCGCCTAGCGTCAGCTTGCCATTTACTTTCACATCATCGACCACGACGAAGCTTCCGTACTCTTTCACCTCGCAGTCCGCTTTCTCTTCGAACTTCTTCGCGTCTTCGGGAGTCCACCAGTCCGAGAGGTTCCCGTTGGCGCCAAACTGGCGGCCCTCGTCGTCAAAACCGTGGGTGAGTTCATGTCCGACAATGCCACCGATGTGGCCATAGTTTTCGGCATCGGTTGCCTTGGGGTCGTAGAGCGGGGATTGCAGGATGGCGGCGGGAAAATTGATGTCGTTCATGCTGGGGTTGTAATAAGCATTGACGGTGGACGGGCTGATGCCCCATTCGCCGCGATCGACGGGCTTGCCGATCTTGGCGAGCTGGCGTCGATTTTCAAACTCCACCGCGCGCAGCGAGTTGCCGAACGCATCTCCGCGCACGACGGTGAGCGAGGAATAATCGCGCCAGTGGTCGGGATAGCCGATCTTATCGGCGATGGCATGGAGCTTTTCTTTGGCGCGGGCCTGGGTGGCCGGGCTCATCCAATCCAGCGTATCGAGGTCCTGGTCCATGGCGCCCTCGATGTCATGCACCATTTGAACCGTCGCTTGCTTGCTCGACGGCGGGAACTCCTGAGCGACGTAAACCTGACCGAGAGCCTCACCTAGAGCTCCATCGGTGGCTTGCACGCAGCGCTTCCAGCGGGCGCGCTGTTCGGGTTGGCCGCCGAGCTTGCGGCGGTTGAAATCAAAAACCTCTTCGTCTAACGGAGTGGGCAGGATGAGACTGCTCAGGGAGTGGACCAACTGCCATCGGAGATATGTCTTGACCGTATCCAGGTCGGTGGAAGCGAGTAGTGCATTCATACCTTTGAAAAAGTCCGGGTTGGTTACGTTTAGCTCTGAGACTTGCGGAAGGGCGGTGGCTTTGAGGAAACGGTCCCAGGCAATCCCCGGCGCCAAGGTCGATAGCTGAGAGACGGGCATCAAGTGATAAATCTTCTGGGGATCGCGTTGTGAGGTGATATCCATGGAAACCTTGGCGAGAGCGGTCTCCAGTTGCATGATGTCGCGCGCATCGGCAGAGGCTTTGGCCTCGGGCTCGCCCATGAGTTTGAGCATGTTAGTGATGTGCTGGACATACTGAGTACGCGTCTTCTCGGCGACATCGCCAGTGCGGAAGTAGAAATCGCGCTCGGGCAGACCCAATCCGCCTTGATCGACAACTGCAATCTGCTTGCGGGCGTCCTGGAAGTCCTGTTGTTCTCCGAAGTTGAAAAATGCCGTGACGTTGATCAGCTGATAGTGAGCCAGAAGGCCGGTCAGCTCGTCCTTGCTCTGCAAAGCTGCTATGCGAGAGAGCTCGGGCTGCAGAGGCTTGAGACCGTTCTTGTCGATCACATCCTCCGCTCTGCAGGAGGCGTAGTAGTCGCCGATTTTCTGTTGGTTCGGGGTGCGATTGGCAGAGGGATTGGCCGCGCTGTCGAGCATGTTATGCAGGACAGTCTCCGTGTACTCGGCGACCATGGCGCCGGTGCTGTAGCCGGAACGATCGTTGGGGATGGGATAGAGCCTGGTGAAGTTACCGCAGGCGTATTTAAAGAAATCCTGGCACGGGTCGGCGGTGCGATCGAGTAATCTTTGATCCAATCCGGGGAGGAGCTGCGGAGTGTCTCCGGCGTTGGCGGGGGCGGCGTTCTGAGCCCCAGCTATTAGCGCTGTGCCAATCACCGAAAAAAGTACGAGTGCTATTGCCACATGTGTTCGTCGCGTCATGTCTGGTTCCTTTTCTTTTCCCCTCGGGCTGGTGGCGTCCGGCGCCCCTTGCTGCGGAAATTAGTATACCGGCGGACCGCAGGTGGATTGGCTGGAGGGAAGGCCCCCGGTTTCAGTACACCGTCACGAATGCTAAACCACCCGAACTGTTAGACGAGTCATCCCGCTAAATGTCTCAAACGTTTCGGGTTAATTGTTGACCTATTTTTTACCCGCGCTGCATTGTCATTTGATCGCTTGGGCCCCATTGTGCCCGCAGAAACGGAGGCACTTATGGCCGATTTGCGGGCAGAGTTTGCGGAACAGATCAATCCCAGGATTTTGGCGGAGGCTCGCCGCTCGAACTTCCGGCAGGCGACCCGGGTCCACGGGAGTTTGCTGGCTGCCGCCGAGAAGCGGGCCCTGGTCTGGATGGCCGAGCGTATGCCTGCGTGGGTGAATTCGGACCATCTGACGCTTCTCGGCTTTTGCGCGCAGATCGCTACCGGCGTTTGTTACGCGCTCGCTGGCTGGGACCGCCGGATGTTGCTGGCGACGATTGCTTGTCTTGCGGTGAATTGGTTCGGCGACAGTCTGGATGGAACTTTGGCCCGGGTGCGCCAGCGGCAGAGGCCCCGCTATGGTTTTTATGTCGATCACATCATCGATTCGATTGGCGCTGTGGCGATGATGAGCGGATTGGCGCTGTCCGGATACATGCATCCGGTGCTTGCGATTGGATTGCTGATTGCGTTTCTGTTGCTTTCCATCCAGTCGTATCTGGCGACGTATACGCTTGGCGAGTTTCATCTTTCTTTGTGGCATTTTGGGCCGACTGAGTTGCGGGTGCTGCTGGCGGTGGGCAATATCGCGCTGCTCCGTTGGGCGTGGGTGATGCACGGGCGCTACCGGCTGTTTGATATTGGCGGCGCGATCGGATTGGCAGGGATGGTGGCGATGCTGGTGGTTGTCACCCTGAAGAACACGATCCGGCTTTACCGGGAGGAGAGGATTTTATGAGCAGTTTCCGGAAGAGAAGCTCTCAGTTCGCCGCTCTCCGGAAACCCTTGTTGGGCGGGGCGTTTGGCGATGGGCGAAGTTCAATTTCGTGGGCGGGGTTGGCATCGGCGTGCAACTGGGGGCCCTGACCATTCTTCACTCCTGGCTTCAAGTCGACTATTTGCTGGCTACGGTGGTGGCAGTCGAGATCGCTGTTATCCATAACTTCTTTTGGCACGAGCGCTTCACCTGGGTGGATCGGCCGGTTCGGGGGCCGATGCAATCTTTCGTGCGGTTCGTGAAATTTAATGCCTGCAATGGGGCGGTTTCTATTGCCGGGAACCTGGTGCTGATGCGGATGCTAGTCGGTGAACTGAAGTTCAATTATGTTGCGTCGAATCTTTTTGCGATTGTCGTTTGTTCGCTGGTGAATTTTCTGCTGGGGGATCGGTTTGTGTTTGAGGCAGAAGAGCGTCCGGGGGGCGATTTCGAGTTAAGAGCTGCCGAGCTTTGGCGGCTGTCCCTACGTGACCTTCCGCATTTTTGGGGGGTTACGCGGCGAGCAAACAGGGGATATACTGTTGATAGCTGCTATGCGCTCGAATGGCTACATTTCGCCTCTGCAGACTTGCTGGATCGAGGGACGCGCTTGTCCCCGACGGTATCTTTCTGTCCTGCCTTCGCATGTGCGCGCCAATCTCTTTGGCAGCGACTAATTCTTCTCCCTATTCTGTCGGGTAATTACTTTTGGCTTTCGCGACTGGGGAATCCCACCCTAACGTCGCAAAAGGCGCGACGTTAGGATGGGGCACCCTCGCTCGAACTTCGGCCTTGCCACTGAGAACTGAGAACCGGGAACCGAGAACCGAGAACTATCTGGAGGACACCATGACCACCAAAACTTTGATTGCCGGCCCCAAGCTGAAGACTGCGCTTCCGGGTCCTAATGCGAAGCGCATTCTCGCGGGCGATGAAAAATTTATTTCGCCTTCCTACACGCGTTCTTATCCGATGGTTGCCAAGCGCGGGCGTGGAATTGTGGTTGAAGACGTGGATGGCAACGAGTTCTTCGATTTTTCCGCGGGGATTGCCGTGACGTCGACTGGACACTGCCATCCGGAGGTGGTGGCTGCGATTCAGAGGCAGGCGGCGGAATTGATCCATATGTCGGGCACCGACTTCTACTACGAAGCGCTGGTGACCCTGGCTGAACGCCTGTCAAAGATTGCGCCGATGCCGGGGCCGCACAAGGTTTATTACGGAAACTCGGGGGCGGAAGCTATTGAAGGCGCTTTGAAGCTGGCGCGCTATCACACCAAGCGGCAGCAGGTGATTGCTTTCTTTGGGGCATTCCACGGACGAACGATGGGCGCGCTTTCGCTGACGGCGTCGAAGCCGCAGCAGAAGCGGCGCTTCGCACCGCTGGTGCCGGGAGTTACACACGTTCGCTATCCCGATGTGTATCGGGGCTGTGCGGGCGGTCCGCAGGATGCGGAGAAATTTGCGCTGGGCTGCGCGCGCTATATCGAAGACAAACTATTTAAGACCATTCTTGCTCCGGAAGAAGTTGCGGCCATTTTTGTCGAGCCGATTCAGGGTGAGGGTGGATACGTCGTGGCGCCGACAGTCTTCATGCAGGAATTGCGGCGCATCTGCGACAAGCACGGCATCCTGCTGGTGCTGGATGAAGTGCAGAGCGGCATTGGCCGGACGGGAAAATGGTTTGCCGTGGAACATACCGGCGTGCATCCCGACATTGTTTGCATGGCGAAGGGCATTGCCTCGGGCATGCCGCTGGGGGTGACCCTGAGCAAGGCCGAGATCATGGACTGGATCCCCGGTTCGCACGCATCGACTTTCGGCGGAAACCCGGTCTGCATCGCGGCGGCGCTGGCTACGCTCGATGTGATCGAGAAAGAAGGGCTGCTGCGGAATTCGCAGGAGGTTGGCGATTACATGATGAAGCGCATGGCTGACTGGCCGAAGAGGCACAAAATTGTGGGGGACGTGCGCGGACGCGGGCTGATGATCGGCGTCGAGATCGTGAAAGATCAGACGACCCGCGAGTACGGCGCCAGCGAGCGCGATCGGATCGTGGAAGCGGCGTTCGAGCGCGGCATTCTGTTTTTGGGCTGCGGTCCGAGCACGATTCGCATTGCGCCTCCGCTTATCGTTACCAAAGACGAAGCTGATGTGGCCATGGATGTGTTGGAAGAGGCAATCGGCAGGGAAGCGGGAAAGAACGCGTAATCGCCGGAGGTGAGCAATGTCGGACGGAACCGTGGACTCGATTTACATCGCCGCTGCCGCCCAGGGGCCACCGCAATCGGTGGCTCAGGTGGCGGCAATTCCGGGGGCGGGGCTTGAGGGTGACCGATATGCGCTGAAGCTGGGCACGTTCTACAAGCCCACGCCGGACCGCGAACTCACGCTGATTGAGGCGGAAGCGATTGAGGCGATGGGCCGGGATTATCACATAGAGCTTGCCGCCGGTGAGGCTCGCCGCAACATCGTGACTCGCAACGTGGCGCTGAATCATCTGGTGGGCAAGGAGTTTGCCATAGGCGAGGTGCGTATTCGCGGGATTCGGCTGTGCGAGCCCTGCGATCATTTGCAGCGGGTGACGGGGAAGGCAGTGATCAAAGGGTTGCTGCATCGTGGGGGATTGCGGGCGCAGATATTGACGCCTGGCGTGATTCGAGTGGGGGACGCGGTTCATTTCGGGTAGAGACGCAGCGTGGCGTGGCGACCTGTCGAGGGCCTGCCCCTGAAATAGTGTGAATGGCGACTCAGTCGTCCCTCGGGGACTTGAATTGTTTTGCCCACTTTACCCAGCGCTGAAGCGCTGGGCTAAGTTAGGCTGCCCCTCCGGGGCTGGATTCTAGGGCATTTCGTTTCGCCGGATTCCCAAAGAGTTCACATGCGGACAAGGGGCTCCGGTTCATAACGATCTGCGGTATCGCTAAAGCGATACCCTGATACGAACCCATTCGAATAATTTTACGGTATCGCTAGCGCGATACCCTGATACGGATCCGAGGGAGTTCCGCCGATGAGACGGGGTAAGCCCCGTCTCTACGGATGTTCCATGATTCGTCATCGTCAAGAGAAATTCTTGCTAGAAGGGGGCTCTCGATGCCGCGCTTCACATCTCGCACTCTGGTTGTTCTGGCGTTTGCGTTGGTGATTTGGGCCTCTGCCTTCGCGGGGATTCGCGCCGGACTGCGCGCTTATTCACCGGCGAATCTTGCCATCCTGCGTTTTCTGGTGGCGTCGCTGGTGCTCGCCATCTATGCGGGGATCGCGCACTTCCGTCGACCTGAATGGCGCGACGTTCCCGGGTTGATGCTGACGGGCGTTGTCGGAATCACTTTTTACAATCTGGCGCTCAATTACGGAGAGACTCGGGTGACGGCGGGCGCGGCCAGTCTGCTGATTGCGTCTGTGCCGATCTGGACGGCGCTGGCGGCCCGATTCTGGCTGCACGAGAAATTGACTGCGATCGGATGGTGCGGGGTGTTGGTGAGCTTCGCGGGAGTTGCGCTGATTGCCAGCGGAGAAGGCGAAGGCATCCGGCTTTCGCCGCAAGCCTTGATCATTCTGGCGGCGGCGCTCACATCCGCGGTGTATATGATTCTGCAGAAGCACTATCTGGGCAGGTATAGCGCGCTGGAATTTACGGCATATTCGATCTGGTTCGGGACGGCGTTCATGCTGCCCTTCGGTAACGGCCTGGTGCAGGCGCTGCGCGCTGCTCCAACTTCGGCGACGCTGGCCGTCGTCTATCTGGGCGTTTTTCCGGGAGCGCTTGCTTATGTGGCGTGGGCGTACGTGCTTTCGCACGGCGCCGCCGGACGCACGACGACGCTGCTGTACGTGATTCCAATTGTGGCGATTGGCATTGCTTGGATATGGCTGGGTGAAGTGCCGAAGCTGATCTCACTTGCCGGCGGCGCGGTCGCGCTGGGCGGGGTGGTGGTGGTGAACACGGTGGGGAAAATGAAAATAGAAAAGTCGGCTGCCGCACTTGTGGTGTCGGACCCGGTGAGCTGAAGAGTTGTCCTCGGACTGTCCCTCCGGGACTTTGCTCAGTTCTTACAGCTTTTGCAGCAGGGTACGTGAGAACTCAGTCGTCCCTCCGGGACTTGAATTACTTCTTCGCTCTTACCCAGCGCTGAAGCGCTGGGCTAAGCTCGGACGCACCTCCGGGGCTCAGCTCTAGGCTGAAGTTGCATTTCGACGAAACGTGACGCCGGCGAATTGTACCGAAGGCGCGGTGATCACCATCACATCGCGCGTTCGGGCTCCACGCTAGGGTGAAGACGGAGCCCCCATGTTTGCCGGATGTTTCACTCACGCCACACTTCGCGCGCTGGACTGGCTGGCCACGAGAACACTTGCGCCGGAAGACTTGCCTGCGCACCAGCGCACTGGCCGCCGCGGGGAGGAAGACGCTTATTTCTATCTACGACGGCGGAACTATACGATCATCGCTCGCAACTTCCGCTCCCCTCATCATCGCGGCGAACTGGATCTGGTCGGCTGGGAGCGGGACGTTCTTTGTTTTATTGAAGTAAAAACTCGAACCAGGCGTGACCT
>OBLW0100004341.1_pt1 | contig 10819 bp, 5 predicted proteins | sample 1520161 | NCBI WGS metagenome assembly OBLW01 (sample SAMEA3539309, study PRJEB22396) | soil metagenome | biome: tundra; feature: field; material: soil | place: USA | collected 2010-05 | depth 0.15 m
AGATGCCGGCGCTACTATTCCTAGCTGATCTTCTCTCCTACCACTTTCGCTTGCGTGAACAGGTATAGATAATCCGGGCCGCCGGACTTGGAATCGGTGCCTGACATGTTGAAGCCACCGAAGGGGTGCGCGCCGACCATCGCTCCGGTGCATTTGCGGTTGATGTACAGGTTGCCGACGTGGAACTCTTGAATCGCGCGGTCGATCTTGTCGCGCGACTTGGTGTAGATGGCGCCGGTCAGTCCGAACTCGGTATCGTTGGCGATTTCGAGAGCGTGGTCGAAGCCGCGGGCTTTGATTACCGCGAGTACGGGGCCGAAGATCTCTTCCTGCTCGAGCTTGGACTTCGCGGGGATGTCGGCGATCACCGTAGGTTGGATGAAGTAGCCTTCGCCGGGGGCACGTTCGCCGCCGGTGATGAGGCGTCCGTCTTTCTTGCCCTGCTCGATGTATTGAAGGATGGTCTTCATCGAGCCTTCGTTGATGACCGCGCCCATGGCGGCGTTCTCGGTGACGTCGCCGATCTGAATCTTCTCGACGCGGGCTTTGAGTTGTTCGAGGAACTTGTCGTAGACGCGCTCGTCGACAATGGCACGGGAGCAAGCCGAGCACTTCTGGCCCTGGAATCCGAACGCGGCTTGCGCGACGCCTTCGACGGCGGAGTCGATGTCGGCGTCGGCGTCGACGATGATCGCGTCTTTGCCCCCCATTTCTAAAATGGTCCGCTTGATCCAGACCTGGCCGGGAGCTTGCGTGGCGGCCGTCTGGTTGATGTGCAGACCCACTTCGCGCGATCCGGTGAAGGCGATGTAGCGCGTCTTGGGATGCGCGACGACGGCATCGCCAAAACTGGCTCCGGCGCCGGGGCAGAAGTTCACCACGCCCTCGGGCATGCCGGCCTCTTCGAGCAGTTCGATAAACTTCGCGGCGATGGTGGGAGAATCGCTCGATGGCTTCAGGATAACGGTGTTGCCGCTGACGATCGAGGCCAGCGTCATCCCGGCCATAATAGCGCAGGGGAAATTCCACGGCGGAATGACCGCGCCGACGCCGAGGGGAATGTACATCAGGGTGTCGCGCTCGCCGGGAAGCTGGATGGGCGTCTGCGCCTTGGCGAAGCGCAGGGCTTCGCGCGCGTAGAACTCGCAGAAGTCGATGGTCTCGGAAATGTCGGCATCGGCCTCAGCCCAATTCTTACTGACTTCGAAGACGAGCCACGCCATGTATTCCATCTTGCGCTGGCGCATCAGGTCGCCGACGCGGAAGACCAGGCTGGCGCGTTCTTCGACGGTGGTGCGGCTCCAGGATTCAAAAGCCTTGAGGGCCGCGGTCATCGCTGGTTCCACGTGATCTTTGCCGGCCTTCTGGTGGATGCCGACGATCTGCGAGGGCTGCGACGGGTTCAGCGACTTGATCTTTTCAGTAGTCCTGACGCGCTTGCCGCCGATGATGAGGTCATACTCGCGTCCGAGCTGGCCGCGGACTTTGGCGATGGCGGCGCGCATGCGGCGGGCGTTTTCTTCGTTGCGGAAATCGTAAAAGGGCTCGGTGACGAATGGTCCTTGATGCAGGGCCGTGCGCGGCCGGACGGGGGCTTCTAGCGTTGCCATGGGGGAATCCTTTCGAAGCTCGGGAGGTTATTAATTAGGGATTGCTCTGATATTTTACACCTCGGTCGGGCGTCCGGCTTTCGGCTGCCGGCTTCCGGCGGGAGTTGGAGAACTGACTCGAAGTGGCACGCCCCGAGGCGGCCCGTCCACACTCGGTTCGGGTGGGACGGATTGGCGTATGGCAGATCGGGAGCCACATTTTTTTCTGGCTCTTCTGCCAAAATCCTGGTTTTAAAGGACTTGCGGGCTTTGGATAGGCGGTGATCCAGCCAAAATCTTGAGGCGAAAGAACTTACAGGTAAAATCTTGCGGAATAAGGACTTAGCCTGTGCATTCGAGCCGCGCAGTGCCTGCGTGGTGCGAGACTCGTTGGCTGATCGTTCGCGCATGTTTCCAATTGTGTGCTCTTCCGATTTCTCAGTAAAGGTTGTTCGTCACATGAAACGGGGTTTGCGCTGTGGAAAAAGTTGGAAGTGGAGGACTGTGCCTTAGTTCGGTTTTGGGAAAGTGGATGCTTCAAGGCTAGATTGTGGGTCGAGTACGGCGCGGTTATGGCACACTTGGGATAGGAGAATGAAGCTATGAGTCCAGAGGTTTCCGATCTTCTGAAGCGGGCGCTCGCGCTGCCTGTGGGCGAACGGGCCGCGTTAGCGAACACTCTGCTCGATAGTCTGGAGACGACGAATCAATCGGTGCAAGAGGCGTGGGACGAGGAAGTCGCGCGGCGAATGGAAGACCTGAAAGCGGGTAAGGCCGTGACCGTCCCTTGGGAACAGCTGCACCGCGAGCTCCTGGCCATGGTGAATGAACGCTAAGCGTGTTGAGTACCATGAGGGCGCGAGCGCAGATGTAAGGAACGCGGTTGCGTGGTATCTGGAGCGCAGCCCCAAAGCCGCACGGGACTTCATTGAGGAACTGCAGCGAGCCGCCGACACAATCTGCGAAGCCCCCGATCGCTGGCCGCCGGGCAAAACCAATACCAGACGGTTCCTGCTTTGGCGATTTCCCTTTTCCATCATCTACTCGGAACAAGAATCCCTCATTACAATCTGGGCGGTCGCCCATGGAAGCCGACGACCGGAGTATTGGGCCCGGCGGCTGAAATAAGGACGACTGGGTCGGAACTTCGACGGATCAGGACGCGCGAGCAATGGGGCGCCCGGCTGGGGCAGCAATTTCTTGTCACGACAGAAAAAGCGCAAAGTCAAAGTCCCCACCCTAACGTCGCAAAATGCGCGACGTTAGGATGGGCCACCCGACCCATCGATCTTGGAACGCGCCTATAATCCTCGGGGCTGGGGAGCGAAATGGTCAGAGCGAAACTCGTTGCGGGTACTCTGCTGATGCTTGTGGCGTGGGGCAGCGTGGCGCAAGACCATCAGCATGGGAGGGGCGAGAACCTGGGAACGGTGCATTTTGCCACATCGTGCAACGAAGTGGCGCAGAAGGAATTCAACCGCGCGGTCGCGCTGCTCCATTCCTTTCAGTTCAGCCGGGCGATCGAAGGATTCAACGCGGCACTGAAGGAGGACGCGACGTGCGGAATCGCGGACTGGGGAATCGCGCTTAGCGATTGGGGCAATCCCTTCGCACCGGGAATGAAAGATAAGAGCCAGTTGCAGGCGGGGCGTGAGAGCGCGGAGGGCGGCAAGACTGTGGGCGCGAAGACGGAGCGCGAACGGGCGTATGTGGCGGCGGTCGGCAAGTTGTACAGCGACTACGAGAACACGCCGCAGCGGGCGCGGCTGATCGCCTATCGCGACGCCATGGGAGACGTCGCGGCGAAATATCCGGAAGACCACGAGTCGCAAATCTTTTACGCGCTGGCGATCGCGGCTTCGGAAGATCCGGCGGACAAGACTTACGCGGGGCGGCTCAAGGCGGGAGCAATCCTCGAAAAATTGTTCGCGGAGGAGCCCACGCATCCAGGACTGGCCCATTACATTATCCATACCTACGACGTGCCCGCACTGGCGGGGCGGGCGCTGGTGGCGGCGCGGCGGTACTCGCAGATTGCGCCCGATGCGCCGCATGCGCTGCACATGCCATCGCACACGTTCACGCGTACGGGCTACTGGCAGGAGTCGATCGACACCAACATCGCGGCGGCAGCGGCGGCGCGGCGCGAACATCAGACGGCAGAGGAGTTGCACGCCACGGATTATGAAATCTACGCCTGCTTGCAAACTGGGCAGGACGAAGCGGCGCGGCGGATCGTGGAGTCGTTGCCGGAGATCGAATCACGCTTCGATCCGAAGGCGGTGATCAGTGGCGCAGGCAGCCCCTCCACGGGATATTTTGCGATGGCGGCGATCCCGGCACGGTTTGCGCTGGAACGGCGCGACTGGAAGCAGGCGGCGCAACTCACCCTGCGGGAGACACCGTTTCCTCATACGGATGCAATGACGTGGTTCGCCCGCGGATTAGGCGCGGCGCGACTGGGGCAAGCGCCGGCGGCGAACGAGGCGGCGGCAGCGCTGCAGCAGATCCGAGAGCGGCTATTGAAAGCCAACGAAAATTATTGGGCCCTGCAGGTGGAGATTCAGGAGGTTGAGGTCCGGGCATGGGCGGCGTTTGCCGAGGGTAAGAAAGAGGAAGCGCTGCGGCAGATGAAGGCGGCGGCGGAATTGGAAGAGGGGACGGAGAAAAGCGCAGTGACCCCTGGTCCGCTGGCCCCGGCGAGGGAGTTGCTGGGCGAGATGTTGCTGGAGATGAATGAGCCCGGACAGGCCCTGGCTCAATTCGAAGCAACGCTGACGAAGGAGCCGGGACGCTTTCGCGCACTGTATGGAGCGGCGCACGCGGCGCAGCTCAGCGGAAGTCGCGATACCAGTCAGAGGTATTTTCGCGATTTATTGAAAGTTTATGATCGCGCCGACAAGCCGGGAAGATCCGAGATCATCGAGGCGAAGCGGGCGCTTTTGCAAAATTAGTCTGGCCCCGTCTGCGCGCCGATAAACCCCGTTCCTTGACTTCGGAACGGAGCACAGAGGCTCACTGGATGTTCGACGGCAGGAAGCTGGGGGGTGGTGCGGGGACACACTGATTCGGCGGGACGAAAGTCAAAATCCCCATCCTAACGTCGCAAAAGGCGCGACGTTAGGATGGGCCACCCAGCATGATCTTTCTTTGATCCTTGAAAAAACCTGTGCCGCCCAAACCCTAGCGCGGGGCCGCGCTGCCTAAAACGCGGGGCGTGTAGTTGATTGTTTTCAGACTGGGATTCGAGAAGACAAGGGTGAACGCGGTTGTGGTCGCGCCCGCCGGCAGATCGCTCGAACTGACGTTGGCGTACACGCTTCCGGGACCCGTGTACAGCGTCTTCCCGGTTTTGTTCGTGAGGGTCACGCCTCCGGTGAGGGCGTCCAGGGCTACAGAAATAGGTCCCGTGATCGTAGTCGTGCCCAGATTCTGCACCGTCACCGTCTGACTGTAGGTCGTGCCAGAGATTTGCATGGGGCCTTTCTTCACGACCACCGGATTGATGACGAGTGCATTAGGCGTGAGAAGCACGCTCGCTCCCGCGCCGGGGTACACTCCGCTCGCGAGAATCTGTCCGACGTTGTTGATGGCAATCGCGTATTTGAGCAGGAGCCCACCGGTGGAATCGTTGAGGGTGTTCAGGTCCACGGCCGTCCCGCTCTGAAAGAGGTAGGCTCGCCTGGTATCGGTGTCGGCATAGCCGACAACCTGGTCGTAGGAATTGATCCCTTGCACATGGGACGATAACCCGGTGCTGATGTCCGTGGCGGACCCGTTCTTATAGAGGTAGGCACGAATCACATTTGCCGTGCTCACGGCCGCGACCGCGAGATGGCCCTTGGAGTTCAAGGCGCCTCCCGCGAAGACACATTCCTGACTCGACGGCGGAATCCACAAAGGAGAACTGATTACATCGCTATCGAGGAGCGGGGGGAACGCGCCACTGTGCAGGTAAGGTCCGTTCCATACCGAATTGTCGCAACTGCTGCCGGCAATTTGTCCGGCATCGTTGAAACCTGCCGGTATAGCGCCATGGTTGGGATCATAGGTCCAGGTTCCCGACAGGCCGTTTGGCACCGAAGGGGTCCAGAGCAGTGCGCGGCCGCTGATTCCGTAAGCAGCGATGGCACCTTTGTTATTGATCAACTCGTTGTATTCCGCTAGCGAGCCGTAACCGGTAATCGAAACCAGAGGGAAAGCCACCGCCGTTCCGCTGTTGCCATGAAGAACGCCCTTGGTGCTGTTGAGAGTGGTGGGCCTCCACATCCAGGACTGGTGTTGATTGCCGTCGCCCTGTCCCGGTGTAAACGCCCATCCGGTGACTTGGCCGCGGTCATTGATACCGTAGGGTCCCGTGTCGGCGGTCCCGGAAGGCAGGCCGGGGGACGACTCAATGCTGAAAAGGGTTCCGATGATGCTGCCGTCGTTGGCGGATGCAGGCGTCCATAAGATCGCATGGGTTCCGCCCGACAGGCCGCCGCCGTAGGTGCCAATTACTTGCCCCCAGCGGTTCAGCCCGACTGGGATTTCCACCTGAACGTTGGTCCGCCCATCCTGGATTCCCAGTACGTTGGCGTGGTAGGCAGGGGTCTGTCCCGAGGCCTGCAAGGTTCCCAGTGCAATACAGAGGGAGAGAGTGACGAGAACAAGCTGATTCTTCATGATCTTGATGATCCTCCTGATTTTGGTTCGTGGCCCCGCGCAGAAATTGGCCGTTTCCAGACCTGGAAACCGCCTTCCGCTTGCGACCGTTTGCTCGCATTTCCAGCGCGCGAGGCGGTCAAATCTTCGTGGCGTCAGGAATACAGGGGTTTGCGGGAAGGGTCAAAGGATCAGATTCGAAACTGGCTCTGGACCCGTAGTCGATTGCAATGAATAGCGTTACGGGCGCTTCTGAACTGGTGGCGCCAGGGTTCTTCGACTCGGTTGCGCTGGGGAAAGGGCTCGTTCCGCGGAGATCGCCACTGGATGGGTGGAAGGAACGCAGCGAGCGGGGACGCTAAGTGCCCAGGAAAAGAGCTCAATCCGGCTCGATCTCGGGCAAGCGGCTCTTGACTCGGCGGGGAGTATCAGGCGCTGGGGCTACGGGCAACGGGATCTCGACGGTACCAATGTGATTGGTCATCTGGTCCTGAATGCCGAGGCGCAGAGAAGTGGCCTGTTCGGGGACGTCGACCTCTTGATGTACCCCGAACTCTCCGGCGATTACCTTTTGGTAAACATCGGGTAGCAGATCGTTGGTTCCGACATTGGACATGCCGGTGAGCATTTGGCCTTCGCGGTCGAACGAAGTGGCCATGAGGGTCACCACGTTTCGGTAGCTTGCATTGGCCAGCGGGACGAAGCGCAACTGAGAGCCGTCGAAGGCGTAATCAACGCTGTAGTGCTGCAATTCGAGCGGGGCGGACGGATCCGCGGTTTTGGACGGCGTCAGAATGTCGCCGAGAGTGGCGCGATCCACTTTCTTCTTGCCGCCCACCGGCACAACCGTCGCCGAAAAAAGAAGTTGGCGAGACAGTGGCGATCCGTGTTGCATGGCGACGGCCCTGGCTCTGCGGGCAAGATCCGCGTTTTTGGGGGCGATGCGCGCCTCGTCGGCAAAGTATCCCTGGCGGTAATGGAGCGTGTATCCCTTTTCTGCCAGCTGGACTTTGATTTTTCTGAACTTGCCGTCGTAGAGCGTGTTGGTGGGACGGTAAGAGAGAGTGTAGTAGTTGGTGCCCTGTTCCACGGCGATTTCAATGGCTTGGCGAATGCCGTTCGAGTTGTAGAAAGCCTTGCCCCCGGTCGCGGTAGCGAATTGGGTGAGCGTGTCGCGTTCAGCCGCTTCGCGCGCCAGCGCCTGCATGTCTTGCGGGATGCTGGGCGTCGGCGATATGAGGCTGTTGGCGGAGAAGTCGGAGGGAGCGATGGATGTGGGACCACCCATAGCGCCGGCACTATCCGAGCTGAGGCCACCGCCGAGTAATCCGCGCACGTCGACCGGATACACGGCAATTTGCGCTTCGGCGAGAAGATTGGTGACGAGTTTTATCTTGTAGGTGTAGTTGGGATTGTCGAGAGAAAGATCGCCGGAATTGTTGGCCGCGGTCAGGGAAATCGGAAACGATCCGGAAAGCCATACCACGTTCTTGCGGCCGGGCATTCCGGAGAGATACCGGGCGAGCAGCATCATGGAATCGAGCGTGATCCCGGCGCGCTCATCGGTGTCGGTGACTTGTTGCTCGGCTTGCATGCCTTGCAGCGCACTCAGCAGTCCCTGGAAGCCACTGGTTTGTCCTTCCTGGGTGAGCATTCCGACGTTGTTCACGGAATTTTCTGTTCCGGATTCCGAGACTTGCCAACGAACTGCCTTGGGTAGACTTTTCTTTCCCCTGGCGGCGGCGAGGAGAAGAGTCTCGTCGGCAGTGAATCCCTGGATCAAGCGCAGGTGGGAAGCAGCGTTGCTCATGGTGCAAAGAGCAAGCTGCGAGTTCTTGGGTTTGGACTGAAGGAATTTGATCAGCTGTTGACGGGCGAACACCTGGTCTTGCGATGGAGTATTGAGCAGGTCGAACAGAATCATGGTGACCGCGCCGGGTTCGGCCGCGCGCGTGTTGTTGCTGAATACGTTGGCAGAAGGCTTTGCCGGCGAGACGGCGGGGACGGGCGCGGGCGATTGGGGCTGGTCATCCGCTCCCGTGAATTCCCGAAAGGAGTGCAGGTTCTGCGATTTGCCATCCTCGGCCAGCTGGAAGTCTTGCTGCCCCAGACCTTTCACGGGATGGTCTTTGCCATCCGTCACGACGACGTCGACGACGACTGCTTTGGTGCTGACTCGAATCGTGGTTACGGGCGCGGCGGTTGCTTGCGCACTCTTATCGCCAGTCGCGGGATCAGGAACAGTGGCTTCTGCAAGGGATGAGGGCCGATTCGAAATCTCGGCGCTTGCGCTGGAGTTGGAGTTGTCCGGTTTCTCAGCTGGGGAAGGGTCTTCCGCCGTGGGGGTTTCTGGCGCAGGATTGTCGCTTGCGCGATCGGGCGCGGACGATGCGGAATCTGCGCTGAAGGCAAGCGTGTACCGGTCTGGCACATCGGTCTGGAGGGCGGCGAATGTGGTGGTGTCCTGGTCGGAGGGAGGCGGCAGGTCGAGTATATCGAGGGCGGACCCTTGCAAGATGGCTACCTGCGAGCCATCGGGCGACAAAGAGAAATTCTGCCCACTGATTACCGCAGGGCTCACATCGACGGAGAAGACGGGAGTGCCGCTGGCGGTCTCGAAGATCTGGACATCCTGCTGAAACACGTCCGCTTCAGAAGTTTCCGGCTGATCGACGGCGGCTTCGTCCGCAGCGTTCGCGGGAGCGGTCAGAGGGACGGCCGCAAGCCGCATCGTGCTAACACCGAAACGGCTGTGGCTTTGGTTGCGCACGATTGACGGGAAGTTTCGATTGCGGCTCCAGTGCTGCTGCCACATTCGGCGCCCATTGAGGGTAAATGCGGTGACGCTATAGTCGCAGTTGGGCGATGGACAACGACCCACCACCATCGAATTGTCGCTCGAATAGAAAACGCTGGGAGGGGTCTGGGAGCGGACGCGAGCGATGTTGCGACGATGGGCGGGCGTGGCTCCGAAACGGATCAGCCAGATATCGCCGCTGTGGACGAAATCGACGTATCCCGCGCTGGTTCCGTTGAGGGTCACAACCTGATTTAAGGGAATTGTCCGTTGTTGCGCCAGAGTGTTGACATCCAGGAACTGCGCTAAAAACTTCGGCTCGGGCTTGGCGTGCGAGGTAACGGAATGCTTTGAATCATTGACGGAGTTGGTTGCGGCGGTCTCGATAACAATCTGGCTGGCGTCTGGAGTGACCGTGACCCACAGCAATTCCCTGGGAGAACGCAGCAGGAGCTTCTCGTGAAGGCTCGAATCCACGATATAGAGATCATTCAACTTGCGAAGCAAGAAATTTCCCGGACCTAACGGCCACAAATAGCGACGGCGATCATGGAGGTACCAGTCGGCCTCGTGCACAACTTTACCGCTGGGCAGTTCGAGGATCGCGGCGTGCATCAGGCGATCCTGGTGCTCGGGCGGACAGCCGGAGAGGCGCCGGAGCAGATGCTTGCGATTGAAGGTCAGCAGTACGTGATTCGAATCCACGAAATCCAACGACACACTCGGCTCATTCTCGGTGAGCCGATCCGAACGCGATGGCGTGCGGTAACCGACCGTGGATAGATCGATCCGAGCGGCGGGGTTGGTGGGAGAGGGAGATTCCTGGGCAGACGAGGAAAATGATGTGGAAACAAATAGGAGCAGCGCAATGAGAGCACGCCGAAACGAGTTCACGTTTCGGCAGTTGTCGCACCGCACTTGCACGAGACCTCTCGGCCCAACCGTCTGAAGCATAGACCCCACTCGCCGACGACTAACAATCCGAGAACATTGTAGATCAGTGTCCACGAGCGGATAGCCACGATCCCGCCGGCAATGCTTGAAAAGTCAAAATCCCCACCCTCGGGTTCTTCAATTCCACCATCGACGTGCGGCACTTACGCGCTTGTGACTACTCCCACTCTCGCCGGTTCCAGGTGCGCCGTGAAGTGGCGGAGGAATGGGGCTTCGTAGGTCAGACGCATGCCGGAGATTTGGTCGCGGTGCTTCCAGACTTCCAGGATCACCTCGACCACATAGTCGATGTGGCTCTGGGTGTAGACCCGGCGAGGGATGGCGAGGCGCACGAGATCCATTTGCGCAGCGGCAGCAAACATCAGAGTGCCGATTTCTACCGAGCGGATTCCGCCTTCGAGATAGAGTTCTGCAGCGAGAGCGACGCCGGGGAATTGGTCGGCGGGGATGTGCGGGAGGAAAGCGCGGGCGTCGAGGTAGATGGCATGGCCACCGGGGGGCTGGACGATGGGAACTCCCTGGGAGGCGATGTGATTGCCGAGATAGGCGGTCGAGGCAATGCGGTAGCGGAGGTAGTCTTCTTCGAGAGCTTCCTGCACGCCGACAGCGATGGCTTCGAGATCGCGCCCGGCGAGGCCGCCGTAGGTGGGGTATCCCTCGGTGAGGATGAGGAGATCTTTTTCCTGCTGGGCGAGGAGATCGTCGTTGGTGCAGAGGAAGCCGCCGATGTTGGCCATGCCATCTTTCTTGGCGGACATGGTGCATCCGTCACCGAGGCGAAACATTTCCTGGGCAATTTCTTTTGGAGTTTTATCTTCGTATCCCTTTTCGCGCA
>OBLW0100004342.1_pt1 | contig 10814 bp, 7 predicted proteins | sample 1520161 | NCBI WGS metagenome assembly OBLW01 (sample SAMEA3539309, study PRJEB22396) | soil metagenome | biome: tundra; feature: field; material: soil | place: USA | collected 2010-05 | depth 0.15 m
TGCCGGATATCGACGTGGACTTTTGCCAGAACCGGCGCGGCGAAGTGATTGAGTACGTGACGCGCAAGTACGGGCGTGAGCAGGTTGCGCAGATTATCACGTTCAATACGATGGCCGCGAAGGCGTCGATCAAGGACTGCGGACGCGCGATGGACATGCCGTATGGCGACGTGGACCGGATTGCGAAGCTGGTTCCTGCAACGGTGGGGATCACGCTGGACCGGGCGCTGGAGGAATCGCCCGATCTGCGCAAGGCGTATGACAACGACAAGCAGGTGCGCGAGCTGATTGACACGGCGCGCAAACTGGAAGGGCTGGTGCGGGGAGCGGGCGTGCATGCGTCGGCGGTGGTGATTGCGCCGCGTCCGCTGACGGAGCTTGTGCCGCTGAACCGAACGAAGAACGACGAAATCGTCACGGCCTATGACATGAAGGCTGTCGAAAAGATGGGCCTGCTGAAGATGGACTTTCTGGGCCTGGCGACGCTGACGGTGATTGACGATTGCCTGAAGCTGATCAAGCTGAGCCGCGGAGAAACGCTGGACATTGAAATGATTCCGCAGGACGACGAGGCGACCTTTAAAAAAGTATTTCACTCGGCGCTGACGTCGGGGATCTTCCAGTTTGAGTCGAGCGGGATGCGGGATATTTTGCGGCGCTACAAGCCGGACAGCGTGGAAGAACTGACGGCGCTGAATGCTCTTTACCGGCCGGGTCCGATGGCGATGATCGACGACTTCATCGAGCGCAAGTGGGGACGGCGCAAGGTGGAGTATTTGCTGCCAGAGCTGGAAGTGATTCTGAAGGATTCGCTGGGTGTGATTGTCTACCAGGAGCAGGTGATGCAGATTTCGAACTTGCTGGCGAGTTATTCGCTGGGCGAGGCGGATCTGCTGCGGCGCGCCATGGGAAAAAAGAACGCCGAGGCGATGGCCGAGCAGCGGGAACGGTTTATGAGCGGCGCGGCGGCGCATGGGCATCCGAAACATGCGGTGGGCGAGATCTTCGACCAGATGGAGAAGTTCTCGGGGTACGGGTTTAATAAGTCGCACTCGGCAGCGTATGCGCTGGTGGCTTACCAAACGGCTTACTTGAAGACGCATTATCCGGTGGAGTTTATGGCGGCGCTGCTGACTTCAGAAACTTCAAAGCCGGAGAATGTGGTGAAGTATATCGGCGAGTGCAAGGAGATGGGCATTCGCGTGGAACCGCCGGACGTGCAAAGCTCAGGGGCGCAGTTTACGCCGCATGTTACGCCGGAGGGCGAGGCGATCCGGTTTGGGCTGGCGGCGGTGAAGAACGTGGGCGGGAACGCGATCGAGTCGATCTTGAAGGCGCGTGAGGAGGTTGGCGGGCGTTTCAAAAGCTTGTGGGAGTTTTGCGAGAAGGTTGACCTGCGCGTGATGAACTCGCGTGTGATTCAATCGCTGATCAAGGCCGGTGCGCTGGACTCGCTGGGCAAGCGCGCGCCGCTGATGGCCGCGGTGGACAAGGCGATGGAGCGAGCGCAGAAGGCACAGAAAGACGCCGAGCACGGACAGAGCGGGTTGTTTGGCCTGTTCGATGAGGGGCCGAAGGCGGGACGCGGAAACGACGATCTGCCTAAGGTGGCTGAGTGGGAAGAAGGCGAGCGGCTGGCGAATGAAAAAGAGGTGCTGGGGTTCTTTGTGTCGGGGCATCCGCTGGATAAATACGCTGAAAAGCTGCGGAATTTGACGGGGGTGATTTCAACGGCGGAGGCGCTGGAACGAAAGCCGCCGGAGAAGCGCTGGGGCGCACAGGCCGACCCTGCGGATGAGATTCAGGTGGCGGGAATGATTCTGGGACTGAAGGTGCAGAAGACCAAGCGGGATCAGAAGCTCTACGCGCAGGCGGCGCTGGAGGATGCGACGGGAAAGATTGAGCTGGTCTGTTTTCCGCGGGACTACGAGCGTCTGCAAGGGCAGTTGAAGATGGAAGCGCCGGTGCTGGTGCGCGGAACACTGACGGGCGATGACGACGCTGCGCCGAAGATTGCGGTCAGCTCGATTGTGTCACTGGAAGAAGTGCAAGTGAGGCTGCCGGGTGGAGTGCGTATCCGCATCAATCTGGACCGGGCGACGGAAGAGATGTTTGCCGGGCTGAAGAGCGCAGCGGATGCCGCGCCGGGGCCGGGAAAAGTGATGCTGCATCTGGAGAAGAAAGGAGAGTATGCTGTGATTCTGGAGCCGGAGGGGATGAGCGTAGCGGCCGATCGCGGCTGGGTGGAGCGAGTGGAGGAGTTGGTGGGCAGGGGAACAGTGCAGGCGCTGGGATAAATTGAGCTTTTGCGGCGCGGGCGCGGAAGGGGCAGCGGGAATGCGGAGGTTGATGCTTTTCGGGCTGCTGGTAGCAATGGCACTTCCCTGCTCGGCAAAACGAGTAACTGTGGCGCAACTGGAGCAGACGCTGACCACAGCCAGCGCCGCGCACAAGACCGACGCGGATCTCGTGCGGCTGATCGGCGGCATGGAGCTTTCAGAACGGCTTACCGAGCCGAGCTTGACCCGGCTTGGCGCGCATTTGGTTCCCGGTTCCCATGCATCGCTGGCGCTTCAGTTGCTTGCCGATCAGTCGGCATTTTTCGACCCGCCAGCCAGCGAGTTGCCCACCACGGCTGCCCCCGATGACGCTGCTCAAAAGAAGATGCTTGATGCGGCGCGAAACTATGTTGCGCAGACCTTGCCGCACCTGCCCAACTTTCTGGCTACCCGGACCATCAACCGTTATGACGACAGTCCCCAAGCAGTAACACAGGGTGGCTGGCCAGTTCGCGCGGGCTTGCATCTGGTGGATAGTTCGAGCCGGGAGATTTCAATCCGCGACGAACGCGAAAATCAGCCGCCCGCGCAGAGTTCCGCAGTCTGGCAGGCGCAGATTGGATTGATCTCCGGCGGCGAGTTCGGCACCACGCTGGGCATGATCATGGCGGACACTCTCCAAGGCAAGATGATATGGAGCCATTGGGAACAGACCTCAACGGGCCTGGCCGCAGTCTTCCAGTATTGGGTGCCCAAGTCCGCCTCGCATTACGAAGTCATCGGGTCCATTCAGCGGCAGGCGGCTCTCGAAGGCCATCCAATGTCCGGCGGCGGCTCCAGGGGAGTCTCAAGCATCGGGATATTGCCGAGCGGCGTCGGCTCGACCAATGTCTCGATTGTTCGAGCGGTGCCTAGTTATCACGGCTCCATCTGGCTGGACCCGGTCACCGGAACTATCCTTCGCATCACTCTCGAAGCCGACGCCAAAGATGGCGGACTGTACAAACGCGCCGACATTCTTGTGCAGTATGGCCCTGTTGCAATTGGCGACAGCATCTTCATTTGCCCTGTACGCAGCCTTGCCCTGTCGCTGGCGGTTGCCGGAGCCCTGGACCTGCAAGAAAATGCGCCGGCTGAGTGGCTGAACGAGACCTTGTTCCTCGGCTATCATCGCTTCGCAGCGACGACGCGGATCGTTACCGATGCGCCGGCGCAACAGTAAGCACGTATAACTCGCGGATCGGCTTCTAACTTCTTACTTTTTATTCTTCTCGGGTTTGGCAACAAAGAAACCGCGGCGTGCCTGTAACTCAACGCCTTCCCGATCTACTTTCACTTTCAAGCGGTGATAGGTTCCATCGAGCTTCACGTTGTCGAGCGAGAGTTCAAGCACGTAGACAAGCTCCGGCGCTTCGGCGAGGCTCTTGAATCCTGCGTCGAGATTGTTGCTGTTGTGAAAGAACGTGCCGCCAGTTCCGTCGGCCAATTCTTCCATCCCGTTCTCAGCCATCTTCATGGCGCTGGTATGGTAATCGGAATTGGCCAGCAGGCTCGGCCCACTCAATGCGGGACCGCGTTCGCTTGCGGTCCATTCTGTCGTATAGAGCCCGCGTGCATCCAGTGCGCTGATGGTTACATTGGACTGTGCGGCAAGATCCATCAGCCGCGATTCAGCGGTCCGCGCCCCTTGCTCGAGTGGCTGAAAGCCGGAAGACACCAGGATGATGGTGCGCTGCCCCGGCAGATTGGCCATCCGGCGCACAAACTCCGAAATGGCGGCATAAGTCGCCTGAAGATCCTGCTCGCCCAGGCTCAGGGCACGCCTTGCAGCCGAATCCGCCTGGTTCTGAGCTACAGCCATGTCTCGTTGCGCATCCAGGCCGGGGTTGCAATTGAACACCTTATGGATCGCGTCTTGCGTTGCAGTGTAGTCATGCTTATTCTCAATCAGGTCGGCCTGATAATAGTCGATAGAGGGACATTCGGCGCTGTCGGCTCCGTAAAAGCTGCGTGTTTGCAGGCTCATGATTGCGTCCTGCAATTTGGCGCGATCGCGTGTCAGTCCACTGTTGGTTTTTCCTGAAGTCGAGACCACGGCAGCCATATCCGAGCTAGCCAATGCCCCAGCCAGCACCTTCGCGCCCGCCATTTTGACATGTGACATGTCTTGAACGCTCATGTGCATATCATCGAAAAGGAAGACGACGAAGCGCGGTGGCGTTGGCGGTGTGGAATCCGCGGGACTGGCCGGCTGCGCAACGCTTTCCAGTTTGCCCCCCGTGTTGCCTGGTGTTGCACCGCGCATCTCACGCGAGAAACCAGAGACAGGCCGCGGCTTGTCATTGTCAAAGACCTGAAAGTCTTCCTGCTTTAGGTCGCCCACTGTACGGCCATGCTTGTCACGGACCACAACCGGTACAAGAACCCTGTTCACGTTTACTTCAAGCTTGAGAGGCGCGCTCTGAGGCTCTGCGGATTGTTGTGCGGCGGAAGGTAAGCAGCAGGAGAACGCTAGGGAACACAGAACTAGGACAGGGCGCATAGGTTCTCTCAACTTCATGAAGTGATTCCTTTTTGACTTCGCAGTTGGCACACACATTCGGGATGACGCAATCATACGCCGAGGCCTGCGGAGTACAAAAGAAGCACGGTTGCCCAGGTCTCATCAGCCGCGGCGGACGAGACCTGGAGTTCCGGATGTTCGATCCTTCGCTATTGGGTTGAGAAGGAGTCGCCTTCCATGCCGCGGTTGCCCAATTCCGTGTCGGTCCACCCGGCTTTTCCGGCGTTGCTATAGGTAACGGTAGTTGTGCCAATGTTTCTGGACATGGAGCAGAAGCCCTTCAGACCTGGCTTTTTCGGATTGGCGTGCGCCTCCCAGGCCATGCCGGAAGCCGCAAGCGTGTAGACGTAGTTGGGGTCCGTTTTGTTTGGGTCGAATTTGAGATGTTCGATCTGGCCGCCATGGCTGTCCGACCCAGACAAGATCTGATTGAAGGAACAGACATGCTGAAGAGTCAGCTGACATTCATGCTCAATATTCTCGATGGCGGAGAGAAAGATGTAGGCAATCTGCTCTTCGCGCTTGAGCTGGACCGGGCCGTTGGCATCTTCGATCTCGACCTTGGCGGTGGTGGCAAACGGGCCAGTAGCCGCCATCGGGGCGCTGGGAGCGATGGACGAATCGGCTGGGCTCGCTTCGGCCGGTGACGCTGTGGACTTGCTCGCGGCAAAAATGTCGGCTACCTCATTGGCCTTGAGAGCGCGATTCCAGAGGGCTACATCCTGTATGCCGCCGTGGAAGAATCGGCCGGTAAAGACGATGCTCTCTCCGATGGTGAAGGCGCTCTTTTTGCCTGCTTCGCCGCCGCCCTGATCGGATGCAACGGACTTGCCATCCCAGTAGATATGCCTGGAATGCGATGCGGTGTCGAGGGTGACGAGAATCATGTGCCACTCATTGACAAGCGTTGAGGGCGGAGGGGCATAGGAGATATGGCCCCCGGATGCTGTATAGAACCTGAGCGCGTTGTCGGTCTCGAATTGAATATCGAGATCGTTACCGACCTCTGACTCGCCGGCCACATAGAAAAAGTGGTTCGCCTTGGAGGGCAATTCGGCCAGGTTGACCCAGGCCAGGATGCTGACTGTCCCGCCAACTCCACCATTCTGCGTGGTTGTGATGTAGGCATCGCTGCCGTTGAGTTTGGCGAACTTGCTCAAAGAGGCTGCAACAGGGGCGCCGGGCGCAGCGATGGCTACGCCGCCCACTGGCTTCCAGGTGGCCGCGCCAACCTGGCTCCTTCCGGTTGCCGCATCAAGCCGGAAATAGGCAATTGGATTCGTAGAAGTGACTGTGTTGACAAAATCTGACTGGGCTTGAATCGCGGCACAACTGAGACTCGCGACCGCTGCTAGCGCGGCAATCGCCGCCCTGCTCATTGGGGAATCGATGAACATCTAAGACGCACCTTTCTCTTGTGGCATAGTTTCTTGGGAAGATCGGGTCCGGTCCTGGCGGGGGATGCTTCCTTGCAGGATGCCCGAATATTCCAGCAAGGTTTGCACAGTCTATTGCATTGCGCCGAGGACTTTCAATTCAAAATTGCGGGCCACGCGCAAGAATGGCAAATTGACGCTGGACAGATGTCTCTTTGCGGTGCGGCGATGCGGATCAGGTCTCGATGACCTCGAGGTTTGCAGCAAACTCCTTGCCGGCAAGATGCCGGATTCCACGGTCGAGAGTCACGAGCTTGCCGTGGTTGTGGATGGCGAGACCCAGCAGGTAGGCATCCGTGGTTTGCCGGTGGCCCTGCATTCGAGCAAAAATGGATTTGGTGCTATCGAGATAGGCGGGAGTATCTGGCCAGAAGATGTGGCCTGGCTGTTCGGTGAGTCGATCAAGTGCGTCGCGTGCTTCCTGCATCCCGAAGGGGGCTAGACCGACTATTCCCTGGAGCAATAACCGGATCATTCCGGATTGCGTGATGGGGCAAGTGGCGAAGGGCTTGTTTGACGGCTGCCCAAACCATCCAGACACCGGCTTGTAGTGCTGATGATGCGGGTCGTGGAGAATCAGGAGAACGTTTACGTCGAGTAGAAAGGTCATTTCCGTTGCCCTGCGCCGTTTCCTTTGGGAGCGAACTGTCTCCTTTGCCGCATCGACCGTTCCACGTAGTCGCGGTCCATTTCGTCTTCCGTCTTCTTTATATCTTCGAGAGTGAAGTGGAGTCCCTCTCGGGCGGGCACGTCGAGAACCAGAAGGCCGATGTCGCTCACCTTGAGCCGGGAGGGTTTGGGCTCGCTACGCTGGATGATTCGATCAATGGCGGCGCTGGTGGAGATCCCGCTGGCGCTCCTGAAGCGTTCGACGATCTCCTGCGACTCGGGCGAAAGCGTTATAGTGGTTCTGCGCGGGGCTGGCCTTTTTTCGATGAGCTTCTCCCGTGCCTTGGCGGGGGAGCCATGCGGTAGACGTTTTGTGGGTGCTACGGCAGTACCCATGATTGTATTATGATGCGCTTGTTCTCTTGAATATGCAATAGAATCGATATTGATGCAGAGTGTTGAAAACCGCATCAAAGATTGGGGTCTCGGTGCAATACAGGCGATTGGGAAATGGACCGCTGGAAGTTTCTGAGTTGAGTTTTGGCACCTGGCTGACAGTGGCTGGCGGGATTGCCCGCGAACAGGCGATCCGGTGCATCCATGCAGCGGTGGATCACGGGATTACGCTCTTCGATACCGCGAACCAGTATGGAGCAGGCGAGGCGGAACGAGTGCTGGGCGAGGCGCTCAAGGACTATCCGCGCGACCGGTTTATGGTTGCCACCAAGCTGTTCTTTCCGGTTGGCGATGAGCCTGATTACGGCCTCTCGGCAGCACAGATCGAGAAGCAGTTGGACCGGTCTTTACAGCGGTTGGGCGTGGACATGATCGATCTTTATCAGTGCCACCGCTTTGACAAGGAGACGCCGCTCGAAGAGACCATGGCCGCACTGGACAGGGCGGTGAAAACAGGCAAGGTGCGGGCTATCGGATTCAGCGAGTGGACCGGAGAACAGATCGATGCGGCAGCGGCGGTTACAGGCGGGAGCGGACTGAAGGCGTTTTCAGCCAGTCAGCCGCAGTACTCGATGCTGTGGCGCAAGCCGGAGAGCAAGGTCTTTCCAGCCTGCGCTCGTTACGGGATCGGGAACCTGGCTTTTTCACCCTTGGCGCATGGGGTGTTGACGGGAAAGTATGTGCCGGGCCAGCCGCCGCCGCCAGGGAGCCGTGCGGCCAGCGAAAAGATGAATGTGTTCATGGAGACGGCTGGGCGGCATTTCCGGTCGGATTTCTTGCTGGAGGCTGTGGCGCAACTCAAGCCGATTGCAGCGGATCTTGGGTTGACGATGGCGCAAATGGGCTTGGCCTGGGTGCTGCGCCGGCCGGAGGTGGCTTCGGCGATCATCGGAGCCTCGCGGCCAGAGCAGGTAGCTGACAATGTGCGCGCTGTTGGGGTGAAGTTGCCGGCGGAGGCGCTGGTGCTGATCGACAGGGCGGTGGGAGGGGTTGTGGTCTGGGAGTGAATGTAGCGGAACAATCGCCGCTTCTTCCGCCTTGCGTCAAACTGTGCATGGGATTACCTTTCTATGAGGTGATTTTTCATGCGCTTGTCGACTCCTGTGCGTTTTTCCGCTCTCTCTTGTCTCGCCGCAACCATTCTCATCGCCTTCACTTCCCTTCCCCAGGCCATGGCAGCGGACGCTCCGCAAATTGTCCAGAAGGATGGCCGCTACGCTTTACTGGTGGATGGCCGCCCCTTTCTGATTCTCGGCGGGCAGATTCATAACTCCAGCGCATGGCCCAGCGAACTGCCCCAGGTATGGGATTCGATGGCCGCCCTCCACGCCAACACTGTAGCCGCGCCGGTCTACTGGGAGCAGCTTGAGCCGCAGCAGGGCCACTTCGACTTCACGAATGTGGACCAGATTGTGAAGGGAGCCCGCGCTCACAGCCTGCACGTCATCCTGCTCTGGTTTGGCACCTGGAAGAACGGCAATATGCACTATGTGCCTGCCTGGGTGAAGGGCGATCCCAAGCGCTTTCCGCGCACCATCCGGCCGGATGGCGAGTCGATCGATGTGCTGTCGCCCAACTCGCGCAATAACCTGGAGGCCGACAAGACTGCGTTCGCGGCCCTGATGCGCCATCTGAAGCAGATCGACACGGAGCAGCATACGGTTTTGCTCATCCAGGTTGAAAACGAGTCGGGTAACATCGGCAGCGTGCGCGATAACTCCGCCGAAGCCAACCGGGAGTTTGCCGGCCCAGTTCCGGCCGATCTGCTGGCCGCGACCCATAAACAGCCCGGCACATGGAGCCAGGTCTTCGGCTCCGAGGCCGACGAGACCTTCCAGGTCTATAGCCAGGCCAAATACATCAATGAGATTGCCGCCGCGGGCAAAGCGGAGTTCGCCATTCCGTTCTATATCAATGTGTGGATCGACTACCCTGCAGCGGAGTTGCCTGAGCGGCAACTGGACACGCCCGGCCTTGCCTACCCAAGCGGCGGTGCGGTGCAAAAGTTTGTAGGCTTGTGGCGCGCTCTTGCGCCTTCCATCGACATGATCGGCCCTGACATTTACACCGACGACTCGCCTTTCTATCGGGAGACAATGCGCGCCTATCATCGCCCGGACAATCCATTGTGGATTCCGGAGACCGGCCGCGGCGACAACTTTGCCAAGTTCTTCTTCTATGCGCTTGGCGATGGAGCCATCGGCTTCTCCCCCTTCGGAGTGGACAAGAGCGGATGGAATATTCTGGGCGATCAGCCCTGGAAGGCGCATGCAAACAACTTTGCCCTCGTTGCGCCGATGAGCCGCGAGATTGCTCAACTGGAGTTCGAGGGCAAGCTCAAAACCGCAGTGGAAGAGCCGGAGCAGACCGCGCAGGAACTGGACTTTGGCAAATGGCAGGTGACCGTCGCCTACGGATTTCCCCAGCCCGATGGGCGCAGAGCGCCGGGAACCAAAGATGCGCATGGAGTGGCTCTGGTGGCGCAGTTGGGGCCGGACGAGTTTCTTGTCACCGGCGAGGACGCCAGCGTCAGCTTTCACCTGCCAGGCAAGCTTCCATGGATGCGCAGCGAGATCGTATCCGCGGAACAGGGCACATACGAAAATGGCGTCTGGAAGCCGTTGAAGCTATGGAATGGCGACGAAAACGACCGCGGCCTGTGTTTTCACGAGAAGCCGGAGGTAGTGCGGGTGCGTCTGGGGCAGTTCTAGGCTGCCTCGCAAAGGCCTGGATTCTGGTACACTGGTTGGAGCGCAATCAAGGGGAAAACGCGCCAGGCAGCGCCCCAACGATTCGCTCCGCAACCCATGTCGGGGAGTGGCTCAGCCTGGTAGAGCACCTGGTTCGGGACCAGGGGGTCGGAGGTTCAAATCCTCTCTCCCCGACCATCAAATCTCATTAAATCAGTTGATTAGCGGACTGCAAGTTCCGGGCTGAATCGGAATTTGGGTCCAAATAGTTTTTCCACGTCTTGTACCTCGCCAAAACGCCATCCGGGCGGAATGACGGCAGGGTTTTGAACGGAGCTACTGTATCGGAAGTGTTTTTCGGGACTGAGGAGCGACGGGACATTGACTACGAACCGATACGAAAGGAAAGTCGAGTGTGCAGCGATTGCCCGGCGGCGCAACTCTCCCGCAGTTTGTTACCAGTTTCAACGCGAGATGCTCTCAGCAGCGGCTCAGGCGGCCAGGTCGTAGCGATGATGCAAGCCGCCAAGCCTTGGCATCGCTATGACTCCGCTACTCGCTTCAGAGTTATTCATTGCTTTGCGGCCAGCAGGCGTTCCCTTCGCCAGCGCAAGCTGAATTCGGTCCTCGTGGTAATAACGGACGTACTTTTTCATGAGGCGTTTCAGATGCCGTTCATTGAGAACGATCACATGGTCGAGCGATCCCGGCGGCAGTTACCTACCCAACACTCCGCAACGCCGTTTTGCCACGGGCTACGGAAGCTGGTGCGCTTGGGCTG
>OBLW0100004343.1_pt1 | contig 10812 bp, 13 predicted proteins | sample 1520161 | NCBI WGS metagenome assembly OBLW01 (sample SAMEA3539309, study PRJEB22396) | soil metagenome | biome: tundra; feature: field; material: soil | place: USA | collected 2010-05 | depth 0.15 m
CACGTGCCACTCGACCGGTGCCACATACGCTGTCGACGTGGTCCACGCGCGCTGACACCTAAAGGCCGTAACTTTCGCCGCCGCTGCCCTCGCCTTACTCATGGCGGGGGCAGCGGTGGCCCAGGCTGCAGCGAGTCCGGCTCCCGCGAAGGTAGAGGCCGGCCCCGCTTTTCGGGGTCATCGGCGAGTGGTCGCTCGACCGGTACGTCGACAATCAGGTCTCGACGTTAAACTTTCACGCCAATCGCTACGACGTCGAGCTAAAGTGGCGCCCCTGAAGTGATGCTCCCCAGAGGATGACGTGAGACAATTCCGCCCATGACGAGATGAAGAGTCCTCTCGCCCGCCGCGCCCTCGGTGCTGTCGTGATCGCGGTCTTCCTCGCGCCCGCAGCGTGGACCAAGCAGACCTGCGAGGACGACTGGGCGGACGAGACGTCTCCCGCCGACAATCCCGGGACGCCCGCCCCGGACCTTTACGCGAACAAGCGCTTCGAGGACGGCGTCCAGTCGATGCCGGATCTCAGCCCGTCGACGCCCGCCCTCGACGCCGAAGAAGTCCTCCCGACCGGACAGACCCTGTTCTTCGCCGAGGCGATCCGTCCGGGCCGCGTCTTCTTCGAGTGGCTCTTCTCCGGCTCGCCCCGCGCCCCTCCCGCCCTCCCCGCCGTCTGACGTCTCTTCCTTCCCCATACGCCCGAACAGGCGGAACCTTCCGCCCAACGCAGACAAAGAGAGGTAAGCCTAAATGAAACGTACGCCACTGCTGACGACTCTCATCGCATGCCTTTTCACTGTCGCCACCGCCTCTGTCGCATTTGCCGACGATGCTGCCGTCAAGGATCAGATCGACCAGCTGCAGAAGCAGATTGACGTCCTGAAGGCGCAGGTCGCCCAGCAACAGGCCCAGGCATCCAAAGCGAAGCCACTCGAAGCCGAGAAAAAAGAAGAGAAACCCGCGTTCCTTCAACTCAAGCCGGGTGACGCGGTCACGTTCGTGACTGTGCACGGCGGAGAGGTGACGGCATACGGCAACCTCGACGTCTCATTCGACGCGACGACGAAGGGCCTTCAGAGCGATTACGGCGACAATGGTGGCGTGCCCTTGGGCAAGATGGGCTGGCAGCCCGCGATTGGGGCGAACCTGTCCTACCTCGGGCTCCGCGGGAAGCAGCCGTTGTTCAAGGACTTCAATTTCGTCTGGCAGCTCGAGGCAGGTATCGACATCTCCGCCACTCCCGGCACCAAGAACACGACGTCGAATAACAGCGACGCCGTCAACGGCGGGCTGTTTTCCAGAGACAGCTTCCTGGGATTCTCGGGAACGAGCTGGGGCACCCTCGCGATCGGCAAGAGGGAGACGCCCTACAAGAAGTCCACCGACCGGTTGAACCCGTTCAACGGAATGATCGGCGACTACCGCGTCATCATGGGCAACACGGGCGGCGACAACCGTGTGGAATTTGGCTATCGGGCTCCCCATGCCATCTGGTACGAGTCGCCGAACTGGAGCGGCTTTTCGGCGGACGTGATGTACGCGCCGGGCCAGAACCGGGACGACACCAGCAGCATCGTTCCCTCCGCCGAGCCGGACTGCGCGGGCCAAAACATCCCCGGCAGCGGCGCTCTGCCGCCGACCTGCAACGACGGCTCGTTCGGGGACCTATATAGCGCTAGGATCGCGTATGCCCAGGGCCCCCTCTACGTGACGGCGGCATACGAGATGCACAAGAACGTGAATCGAACGAGCGATCTGCCCGACCTCGATCCCAACGACATCGGGGACGAGAGCGCCTTCAAGATCGGAGCGCAATACACCTTCCCGACCAAGACGACGGTCAGCGCCCTCTGGGAGCGCACACATCGGAGCCTGCCCGACTATCTCCAGTTTCAGAACGAGCGCTCGCGCCCCCTCGCAACTTGGCTGGCGATCACGCAGGTTCTGTCGGCGCACGACAGCCTGAGCGTCGGCTGGGCGCACGCCGGAAGCACGCCGGGCGATCCCGGACAGCACAACACGCCGGGCGGCGCCAATCCGGACAACCAGGCCAACATGTATACGGCCGCCTTGCGCCATTTCCTGGGCAAGTCCGTCAGCGTCTATTTCGACTGGGCGCTCACGGACAATCACTCGGCCGCCCACTATGATCTCGGCGCGGGAGGCCATGGGGTGACGACGGACTGCCACGATTCCACACCGGAGGCGGCGTTCGATCCCACCACCGGGGGCGTGAGCAACAGCGGCCCGCATTGCTACGCGGGTGGCCAGTTGCAGGGCGTCTCCCTCGGGGTCAATTACAAGTTCTAAGAGCGGGGGGCGGAAGCGAAGAGCGTAGCTGTTTGGAAAAAGGTGAGGTACAAAGGACGCAAGAGCCGGGAACGTTGGATCCAAAAGTCGTCTACGGGCCGGTCGTCGGCAATCGGTGGGTGCAATTGGTCGCCGGCGTCGTGGCCATGATCGTCATCTCGAACTCCGCCAAGGGGGTGTCCTCGATCCTGGCGGGCTACGGCGCGGCGCTGGTCGCCGCGCACTACGCGGGCTCCTTCGAGGTCCCCTACTACGTCGCGGCCATATTCGACATCACGGCCGCGGTCCTGGCTCTCTTCCTGTTGAGGCCGATCGTCAGGAGGCGCATCGCCACGGAGCTGGACGCGCGGCTCGCACCCGCGCGTGCGTGAGCATCGGACAGCGTGAAGGGACGCGGGGGCTGCGCGGCAGCGGCGCAGCCCCCGCGGCGAAGGATCACGGATGCCGGTCCGCGAGGCCCGCGCGCCCGTTCAGCGGCCGGGGTCGAGATCCCGCATGACGACGCGGAGGACCTGAGCGGCGATCCGGGCCTCGCGCTCGGATACCGGCGCGTGCGCGCGGAGCTCCCCGTCGGCATCGGTGAGGTCCCGGTACCTCCGCGCCACGGGCGGCAGGCGGGCGCAGCCGCTGCGAATGAGCCCCGCGCTTTCGGCTGCTGCGATACGCCTCTCGAAGGACGATTCCGCAATGCGTCCCTCGGGCGCGTCGGCGGCCCCCGGTCGCGCGTAGTCGAGCGCATCGGTGAGCACGGCTTCGATGACGCTACAGGAAAGAATCAGCGCCAGACCAAACTCGCCACGCTCGAGGGCGTCGCGGCTGTTCGCGAACGTCTGCTCGAGGACGGGCCGAAGCTCCGCGTCGTGCACGAATTCGAATTGGCGCGGCGCCGGAGGCGCGACGGAGGCTGCCGTGACGTCATCCATGCCTGACAACGTTTTCGCGCCCTGCGCGAGGACGCCGAGAATCCGGTCGACGATCTCCGTCGCGTCCACTTCGACGACTACCCCGCCACCGGCCGAGCGCACGAGAAAGGCATCACCGTAGGCGCGGGCGAGCCAGTGGGCCTTGCTGCCGCCAGAAAGCTGATTGATCGCGGCCGCGCAGTCCTGTTGCCAGGCTCGGGTGACATCGGCCGCCGGCACGTTCCTGATCTGATGCCCCCGTCGAATAAGGGCCTCGAGCCCAGCGAGGGACGTGTCACGCTGGTGGCGCAGGTTGTCATCCATGACGAACCGGGGTCGGCGCGTGCCGGAGGCGATCGGCGATCTGGTCGAGGTGTTCGCGCATGGCTTCCGCCGCGGCGGCGCCGTCGCGCCGCCGCAATGCCGTGACGACCGCTTCATGTCCCAGGATGGATCGGCCTGGACGGCCCTTCTGCTTCAGCCTGAGCTTGCGCGATTCTGCGAGCAGATCGTTCAGCGTGGACATGATGCCGACGACGACGCGATTGCGCGTGGCGCGCGCGACGACGTGATGAAAAGCCGTAACCTCGACGATGGCCGATCGGCCGGTTTTCAGCCTCTTGCGTTGTGCGTCGAGGATGTGTTCCAGGTCGGCAAGGTCCTCGTCGGTGACGCGTGTGGCGGCGACGCGCGCGACGGCGGGTTCGAACATGAGGCGCACGTCCAGCAGCTCGCCCTGCAGTTCATAATGGTAGCTCAGGACAAAAGCCAGCGGCGCCACGAGCCGGTCGACGTCGAGCTCCTGGGGAAACGTACCCTGACCGTGGCGCGTGACGAGCAGGCCGATAGTCTCCAGCGTACGGAACGCGTCGCGGATCGACCCGCGGCTGACGCCGAACCATTCGGCAAGTGCGCGTTCGGCGGGCAGAGCCTGGCCCGCAGGGAAGGTGCCGTCGAGAATCAGCAGCCGGATGCGGTCGGCGACCTCTTCGGCCACCCGCGTCTTTCTGACCGGTTCGATCAGACCCAAGTCGCGGCCGCCGAACCGCCGGCGGGAGGCGGCCAGGCGCTTGACACGACCACGCCCGGATGACAGGATCGCCCGTCTAAGTGGTTCGACCACTGGTACAGCGTAGCACGGAGGCAGAGGCAGGCATGGGCGAACTCCTCACGTTCACCGCCACCGGATCCCCGCAGGTCGTGTCCCGCGCGATCGAGGAGTACGCCCGCGGCCAGGGCCACGTCACCGCGATCGTCGTGCCGTGGGAGAGTGACGGCAAGATGCTCAGCATGGCGGTGACGGCTGTCAAAAGGGACGGATGGGCCATCGAGCACACGAACCTGGGCACGATCCGGCTGATCGACGCGGGCCCGGAGCGGACCGAGGTGGCGATCGCTGCGGAACCGCCGGACCATCCCGAGCAGCAGAAGCTCGCAGACGTCTTCGACCGCTTCGTCCGGCAGGTCCAGAGCCGGTTTCAGGGAGCTTCGACATGAGTTACACCGAGCTCACCGTGTGGACGCGCGGCATCATCATGGACAAAGAGGGCCGCGACATCGTTAATTCGGTCGCCGCCGCCGGACGGCTCGAGGGCAAGTTCGCCCAGGCGATGGAAAACTACGTCGACAACCCCGATCGCACCAACGCGCCGACCCGCAAGTACTGCCGCCTCAGCGAGAGCGCGATCGAAAACGAGCTCACCTACGAGAACGAGCAGCCGAATATCGTCGTGCTCGTCGAGCAGACGATGGTCAAGGGCTGGGATTACATGCGCGGGATGCCGCCCGGCGGTACGCTCGTGATCAATACGCACTACACGCCCGAGTACATGATCCGGTTCGTGCCCGGCGCGGAACGGCTCGCCCAGATGGTGTGTGTCGATGCCGCGCATATCGCCCACCACAAGTGGTTGTACTACCGGCTGGGCGAGCTCGGCCTCGATCGCCTGTCGACCGAGGGCGCGGCGGAACGCAGCACCGCGATCGCGCCCGACATCGCCGCTCCGCTCATCGCCGCGGTCGTCAAGTCGACGGGCATCGTCAAGATCGAGTCGATCGAGCCCATGATCGCGAACAAGACAGCGTTCCGCGCCGCGCTCGACCAGTTGCACGTCATGCCGCTCGGACAAGCGGTGGCGTGACGGAGTAAACAAATGTCGACCAAAGGTACGCACATTCCTGATTGGCTGGCGGTGCCGTTCGCCGGGATCACTCCGGCGCCGTCGCAGGAAAAGGGCCAGGACCTGTTTCCGACGGGCAACTGGCGCTCGACGCGGCCGGTGTATCGGGACAAGATGCCGCCCTGCAACAACGCGTGCGGCACGAACGAGAAGATCCAGGGCTATCTCGACCTCGTCAAGCGCGGCAGGTACCTCGACGCCTACGCGCTCATCAAGGAAGACATGCCCTTCCCGTCCGTGACCGGCCGCGTGTGCTACCACCCGTGCGAGCAGGCCTGCAATCGGGGGCAGTACGACGAGGCGATCTCCATCCGCGCGGTCGAGAGGTTCCTCGGCGATTTCGGGCAGGCCCTTCCGAAGGACGTCGTCAAGGCCGGTCCGCCGAACGGCAGGAAGGTCGCCGTCGTGGGATCGGGGCCGGCCGGGCACAGCGCGGCGTACCAGCTCGCGCGTCTCGGCTACGCCGTCACGATCCTCGAGAAATCGCCGAAGGCCGGCGGCCTCAATCGCGGCGGCATTCCCGACTGGGTGCTTCCTCAGCGCGTGCTCGATCGCGAGATCGAACGCCTCTTGGAGCTCGGCATCACCATCAGGACGAACACGGAAGTGGGCAAAGACGTCTCCTGGGACGACCTGAAGAAAAACTACGACGCCTGCGTCCTGGCGGTCGGCCTCACCGAGCCGAACAGCGTGCGCGCCGAGGGCGAGAACAAGGACGGTGTGATCTACGGGCTCCCCTTCCTCCGCGACATCGGCATGGGCACGTCGAACGTGAAGCTGGGCCGGAACGTGACGGTCATCGGCGGCGGCAACACCGCAATCGACTGCGCGCGCGAAGCGCTTCGGCAAGGCGCCGAAGACGTGACGATGATCACCGTCGAGCGCAACCCGAAGGAGATGCCGTGCGTGCCCGAGGACCTCCACGACATGATGGAGGAAGGCGTCGTGCTGATGCACGCGCGGGCCATGACGGCGGTGCTCGGGAACGGCCGGGTCGAGGCGCTGCAGCTCTACCCCGCGCGCTTCAGCGGCGCCGTCAACGCCTCGCCCATTTTGATCGACCGCGAGGCTCCGGCGGAGCGCTTCCCGACCGACAACGTGATCATCGCCGTGGGGCAGCATGCCTCGCTCGCGTGGCTGCCGGCCGAGTTCAAGAACGAGCGCGGCACGATCCGGATCGACCGTTTCGGACGACTCGGCGACACGATGTTCTTCGCTGCCGGCGACATCGCGCAGGTCGCCTCCGGCCAGCCCCTGATGGTGGTGAACGCCGTCGGCGACGGCAAGCGGGTGGCGTTCAGCCTCGACAGGGTTCTCCGGAAGGAGCCGCTGCAGGAGCGCATGGTCCCGATCGACGTGATCACCGATCTGGCCCGGATGAACATGACCTACTTCCCGCACTTCCCCCGCCTAAAGCAGGAGACGCTGCTGCCGACGTTCCGGCGGCACACGCAGGAGGAGGTCATCCAGGGTTTCTCCGGGAATCAGGCGTTCGAGGAGGCGAACCGCTGCTTCAGCTGCGGCACCTGCAATGCCTGCGACAACTGTTATCTCGTCTGTCCCGAGCCGTGCATCGTGCGCTCCGTGCGGTCCAACGGCCTCTACAGGATTCTGACCGACTACTGCAAGGGCTGCCGGGTCTGCATCGAGGAGTGCCCCACGGGCTGCCTCGAGAGCGTGCCCGAAATGGACTTCGATACGGGTGTGGTGCGCATGGACACGGCGTTCGCGATCACGCCGGGGTTGCACGGGCGGCAGGCGGAAGAGCTGAAGAACCTGGCGGATCGCCCGGCCAAGGACATCGAGAACTGGAAGTAGGGCCGAGGGCTCATATGACGACCGCACTGGCGCAGAAGAAGAAGGTCCGGATCAACGGCTGCGTCGCTTCGGCGCAGGCCGCCAAGTATGCCGACGTCGACGTGATCACGGCCTATCCGATCCGGCCCTACACGGCGACGATGATCGCGCTGGCGCAGATGGTGGCCAACGGCGAGCTGGATGCCGAATACATCGTGGCCGACAGCGAGCACTCGCAGCTGAGCATCGCGCACGGCGCTTCCTCGAGCGGTGCGCGCGTGTTCACCGGCAGCTCCGGCGTCGGCGTGCAGTTCGCGTACGAGCTCTACTCCCCGATCTCGGGCACGCGCATGCCGGTGCAGATGATGATCGCCGACCGCACGCTCGACCCGCCGGGCGATTTCGGGTCCGAGCACACCGACGCGCTCTCGACGCGCGACATGGGCTGGCTCATGGGCTGGGCGTGCGACGCGCAGGAGGCGTTCGACAACCACCTGCTCGGCTACCGGATCGGCGAGGATCGTCGCGTCCTCCTTCCGCAGATGGTGTGCCAGGACGGATTCTTCGTCTCGCACATCACGACCGACGTCGAGCTGCCCGACACGGGCCAGGTGAGAGAGTTCCTGCCGGATTACAAGCACCCGTACCCGCTCGACCCGCGGCGCCCCGTCTCGCACGGCCCGCAGATCATGCCGGAGCAGGGTCCGCCGCTGCAGTTGGAACGGGCCCGCGCCATGGAAGGCGCCGTGCCGGTCATCGAGCAGGCGCACGAAGAATTTGCCCGGATCTTCGGGCGCCGGTACGACCCGTGGATCGAGGAGTACATGACCGGGGACGCCGAGGTCGTCTTCTTCCTGCAGGGCGCGCACGGCGTGACGGCGCGGTACGCGATCCAGCACATGCGCCAGCGCGGCGCGAAGGTGGGCCTCGTGCGGCTCAAGACGATTCGGCCTTACCCCACCGATCGCGTCAAGGACGTGCTCGGCAGGTTCGCGGTCGTCGGCGTCATCGAGACCAACCTGGGGCTCGGCAGCGTGAGCAGCGGCGGCGTGCTGTACGCCGAAGCCTGCGCGGCGCTCTACGAAAGCGCACAGCGACCCCTCGTCGTCTCGTTCATGGCCGGGATGGGCGGCGAGGCGATCGTGCTGAAAGAGTTCTACTGGATGACCCAGAAGATGCTCGAAGCGAAGAAACGCGGGAAGATCGAGAAGCGCACGCACTGGGTCGGGTTCGAGGACTAGTATCAATATTCCGGATTGCGGTTTTCGGAGGACGTGATGCCAGCGATCAAGGTGGAGCGGCAGATGCTGCCGATGTTCGCGAGCCCGAACCAGGGGGCGCGCTTCTACAACCCCGAGCTGCCGCAGACCGAGCCCTTCGTTCCGGGTCACCGAACATGCGCCGGCTGCGGGCCGTCCATCCAGTACCGGATGACGAGCAAGGCGGCGGGCGACAACACGATCCTCGTCGGACCGACCGGCTGCATGTACGTCGCCAACAGCTCCTATCTGTGCACGCCTTACAACGTGCCCTGGGCGCACACGCAGATCGGCAGCGCCGGCAGCTTCACCGCGGGCGTCGCCGCCGCGTACGAAGCGATGATCCGAAAGGGCAAGTGGAAGGGCCCGTTTCCGAACATCATCTGCGAAGCGGGCGACGGCAGCGCGTCCGACATCGGGCTCGCGTCGATCTCGGGCGCCCTCTACCGGAATCACGACTGCCTGATCATCTGCTACGACAACGAGCAGTACGCGAACACGGGCATCCAGGCTTCCTCCCGGACGCCTTACGGCGGCATGACGACCTTCTCGCCTCCGGGCAAGATGGTTCCGGAAGCCAAGTCGCTGTACCCCAAGGACCTCGCCCGCATGATGGCGGCCGGTCACCCGCACTGCTACGTGGCGACCGCGAGCGTGGGCTATCCGATCGACCTGATGAACAAGGTGCGGAAGGGGCTCAACCACAAGGGCGCGGCGTACATCATGATCTACACTCCGTGCCAGAAGGGCTTCGTGTACGAGACGCCGCGCTCGATCGATCTCGGCCGTCTGGTGGTCGAATGCGGGCTGTATCCGATGTGGGAATGGGATCCTGAAAAGCGCAAGTTCGACTACTCGTTCCGCCCGCAGAACATGCGGCCGGTGTCCGAGTACCTGAAGCTGCAGGGACGCTTCGGCCATCTCCACGCCGAGCACGTGGCAACGATGCAGAAGTTCGCCAACATGCAGTGGAAGATGATGGGTGTCGAGCTCCCCGACGCCCTCGTGCGGGCCGCCGACGTGAAGAACGTCCGGGACATGGGGGCCGCGCAAGCCGCCGAAGCCGTCGCTCTCACCGTGTAGGACGCGAGGCCATGGCAGAGACGATCCACCCACCGGGCGCCCTCGCCCACGAGAGCTACATCGTCAGCGAAGGGAAGAAGCGCGGGGCGACGCGCGAGGTGCGCGACGGGGCGGTTCACGACCGCTTCTTCACTGTGGCGCGCGTCCACGCCGGAGACGCCGTCCTCACGGACAACTGGCACACGAACGAGGTGCTGGCCCACGTGCGCGGCAACTTCGCGGGACGCACGTTCTCCATGCGCGCTCTCGAGGCCTGGGGGGCCCAGGTCGAGAGCGACCGCCGTGCGTACTACACGGCCGGAGGTCGCGCCTGGGTCTTCGACCTCGAGCCGGCCGCGGGAGAGAAAGGAACCTCGACGGCCGCCGGCTCCGTCCGGACGTGAGCGCGCGGCGACGAGTTCTGCTCATCGACGACACGCCCGAGATCGCCGAGCTGCTGACCTTTTCGCTGCGCGACCACGGGTACGACGTCGTCGCTACCGGGTATACCGTCGCGCTCGGCGAGCGCATCGTCGATGAGCGCGCCGACGCGCTCGTGCTCGACTGTTCCGCCTTCGACATGAGCGAGTCGCTTTTCGACATGGTCCGGAACGAGCCGGCTCACGCCGACCTTCCGGTCGTGATCATCAGCGACACTCCGGAGGCGGCGGACGCAAGCCTTCGGTCGCGGCAGGCGGACCGTGTCCTCCTGATCCCAAAGCCGTTTACCGGCGCACAGGTCGCAAGGGCGCTGGACCAGCTGCTTTCAGTCGCCCCGTCGCCAGATCACCCCGTCATCCGATCCTGATTATCGATGCCGCCCTGGAGCATGGACGACTGGCAGTACGTCGAGCGCCAGGCCGTCACCGATCCAAAGGGGCGACAGTGGTCCGTCGCACTGATGGACGTACTCGGTCAGGCGGGCGATCCCGACAGGCCTGGCGCCACTCTCGAACTCGAGTACGCGTCTGGCCGGTATTTCACGCTCATCTACTCAGGCGGCAATACGCTGCAATGGGAACGTGGTTACTCGTCGCTCCCGGAGGCGATAAGAGCCTACGAACGTCTGCTCGCGGCCGTCATCGACGGTCGCGTGGATCCTGCACAACCGGTGTTCCGGCAGGACCTAGAAGATTGACCATACGCCGATAGCGAGGACGGGAATGCTGGTCTTCACGTCGAGGGGCGCCCCTCCTTCCTGATGCACCTTGCTCACGGGATGGCGTGGGCGGAGGCCCCATGCTCTCAGTGGAGGGGTGCATGCCTCAATACCGGATCGCGTGGCTTCCCGGCGACGGCGTCGGG
>OBLW0100004345.1_pt1 | contig 10812 bp, 11 predicted proteins | sample 1520161 | NCBI WGS metagenome assembly OBLW01 (sample SAMEA3539309, study PRJEB22396) | soil metagenome | biome: tundra; feature: field; material: soil | place: USA | collected 2010-05 | depth 0.15 m
GATCATTCGCAATGATGCATTGAAGGTTAAGTCTTTCACCTGGCAGTATGCATTGCTGATCAGCCGGCGGAATCTGAAAGCCCTGTGGAAGTTGAAAGTTAAGCGGGGGTGGCGCAGTGCCCTGTGCTGACGCATCAGGGACCGCCATTAGAATAGCGAGCGCGGTTAGGCCCGCTGTTGAGAGCAACGAGAATGTTTCTGAACACTTCATGCGGCTCACGGTTCCCTCCTTACTGCTACTTCATGTTCGCGGTGTTTCGCGTGCTCAGCTCATTGCAAGCCAAGTACCAGAGGTTTCAAGGAGTTCCGTGCCGCTTTCCGCGTAAGAACATGGATCGCGACGAGACGGCAATGCAGGACGAAAAACAGCAACGTCCACAGGGCGTACGGGCTGCGGGAACGGTCGCATTCTCACTTTAAATTCGATAAGCGATTCAGTGCGTAATCCCAAGCGATGTGTAAATGCTTTCCCCTATGACAGTTGAGATTAGCCCCATAACGATGATGATTACCATCCAACGAATGACTTGGATCGCGACGATGGCGCGGTCCGCGATTTTTGTATCCATTGCCCGCATCTCCTGTCCGCAGGGAAAGCATTTTTGTGGCCACGAAGATAGATCAGGTATTCACCCTATGAACCCCGGAGTCGAATAGGATGCGCGAGTCGATGAAGTGACTACCAGCGGACAGATGTGTCGAGATAGTGACGTTCGTTGACGCAACGATGCCGCCAGAGGCGAGCGATGCCGAGGGAAGCGATGATTGCACCGGGGTACATCTTGTCTTCGTGCAGCCAGCAGTAGATTCCAATCGCATGACTCGACACGCCCCATCTACGGATAGACGAGCCGCACTTCACGCTGCTGGTTATTTTTTTCTCCGTGATGTTCGAATTCGGCGGTGACTACCCGCTTGCCGAGCACGCTCCACACTTCAATCAGGTAGTACTTCTCGCCTCGACGAACGAACAGCAACTTTGCGTTCTCCTTCTTCACCGGGTCCGCATACAAGACGAGCGAAATGGCTACGCTTAACTTTGACCCTTTGCCACGGATTGAGATCGAACCTGGAAACCCGGAATCGAACAGATAGTCTCCCGCTGGAAACTTTTGCCCTTCCGCCCAAAAGTCGAAGGGAACGTTGGCGCTGGACCTTACGACGGTTTGGGCGGAGTCTGAACCTGAAAGCAATAGCAGAATGCATGCCAGTAAAGCTGCCAGCCATGGTCTCGCGACCGAATTGAGGACACCTGTCAACTTCGATAAACTCCCCCGCCGCGGGAGATCTAGCTAGGGTTAAGTTTGCAATAACACGCATTTGAATTCTCCTTCCAATCTGTGCGTGGATGAGTATCTTTTGGCTCGAGAGAAATTTCCGCATATATGGTTTGCCCCAAGAACCTCAACCGTTCGAACTTGATATCGCGTTTCGTGAGTTGCTTTCTCGCCATCTGGACGGCTGTAACCTCCGCCCCCAACCCGGCGATGTATTGCTTCAGGATCGCGGCTGAAGATTCCAGGGATTTTCGTTCGCTGGAGTTGAGTGGGTTCGATAGAACGAGAGCGACCCCGTTCCGATTGATAATGGCGGGAAGCGACAGAGACACTCCCCCGACTGCATGGAGTCGGGCACTAGACTCGACACGGTCAAGACCGCGTCCTCATCTCGCAAAATTGCGCGCACGATGCAAACCAGCGCAGCGCCTATCCCGTAGTAGGTTGCTCCCTTGGCGCCGATGATTTCAACGCCCGCGGTGCGCGTTTCACTGGCGATTTTTCCCAGCGCGTCCTCCTCGTGGGGCAACCCCAATTGCTGACAAAAACTCCTCAAGAGCCACTCCCGCGATGCGAGCCGAGGACAGCACCGGAATCTGACTGTCACCATGTTCTCCGACGATGTAGGCATGCACGTTGTCAGAATTCCGGCGCCGTGCGGCTGTTGGGCGGTGCCGGCAAGTCGGCGTGCTCGATGACAGAATCCAGCCGCCGAATCTCTCCATATCGAAAACAGTCGACGAGGTGATCGTTCACCATGCCGACCGCCTGCATGTGCGCATAGACGACGGTCGAACCAACGAAGCTGAATCCCCGGCGTTTGAGATCCTTGCTAAACGCGTCCGATTCACTTGAGGTAGCCGGAATCTCCCGCATTGCCTTCCAACGGTTGAGCTTGGGTCGTCCATCGACGAACCGCCAGCAATAGGCATCAAAACCTCCCAACTCTTCCTGAATTGCGAGAAACGCCTGCGCGTTGCGTACCGCGGCTTTGATTTTCATTCGGTTTCAAATGATTGCCGGATTCAATGTGAGCTTCTCGATTCGGTTCTCGGTATATCGCGCCACTTTCTCAGGATCGAACTCGCTAAATGCATGACGATACCCTTCCCGCTTTTTGAGCACGATCGACCAACTGAGCCCTGCCTGCGCTGCTTCGAGCACAAGAAACTCAAAGTGTTTTCGGTCATCGTGGACTGGCACACCCCATTCGCGATCGTGATACTGGAGCATAAGCGGATTGTCTGTGCTGACCCATGAACATCGCTTCGTAGCCATAAAGAGTAGACCTTGGGATTCGGAATCAAACGCATAGCTGCTCTTTCCTAGCCTGCCTGACGTGAAGGGACTTGGCCTTAGAAGCCAAGATCGCTCAGTCCCGGATGATCGTCCGGACGGCGCCCTGGTGCCCAGTAATACTTGCGCTCCGTCTCCTTGATTGGCAGATCGTTGATGGAAGCAAGCCTCAACCGCATCAGCCCGTTCTCATCGAACTCCCAATTCTCATTGCCATACGAGCGAGACCAAGTTCCGGAGGAATCGTGCCATTCATAGGCAAAGCGCACGGCGATACGGTTCCCCTCGAACGCCCAAAGCTCTTTGATCAGCCGATAGTCCAGCTCCTTCGTCCATTTGCGTCTGAGAAACGCGACGATTTCCTGCCTTCCGTTCACAAATTCCGAGCGGTTTCTCCAGCGTGAGTCAACTGTGTACGCCAGGGCCACTTTTTCCGGATCACGAGAGTTCCAGGCATCTTCTGCCAGTCGAACCTTACTAATAGCCGTTTCGCGCGTAAATGGTGGCATTGGAGGACGTTGGGTTGTAGCTTGGGAGGCAGCGGACATCGCATTTGTCCTTTAATATTTAATTCTTGTAAGAGGCTCTTTCCTAAGACTCTGTGGCGTTAATCTCACAATCAGCAAAGGTGAAGCACAATACAAGCCAGGCAAATCGAGAAAATAGCTATTAAAGTAGCGGTTACCGCGATGTTACTCGCCTTAGCGTTTGTGTCCGGATCGAGATAACGAATAGTCGACCAGATTTCCTGTTCCGAAACGTTCTCTTCATCGTTATTTTTCTTCTGTCATATCGGTGACCTGACAAAATGGCTGGGTGTTATCGCCAGGTCGAATACGCGTCATCCAGATTTTCCCTTGCACATCTTGCAGGATGGATGAGATGAGCCCTCCTCCTTTTAGATAAGTGATCAAATGTTGGTTTGCCCAGTGGGCCAGACCGGCATCCGTGCCGATCCATAGACTTCCGTCTCGGGCGCCCAACAGAGCGGTGATGAAGGTGGAAGGCGGCAGTTCCCCTGCCTGCGAATTCCATGAAACAAACCGGACACCATCAAATTTGAAAAGTCCGGCTTCAGTTCCAACCCAAATGTACCCATCTGTGGTCTGGGTAATAGAGCGTACCTGGCCACCAAAAAATCCGTCCTGTATTCTCCACGCGGTGTGACCGTATTGGGAGATGTGTTTGTCCGGATCCAGCGGCCACGCCCAACTGCTCGCTAACAACAGAATCAGGGAGCAGAGCAAACGTAAGCGCGAAGCTCTCATTTTGGCCGCTTTTGCAGGGGGTCCGCCAGAGTTGGAGAACCCGCGGCACATAAAGGGAATTCCCCTGAAATGCCTTGACTAACGAGGATGATTGAGATCACCGCATCGAGTACTTCCGGCGGTCCGCTGTGGCATTTCGTTCCAATCCACGGCGAATGATTACGATCCATGAACAAAGTCTTCGATAGAACCGTGCCACCATTGAATCCTGGCACCAACTAAACGGCGTGCGTCCGGCGCCTGCCGAGCTCCGGAGCCATGCACTGGGGATGCCATCGCTAAATTATATGCCTCTCGTGCCTTCGAGCTGATTCGGGGCTCCCTCGCTTGAAATTTTTGAAAGCCTGTCCTTGCTCTCGGTAACTCCGAGGATCGTAGCTACTTCACTAGGATTTGGGAGAGGAATCGGCATTCGGGTGCGCCCATGCTTGGCCCCCCGAGCCGGAGATATCAGTTTACTAAAGCCCGGACGGAAATAGGAGCCCAGGCTGTGATCAAGGCTTTCGGGAGAGATCGGCCAATCATTCGGACTCTTGGCCGATCACTTCCCAGCTCACCGCCGCTACACCTGGTAGCGCTCGCGCGGAAATGGATCCGAGTGAATCCTGAGTCAACCAAAACTCTAAGCTGCGCTTGGTTGCCGAGGTGATTAGGGGTTTGGCCTGCCATACAGCCGCGAGACAAATGGCCAGTACGCTCGGTTGCGCTACGCAGGTGCATAGCGCACAAGCGCAGTTCAAGATGGCCATGAACCATGTATCTCTCAACATCAGGATTGCCTTCTGCATTTTCACTCTCCTTAAACCGGATGATCGCCGAACCCGCCACACCCGACCGCGCGCCGATTGCATTGCGCTCAAAACCTCCCTTTTAGCATTCGGCCGGTTCGAAGGCAGAACTCACGTGTCGCATTTGGTGTGATGGTGCCGGCGAAAGCTCGGAAGGGAGCGACTTCAGTTGCCCTGTTGCCGAGCGCCGCTCCAAGTATGATTTCCCTGTCCTCCTCCGCGTCCCCCGCGACCGCCACTTCCGCCCTGGGGCTGAAAGGTGCCGCTCATTTTGTCGCCGTCGATGGTGCCCGTAAAAGCCAGGGTCATGGGACGCCCCTGTACTTGCACACTAAAAAACACGTTGTTTCTAGCAATGTTTCCAGTCACTGGAGAGGATCCGCCCGAGTCCTGAAACGTGCCGCTCAGCTTGGTCCCGTCCTGCTCGATCTGCATTGTGGCTTGCTGGGAACCGCCCCGGCCCTGCCACGAAATCTGCCAGGTCCCACCAATGTTAGCGGGTTGAGAATTATTCGAGTCCGAACTTTGTGCGAGCAGAAGCGGTGCGGCGAGAAGAAAGGTAAAAGCAATGGGGTACAGTCGTTTGATCAAGTTAGCCTCCCGTGTTTCTTATATGCGAACACGCCAGGAGACTTGTGAGGATAAAGAGTTAGTAAAGCAGAGTAAACTTTTGTTCTGCAGAATTAACCCTCTTGGCTCTTCATGATTAATACCATTGCAATGTGCTTCCTGAGGATAGGTAACCGGCCAGTGATTGAACTTTCGGCCATTCTTGAAAGCTAACACTATCTGCGATACGTTCTGTGGATCGTAAGTGTCAGAGCAAACACATGGTTGACAGATTGAATCCTCAGCCAGCGTGACTTGGCCACTCGATCAGCAAATTCTCTGGCGGCCAGTCTTTGTCCCTTCGTTCCGGGGATCACTGCCGTTTAGCCCGTTACCCGACAATTGAGATCGCTAGCGCGGCGTTCGTGTTGAACCGGCCGACGGGCCGTCCAATCGAAGTTAGTTGAGAAACGAGCGGACGTTCTCCGAGGCCCACTGCCGCAGAGCAATAGGTTTTCTAGCCAAGATCCGCTCGACACGGTCGGTGGTGGCGGCTAGCCGTCCGTCACGTATCGCCCGCCATAACGCCACGTGTGCTTCAGTTTCTTCCTGCGAGCCACTGATCCTGGAGTATCGCTCCCGCGCCTCCTCGTCGGAGATCAGCTGATACGACAGTGGCCTTCCGATCGCTTCACTGATGATGGCGGTCACCTCTCCGAAGGTGAGTGACTCGGGGCCGGTGATTGGAAGAGCCTCTCTCGAGTACTCGTGGTTGAGAATGGCGGATAAACACACTGAAGCAATATCTTCGGAGTGAATGAAAGGCCGGCGACCATCCGCCGTCGACGACCGAACAATACTTTCAGTCCTGATGGAGTATGCCCACGCCAGCAGGTTCGACATGAAACCTGTCGGACGGACAAAAGTGAACGGAATTCCCGTGGAGCGAATCGCCGCCTCACCCTTCTCGTGCCAGGCCCCGATCGCAAGACGGTGCTCCACGTCCAGGGATGACAACTTAATGATCTTCCGGACCCCAAGCTCTTTGGAGATCATTGCAGCCGCTTTGTCTCGTTCCGGAATCGCCGGGCCGACGTTGACGAGAAAAACGGTGTCCGCTCCCTGAATTGCTCCCCGCATGGAGTCTGGCGCTGCGAGATCGCCCACACAGACGTCGACACGATCTCCAAACAGTGAGCGCGCCTTCTCTTCGCTGCGCACCAGGACACGCGGGCGAATATTGCGCTCCAACAACTGCCTCACCACTCGCGATCCCACTTCTCCCGTCGCCCCCGTAATCAAATACGTCATTTCTCTTCTCCCGGGTGAGCGCGTTTGTCGCGTGAACTCACTCTTGGAAACAAGGCTAAAGGCAAAGAGCGCTTTGTCTACTCGCATCGAGCACAACGGCTAACTCATGAGAAATCGGGAGGTTGTCGAAGAAATATTAACGAAAGCTCACATTTGCGTTTACACTCTCGTTGTGAAACAGAACGCAAGGAGATCCTCGATTCGCAGGCGCAAGCCGAGCCAGGAGCGGGCTAAAGTGACCGTCGATGCCATGCTCGATGCAGTGGTAAAGCTTCTCAAGCGTGGCGGAGCTTCCTCAATTACAACCAACCGGATTGCTGAGACTGCAGGCGTCAGCGTCGGATCGGTGTACCAGTATTTTCCCAACAAAAACGCTCTCTTTGTTGCCCTGCATGAAAGGCACATAGGCCTGGTTGCCGAGGTCATACGGCGGAGAATGACCGAATGTGCCGATTCATCGCTCGAACACCTTGTCGAGTCTCTGGTCGAGGGCATGGTCGAGGTGCACACAGTGGATCCGGAATTGTCAGAGCTGCTCGGGTCAGAAGTACCGCATCGTGCTGACGGCACGGTCGATTTTTCGATCAGGTTTCACGAGGCCTTTCGTACCGCCCTCGCTCCCCACACGGCAAGCTTTGGCACGAAAATCGATCTCGACACTCGGGCTTTTGTCATGGCCAACATGGTCGACGCCCTTGGTCATGCAGCTGCGCATCGCCGGCCGCGCGGCCTCTCGCTGGCAAGGGCAAAAGCAGAATCCTGCAAGGCGATTCTTGCGTATCTTGCCTCCTGATACGCCATTGTGGGTCTTTGATCAACTCCGCACAGGCACAAAGATCAGGACTCGCCTTATTCGAGGCTCTGGCAAACTCTGGTTTGTCCATCGATGCGGTAGTCACTCCTGGATGGTTTTCGGCGACTCGGAAATCATCCGCGTGGCACTCGGGCCATATAGGTACTGAGACGTCGGTCCTTGACCCTTACTTCCGGGGGCGTTTGCCAGTTATGTATCTACTTCAACACGGACATGTCTCCGCGAGCAGGTGTGTTGGTCGAATGCTTACCCTCTAGCGGTCCAACAAAAGTCGGTCTTGAGCACATTTCAAGTTGGATGACCATAGAGAATAGGTTGTCAGCATCCAAGCAACGCACACGAGTCGAAGGCGAGCGGTTAGTGGCGGAGTTTGTGAGCAGCAGTATGCCGTGGAGTGAGTTCTGCCGCAGTCGGGGTTTGAGCTTCGGCATGCTGGATCGCCATCTAGAAGCGGCGAAGGAAGAGGATTTCCCGTAGAGACGGGGCAGTCTCTGACTCCACTTAGAATGTTACCCGCACGCCGAGCTGAGCGGCGAACGGAATTCCAACCGTCGTGCCTGGACCGAAGAAATCTCCCAAGGCACCTTCGGGTATCTCGAGCTGCTTCAGGCTGGTCAGCGGCACGCAGTTCGGACTACAAATTCCGTTGACGGCGCCGTTCGCATTGAATTGCGCCCCCGGAACCTGGACGATGTTCACGGCGTAATTCGCTCCGGGATTGTTGCGATTGAAGAGGTTGAAGAATTCGATGAATGGATCCACTCGCCAGCGCTCATTGATGTTGATAGGCCGCGTCACGCGCAGGTCCGACTGGATGTAAGGCGTGCCGCGGAATTCGTCAAGGCTGGTATACATGTCCGGGCCGTTGTTCAACGAAATTGAAATTCGCCCGCTGTTGTCCGCCTTGGTGATTGTGATGGGGCGCGCGCTCTCGACCTGGTTCACCGTGCTCAATTCGAAGCCGCCGGGGACGTGGACGATTCCCGCCAGCACGAAACGGTTCCTAACGTCTTCGCCGGAGGGACCGTAGTCGCCGGGCCCGAAAGCATTAAGCTGTCCAGCATTCGGATAATTAAATCCGGTCGGAACCTGGCAAACGCCATCCACATAGTCAAACAGTTCGCCGAGCACGCAACCCCACGTCTGCGCCTTGGAGAGTTGGTAGTTCGCGACCAGACTGAAGCGGCGCATATTGCCCTGCAAATGCACCATCAGAGCGTTGTAACTGGAGCGGTTGTCGGATTCGAACACATTGACGTTCGGCACAAAAGTTGTCTGATCCGTCGTATCAGAAGCCGAAATCAGCGGCGAGGTTATGGTGGAGCCGCTGGCGTAGGGGAAGGCGCGGTATCCGTGATTGCCCTGCTCGTGCACGTAATCGGCGCCGACCATCCAGTGTTCATTGAAAGCGTGCTGCACCCCACCCGTGATGTGGATGGCATAAGGCGTCGTGTAATTTGAGCCAACCAGATTTCCGGTCGCGCCGGCGCCGCCAATCAGGCAGGCGGTTCCATTGAGCGCGTAAGTGCCTGGGGACGATCCGCTGAACGTGCAGGTTCCCGTCACCGCATTCGTGTTGTTGACGCCCTGAAATGCCGTCGCCCAGCCGTTCTGCGCGAGATCGTCATAGTACATGCCAAAGCCGGCGCGAATTACGGTCTTCTCGCTGTTGCCCGGTGAGTAAGCGATACCGAGACGCGGCGCAATCTGTTTGTGGTAATCGTGCGGCAAACTGGGGACAATTGGAATCTGCAACGCTTGCAGCGTCTGATACGCAGCGTTGTCGGCCTCGCTTCGTCCCGAGCCGATCATGAGTCCCCAAGTGTTCTGATAACGCAGCCCGTAGTTGACGGTTAGATGGTGGGAAACGCGCCACGAATCCTCGGCGTAGAGTCCCAGCCTTTGCACGTTCTGCGAAAAGCTGCCGTCGCCAGGCGGAGTATAACTGCAACTTGAGCCGTCCGAAGCAGGTATGCCGAGACACTGTGGAATGAAGGTTCCGAACACCCCAGGGTTTTGTACATAATAGGCGGGGTTATTGACGTACTGAGCAAGAGTCTCCGCCGTCGACGCAAACGCTCCACTGAGCACGGGTTCGTGGATGAAGTTCACTCCAAACTTTAGCGCATGGCTTCCCGCAATGTGGCTCAAGTCGTAGCGGACTTGGTATTTGTCTTGATTGCGCAGGTCGGGGAAAAGAGTGATGGGAGTGGCGAACTGGTTGTCGCCGAAAGTTTCGAAGCCGGAAATCGTGAGCGCTGTGGAGCTGAAGGGAAACGCTAGCGCGAAGCGCAGATCGGAGTTGCGCGTCTGCGTGAGATGCAACAGGCTGGCGCCGAGAACCAGATTCCCGAACCAGGTCGGACTGAAGGTATAGGCATTGCTGATCACGATGTTCCAGTAGTTGTTGTGCGTGGTCAATCCGGTGGAGGGCAGCGTGCCCTGCTCTACCAGCGCGTTGTGCGTAACGTAACTGTCCTGGGAGGTGCGCAAAAACCACTGCGACTTCGAAGACTCGGCCCAGTCGAAACGCACTGAGCCAATGTAATCGCGGAAGGGAATGGGAACAGTCGCGGGAACGGCGATGGAAGGAACACCTGAGATCAGGCCATCCGCCGCCAACTGCGCCAGCGCATTGAATTGCGCGGTGCTCGCCGGGCTGTAGGCGATACTGGCATTCTCATGCACATTCTCGAATGAAGTAAAGAACCATACTTTGTTTTTCGCGATGGGACCGCCCAGCGTGCCAACGTAGTTTTGCCGTGAGAATGGCTGCTTGGGATTGGGTGCTGGATTCTCAATCGGGAAGCGCGCGTTGAGAACTGCCGCGCGCTCGTAGAAAGCTCCGTCGCCGTGCCACTCGTTGGTGCCGTGCTTGGTAGTGATCACGACGGACCCGGCAGTGGTCCAGCCGGTATCGGCGTCTTCGTTCGAGGTGCGCACGGCAAATTCCTGAATACCGTCGGGCGAAAAATTCTGCAGGAAGCCGCCAATCCAGTCGTCGGAGTCGTCGGCGCCGTCGACCGACAGGTCGTTGTTCAATCCCGAACTCCCGCCAGTGGAGACGGCGGTGATGCGCGCCTTGGTGGGATCGGAAGGCTCGACCGGCTCTGTTCCGGGCACGAGGTAAGCGATGTTGGCGAAGCTGCGCGCCGGGAGCGGAAGAGTCGCGAGGTCCTGACTGCCGACCACACCCCCGTGCACCGCGCTCGACGTGTCAATCGTTTCGGTGGTAATCGAGGAAGGGCTCCCCTGCACATTCACCGTTTCTCGCGCGTTCTCCGTCTTGAGCGTGACGGCGATATCTCGCACCAGGCTGACGGCAACGTCAACATTGGCAGTGGCTTGAGCAAAACCTTTAGCGGTCACGGTGACGCGATACGAACCGGGCAGCAAGCCCTCAATGCGGAATTCTCCGCGCTCATTTGCCGTCGCCTCGCGGGTCATGGAAGATCCGTTTGAGCGCACCACCACCCGAGCCCCCACCACTCGGGCGGCGCTCGCGTCCT
>OBLW0100004346.1_pt1 | contig 10810 bp, 6 predicted proteins | sample 1520161 | NCBI WGS metagenome assembly OBLW01 (sample SAMEA3539309, study PRJEB22396) | soil metagenome | biome: tundra; feature: field; material: soil | place: USA | collected 2010-05 | depth 0.15 m
ACAGCCGGTCGGTGGCCGAACTGGCGATGGGGGAGATCATTCTGCTGATGCGGCGAACGTTTGAGGCGAGCACGCGCCTGCATGGCGGGGAGTGGAACAAGTCGTCGGCGGGTTCGCACGAGGTGCGCGGGCAGACGCTCGGAATCGTGGGCTACGGGAAGATCGGGTCGCAGGTCTCGGACCTGTCGGAGGCGCTGGGCATGCGCGTGGTGTTCCACGACCTCGCGCACGTGCTGGCTCGGGGCAATGCGCGAGCGGTAAGTTTTCGCGAACTGCTTGAGACCTCAGATGTGATTACGCTGCACGTGGACGGCAAGCCGCAGAATCAGAATCTGTTTGGCGACGAAGAGTTGCGGGCGATGAAAGAGGGAGCGTGCCTCATCAATATGAGCCGCGGGTTTGTGGTGGACCACGAGGCGCTGGCGCGGCATTTGAGGAGCGGAAAGCTGGCGGGTGCGGCCATCGACGTGTTCCCGCAGGAACCCGAGAGCGGGGGCGCGTTTCGAAGCCCGCTGCAGGGATTAGCGAACGTGATTCTGACTCCGCACGTGGGCGGAAGCACGGAAGAGGCGCAGCAGAATATTGGACAGTTTGTTTCCGCGAAGATGATCGACTACTTCCAGAGCGGCAATTCGCTGATGAGCGTGAACCTGCCGCAGTGTCATCTTGACTACGATCAGGGATCGCACCGCCTGATGCACATCCACCATAATGTGCCCGGAATTCTGCGCGCGATTAACGACATTCTGGCCGATCGGGAAATCAATATCGAGCGGCAGGTGCTGGATACGCGCGGGAACCTCGGGTACGCGATCTATGACATCAATCGCGATTGCGACGAAGAGTTGCTGGAGAAACTGAGAAGCATACCGCACACGGTGCGGGTGCGGGTGCCGGGAAAGGTTCGAGGTTAGAGGTCGGTTTCCAGAGGTGGCTGGGTCGGAGGTAGCGAACGGCCGCATAGTCGGCTTCGACCCGACAGGCCGAAACCCGAAGCCTGGAGCCCGTTTCGCGCGCGTATATGCAATCACTGTGTGTGCAATCTTTTGCACTGCTGCGGCCCAGGCGCGTTTGACGGGACGGAAATTCCGCAGTATCGTTCTCGCATAAGTCTGCGTTCATAAATCCTCCTTCATAAATTCTAGTTCGGGCCGGAGACACTTCTTTCTGGCGCAGTCCCTGAATCAAATCGAGGCCGGCTGTTCAGGAGACGATTTATGGCTGTTGCGATTACGCGCGTGCGAACAACGATGCTGAGTGTGCTCTTCTTTCTTATCACCTCTATCACTGTAATTACCGTGGGGTATGCGCAGGTGCCAGTCACTACGTGGCATTTCGACAATGCGCACTCCGGGGCCAACCCGAACGAAATGATTCTGACTCCCCAGAATGTGAACCGTTCATCATTCGGAAAGCTGTTCACACAGAGCGTGGATGGCGCGGTGATTGGGCAGGCTCTGTACCTGCCCTCCGTGACGATTCCCAACCTGGGCGTGCATAACGTCGTGTACGTGGCGACGATGCACAACAGCGTATATGCATTTGACGCGGACAGCGCAACTGGCAAGAACTCGAGTCCGCTATGGCATACCAATTTTCTGTTACAGAACGTGACGCCGGTTCCCATCTCGTTACAGGGATGCGGAGGGACGACGGGATGGACCGAGGTCGGCATCGTTTCGACGCCGGCGATCGATCCGGTCGCGGGAACGCTTTATGTGGTGGCAAAGACGTATGAAAAGTCGTCGTACGTGAACCGATTGCACGCACTCGATGTGACGACGGGCAACGAAAAAATGGGCAGTCCCATCGTGATCAGGGCGAGCTACGAATTTAACGGCATTAACAACGCGTTCGTAGACGCAATGCAGGTGAACCGTCCCGCGCTGCTGCTGGCGAACGGAAATCTGTACATCGCTTTCGGGTCGAACGGTTGCAGAAGCGGCCGGGAGCAAGGATGGGTGTTGGCCTATAACGCGACGACGCTCGCTGCGGCGGGCGCGTTTGACGTGGAGCCCTCGAAATCGGCTGCGGCCATCTGGCAAAGAGGCGGCGGCCTTTCCGCCGATAGCGAAGGGTATATCTACGGCGCCACTGCCGATGGCCCCTTCACTGCGGGCACGAATTTTGGACAGTCCGTTATCAAGCTCTCGCAATCTGGCAGCACGCTGCAACTGGCGGACTGGTTTACGCCGTATAACGAGGCGTATCTGGACGAGCACGATCTGGACATGAGCGAGCCGGTGCTGGTGCTTCCCAATCAATCGGGAAAACATCCTCACCTGGCAGCGGCGGTCGGCAAGGAAGGGACCATTTACCTCCTGAACCGGGACAAGATGGGCCATTTTTGCAGTACCTGCAAGAAGCGCGATACCCAGATTGTGCAGGAGTTGCCGGCTTTTGCTCCTGCGACCGGGGCGCTCGTTTATTGGAACAATGCCATTTACACCTCGGCAAACGGCTCACCGATCTCGGCACTTTCGCTGACAAATGGAGTGCTGGGGAAAGTGCCGCTGGCACAATCGAAGAAAGTGGCGGCCGGACACTCGCCGGTCATCTCCTCGAATGGCACTTCGGCGGGCGTGTTGTGGCAGCTCGATGGTTCCAGCCTGAACGCCTTTGACGCTTCTACGCTGGTCACGCTGTATGCCAGCTCGCAGGCTCCCGACAAACGCGATGTGCTTCCGCCGCTTCCACACTTTGCGAATATTATGGTGGTCAACGGAAAAGTGTACGTTGGCACGAACAATAGTCTTGTTGTGTACGGATTGCTTTAGCCTCGTGTTCAAGGCTTGGAGGCCGCACGGCGGAGACGGTCGTGAACGGCCTCCCATTCGGGGCCGGCGGGAGGAACGTCGACGGCGATCCAGTCGAAATTGAATTCGTCGGCATCGTGAAGCTCGCGGTAGAGAGCGGCGGCGTAGTCGTTGGCGGAGTGTGGCATCTCGCGAACGACGGCTGTGCGGTTGGGCGGAGTCGCATGCTGCAGGTAAATTCCCTGCCCCTGTTCCGGCAGCTTTCCATTCGAAATCAAAAATAACGATGTGCGCGGACTATAGTGGCGGGCGTGCATTCCGGGAGAGGGATGGGATCCGGCAACGGGGTCGGAGGCTGTGCCGACGGGGCCAATCACGGACTCGAGATCGCGACGAGAGATGCCACCGGGGCGGAGCAGGACGGGCTGCGGCTCAACCAGAGAGAGGACCGTGGATTCAATGCCCACCTGGCAGGATCCGCCGTCGAGAATGTAGTCGACGTCGTTGCCGAGGCTGCGGAGGACGTGGTCGGCGGTGGTGGGAGAAAGTTCGGTGAATCGATTTGCGCTGGGCGCGGCGAGCGGAACACCGGCGGCACGGATCAGAGCGAGCGCAACCGGGTGCGCGGGCATGCGCAGGCCGACCGTGGGCAAACCCGCAGTGACGATGAGGGGGATGGTGCGCGCTGACGAAAGCCCTGCCGAGCTTCGCTCGGTTGGACGGACGGAGGCGTCCGCCCCTACGTGGGCTGTTGGCAGAACCATCGTCAAAGGGCCAGGCCAGAATTTCCGGGCCAGACGCTCAGCATTTTCGGGCCACGCGGCGACCAGCGATTGTGCCATCTCGATGGACGCGACGTGCACGATGATCGGGCTGGTGGGCGGTCGGCGTTTGACAACGTAGATGCGGGCCACGGCGTCGGCGTCAAGCGCATTGGCGCCCAGGCCATAGACGGTTTCCGTGGGGAAAGCGACGAGGCGTCCTGCACGGAGGAGCCGTGCGGCATGGTCGATCTCGGCGGGGGTTGGAGCGTGGAGCACAGGTCATTCTAGATTGTGAGAGTGGTGACGTGCGTGGAGAACGCTTTTTACCGCAGAGAACGCGGAGGGGCGCAGAGATGGATTGGATAAATAAAGGCGAGCCTGTGCCCGGCTCTTGCCCTGAAGCATCGAGAGGCTCGCGGACTCGAGCGCCGAGAGCCTAACGCCGGACTTCCCGCTATTTCTTTTTCTCAGCCTCTTCGACGACGAGGTTGTTGGTCACGGAAAACACTCCGGAGACGCCATTGGCCTGTATACCCGCAATCTGCTTATCCATGGCACGCGCAACCGCGCCTTCCAGAGTTACATTGCCATTCTTCACAATGATGTGAATGGGAGGAACAGCGCGCATCTGGTACTGACTAAGGACGTCATTCCCGTAGATAGCACGGTAGACAGAGCGGCGGAGGCGGTCGTCCATCATGGATGTGGGAAGGACTTCGATGCTATTGACCACTTTCTCGACACCTTCAATCCGTTTGACGGAGTTTTCGGCGTCGGATTTGAGAGTCGGCAGGACGACTTGGCCCAGCAGGGTCACGGTTCCGTCCGGGTCGACCTTGTAGCTGAGGTTGTCAAACACGCCGTAGTACGGGAGCATGACCAGTTCGTGACGGACTTCCTTGTAGACGCGATCAAGACCTTTCTGATCGAGTGGTTGGCCCGGGGTGGCGGCTCCGGCGAACATCGAGAAAACCAGCGGGAGCGAGAGCACGGCGACTAACAGCGATTTTTTCATTGTGATTGACCTCGCGGATGTTTTGATTTCACAAGGGAATCCCGACTTCTGCACAGCTTTAAAGACGCTAAAACGACCACGTAAGTTGCTTTCTATTTTCCAAATGGGGCCGGACAGGAGTGTCCGCCCTACACGGTCAGGCTTTCGGTCGTCGACGGCGTTCCCGGAAGCCTTCGATCAGCAAGTAGAGCACGGGAATGAAGAACAGATTCAGGATGGTGCTCATGATCATGCCTCCGAAGACGGTGGTGCCGACGGAGTGGCGGCCATTTTCTCCTGCGCCGCTGGCGGTCACCAGTGGAACCACGCCGAGAATGAAGGCGAAGGAGGTCATCAGGATGGGGCGCAGGCGGATGCGGGCGGCTTCGACCGCGGAATCCAGAATGGTCATGCCGCGCTCGCGCAGTTGTTCGGCGAATTCGACAATCAGAATCGCGTTCTTGGACGCGAGGCCGACCAGCATGACGAGTCCAACCTGACAGTAGACATCGTTCTGCTGGCCGCGGATCCATTGCGCGGAGAGCGCACCGAGCAGAGCCATGGGCACTGCCAACAGGATGATGAAGGGCAGCACGAAGCTTTCATATTGCGCCGAGAGCGTGAGATAGACGACGAGAACGCCGAGTCCGAACAGGATGAGCGTGGTCGATCCCGAAGCCAGCTCTTCGAGCGAAATCCCCGACCACTCATAGGTGTAACCCTGCGGCATTTTGGCGGCGAGCTGCTGCATGACATCGATCGCCTGGCCGGAGCTGAAACCCGGAGCAGCGGAGCCGTCGACCTCCGCCGAGCGAAACAGATTGTAGTGGCTGATGACCTGGGGGGCAGAGCTCTCGCTGACGCTGAGCAGGTTGTCCAGCGGCACCATCGCGCCCGAATCGGAGCGGACGTAGTACTGCTTCATATCCTGAGGCCGGGCGCGGAACTGCTTGTCGGCCTGCACGTAGACGCGATAGGAGCGGTTGTTGAAATCGAAATCGTTGACGTAAGCCGAACCCATGTAGACGCTGAGCGTGTCGATGATCTGGGTGAGCGGAACATGCAGGCTCTTGGCCTTTTCACGATCGATGGTGACGACAAACTGCGGATCGCTCGCGGTGTACGTGGAGAATAGTCCGGCGAGATCCTTGCGCTGGTTGCCGGCGCGCATCAAGTCGTGCGTCGTTTTATCCAGATCCTGCAGGGTGTGATTGCCCTGATCCTGCAATTCGAACTGGAAGCCTCCGAACTGGCCGAGACCTTGCACGGCCGGCGGTTCGAAGGCAATGGCGATGGCGCCTGAGATTCCGAACAGTTGAGGGCGCAGGCGATTGAGGATAGCAGCGGCCGTGTGATCCTCGCCTTTGCGCTTCTCGTAGGGTCGGAGGCTCAGGAAGACAAGCCCGGCATTGGATGCGGAGCCTCCGAAGCTGAAGCCCGCCACCGAGAAAGTGCCTTCGATTTCAGAAAAGTTCTTGGTGATGTTTGTCACCTGCGTGCCGATGTTGCGGGTGTACTCGAGTGAGGCTCCGGCTGGGGCCTGGATGACGACGATGAGATATCCCTGATCCTCGGTGGGCACGAATCCTTTGGGGACGCGCTGGAAGATGAGATAGGCGCAAGCCAGGCCGGCGGCGAACAGGATGAGGGCAAGAACCTCATAGCGGAGGAACGTGCGCAGAGCGCGGACATAACCGGTGGTAAGGGCGGAAAGAAACCGATCCACACGCTTGAAGAACCAGTTTTTCTCGCCGTGCTCGCGGCCCAGCAGCAGCGCCGAGAGAGCGGGCGTCAGTGTCAGCGCGTTGAAGGCGGAAATTGAGATCGAAAACGCGATGGTCAGCGCGAACTGACGGAAAAGAATTCCGGTGGTGCCGGGAAAGAAAGCAACCGGCACGAACACGGCCACCAGGACAAGCGAAGTGGCGATGACGGCGCCCGTGACCTCCTTCATCGCATCGGAAGCGGCCTTAATGGGACTGAGTTCGCCCTCCTGTAAATGGCGCTCGATGTTTTCAATGACGACGATGGCGTCGTCGACGACCAGACCGGTGGCTAGCGTGATGCCGAACAGGGTCAGCGTGTTGATGGAAAAACCAAGCAGCTTGACGAAGGCGAAGGTGCCGATGAGCGAAACCGGAATGGTGACGGCGGGGATGATGGTGGAGCGCCAGTCTTCAAGGAAGACGAAGATAACGAGAATCACGAGAATGATGGCTTCGCCCAAGGTGGTAACGACGTCGCGGATCGATTCGCCGACGGCGTCGGTGGTGTCGAACGCCAGCTCGTACTTCATGCCCGGCGGAAAGCGCTTGGAGAGGCGATCGAGTTCGGCAATGCAGCGGCGGTCCACTTCGAGCGCGTTGGCGGTGGAGAGCTGGGTGACGCCAATGCCGACCGATTCGCGTCCGTTGTAATCGAGGTTGGAGCTGTAGTCTTCGGCGCCAAGTTCGGCGTGGCCGACGTCGTGCAGGCGCACGAGCGTGCCATCGGCATTGCTCTTGAGAATAATGTCGTCGAACTGGCTGGCTTCCGAGAGACGGCCAATGGCGCGAACGCTGATCTGGAACTGCTGGCCGGGGATTGCGGGCTGTGCGCCAACCTGCCCAGCGGCAACCTCGACGTTCTGCTCCTGCAGGGCATTGACCACATCGTCGGCTGTGAGCGCGCGGCTTGCCATGCGCACCGGATCAAGCCACAGGCGCATGGAATATTTGCGCTCGCCGAAGATTTGGACGTCCGCCACGCCCGGCACGCGCTTCAGCGGGTCGCGCACATACACGTCGAGGTAGTTGCTCATGAAGAGCGTGGAGTAGCGCTGGTCGGGCGAGAAAACGGCAGCGCCAAAGACGAAGTTTTCCGAAGTTTTGGCGACCGTGACACCGACTTGTTTGACCGCGTTCGGCAGGCGGCCCTGCGCGGTATTGACGCGGTTCTGGATATCGACGGCAGCGAGGTCGGGATCGCGCGTGAGAGCGAAGGTCGCGGTGATGGAGCTGACGCCGCTATTCGTACTGGCGGAGGTGATGTACGTCATGCCCTCGGCGCCATTGATCTGCTGCTCAAGCGGCGTGGTGACGGCGGATTCAACCGTCTGTGCGCTCGCTCCCGTGTAGACGGCGGTAACGGCGACCTGCGGGGGCGCGAGATCGGGGAATTGCGCGATCGGCAGCGTGGGAATGCACACCGCCCCCGCGAGAATAATCAGCAGGGCGCAAACCGTGGAGAATACCGGGCGATGAATAAAAAAGTCGACCATAAGAACAGTTGCCAGTTCTCGGTTCCCGGTTCCAAGTCCTGGCGCGTGCTGCTTGCTGTTTTATCGGAGCTGGTTTCGGGAAATCTCTTTTTTGGACTCTTGCTAGCTGCTGCTTTCCTGCGGGACGACCGGCACGCCGTCGATTAGAAACTGCGTGCCGGAGACGACTACTTTGTCTCCGGCCTTGAGACCATCGCGCACCACATAGTCATTGGCGATGATTTGGCCGACCTGAAGCGGCTTCTGGTGGACCACGTATCCACCCTTCTGATCCGGCTCCGCGACGAATGCGAAATAGAGACCTCCGATGCGCGACACGGCGATCACCGGCACGACCGGTGTTTCCTGGCTGCCCCAGACAACGCGGGCGCGGATGAATTGCGCGTTGCGCAGAGAGTCGTTTGAGTTCGCGATTTGCGCTTTCGCAAGCACGCTCTGTGTCGTGTTATCGACTTCAGGCGAGATGAATGTGATGCGGCTGGCCGCCAGCTGATTCCCCGAGCCGTCGACGATCTGGACCGGAAGATTCATCTTCAACTGTGCCGACTTCTCGATGGGCACATAGATGTAGGCCTCCAGACTGCCGGGCCGGTCGACGGTGGTGAGTTGCGTGGTGGTCACTACGCGATCGCCAACCCGAACCGGGACATCGCCGACGATCCCCGCTCGGGGCGCGACCACTTGAAAGTAGTGCAACTGGACCTGCTGCTCATTTACCTGAGCGTCGAGGGAGTGAAGCTGGGACTGGGCAGCATCCAGGGTCGCGCGCGCCTGGTCGAGATCCTGCTTGCTGACGACCCCGGCGTTGGCCAGAGCGCTGACGCGGTCATAATTCTGCTGCGCCCATTTGACCTGCGCGAGTTGAGCGTTGCGAGCATCCTCCTGGCTCTTGACCGTGGCCTGCTGCTTGGCGGGATCGATCTGCATGAGCGGAGCGCCATTTCCGACCTGCTCGCCGGAATGAACAAAAATATGAGTGATGATGCCCTCGACCTGGGGCATGACTACAGCCGAGTCACGGGATTTCAGAGTTGCGACGTATTCGGTGGTGTCGTCCACCTTTTGGAGCTTGGCCGTCTTCACTTGCACCGGCATGGCCTGCGGAGTCGCGGCTTTGGCCGCTTTGCTATTGTCACAGGCAACCGTGAGCAGGAGCATGCCGAGAAGTGCACAAGGCAGAACCGGCAATGACCACTTCGCGAGGAATCGACACATAACCTTACTCGTAATGACCTTTCTTACCATCCCAACCGGGCTATCCCTGCTATTCCCAATCGCACTCCAGGTTCTTATTGTGCGCGGGCACAACCCACAATATTAGATCAATTAATAGATTCCAGTCGGCGACGTGACGCTGCCAAGAATTTCAGGGTCGCGGCGCAGGCTCTGCCAGTGTCGGTCTGCTAGATTGTTTTGTTATGAAACCGATCCGCAGTTTTGCCAGCGACAACAATGCTGGTGTCCATCCCGAAGTGCTGGACGCGATTCGGCGCGCGAATGAAGGCCATGTGGTGGGGTATGGAGATGATCCCCACACCGAGTCGGCCATCGGAAAATTTCGCGAGCATTTTGGCGCCGACGTCGAGGTTTTCTTTGTTTTCAACGGAACCGCAGCGAATGTGTTGAGCCTGCAGGCGCTCGCCCGCCCGTATCACGCGGTGCTATGTCCGGAGCTGTCTCATATTTATACGGATGAATGTGGGGCGCCGGAAAAGTTGACCGGGTGCAAGCTGATTCCGTTGCCGGCGCCGGACGGCAAGCTGACAGTAGCGACGGCGGCGCATGCTTACCACGGCATCGGAGATCAGCATCACGTGCAGCCGCGCGTGATTTCCATCACGCAAGCCACCGAAATGGGGACGGTCTACAAGCCTGCTGAGATCGAGGCGCTGGCGCGCTTTGCGCACGAGCGGAAGATGTTCCTGCACATGGATGGGGCGCGGATTTCGAATGCCGTCGCCGCGCAGGGAATGACGCTGCGGCAGGCGACGCGGGACTTGGGCGTGGATGTGCTGTCATTTGGCGGAACGAAAAATGGATTGATGGGAGTGGAGGCGGTCGTGTTCTTTCGTCCAGAGCTTGCCGGAGATTTTCTTTTTATGCGCAAGCAGGGGATGCAACTGGCGTCAAAGATGCGCTACATGGCCGTGCAGATGGAAGCTCTGCTGACCAATGAGTTATGGAAGCGGAATGCGGATCATGCGAACCGGATGGCGAGATTGCTGGAGCAGGAAATCAAGAAGATTCCGCGGACGAAAATTGTCTATCCTGTGGAGGCGAATGGAGTGTTTGCGCAGATTCCGCGCGAGGCGATTAAGAAGATTCAAGAGCGCTACTTTTTTTATGTGTGGAGCGAAGAGGAAGCAGTGGTGCGGTGGATGTGCTCGTTCGACACTACGGAAGAAGACGTGCACGACTTTGCGGAGTTTGTGAAGGGAGTGGTGGTGAAGACTCCAAACTAGCCTTGCGTGGTCATTCCCCGGGCTAGTGAGCCATATTCCAACCAACGTGCCGCGACGACGACTATCCCTTGGATTTCTTGGCGGCCCGAATCTTTGCCCAGCGCGCTCTTTGCGCCGCGGCGATTCGCTTGCGCCCGGCCATGGAAATCGAGCGACTCTTGCGGGGAGCCGCAGATTTTGACTTGCCCCCCATATAGACTTTGCCGAAGGCAGTGAGGGCAGCGCTTACACGATGCAGTTCATTTTCAAGTCGTGCACGTTCGTTTTGAAGTTGGTCGATTACGGTATTTACCAGCGTCTTTGCCATTGGCGTATTCTAGCACTCATAGTTATCACGCGGGATTCGGAGTGCAGGCGACGGAGAATAACTTGGTCATCAGACAGGCGGAAGTTGTTGGGTTGCCAGGAATCGGATTTTAATGCGAGCATGGTGTAAGATGTTTCGGCCTTGTTGGTTTGGCGTTTCGTGATCGCAGTTTTGGAGTAGCCGCCGGGTGAGGCGGAGAGAAAATTTCCGGGTGTGGGGTTCATGCTCAAAACAATTTCTGTTGGCCGGGTGGCGGGTCTGCTGCGCG
>OBLW0100004348.1_pt1 | contig 10808 bp, 14 predicted proteins | sample 1520161 | NCBI WGS metagenome assembly OBLW01 (sample SAMEA3539309, study PRJEB22396) | soil metagenome | biome: tundra; feature: field; material: soil | place: USA | collected 2010-05 | depth 0.15 m
AGAGCAGCGGACTTTTAATCCGTGGGTTCAGGGTTCGAGCCCCTGGCGCCCCACCCGGTCTGGCCTGGGCATTCGCCACTCCCGGCGGGTTACCGGGGATGCTGGTATGGCCGGTGGATGGCCACGGTATGGCCGCGCGGTCATCACCCGCCCGGGCTCGCCTGCCATAGTGGCCCTGGCGGCTGTGACCGGCCTGAGCGCGGGCCGCTAGCGCGGCGGGCCGCCGCGGGCGGCCTATCTGCCGCGCGCCGGGGTCAGGCGGCCGCATCCCTGTCCGGCCCGCGGCCGTCCTGGCTGGCGGCGGCTTTGCGCCACAGGTCGGTGATGGCCACTCCCATGTTGGCGAGCATGCGCCCGAGCAGTGGCAGGGAGAGTCCCATGACGTTGCCCGGGTCACCGTCGATGCCTTCGACGAACGGTGCGCCTAGTCCTTCGATGCTGAACGCGCCGGCCATGGCCATCGGCTCGCCGCTAGCCACATAGGCGGCCACTTCGGCGTCGCTGGGCGCGCCGAAACGCACCACGGTGCTGGCGACGGCGCGTTCCCGGTGGCCGGTGGCCGCCTCAATGAGGCAATGGCCCGTCAGCAGCGTGGCTTCGCGGCCGGACAGCCGCCGCCACATGCCGGCGGCCTGTTCGGGTGACCCTGGCTTTCCGAAAGCCATCTGGCCCAGGTCCAGCAGCGAGTCACAGCCCAGCACCAGCGCATCCGGCCGCCTGCGGGCCACCGTGGAGGCCTTGCGCTCGGCGAGGACGGCGACTAGGGCAGCCGTATCCAGGCCATCGTCTGCGGTCTCATCGACGCCGCTGACCATGACCTCTGGGTCGATACCGGCGTCCTACTCCGGGGACACCCAGTGGACGCCCGCGCTAGCCGAGCCAGCGCGGGGAGCGGACCTTTTCGCCGTGGAGGCATACACATTCGACCGGCCTATCCGCTACCACCTCGACTACCAGACCCTGCGAGCCCACCTTGGGGAGATCCGTGCCCAGCGGGTCGTGCTCACCCACATGTCCACCGCGATGCTCAGCAGGCTCGCCGATGCCGAACTGCCCGCAGCCTACGACGGCATGACCATCGACCTCTGACACAGCCAATCCGGGCCCAGCTCGCACTGCATCGACGTCCTGTCATGCCGCGAGTTTGTGCTTCTCGGGAGGTGGTCGGACGGGAACTACGGTCGGAGAGGTGATCGACCTCGACTATGGCTGGCCGACTGAGCGGCTGAACCTTGAGCCGCTTACCGTGGCCCACGCTGCCGAACTAGCGCCCTTGCTGGATGACATCGCATTGCATGACTTCACCGGCGGCGCGCCGTTGAGCGCGGCGGCTCTGGCCGCCCGCTATGCACGTCTGTCGGAGCGCCGCTCGCCCGGCGGTGATCAGCTCTGGGGCAACTGGGCGGTTCGCGGGCCGGCTTCTGTGCCGGGCGCTATGCCAGGGCGCGGCCCTGCACTATCTGAATGCAACGAATGGCGTCAAAGACTTCGATGTCTGGTCTTTCTACGCCGAGCGCGACGACGGACCGTTCCCATATCGATGGCGGGGAACGGCGGACTTCGGTCCGTCGGAATTCGGAAGATATCCAGGCGACCCGCGATCGTTCACCGGCCGTCGCGTAGACCTGCCCGGGCGATCGCTCGACGCCCGAACTGACGCCGAGCCCGTCACCACCCTCCGCGACTATCTCTCTGCTGCCCGCACGGCCTCAGCGAAGGCACTGGCCGCTAAAGCGGCAATACTCATTGAGCCCCATCAACTCGCCGGGGGGTCGTCTGGCCCGTGGCCAGGCCTTCGTACTGACGTCCGCTTCTGCCGCTTCCCGGATGTGAAGACCGTCAGCCGGTGGCCGCGGCGCGGCGGAGGACGTCCTGCACAAATGTCGTTTTGGACTGTGTGTAGGCGTCCCGGTCCCAGCGAAACCGCTCGACCAGGCTGTGCTTGAGACATGCATACTCGGCACGGGCCTGGCGATGGCAGCGCAGGTAGTCCCGGAACCATAGTTCGTCGCGGAAGCGGGCAGAGGTGACGGGGACAAGGTGAAGGTGGTGGGTGCGGCGGCTGGGGTGCGGCTTGCAGAACCAGTGCATCTCGGCAGCACGATAAGGGGCGTAGAGGTAACCGAGCGAGGCGACTAGGCCGATACACGGACGCGCGGCCTCCAGGTCGCTGATCCCGGCCAGGATGTCGATGACCGGCTTGGCGTCCAGTCCCGGAACGGACGTGCTGCCCACATGGTGGATGCGACAGACAACAGATCCGCCGAAAACCTGTCCTCAACGCCTGATCAACGAGTACACGCACGCCGCCTGACGGACGGATACCTGCAGGCCACAGGCCGGAATCCTATTTCCGAGCGGGACAGGTTCGGGGTGATGTTCTTCGCCGACCCTGTCGCCGGGTTCGCCAACGTGGCCCGGGCTCTGCGACCCAAGGGCAGCTTCACCTTCGTGTGCTGGCAGGGATGGCCCGAAACGACTGGATCGGATTACTATTTCCCCATTCCTCGCCGCGTGAAATCCGCGTTCTGTCCGCCCCGCGTCCGTGCATACCGAGTCGCCCACGCCAGCGCGCCGAAGGTGCCGAGTACCCGTCCAATAGAATCCAGCCGACCCGAAGCGGCCCGGGTGATCCCCGACCTCCTTGCCAGGAGATCTTTCGTCGGAGTGCTGACGGGGACTTCGAGGTAAGTCAGCTTTCGTTGAAGTGCAATTTTTCCTGGAGTACGGTGACAGATGGCATGGAGGGTAGTCCCGTAGTCGTGTTGGACTCTGCCCTAGACCATTGGCAGGCTCCAGGAGCGTTGCTCCGGACTCTGGTAGCGCTGGTTTGAAAGATTGATCCACGAGACGCCTGGTTCGGGCAAGACGACCGCCAAGGTCCGTCGCCCCGTGCGGGCTCGAGGCCTCCTCGGCTAGAGGAGAACAATGACCATTTCAGGAGCGGATGAAAAGCCGGATCTGATGGCTCTCGATAACACATCCCAGCGCTACCCCGCCAGCCGGCAGCGCGGGCGCCTGGTCACCGTGGGATCCAGCAGTGCGGGCAGACCATGACTCAGACATCGGCCGATGCCCGCGAATCAGCGGCCACACGGGGGGCGTGGGCCGCCCTGGCGGTCGTTGCCGGAGGTCTGTTCCTGGCCGTGATGTCCACCACGGTGGTCAGCGTCGCCCTGCCAACCATCGGCCGGAACCTGCACGCCAATGCCACCGACCTGGAATGGATCGTGGACGCTTACGTAGTCGTCTACGCCAGTCTGCTCGTCACCGGGGGGGTGATCGGCGACCGCCGCGGCCGCAAAGGCTTGTTCATGCTTGGCGTCGCCATCTTCGGGCTCGGATCTCTCATCACCGGGCTGGCACCGTCGGTGGGCCTGCTGCTCGTCGGCCGGGTGACCCAGGGCCTCGGCCCCGCACTGCTGGTGCCGGGTAGCCTAACCATCATCAGAACCGTGTTCGAGGATGAACGGCAACGGGCCGTGGCCATCGGGCTGTGGTCGACGGCCTCCGGTCTCGCCCTCGCCATAGGACCCGCGCTCGGCGGGCTCCTCGTCGAGCGTTTCGGCTGGCGCTGGGTGTTCCTCTTCAACGTCCCGCTCGCCGCCGCGTTCGTCGTGCTGGCCGCGAGGTTCGTCCCGCGCCTGGCGCGGACGCCGGTCCGTAGCCGCTTCGACTGGCTCGGTGCGATCCTGAGCACGGGCGCGGTGGCGATCCTCGCCTATGCCAGCATCGAAGGCCAGGACCATGGCTGGTCCTCCCCACTGGTCTCTGGCGCCTTCATCCTCGGCGTCGTCGCCCTGGCCGGGTTCGTCGCCTGGGAACGGCACCGGACCGACTCGCTTATCGACGTCACCTTGTTCGCCCGCCCAACCTTCACTGCGGCCAACGTCGCCGCGCTCGTCGTGTTCTTCGCGTTCGTCGGATCGATCGTGTATTTCAGCGCCTACTTCCAACAGGTACAGGGCCACTCGCCGATCGCCGCCGGACTTGATGTTTCCGCGATTGGTATCGCCTTCGCCGTCGCCGCATCGCAATCGGGTCGCCTGGTCAGTCGCTTCGGCCCGCGCCGGCCGATGCTCGCCGGGCTCGTCATCGCCGGGGTCGCAACCCTCGGTCTGCTCCGACTGGGCCCGGACACAGGCATAGATGCCATCTGGTGGAACTTCGCCGTTCTCGGCGGTGGCATCGGCATGTGCCTGACACCGATGACCGCCGTCGCTATTTCGGCAGTCGACGCCTCGCGCGCCGGGATGGTCTCGGCCGTCCATAACTCGCTCCGCCAACTCGGCCAGGTTTTCGGTGTCGCGCTGCTCGGGGCGCTCGTCTACGCCCGTCTGCCCGGAGCCGCCGGTCCTCGGCTCGATCGAGCGGAGGGGGCACTTTTCGTCGGCGGACTTCACAACGCGCTATGGGTGTGCGGCCTCGCTCTACTAGCTGCGGCTGCACTAGCCGCTCTTCTCTTCTCACTTCCCGGCCTGGGGAACCCAGGTGAGACGGACTCACAGGCTGACGAGGGACCTGGCGGCGCGCGTCGTATCGGCGACTGGCATTCGGAGCTACCGCCTGCCGGTCAACGCCCCCAAACAGCCGGGTTCATGACTGGTGCTCGCTCCACGTTGATCAACATCGCACTGACCCGGGTCCGCTTCTCCTTGCCCTTCTCGATGGCCAGCCTGTCCTGGGTCACGACGCGTGCGCCCTGACCTTCGGCGGCTATGGCTGCCCCCAGCACTTTGGCTTTGATCGCCGCCAATTTCAAGGAAGGTCAGACCCGCAACAAGGCCGTGGCCATCTTCGCGGGGGTGTCTGCGGGGCCGGTTCGTTGGGTCTCATCCTGGGAGGCGTGCCTGTAGTCGCCCGCTCCAATGCTGGTGAGGCCGGTCGCACGAGCCAGTCCACGCATTAGTGACTGCCCTAACTTCAGTTCGGGAACGAGGAGGTCAAGATATGCGAGTCGTACGGGCGACGAAGTTCGGGGGAGCCGAGGTGCTGGTGCCGAGTGAGGTGGCCGAGCCAGTCGCCGGGCCCGGGCAGGTGGTGGTGGACGTCTTGTTTGCTCCCGTGCTGTTCCTCGACACCCAGATCCGGAGCGGTAGGGCGCGTGATTGGTTTCCGGCGGTGGCGCCGCCCTACGTGCCGGGCGCTGGGGTTGCTGGCGAGGTGACCGCCGTGGGGGAGGGCGTGGATCCGGACTGGATGGGCCGGCAGGTCGTCGCCGATACCGCCGGGGACGGCGGTTACTTGGAGCGGGCCGTGGCTGCGGTCACCGGCCTGATAGCGGTGCCAGAAGGGCTGGGGATGGCTGAGGCGGCCGCGTTGCTCCACGACGGCAGAACCGCGGTGGGTCTCATCGAACAGGCAGGCCTCCGGGCGGAGGAATGGGTGCTCGTCCTCGGGGCAGGCGGCGGGCTCGGGAGCCTCCTGGTCCAGTTGGCTCACGGCACGGGAGCACGAGTCATCGGCGCCGCCCGCGGCAAGCAGAAGCTGGACCTCGCCCAGGAGCTGGGCGCGGTCGCGATGGTCGACTATTCGCAGTCAGGCTGGCCCGAGCGGGTCCTCGCCGCCACGGGTGGAGCTGGACCGGACATGGTGTTCGATGGCGTGGGCGGGGAGATCGGCCGGGCCGCGTTCGAGGTGACTGCGCGTGGCGGTCAATTCTCCGCTCACGGCACCCCGGGCGGCGGATTCGCGTCGATCGACCGCCAAGAGGCCGAACGGCGCCAAATATCCGTGCGCGGGATCGAGCAGGTGCAGTTCGCACCGACGGATGCCAGGCGGCTCACCGAGCGGGCTATGTCGGAGGCTGCAGCGGGACGGATCAGGCCGATCATCGGACAGACATTCCCCTTGGAGCGGGCCGCCGACGCGCACAGAGCGATCGAGGCCCGTGACGTCATCGGAAAGACGTTGCTGGAGATCTGATGGCATTCGACGATGTCTCTCAGCGCTACCTCGCCAGTCAGGGCCACGGGCGCACCGTCAGCGCACCGAGGTCGGCGTCCAGGATGCGGGACTCGCTCAGGTAGGCCCAAACGGCCTCCCCGACTTGGCCGGCAGCGGGAGCAGTTCGTACCGCTTGCCGTCGCTGGCAGTCCGCGCTCGCGGGCGAGGTAGACAGCGTAATCGGCCAGCAACGCTTCCACCGGGCCAGCCACCGGCTGCCGCACAGGCCCTCCGCCTCAGCGAGCGGACCCGGTCGCTGCCGGGCGGGCCGGCGGCGCGGTCCGCTGATACCTCAGCGATGCGCAGCCCGGCCAGAGAGCGCCAGCGCCGTCACGACGAATGCCAGGACGCCGAAGCCCGCGGCGCCCTCCAAGGCGGCGGACTGGCCGTGGCCGACCGCGATGCTGACCAGTATGGCCAGGCCCACCGATCCGCCGATCTGCTGCATGGCCTGGTACATCCCCGATGCTGAGCCGCTGTCGTCGCGATCCACACCCTTGAGGATGGTGGCGCCCATCGGGACGTAGGAGAGCCCGATCCCGATACCAAACAGCAGGAGAGGGCCGAAGAGCCCGCCCAGGTAGCCCTGGGAGACCGAGGTCTGCGATAGCCAGGCCAGGCTGATGGCGATGAGGGCGGCCCCGCAGAGCAGCGGCAAACGGGGCCCGGTCCTGGCCAGGACCCGGGGCATGGTGCGCGAGAGGGCGAAGACGGCGACGTTCAGGGGCAGGAACGCCAGGCCCGTGCGCAAGGCGCTGTAGTGCAGACCGGGACCGGGCTGCTGCTCGTTCCCGCCCGCGCGGGCTCCACAGGTCACGCTGGACTTCGAGGCTGGTTGGCGAGCAGTCAGCGCACTGCTGGGCCTGACCCCTCGCAGCGCCGACGGCGAAAGCCGACCGGACACGGCGACGATCTCACCGTCCAGGACCACGGTCCGGTACCCGGCCGCGGCCGCGAGCAGCAAGCAGTTCCCGTTCGAGGTGCCGCCGCCGGCCGAGCGGCCGGACCGGCTGGCGTCCGTGCTGGAAGTTCTCCTACCTGGTGTTCTACGAGGGCTACTCGGCGATGGCCGGGGCCGACTGGATGCGGCCCGCGCTGTGCACCGAGGCGCTGCGCCTCGGCCAGGTGACGTTCGGTAACCGGTAATTTACGATGTGCCGCGATAGCTCTCGCGCGCGAGGGAGCCGGGCGCCGGAAGGTCGAACAAGCGGCGGCGGATCGCGTCGAACGCCCGGTCCGGGAGCACCGCTGAGAGCGCCGCGAGACGCCGCGAGTCCTTGCCCACCAGGTAGCGAGTACGAGGGCGCCGTGCGGCGAGCACTCCAGCAATCGTGTCCGCCACCACATCCGGCGAACTGCCGCGGCGCAGCCGCGGGAGCGCGGCGGTGACCATCCGCCGGTAGGTGTCCGCGTAGAGCGCGCGGCCCTCGTCGGTGAAGGACGCGATCGCCTTTTCGGCGTCGGCCTCGAACTTGTCCACCGCTTCAGTCTGGATGCTGGCCGGCCTGATCAGGATCACCTTGACATCCCACGGCGCCAGTTCCTGACGCAGCGCCTCAGCCATCAAGGCGATGGCGGCCTTGGAGGCGCCCAGCGGCTCACCGAACGGCATCGCGGCGCGGTCTCCGATCGAGCCGATCATGACGATGCGACCGTGCGTCTTGCGCAGCAGCGGCAGGAACGCCTGGGTGACCGCGACCTGCCCGGTGACGTTCACCTCGAACTGCTGCCTGATGCTCTCCAGCGGGGCGAGCTCCAGCGGGCCGAAGATCCCGACGCCCGCGTTGTTGACCAGCGCGGCCAGGCCGGCATCGCCGACGCGGGCGGTCACGGTCTCGACCGCGGCGGCGATCTGGCCCGCGTCCGTCACATCGAGCATGACCGGGATGACGTCCCCGCGGCCGGCTGCGTCGCGCACCAGCGCCTGGCCGTCCGCTTCCTTCCGCACGCCGGCGAACACCCGGTACCCGTCCGCCGCCAGCCGCAGCACGGTGGCCCGGCCCATGCCCGTGGATGCCCCCGTCACCAGTGCGTAGCGCTCGCTCATGATGCCCTCCTCCGTCTCGTTTGCCAACGATTGTTGACATCTCAGCCTGACTTGAGCGTGCAGGCATGGCATCGCTCCAGCCGTCCTGGCCGACCTGGATCAGGCCGTAGGTCACCGCGACCAGGCCGGCGGCCGAGACCGCGACCCCCACGAGGTCCAGGCCCGGGCGCTGCGAGGCGCGGGACTCCGGCACCAGGGCGATGACGGCTGCCAGGCTGACGACCACGACCGGCACGTTGATCAGGAACACCCAGCCCCACCAGTAACTACTGAGCAGCCAGCCGCCGAGGATAGGGCCGATCGGGAGGGCCACGAAGGTGACCCCCGCCATGACCCCCACGGCCGTCGGCCGCTCCTGCTGGCTGAACAGCACCGTGAGGACGGAGAACGCAATCACGATCAGCCCTGCGCCACCGAGCCCGATCAGCACCCGGGCCGCCATGAACTCCGCCACCGACGTCGAGTACGCGCACGCCGCCGATCCGATCCCGAAGAGCCCCAAAGAGATGAGGAGGACCTTCTTGCGGCCGTATCGGTCCCCCAGGAGGCCAGCCGGGAGCATCGCCGCGGCCAGGACGAGGAAGTATCCCGACGAGAACCACTGAAGGTCTGACTCCGACGCGTGCAGCGCCCTGGAGAGAGTGGGCAGCGCCACGCTGAGCACGGTGCCGTCGACACCCACCGCCAGGCCGGCCAGGCCCAGAGCGCCCAGGGCCCACCATCTTCGTGTGCCGGGCACCGCGGCGGGTGCCGACTCGTCGTCGACGATAATGGCCACGGTGTTTCTCCTCTAGCTGAGGAGGCGTCGAGCCCGTACGGGGCGGCAGACCGAGGACGGCCATCCTTGCCCGAGCCAGGCGTCTCATGGACTAATCTGCCAAACCTGCGCTACTAGGGTCCGGAGCAACGCTCCCGGAGGCTGCCCAAGGCGCTAAGCAGAGTCCAGCACGGCTACGGGACTACCCGCCGTGCTGCCACTCACGCTACAGCAGGCCATATCGCACTTCAACGAAAGCTGACTTACCCTCAAGTGCCTATGGCACTCCGGCGAAAGCAAAGGGCTTTGGTCAACTCCTGGTCCGGCTCGCCCAATCGCGCTGAGCTGCTTGGACCAATTCCCAGTTGGCGTCGACCCACCGCCCGAGCACGGCGAGAGGCTCATCTAGCGACCTGCCGAGATCGGTGAGCTCGTAGAGGGTTGCAGTGCCCATCCGCCCGGAATCGAGATGCCGCCTGATCAGGCCGTCGCGCTCGGCGCGTCGCAGCGTGTCGGTGAGCACCTTGTGCGAGACGCCGTCCACGACGTCATGGAGGTCCTGGTAGCGCAGCCCCCCAGCGGCCAGCTCAGCGAGCACCACCAGAGTCCAGCGTCCGCCGATCAGCCCGACCAGGGCATAAGGCCGTCTCCACTCGATAGTCACTTCGATGGCCGGCCGGCGGTGACGCCGGCGACGGCGACATCGGCAGCCTGACCGGCGGCCTCCAAGGCATTCGAGCGGGCCTCGAGCAGGGCGGCGCCGAAGGTGGCCGGTTCCGGAACGTTGACCGTTCTCACGGTGGCCTGGATCCCTTCAGCGACCTGCTCGCCGATGGCGCTGATGTGGTAGCGCTTTACCCTCCGGCCAGCAGTCTCGAGGACCCCCGGGGCACGTAGGCACTTCTCGGAAAATGTCATTGATAGTCAGGGGCGGTGCCGCTGGACGGCCTGGCGCCCCACCTTCCCTTTCAGTCCGTATTGAGCCTTGTGCATGCATCCTGGTAAAGCCTGCGCCCGGCTGCTTGCCATTTACCTGGCGCCAGGTTGCCGCCAGCCAATCGGCCATGCCAGCAAGCGCCTGAGCGGGCCGCTGGCCGGTGCAGTAGTTGGACCGAAGCGGCTTGCCGCAGTTGCCGCAGGCGATGATGTCCTGGCGTAAGGCCGGGCCCCCGCGGCGGCAGGGCGCGGGCGTTGGCCCGTTTGCCGCCAGCTTCGCCTCGTAGGCCGTGCGCGATTTGGGATGTTGCCCAAAGAAGCGGCAGGCGACCTGTCGGCCTGGCCCGAGCTCGGCCAGCGGTCGCTCCTGGATGGGGCGGGGCGCGCGCCCCGCACGATATCCGCCTGCTGCCGAGGCCTGCGTCTCGACCGTGGGCCGGCCGCGGTGCGGATTAGGTTGATCTGCGAGCGTATTCGCTGTTGATCACCGGGTCGTGGTCACCGTTGCCGGTGCGCCGCGTCCTTGTCCCCGGCCGGCGGGTCAGCGGCCGCCCCTGCCGCGGGGGGGCCGTGCCCGCCAGCGGGCTGGTGTCGAGGTACCTGATCTCGTAGACGCGCTCGGTGAATTTCCAGCCGTCGCCGGTGCGCTGGTAGCGGTCGTGGTAGATGGCGTAGTTCAGTCCCTGGCGGCCGTCCCGGGCGCGGGCGAGCTCGCAGATGCAGGCACGGCCGGTCGCGGTGCCGCCGTCCAGCACGATCGTGCCCGGGTGCGTGGTCTGCACGAAGAACTCCCACTGGGCCTGCAGCCGTTCGCCCCCGGCGCGGATCTCCTCCCGGCCGACCAGCTCGGCGGGGATGTTGGGCATCCGCAGCGCGCCGCCGGGGGTGAACAGCGACGCGAGGCGGGCGCGGTCGCGCATCATCGCCGCGTCGGTGAACTCGCCGCGCAGGGCCTCGATCTCGACGCGGTCGGCGACAGCCTGAAAGTCGCTCATCGGTTCCTTCCTCCATTTGTGCTGTAGGTGTGTTGCGGCAGTTCCTTCTCCGGCAGCCGCGCCACATCAGAGACCGGCCCGATATGACGGAGCTTGTCGGGATTGACCACAGCGCGGATCGCCTGGA
>OBLW0100004349.1_pt1 | contig 10808 bp, 8 predicted proteins | sample 1520161 | NCBI WGS metagenome assembly OBLW01 (sample SAMEA3539309, study PRJEB22396) | soil metagenome | biome: tundra; feature: field; material: soil | place: USA | collected 2010-05 | depth 0.15 m
GTCTACAACTCTACATTGCTGCAATTAGGAGGCATTTGAATGAGAACAAAAAGTGTATTCCTGCTCGCGGTGCTGCTCACCGTCGCAACTTTTGTACCCATGTCGTTTTCGCAGAAAAAGCAATCTGGCAATGGCGCTGCTGTCGCGGAAATCACGCGCCTTGAACAAGAGGCGGTCAAGGCGGACCTCGCAAATGACCCATCGTTTGTCAAGCGATACTACGCCGAGGATTACATCAGTGGAGACAGTTGGGGAACTTGGGACACCAAGGCCTCCGTCCTCAAGGATATGAGCGACCCACAAGCCAACAAGACCAACAAGGAGGAGATGAGTGACCTCAAGGTTCGCACGTATGGCAACACTGCTATCGCGACCTATAACGAAACCTACGACTCCCTCTATCATGGCGAGCATCGTGCGCGAACGGTAATGTGCACCGACACATGGGTGAAGGAAGGGGCATGGAAATTGGTCGCCGGACATTGTTCCGAACTTGCGAAATAACATGGGCCACTAGGAGGTTCGCCGTACAGGGCCACCCCGAAAGGGGTGGCTTTATTTTGATGAATCTGTATTCTTCAGCGCGCCCTGGCACGGATGTAATGATTAACAGTCGCACAAAATGGACACCACGAAAGAAAGTTGTCTCAGCCGATTGCAACGAAGAGGTTCTCATCTCATCGCTTGGTGTTGTCCCGATGGTTTACGCAACCAGGCGATTTCACAACTGTGCGCCGTCTATTCGCCCATGAATCGTACTTTCCAAAAAACCCTGTCAAGCCCCCGCGACCCCCTATTTCCCCCTAACCCACTGACCCGCCACGAAATATAAAGTCCCCAATCATGTCCACTCACCCCCCTCCAACTTGATAAAATAGAATTAGCAGTGGAAAAGGGTGCGGACTAACCTCCGTGCCCTTTTTTATTGCCCGCTGGAAAGCTCGCCTTCCGATCGGTGTGGGCGGCGCAGCGCCTTCAGTGTGTGCGTGAGAACTCATTTTTCGACGTGGCAGTGGAGCCTTCGACACAGCAGTGGCGGATGAGCCATGCGCAGCGGATAAGCCATGCGCAGCGAATGAGCCATGCTGAGCCGCGAAGCGGCGCCAGAATGCAGCCCACGGCGCAAGCCGTGGGTACCAGCGCGAAATGAACCAGCCCCGAAGGGGCGAAAGACGACTTCTCACGCACACTCTTCAGCCATGCGGCACAGGCTTCAATCTGCACAAGGCTCCACAAGTTTGCGGAAAAATCACTGTTGTCCTTGGTTTAACTGAGAACTGAGAACTGAAACCTGACCTAAAGGAGCAACAACATGCCCAGCACCAAACCAATCCTCCGTTGCCAGCACATCAAAGTCGACGGCGTCCAATGCGGATCCCCCGCCCTGCGCGGCGAGCGCCGCTGCTACTTCCACGAACGCTGGAACCGCGTCGATCAGGGCAACACTCGCCCCCATAGCGCCCTCCGCAGCGGCATCCTCCCCGCTCTAGAAGACGCCAATTCCATCCAACTCGCCCTCGCCGAAGTCATGCGCCTGGCGATCATGGGACACATCGAACACCGCGTCTTCGCTCTCCTCTTAAGCGCCCTCCGCATCGCCGCCGCCAACGTCAAGCACTTGTCGCTCACCCCCAAACCCACCCACATCGTCATCGACCCCGAATCCGTAGAAAACCGTCCCCTCGGAGCCACCGCCTGGTCCGAAACCGAAGGCCAAGACTACGACATGATAGAAACCGAAGAATCAGCCCCCGAAATGAGCGAATTCGATGAAGCTTGTCGCGACAGTTACGAGCGCCTAGTAGCCGGAGTGGCCCGCGACCCAGATTTCCTCAATAAAACCCCCGAAGAAAACGAAGCCAACCCCGCCCCCGAGAAAATCGTAACGAAAATGATTCCTTGGAACGAATGGAACCAGATGTCCGACGACGCCAAAAAGGCGCTAGAGTCCGCCCTAACTCCTTAGTCCTCAGTAATTTCCATTTAACCCATTTGATTCCAAAGATTTGCAGACAATTTCGCGCTAAGCCAATGATTCTAAAGATTAGCGATTCAAAAAATTATCGTCCGGTCAACGCGCTGGAACTGGCGCGGGAGCCGGCGCCGGCTTCGCCCCAAAATCAACCTTGGGCACCTGCCGCGAGGCTTCCGTGGCCTGGAAGTAGGCCGGGTTTTGTTTGAAACCGGCAAAGCCCGCATACAGGCTGGCCGGAAACTGCAAGACGTAAGTGTTGTAATCCTGCAGCGTGTCGTTATAGCGCTTGCGTTCGACGGCGATGCGGTTCTCCGTCCCCGCCAGTTCATCCTGCAAGCGCAGGAAATTTTCGTTGGACTTCAGTTGCGGATAATTCTCGACCACCACCAGGAGTCGGCCGAGCGCGCCGTCCAGTTGCCCGTTGGCGGCAATCTTGTCCGAGGGGGTCTGCGCCGAAAGCAGTGCCGACCGCGCCTTCGCGATGTCGCCGAATACCTGCACTTCCTGCTGCGCGTATCCCTTCACCGTTTCGACCAGGTTGGGAATTAAGTCGGCGCGGCGCTGGAGCACGATATCGACCTGAGACCACGCCGCCTTGACGGCCTGGTCTTTCGCGACGAGAGTGTTTTTGACTCCGATGTACTGGCCAAACAGCGCGAGCGCGATGACTAACAGCACCACAATTACGATCAAGCCTTTGCTCATGTCACTCTCCTGAATACAAACCTATTTTTAAATTGTCATCCTGAGCGGAGCGAAGGACCTGCTTTCTACTGCACCGAGGCGGTCCCCTTCAATCTACGCCGCCGTATCCAACATTTTATCGACCGCCGCCGTCACTTGCTCGACCAACTTCAGATAGCGCGCGAAAATGTCATCGACATCCGCGTTCTTCCTGTCTTTCTTCCGCTCGCGGATATCCAGCAGTTCGCTAAACACACTCGCATCAATTCCCAGTTTGCCAGCGAGCGCAGACGCAGCTTCCCGCTTCGATCCCACGCCCGCATCGCCGGTAGCAATCAGCGCATGACGAAACAGCGTTCCAAACGCCGACAGCGAATGCACTAACAACTCCCACTTGGCCTCCTCGTTCGCGGATACCGCCAGCAATCGCTGCCGCAAAAAGATCGTCTTCTCGCGCAATTCATACTCGACCTGGGCCCGATGCCAGCGCATCGGAATCTCCAGCGTCTTGAGAAGATCTTCTCCCCAGAGCACACGATAGTGCCGCCGCATATCCAGAAATTCGATGGAGAATACATCCGCCGACCGCCGCATCTCTTCCACGCTCATGAGTAACGGCGGCCGATGTTTCTGCTTTCCCCACCAATCGACTTCGGGAGCAAGAGACTTCAACGCAGCGAACGAAGTCTCCCCGAGAACGCACAGCAGATTGACGTCCGAGTGATCGGAAACATAATCTCCCGCAGCCGCCGATCCGTAAAGAATCACAGCGCGCAAATTGGAGCCGGCGGCTGCGCGTATCCGTTCGAGAAACTCGTTTATCAATTTTTCGGGAACCATTTCGCGCCTCTCGTCTGGAGTTCCATGATGTGGCTTCCCCTATTACCAATTACTTCCTCAACAACTTCGACTGGAGCAATGCTGCCACAATCAGAGCAATGATTATGAAGCCGCTAAATTGGGCAACAGAAGGCAGCAAACTACCAGGGAAAAGCTCTCGATGTCTCCGAGCAAGGGCAATTGCAAACATATCGCGCCGCAGCTGGAACCCTTCCCTCTTCCCGGACTTCCGATCAACTTGATTGCTCATTAGCATCGTAGTAACAATATTGACTATGCCGGAGACAGCAAACGCGACAATCATGTAGACAGGGATAGATAATTCCTCTCTAACTGGAAAATCAAGGACACAGTCCGTTACCAACTGCCGCCCGCCCCGCCGCCACCGGTACTCCCTCCACCGAACCCCCCAAAGCCTCCGCCGCCAAATCCCCCTCCCCCACCGCCCCCGCCGAAGCCCCCGCCACCGAATCCTCCGCCGCGCCCTCCCATATTGCTCAACAACATCCCCCAGAGCAATCCCGACCAGATTCCCGATCCGCCGCGCGGGCCGCCTCCACCCCGAAAGATCGCGCGCACAATCGGAATAATAATAAAGAAGAGAACAAGAAGAAGTACGACGATCGCCCCCGCCCCCAGCTGGGGAGCAGGTGGCCGCTGGCGTGGCACGCCAATCCGGGGCTGATTCTCCAGCGTCACTCCCGCGTCCTGCGCAATCACCGCAGCCACGCGCGCCGTTATCAGCGTGACCGCCCCCGCAAAATCTCCACTCCGCAGCAGCGGCACCATCCCCCGCCCGAATCCTCCTACCTTGCCATCGGGAAGAATCTCTTCCAGACCGTAGCCCACGGTGGTCCAATACTTATGGTCATTCGTGGCCAGAAGGATCAGAACCCCACGGTCCTTCCCTTTTTTTCCGATCCCCCACTGCTGATAAAGCGCCACAGCGTAACTCACCACATCCTGGCCGTCCACGGATTTGACCGTCACCACCGCAATCTGCGCGTGCGCCTTCTGATCGACCTGGCGGCAAAGATCGTTCAAACGGTCCTGGGTAGCCGAATCCAGGACTCCGGCAAAATCGTTGACGTAGTTGGTGGCGTGGAGAGAAGCAATCGGCTCGGCCGAAAGCAGCGCGGCCCCCAGCAGGATCGCGCCTGCAGCGACTGCCAGAGCAATGATCGCCGAAACTCGCGCCCGCCCTTTCATCGGAGAAATTGTACAGTCGTCCCGTGGATTTCGCTCGCGGTAGTGGCTCAGTTTGAATGTTTTTCGAATGGGCACGGCTTTGCATACCCGACCCTCTGCGGTGGCCGGGCGCTACAATGACGCTCTGACTCGGCCACTGGAGGGTTAAATGGCGAAGAGAATTTTTTCTAGACTTGATCGCTCTTCAATTCTGGATTGGGTGCGTACTACGGTCGCAGCGCTCGCTTCCCTTCTGCTCGCTCGACTCTTGAAGATGCCGGAATATTATTGGGCGCCCATCTCCACAATCGTCATCATTCAATCGACCATCCCACCGCATATGCTGGGCTGGCAGCGCTTCGTGGGGACCGCCATCGGCGCCGTACTGGGGGCGGCGCTCGCTACGTTCTTTCCTCCCACGACTTTGATTTACGGGTTCGGCATTCTTTTGTGCGGAGTGTTCGCTTGGGTATTGCGAGTTTCGGGGGCGTACCGGTTTGCCGCCATCACCCTGAGTATCATTTTGCTGATTCCGCGAACGCGCGCCCCATGGCTCATCGGTTGGCACCGGTTTCTGGAAGTCTCGCTCGGCATCGCGGTTGCCCTGGTCGTGACCACGGCATGGCCGGCAACAAAGAAAGCTGGATAACGGCGGGGAAGAATTTAGCCGGTGCCAAGTTAGGTCTCTTGCTTCCTTTGCCATTGACTTAGTTTTCGCTACCCACGTTAGCGGACGCAGGTATGACGCAAGCGATTGGACTTAGTGTGCAAGACCTTGCACATACAAAATAATACATAAAACATTGGGCGATCCCTTTACAAGACCGTCTCATCCAAGCATACTCGTTGCTTCATTTTGTAAACGATGGCTCAGGCCAAAGCAGGCTATGGACCTGAGTTTTGAGGCGAGGCGATGTGGGGACGAACGAACCCGGGAGGGAACAAAGAACATGAGGCGAGTACTCGTTTTGGCAGTCGCAGCATTGGTACTACCAATTGCGGCGTGGGCCGATGGCATAACTCTATCTAACCAATTTGGCAGTATTTCGCTTTCGAATATGGAAAACACCGGTGGCATGGGGACCATCGGAGAAACCACACTCAGCAGGAGCGGATCGCAACTTACTCAATGGGACGGCAACATCGCCACCAAGGGACATTCGCTCGGTTATGTCAATTACACAACCGGCGCGCTGACCAGCGGAACCATTGCCGGGGGCGGAACTTTTGCAGGCGGCGGAACTTTTGATGTGATTGGCGTCGGCCGTTGGGCAAAGCAACTGACCGGAGAACACAAAAACCCGATCACGCTTTTCTCCGGCAGCTTTAAAGGCCCGGTGAGCTGGACTCTGACCAGCGTGAATAAGTCCGAGTTGATCTACACGCTCAGCGGCACAATCCAAGGCACGCTCTGGAACGGCCGCTCCGCCGCCGGCTACACGTCTCAGGAGTTCATTGAGACGAAAGGACAACTGGCCGCGGGAAATGGCCGCATCAAAATGGGCAGCACGCAAATCGCGATCCCAGAACCAGAAAGCTTGAGCCTGCTCGCAACCGGACTGGTGGCCGTAGGGGGAATCTTCGGACGCAGGTTGTTCCGCTAAAAAACAATCCCTTTGCTCTTCCAGAAAATTGCATCTGGCGCCCCGCCGCAAGGCGGGGTTTTATTCTTGGTACCAATGCTGCGTCTCATCCCTGAGATCGCCGGAGTACAGTAGTATAGGTCCAGTTGCCGGGCTCCGCTGGACTGGAAACGACTTTGCCTAAACTTCACCCGCTCTTGTTTTCTTGCTTTCTGCTCATAACCGTTGCGCTGATCTTCCCCTCGCCAGCCTCAGGCACTGCGCAAAGACTTCCTGCGGCATCGTGCCCAACGACAGTCGAACCTGCGAAAGGTTCGCTGGGCAAATCGCCGCCGGAACCATCCATCGAGTCTCCCAGGGAGTTAGTAAGTCGGAATGGCCGTCTGGAGGCCCATCTGTGGCTGCGCAATTTCCATTCCATAAACCCGGCGGGCCCGATGCAGTACTGCTACATCGATGACCGGGGTGATCGCTCGCCGACCTTGCGGCTGCGGCCGGGCGATCTGCTGGTGTTAAAACTCACCAACGAACTTCGGTTGGAACCTGGAAACAAGCACTCGCCTGCCCCTAAGATGGAGCATCGCGCCGCACCCCAACCCGATTGCCAATCCGCCACGATGTCGATCGAGGGCACCAATCTCCATTTTCACGGCCTCAGCGTTTCGCCCTCCTGCCATTCCGACGATTCGCTGCACGTCTCCATTCCGCCGTCGAAGACCTTTGTCTATCGTGTCCGGATTCCCAGAAATCAGCCGCCCGGACTCTACTGGTACCATCCCCATCCCCATGGCCACAGCGAAGAGCAGGTGCTGGGAGGAGCGTCCGGCGCTCTCATCGTCGAGGGAATTGCGGCGGCGAATCCGTTCGTGCGCGGACTTCCCGAGAGAGTGTTCGTGATTCGCGATCAGATACTAAACGGCCGGAAGCCGGGACAGAACAAGGCGCTCGATTCCGCGCCCAACGCTTCCCCAACCGCAGCGCCGCGGCGCGATCCCAGCCTTCCGGCCAAGGACCTTTCCATCAATTTCATACCCGTTCCCTATCCTGATTATCCAGTGGCGGCCATTCATGCGCGTCCGCTGACGCGCGAATTCTGGCGCGTGCTCAACGCCTCCGCCGATACCTATGTGAACCTGGGAGTCTTGTTCAATGGCGAGTGGATCGACGGGGGCATCGCGGCCGAACATGGAAGTTGGCAACCTCTGGATTTGGTTGCGCTCGATGGTGTGCCGATCGGGGACGCACGCTCCACTCGCCCGGCAACTTCCGCAAATTCACAACCGGCTATCTCCAAAACAGAAATTCTCATTCCGCCGGGCGGGCGGGCGGAATTTATTCTCCAGACTCCGCCCGAGGGAATCAAAGCCGAGTTGATCACCGCGGGGGCGGACACAAATCCTCCCGAAGATGAAGACGCCGAACCTTCCTCGCTGGAGACTCCCAGCACAATTCCCGATAACGACGACAATACTCCACCGCGGCCGCTCGCCAGAATTGTTACTTCGCGCACGGCCATCGAGCCCCACGCCTTGGCCGAAGCCGCGCCACCTGCGGGTCATCTGCGATTTGCGGAGCTTTCCGGCGTCTCCCCGGTGCGCAAAAGGACGCTCTATTTTTCGCAAAAAGTGATGGACCCCCGGCATCCCGAGACTTCCACGATTTTTTATCTCACCGAAGAAGGACATACCCCAAAAGCTTTTGATCCGGTAGCTCTGGCACCCGATATCGTGGTTCACCAGGGCGATGTGGAGGACTGGACGATTGAGAATCGCTCCCGCGAGTCCCATGCCTTCCACATCCATCAAAGTCATTTTCTATTGTTGGAGCGTGACCACGAACCCGCCAGCGAAAGCCTGCTGCTTGATACCGTGGATGTGCCTTACTGGGACGGAAGCTCGACCGAGTTTCCCAGCGTCAAGCTGCGTATGGATTTTCGCGACCCTGAGATTATCGGCACCTTCCCCTATCACTGCCACATCCTGCAACATGTCGACGGTGGGATGATGGGACTGATCCAGGTGCGGAAGAAGGTCGTTGGTCGTTAGTCGGTGGTCGTTAGTCGATGGTCGTTAGGTTATTAGTCGGCTCTTAGCCGGAAGCAACCAGCACCGCGCGAACGACTAACGACCATCGACCAACTCCTACTGCCCGGTTTCCGTAAAGACGGCCGTGCTCGTAACTCTCGTGGCCGTGGCCGTGATGGTAACGGTTTTAGCTGACGCCGGTAAGGTATACATCTGGCTGGCAATTCCATCGCTCCCGGTTGTAACAGGATTGGAGTTTGAGAAAGTACCTCCGGCTCCGCCATCGGAAAAATCAACGCTGTTGCCAGAAACCGGGTTGCCATACTGATCGGTCACGAGCACGGTGAGCGCTTGCGGCAATTGCGTTCCAGCTTTGCCGCTCTGGTTGTTGCCGCCCGTAATGGCAATGCTGGCGGATGGCCCAGCTACCGAGTATTCCACGTAGGTAACGCTCTTGAGCCCGGAGGAACCGGCTGTGACGGTGATCTTGGCGACCCCCGTAGGCAACTGCAGAATCGTACTGGCCAAGCCATTGCTATCGGTAACCACCGTCGACGGATTCGGAACCGCTCCCTGATTGGCGGTGAAATTTACGGTGATGCCATGAACGCCATTGCCGTAAGTATCCTGAACTTTCGCAACGATGGGGTAAGCCAGCTTGGACCCGGCGGCGCCGCTCTGCTTCGTTCCCTTGGCCGCAACCAGCTTGACTGGCGCAGCCGGCACAGCCATCTCCGTGGCCGTGCTCATGCCTAATCCGGTCCCGGAAATGGTGACGGTGTAAGTGCCCGCCATTTTCGGAACGGTATAAACCGTGGCCGCGTTTCCGTTGGAATCGGTGACGGCCGAGGCGGGACTGAAACTACCGCAAGTGCTGCTCCCTGCCTTCTTGCACCCGTCTCTGAAAGTAACCGTGGCACCCACGATGACTTGACCACTATATGGATTGGTAGCGTGCACCTGAATCGGCGAGGGCAGAGGGGTTCCAACCGGGGCCGCCTGACCGCTGCCCGCGGTCACATTGGCCAGATTCAGCAGTCCGAAGCCTTCGAGAGTCGTCTGCGTAGCGATGTAGACCTTGCCGTTCGCAACGGTCTGCGTAATGTAATGGCCTACCCCGGGCAGGACGTCGCGGTTATTGGGAGCCTGCCGGGTGTCGTACAGCTCCTGCAGCGTAACGGCGTTGAAGGCGACTAGTTCGGGATGCTTCGCATCGCCAGGGCCGCTGATGACCCACAGGATTCCATTCGTAGTGCCATTGGCGGAAACCGAGGGAGAGTGAGCGCTGGCGTATCCCGGCGACGGGAGAGGGCTTTCCAGCACTCCACCCGACACGGGATAAACCGTGGGCGTCTGGCCATCCGGCGCGTAGTACACCATTTCATTCCAGTAGGCCGGGGAACTGAACAGCACCGCATCGGTACTGTCGCCGCTTTGCCCGGCGATCAGAGGGAATTCCTGCAACGCCCCGCTATCGTTCGCCGCGTACATCCCGAGGTTGTCGCGATTGAGAACATACACCACGCCCTGTTTGCCGGAAGCGACCAGTTCATGCGGATTGGGCCCGGTCTGATCGCCCAAAAGCATCACGCCGCTGGCACTGATGTCGAGGTCCTGGGTATTGAGGAAGACAATGTCGTAGGGAGTGAAATAATCCAACACCTCGAGAGTTGGCGAAAGCTTGATGACACTGTTGCAGTAGGTCTGCCCCCCCTCCGGTACATCGTAGCGGTTGGCTCCCGACTCAGCCGTGGCCACGAAGAGGTTGCCCGCGCTATCGGCGGCTAAACCGTTGCCGGTTTGCCACACCGATACTAATCCGTAATCGGGCGAAGTGTTGAAGACCGCGACTTGAGTGAGGCTGGTGGCATTGTAGGCCAGGATCCAACCGGCGTCTTTGTCGTTACATCCGTTGGAGCCAAAACCAAGATAGACATTTCCATTGGACAATAAGAGACCGGGTCTGTTCTTTTCATAGTGGGGAGCGAAGTTCATGACGTTGCCCTTTTTGCTTACGCTTTGGGCTTGTATCGGAACTGGACTGCCCGGTTTGTCGCTGCCGGTGGTGATGTCGAGCGCGTGCAGATTCAGTTGCACTGCGCCCTTGACCACCGTCTTGGCTACCAGATACATGGTGTTCGAAGTGGGGTCGATCACGGGAGTCCCCGGAATGCCCTCCTGGACAAAACCAGGGCCCGGGCCGCAGGGCAGCGTGTGGTCGGCGAGTGTGGCCGTGGTGATTCCCTGCGCCGGATTGGTAAAGTTGACCGACCAGATTTTGGCGCCATTGTCGGCGTCGAATGCGTACACCGAGTCCGCCTGCGTCGCAACATAAACGAGGTTATGGGTGCCCTTGCCCGGAACCTTCACCTTGGGCATATAGAGAGGTTGCGCTAACGCGACATAGTCGATCGGAACGCTAAAGAGGCGGCCAAAGCTGTTGGCATTAACATTAGTGAGAGTAAGAAGGGTCTCTTGCGTGTTGGCGCCGTCGCGGGCGTTATCTCCGCGGTT
>OBLW0100004350.1_pt1 | contig 10807 bp, 9 predicted proteins | sample 1520161 | NCBI WGS metagenome assembly OBLW01 (sample SAMEA3539309, study PRJEB22396) | soil metagenome | biome: tundra; feature: field; material: soil | place: USA | collected 2010-05 | depth 0.15 m
ATTGAACTTAGCAACGCGACTCAGATGGCGTCACGCACGCTTGCCGAAAACACACGTATCATTCAGCGATGAATCGATGCTAGCCACCATAAAGAGGGAGATTACCACCGCGGAGAGGAAGATTGCCGCCTTAGAAAAGAAACGTAATGGGCGCGAAGACGGGAATTGAATGGACGGACGCGACGTGGTCGCCAATTCGGGTTCGGGTGAAGACGGATGCGGCCGAGATTGCGCGAGCCAAGGGATATACCTCGTTCGTGCAGATCGCCGAGATGATGGTCGGTCATGTGGGTCCGCACTGTGAAAGGGTGTCTGATGGCAGTGGTGGTGGCTGCGGCTCTGAGCGCGGCGAGTGCTATTCCACCTCTTCGAAGACTCCTGTCTCTGCGGATTTCTCACCGCGCAACCCAAGAAGCTCTTTGATTCTCTGCAGGTGTTCGAGAGCGATCGCTGGTGGCTCAGGTTTGGCCGCTGACTCGATCTCATCTTCGTATAAAACTGCGATGAGAAGCTTCGATATCTTGTCTTTTGGGACGAACCACAACTTCGTGGTCTCTTCGATTGTCCTCCCGAGACTCGTCCCGTCGGTAAGCTTTATGTCCTCGATTGCAACTTTAACGTCGAAGTTGTTGTCCTTTGGCGTTCGCGTCTTGTCATCGACCAGCCGTTGAAAAGCCTTCGAGATTGCTCGCTTCAGCGCAGCAAGTTCTGCGAAGACATCTTCCGATGATTTGTTCTCCGGCAGAACATAGAAATGCAGCTTCTTCGTACCAACCTCGGCTTGGCAGCTCTGCTCAAGTTGGGCCTTGATCCTTTTGCCGCTTGCATCGCCGTCCATCAACGCGACGATGCTTCTGCCCTCTGAGAGCATGATCTTCGCCAGGGCGACAAAGTTCTGGGAGTCGCCGGCGTCCACAATGCTCAGATCATTCAAATCAACATCGATCTTTCCTGCTGATTTGAGCGTTTTGAGTGCCTCTAACAAATAGATCGTGTCGGAAGGGCCCTCGACCAGGAGGGTCTTCTCAGCAATCAGGAAGTTGTTGCTGAGGAGAATACCAAGCGACTGCCTGATCGACTTCCAGTTCTTGGAAAAGGGCTTCTGATCGATCTTTGTGCCCTTCGTCGTCTTACTGATCACTCTGTTTCGCTCGGGGTAGTTCTTGCTGATCAGGAACAATGCGTGTGTTGTGTACACAAGCTGGGCTTGATCGGCGATTGCCTCGAAGCTGCGCTGGAGATCAAGTTGGGCGGAAGGATGAAGATAAGTACCGGGCTCATCGAACAGATAGATGTGAGAATTGCTCGGCGTGTTCTGGGATCTTGCATAAACGATCATCGAGAGCAGAAAGTATGTGCGAAACCCAGAAGAACGAAGAGACGGCCTGGTATACCGGCCTTTGATCGCCGGATCTTCGATCTGTATAACGATCGTGTCGCCGTTATTTCCGGTGTGTTCGAAGATCCACTGCAGGTCCTTTCCCTGATTCCATTTGTCATTGAGAATCTGTGTCAGCCGCGCAGATGCTTCTTTAAGTTGTTTCGACGTTGTGTCGTTTTGCGCGAAGATCGCATCGCGCACATCCCAAAGCCCGGCCAGCCTAAAGATTCCTTGCATGAACTCGAACGAAGGCGTATCCAATTGCGCGCGGGTCACGGTGTCGACGACGTTCCCTTCGGGAGACTCGAACAACTCGACTCGCGGCCTCAGTGCTAGCACCTTTGCCGCTTCAGAGATCGGTACTGGGACCGGCAGGGACAGGACGCTCACTTGGTTTCTCGCCAGATCGCGCCCGAACACTATCTCTTTTCGATCGTTGATAGGGAATGTTGGCTCGGTGGGATTCACTGGCTCAAGCAACGCAACGGCTGCTTCGTCCGGATTATCGGTGACCGCGGGCTCTGGCGGCTTCGGCACGAGTTCATCGAGCTTTTGGATCGTGTCTTTGTCGAGAGCAAAGTGCCATTCAATCTCCACTGGTTCAGTCGGACCGAGATCCCAATTGCGGTCGTCTGGCTTGATCTTTTGGTCGTCGTTCAAACACTGGATGGCTGCTAGGAGATTGGACTTGCCGTGATCATTGGCGCCAATGAGAATCGTGACTTTCTGGTCAGCGTTGAGCGTTTCGTCATTCTTGATTGAGCGGAAGCCTTTGACTCTCAGCTTTGTAAGACGCATAGGGCCTGTTTCGACTAAGTGATTTAGTTTGAATCGCTTCTAAGATACCACATCACGAGACCTGGTTGCTCGCGAAGAACCGTGCAAAGCTTCGCTCTTTATTCGCCTATAATGTCTCCATGTTCCAGGGACCGACAAACCGGAAGCAGTTCGTCGTCGCCTGCAAGCGATGTCACCGGGATATCCCGACCGGCGTCTGCGAGTTTCCTTTCCAGTCGATCACGGTCGACTGTTCCCTATGCGGCGAGAAGCGGCGCTATCTTCCTTCTGAAGTGTTCCTCGGAAGGCCCGATCACCTCGTCGCGCACCCAACGAGAACGGGGGTGAATTGATGGGAGAGATGAAGCGAGCAATTGCACGCGAGGGTGATGACAGACGTAATCAGGATCGTTTCGCATCCACGCTCGTGATCGCTGCTGCGATCATTGCAGCAGTACGTCTGGCGCGCGACGACATCAGCCGCCCTTCTCCGCGATTGTCTTCGATCATCGCGGATAGTGTCTCCCTCGCGAGGATGATTTTAGATCGAGTTGTGCGCTAATCTTTCCGCATGTGCGGAAGATACGGAAGACGAGCAGACAAACAGCGCATTGCCGGGTGGATGCAGACTCACAACACGAATGTGTTTGACGACTCCTACCTCGCCCCGTCTTATAACGTAGCGCCGCAGTCACTGCAGCCAGTCGTCCGACTGAGTCCAGAAACCGGAGAACGGGAACTCACCATCATGCGATGGGGCCTGGTTCCCTTCTGGTCGAAGGATGGCAAGATGGCGTTCAACACGATCAACGCCAAGGCGGAGACAATCACCACGAGTCCAGCTTACAGAGAACCGATGAAGCGTCGGCGCTGTCTCGTACCAGCCGATTGGTTCTACGAGTGGAAGAAACTGGACGAGAAGTCTAAACAGCCATACGCCATCGCGATGAAGGATCGGTCACTGTTCGCGTTTGCTGGATTGTGGGATTCCTGGAAGGACAAGGAGACAGGAAAGACCCTGGACACGTACACGGTGATCACTACGGATCCCAACGAACTGATGGAGTCGATACACACTCGGATGCCAGTGGTCCTTGCACGTAAGGATTACGGACGATGGATGGATCCGGGTGAACCTTCACATCCGCCAGTTGACTTGCTCAGGCCTTATCCGGCAGAGGAGATGACGGCATGGAAGGTAAGCAGTGCCGTCGGGAGTGTGCGGAACAATAGGCCTGAGTTGGTTGAACCTATCGCTGACTGAGATGAAGGCATCACTCCGACCGGAATCGTTGGAAGAGACGGATGATCCACTGCCAGAACGTGCGTGGTTCGCGCTCACGCTCAGCACGAGTTGCCTCGAGCTGGGCCCACTGCTTCTCATCCTTGCGCTGTTCATTGCGTTGCCGGCGTTCGTTCAACTCCCACTCGACAGTACCGGGCTGCATGCCCTCCAGCACATGGCTGATCCACATTTACCTGGGCCGCTATCTTTTGTCATCTGGAAAAGGGGCAATTTCACTAGGTCCTTTCGGAAGAATGGCTTGCAACAGGGACACGAACGCAGGAGAATGAAGAAAAAGGCGAAACCGCAGCTGCATTGCAACTTTATTCGGATGGGATTTCCTCTTTTTTGCGTGTTGGATCGCTTTCGTTATAGGGAAGGGATTTCCGGAAGGAATACGGCCTATGGACATGCAAACTGGTGAAGAAGTGCCACCCAAGTCGACCGATCTGGCCGGGTGGCGGCAAGCCATTGCGACAGATCGGCTAAAGCTTTTCCGGCTAGAAGCCTTGGCAGCTGCATTCCAAGACTTAGGAGATCGTGACCCTCAGGTGCGACGCGCTCTAGCAAAGCACCTGACTGATAGCATCCTCCATCTTCTTCGTAGGCACGTCGGAATGAATAAGCCGAACCAGGGTGAGGACATCATCCTTCGCGTACACGGGGAAATAATTGCAGCCTTGCTTCATCCGAGTTCAGCAGACGGCAAGGCCCTTCGCGTGGCTTTCGGGCCTCGCGTGCTGTTTCGCTTGAAGGATGGCATCGCGGCTGAACAGCGCGAAAGTCGAATTCCGGACGAATCCCGGACGGCTAACAAACAAGCCACCTCAGACGAAGACAGCGAGGGCAAGGAAGGGAGCGTTGATTTAGACGCCTCAGCGGAGTCGCCAGAACTCGAACTGGAATCGGAGGATGATTGCAAAACGGGCCAACCAACGAGGCCTGATCCTTCGCTCTTGGACGGTGTTAGAGAATTGGATGAGCATGTGAATGTTGAGGGAATTCTGGACTGCGTGACCGACGCAAGAAAACGCCTGACATTCCATCTGTACATGAACGACATCCCGTTTAAGACCAAGAAGAAGAAAGTTCAGTCGATTGCGCAGGCATTGAACATCAGTGAAAAGACAGCGAGGGCTTGGGTGGAGGAGGTCCGGGTACTCCTGTCGGAACATGAGGGCGTCAAGCACCTCAAGAAATCGAGAGTAGGAGTTAGGTCATGAGCGATCAAATCAAAACCGCAGACCGCGACGAAGTTCTGTTCGCATTTCATCAAGAATGCGACCGACCATCGGCCGAGCAGATCCTGGCATGGGTAAATCGGTTCCCCCAATTTGCGGACGATATTCGCGCACATGCTGCCGTTGCTTGGGATTGGGCAACACAGCCAGCGGGACGCGAAGTCGAAGTCGATGAAGTTTTGTCGTCACGAGCACACAGTCAAGCGCTCAATATCATCTACAACGCGGAAACTTCATCCGCAGCGACTAACGATCTAGCGCCAAGTCGGACGTTCCAGCAAATGCAGCAGGCCGTTAACAAAGAAACGTATCAACTCGCGAGGGAATTGGACGTTGGCCGCAGTGTTCTTGCCGACCTTTTCAACGGGTGGATGCTACCACCTATTCGAAAACGTCTCGTTGATGGTCTGTTGTCGTCGCTGAAAACGTCGAGTGAGGAATTCAGCTCCGCGCTTGAGTGTGCTCTCCGTCAACCTCGTTTAGAACACGCGAAAGCACATCAGACACCCGTTGTTGCTCAGCGCTCATGTGACGAGATCATCCGAGAGAGCAACATGTCTCAAGAAAGAAAGCGCTACTGGTTGGAAGAGGACTGACGATGGATGCTTGGGTCGAGATCCGCCGTAAGGCACGGGCGTGCCACAATGAAGCAAGAGCGAAGGCGAACGGTGATCGGCGCGCATCTGCTCTGATTGAGGCGGCGCTCGCGCAAGATGACTTAGAGTTGCGGTATCTCGATTTAGGTCCAGGCATACTCGGCTCTCTTGATCGTTCCGCGAGGCTCGTGAATGTTGCAAAACATCAGGCTCCTGCGGATGAGGCAGTCGTCATCGCCCATGAACTGGGTCACTTCCAACTTCACCGCGATCCTCACACTGAGGTCAGTGTGAGGCCATACGGACTGGGTGGTGATCCGATAGATAGCGGCGCGGGAAAGGTCGAAGGCTATTCACCACGAGAGCGGAAAGAGGTGCAAGCCGACATCTTTGCGGGTGAATTTCTCTGTCCGGCTGATCGGCTTCGCGAGGCCTACCTTGTTTACGGAAAGCGTCCTCAGGAGATAGCAACCGAACTCGGATTGCCTGTTAATTTGGTTACTAATCAGATGGCGAGAGCTCTGCTCCTACCTGCTCTGAGCCCCTCTAAGGAAGCTCAGCCTGCGGTCATTCATGAATTAGATGAAAGCCAAACAATTGCTGCCACTTGGGACAAAGGACCACTCTTAGTCGATGCCGGGCCTGGTACGGGAAAGACGCGCACTCTTATTCACCGGATCAAGCACCTTCTGGAAAGGGGGTCGAAACCGGGCACGTTCTTAGCCCTGACTTTTTCAAATAAGGCAGCTGAAGAGATGCGGGAACGGCTCGCGGCAATGAATGCCGATGCGGCCATCGAAATGTGGGTGGGCACGTTTCATGCCTTCGGCCTCGAACTTTTGATAAAGTGGCCCTCAAGCATACGTCGGACAAGCAACGTGCGAATCCTTGACCAGACAGGTTCGCTCGCTTTGCTTGAATCGCAATTGGACAAGCTTCCACTTCATCACTTTCAGAATCTCTATGAGCCCGCCTATGAGCTGGTCAACGTCTTGAAGGCCATATCACGTTGCAAAGACGAGCTCATTTCCTGCGATGAGTATGAGAAGGCGGCTGATGCTGCCGCTGCGTCTGCGCGAACTGATGATGAACGTGAGGACGCAGAGAAGGTACAGGAGATCGCAAAAATCTATCGGATATATGAACATTCATTGGAAGATTCTGACTCGGTCGATTTTGGGGACTTGGTCAAACTCGCGGCAGAGCTTGTCCAAAACAACCCGGAAGTTAAGCAATACGTGGCCGGATTCAGCCACGTTCTTGTCGACGAGTTTCAGGACGTGAATTCCGCGAGTGCGGCTTTGCTACGTGCGATTTGCGGTGCGGGCACCGATGTTTGGGTCGTGGCGGATCAACGCCAGTCCATTTACCGCTTCAGGGGTGCAGAGCCCCTCAATGTATCTAATTTTACCAAGGTGTTCGGTGGAGCCCGACACGCGTTAGCAAACAACTATCGCTCATTCGCGCCTATCGTTCGTACATTCGAACATTTTTCGCGCGCGATGAGAGGAGGTGGCACGCCAGGGGACTGGCAGGCAGTTCGCGCAGGCGGAGGGCACGTATCTGTTACGGTCGCACCGACTGTCGCTGCAGAAGGTGAAGCGATTGCGGCCACGATTGCGCGACTACGAAGTAATGGCGTGCCCCACGGGGACCAAGCAATCTTGGCGAGATCCCATCTGACCCTCGCACGTATTACAGCGATACTTGAACAATTGGAAGTGCCGCTACTTTACTTGGGCGATCTTTTCGAACGGCCTGAAATTCGTGATCTGCTCTCGCTGATTGGCCTTGGCGCTGAATTCGGCAATGTCGGGTTGGCGCGTGTTGCCGCACTTCCGGAATATCAGGTATCGAAGAATGACGCGCTCGCGCTCAGCCGGCGGGCGCAGGACAACCGGCTTTCAGTCCATGAAGCGTTGATCCGTTGCGACGAGGTGCCAGGCCTTAGTGAGGCAGGTCGCGCGGGCCTCAGGAAGTTGGGGTCGCAGCTCAAGGGCCTTGAACATGCGCCCCCTTTGGTTCTGCTTACGATCTGGCTATTCGAGCGCAGCGCCTATCTTAATCCGTTGCTGAAGGCCAATGACGCAAAATCTCAACAGCAACTTGTGGCCATCTATCACCTTCTGAAAGTGTGTGGCGAATATGCTGCCGAGGACAGCCCAAGCCGCAAACGTTTCTTGGAACATATCAGGCGCATCGAGCTCCTCAATCAAGACACTCCCTACCGAGCAGTATCTTCGGAAGCAAGCGACATGGATGCTGTCCGTGTCATGACTATTCACGGAAGCAAGGGACTGGAATTTCGGGCTGTCCATTTTCCGGCAATTGCCACTGGCTACATGCCAAGCAAGCGGCAGGGCATCCGCGTCCCTGCTCCTCCTTCACTTCCGCATCTTTCCATGCTGGAAGACGGTCACGATGCCGAGGAAGAGTGCCTCTTCTTTGTTGGACTATCGCGCGCCAAGGACCATTTATCGCTTAGCCGCGCGGATCTGTACACGACGCGAAAGGCAAGCGAGTCTAGATTTCTCGCTTCAATCGGTTCTGCGGTTCCGATTGTTCAGTTTCGAGGATCTGGCAAAGCGTATGGAGTTACCCCGACGCTACAGCCTCCAGGCATACGAGACGCGTATCCGGAACGCGATCTGGATGTGTACATGCAGTGCCCGGCTCGCTATGGCTACACCGTTATCGACGGTTTACGTGGGGGCGGAACTGAATCAGCGTACCTCCGGTTTCATCGCGCGGTCTATAGAACGATCAGATGGCTTGAAGATGAAAAGCAGGGTGGCCGTCCGGTTGACGGAACTAGCGCACTTTCACGCTTCGCCGCTGTGTGGGCGACTGACGGCCCGATCGATCACGCGTTTGAAAAATACTACCGGTCGGCTGCTGATGGCATGGTTGCCCGTATGGCTGCCGTCATCGCCTCAGAAACCGGACGCTATGAGCGGGAAGAGTGGTCGGTGCCTGTTGGATCGCGCCGTGTTCTTATTACGCCGGACCGCGTCTGGATTGGCGCGGACGGGATTGTCCGCGTGCAGCGAATCCGAACTGGTCGCCAGACAAAATCGGAGCTGAGCAAGCCGATTTATGCCCTGATGCGGCGCGGCGCGCAGCAGAGGTATCCGGGTAAGCGCATCAGCGTCGAGATTTTCTATCTCGCGACGAACGAGAGCGTGGAAGTCGTGGCCAAGAATGGCGACAAGCTGATTGCCGCCTATGCCGACGCCATTGAGTCGATTGAAACGGGCGACTTTCACGCTGATCGCGACGCGCGCCGGTGCCCGAACTGCCCCTGCTATTTCACCTGCGCGGGCTAGAACGAGCCACTTCCGCTTTTTTCCCTGTCCCATCGCTTTCCTTATAGAGGGCCAATCGGGTCCTAGGAGGAACAAGCGATGTCAAAGCCAATTATCTTTATCCAGGTCCATGGCCGCCCCGAAATTCTCGAAGCAGAGCTTTCAGAGGTCGCAACCATTGGTGAGTTGTATGACGTCCTGACTGCAGCCGGCATTGAGTTGAATGACGAGACGTTCGTCTTCATCGACGAGGCCGAAGAGCATCAGGCAGGCGAGCGCCATCGTCCTATTCACGGCATTCGGCATGGATCGCGCGTCCATGTCTGCCACTGCAAACGGATCAAGACGACCGTTCATTTTCTCAACAACACTGTCGAACGCGAGTTCGCACCTGGAGCGCGTGTGCGTGCCGTCAAGGAGTGGGCGGTGGAGAAGTTCAAGCTCAACCCGAAAGATGCGGCAGAGCATGTCTTGCAGCTCTGCAACTCAACCAAGCGGCCACCGAGCGACACGCGCCTTCACGAGCTAGTGCAGCCCCACGAATGTTCGGTGTGCTTCGACCTCGTCCCAGAGAAGCGCGTCGAGGGGTGATATGAATACCCCTTTGTCACCCGGTGAAGCGCTGTTGTGCCAAGATCTTGCCGCGCCTGAATTCCGGTGCGGCGAGATCGACGGCCGATGGCGGTATGTAAGGACGAACTGGCCTTTCGCGATCATTGCGGTATCGGCGCCAGAGCGGCCCCGAGCGCCACTGGGGTACGGTTTCCGGTTTGAGTGCACCGGCTATCGCCAGAGTCCTGTTACGGCGCAACCTTGGGACCTCCTGAACAGTAGGCCGTTGGCGGCGGCGCAGTGGCCCACAGGCCCGGTCATGGTCTCCGCAGTCTTCCGCCCTGATTGGAAAGGTGGCAATTGCCTCTACCTACCCTGCGATCGAATGTCGATCGAAGGCCATGACAACTGGCGGACTGCTTACCCAAGCCGACTTTGGCAACCTGAGCGCGGCATCATTTGTTACCTGGAGCAGATATATGAACTTTTCCATCAAAGCGATTATTCGGGTACTCGTAGCTCCTAAACATAGGCTGATCTGTTCTGCACGAATGTGGCGGCAGATTCTCGCCGAGTTGGAGCGGCGGGGAGAACACAGCCACGAGTCCGGCGTCTTTCTTCTTGGCGTGGAACGCGACGGTCGTCGCGAGGTTCTGGATGCAATTTACTATGACGAACTTGATCCAAATGCCTATTCCTCCGGAGTCTGTATTCTCCACAGTGGTGCGTTCGCCAAACTCTGGGCGCTGTGCCGCCAAAGAAATCTGACGGTTGTTGCAGACGCCCACACACATCCGGTCGAGGCCTTTCAGAGTTCCTCGGACAAGGCAAACCCGATGGTTGCACAAGCGGGGCATATTGCCATCATCGTTCCGAACTTTGCGCGCCAGCCGGTGCTACCTCGGCATTTGCGGATCTACGAATATTGCGGCCAACACGAATGGACGGATCGTAGCCCGGCGCGCGCGCCAGGTTTCTTCTACACCGGGATATGGAGCTGATATGGGACAAACTGTAGATCCAAACACCCTGCACCGAGCCGCGAAATACTTTATGGATAGTGGCCGCGCAGAAAGCCACGATGAGGCCATGCGGTTGTTAACGGGGTTTGGTCTTACGATCTATGTGGGGCCCGAAATCATTTGCTCCGCCCACCACCAAAATGCCTTGCTTACACTCGTCAATACAGCAAGCCGAACACTCCTCGCCGGAGTGGATGTTGTTGGTCTGCCGGATGCACCCGGCCTAACCGCGCTCGCACCGGAGAGATTACTGACGGTGGCCGTAACCGAACTCGGGGGGCGAGTAGTCGACACGGTAAACCCTGACTGGCCGTCGGCCGTTATTGGAGATGCCGCGGTTCAGAAAACAAAGCTGCCACGGTGGCGCGTCACGTGGAACGGGTGGCGAGGCGGTGTGATTCCTTTCCGCGATAATATTCGGCTCCACGAAGACGAGGCGATAGCCTTGGCACCGCTGCTCGCCGCTGCGGCTTGTGCAGCCGAAGCATTCTCTCATCATGCCGGCGACCATGCGATGGCGGGTCGAAGGTCCTTGGGGCTCTCGCTTTGGAATCCAGGCGCTGACTGGCTTGTCGACTATCCGACGGAGTCAGCCACGGCATTTTTGCCAGATCGGAAGAGCACACGTCTGAACTCCAGGCACTTAGG
>OBLW0100004352.1_pt1 | contig 10806 bp, 11 predicted proteins | sample 1520161 | NCBI WGS metagenome assembly OBLW01 (sample SAMEA3539309, study PRJEB22396) | soil metagenome | biome: tundra; feature: field; material: soil | place: USA | collected 2010-05 | depth 0.15 m
AGATGCCTAAGTGACTGGAGTTCAGACGTGTGCTCTTCCGATCTGTGGTCAACTGGTGAATGCGGAGGACACTGCAATAGGGATTTGCACCGGATCGGCATCTGCTGCAAATTTTGATTACGCGTTTCTACTTCCGGGAATCGCATACTGATGAGAGCACAAGAGAACGCGGCAATGGCTCGTGCGATTTTCAAACGTCGCGCTGTTGAGGATGACAACAACATTGGCGGATCGTTTGAGGAATGCACGTTCCATCATTTCAACTCAAAAGGTATCTACTTCACACGACCGATGCTTGACAACAAAGCAACCATCTGGGGTCCAGCACCATGGACATGGCCCGCTGACAATACAACCGGACCAACAGCCGTGAGCACATTCGGGACTCACACGCACGACATGCCAGTGCCAACAAATGGACCTATCGCTGGTGATCGTCTCCTCGTCGTGTTTGTGGCAGTTCCTAACGGTGGATTACGTCCATGGGTATTAGGCTGGTCGGCAACATGAGTAGCGTAATGGTGCCACACTTTTTATTCCCGTTCCAGTTGAACGGGAACGCATTCGCGGTCATTGAACAGGACACTACACAAGAGGTACAGCAATGTGTAGAAATTCTTCTGTTGACACCAACGGATTCGCGTCTCGTGTTGCCGGACTACGGAACGCCAGAGACTTTGTTCACTCAACTCCCGGTGAACGTTTCAGCCATTCTTGCAAAGTTGAATAACTGGGAACCACGAGCCGCAGTTGCACTGACACAAACTCTCAACACGATCAATGAAATGGTTTCATACATACGTGTCAATGTCATTGGGGGTACGTCGTAATGTCCATGAGCGGGTACATCGGAGTTCCAACCACCACGGACCCGGACGTTTTGACCACAGCCGCCGAAACATATCTGATGGCGAACATCCCCGGATGGGTGCCGAACGATAACAATCTCGAAATTTGGTTGATCACTGCGCTTTCTCAAATGCTGGCCACTTCGCGGGATGTGGCATCCATTGTTCCGGACATGATCTTTGAATATTTCGGGACTACAATTGCAAATCTTCCACCAATTTCTGCAGCCCCCTCAGAGGTGCAAGGCACTATTACGGTGCAAGACAATGCAGGCTACGACATTCCTGCAGGAACCCAGTTCGGGTTTCAAGTCACCGGATCAACACTGGCAGTTTTTTCCACACTGAATGATACGGTCATCCCTCCGGGCATTAACAATGCAGTCAACGTCATCATGATGGCGGAGATCGCGGGGTCTGCATCAAACGGACTCACCGGAACTATGACCATCATCGACCCTTTGGTATTCATTACCGGTTGCACAGCAACTACTACTAGTGAGGGTGGGGTTGACGCAGAAACCGAAGTTACTTATTTGCCTCGTCTCGTGTCTGATCTTCAACTTCTTTCACCTCGTCCTATTCTTCCGGGTGACTTCGCGGTTCTTGCAACCTCAATCGCAGGTGTATTTCGTTCACTGGGTATCGATGGGTACAACGCATCACGTGTGTTCACGGATGGCGTAACGAACACAGACAACACACTTAGTTCAGCCACAGCAAACTTCATCACAGCGGATATTGGGCGAGGTGTATCGGGTGCCAACATTTTTGCAGGCTCTACAATCGCTACAGTTATTGATGCAGCACACGCCACACTCTCACACGTGACCACTGGCACCGCAACGGGTGTGACTATTACTTTGGCCGCGATGACCGGGCAAGAACGAACGGTCGGTGTTTCTGCGATTGACAACACAGGCACCGTTGTCAACACAACGATTCAGGCTGCAATCATTGCGTATCTCACCTCACTACGAGAAATAAATTTCGTTGTGACATTCGTTCAGCCAACAGTGACAACTATCAACGTAGTCTTTGCAATTCATTGCAATCCCGGAGCAAACTCCACTGTGGTCATAGCCTCAGTCACGACTGCACTTGAAAGTTATATTTCACAAGCGACATGGGGGGGAGGATTGAACACCCCACCTTACTGGGACCCCACGGCGAGTGTGGTTCGTTATTTGTCTGTGGCGGGGGTCATTGAAGAAGTACCAGGTGTCAATTACTTATCATCACTAACGTTGAACGGTTCCGCTGCTGATGTTGCCATTGGTGGTGTTGCACCTTTGGCGAACTACGGCACAGTAACAGGGACAGCGGTGTAATGCCGATACCTACCGCCACTCCTTTAAGTGTCTCAGTCACAACACTTGACTGGTGGAATCAGTTGGGACCGTGGCGTGATGCGGATAACGCATCAGGCATCGCGGGAAATGGGTATCCACTTCTTACGGTCCTCGATGCAATCGGTTCACAATATAATGTCACTGAACAATACACACGAGATGACCCCACGCATATTGGTTGGGGCCAACTTCTTGATGTGAACGCGTGTCCAACTTTTGCATTGCCGTGGCTTGCTCAATTTGCAGGAGTTTCGATACCGGTTGGTTCAACCGATCCTCAAATGCGAGCACTTATCACATCGCAGGCAAACACCAAACGAGGAACCCCGGCAACACTCATTGCAATACTGAAATCATTCTTAACCGGGACACAGATAATTCAGTTACTTGAACGAACACCGGACCCCTACAGTTTTACAATTGCATGTCAAGCGTCACAGATAGCCGGGGGCGCAATCTTTGATAGCCAACTGGCATCATTTGTGCTGGCCGCTTGGTGGAAACTTGCAGATGCATATGGCTCTACGTCAGCCATTGATTCATCGGGGAATGGTCTTACCGGGACGGTAGTTGGTGGTGTCACCTACGGGGGGACCGGACCAAATAATTTAGGAATCCCCACCGACACTACCGCTTTGTTCAATGGCACTACTGATGCAATTGCTACAACCTACACACCACCATCCCTAACATCAATGTCAGTGATGGGGTGGTATAGAACAACGGCAAGCGGCACAATGATCATTGCGGATTCTGGGCAAACCGCTAGTTTGGTAAGTATGTCGTTGTCTATGGCCAGTGGAATAGTACAGTGCAGAGTTTACACTGGTGCCCTTCACATTGCCGCTGACACGATCACCACGAATGATGGTAACTGGCACATGGTCGTTGGAACATTTACGGGGAGTCAACTTCGTTTGTATCGTGATGGCGTTCTTGTCGCAACGTCCGGGACTGTAACGGGAACATTGGCAGCGGGTACTGTCCTGACAATCGGGGCATGTAGATCATGGGCAGGCTATTGGCTCTACTCAACGTTTTGGGCCGGACAACTCTCTCAAGTTGCATTTCTCCAAAGCGCACTTAGCGGTGCACAGATAACTGCTCTCTGGAACTCTCAATTCTCACAGGCCGCTCTTGCATATGCTGCATTGTTAGCCGCAAAACCTGCCGGTCTGATAATGTCATTTTTGATACAGGCAGGATTGGATTGGGCGCAAATGGTGAATTATCCAGCGAGCACAACGGGACGATGGCAAGATCAGACGGATACGTGGGCATCACTCTCTCGTGAATTGCCAATATAAGTTATGAGCACAACAACAGCCAAGGGCTACCAATACCCAGCGAATGCAGATGCTGTCACTTTATATCCCGCGCTTGACGCGGCCAACGCAGCGTTGTGGGATGCACGTCCGGGAATTTCTGTTGTCACAACAACCGCTCGTAACGCATACGCAGGTGCCGATCTCTGGGACGGTCGAATCATTTGGAACAGCACTACGTTGCAATTGGAAAAGTACGACTTAGGAACCACATCATGGATTAAGGCATTTACTGCCGCTACTCCAGCCACGTCTGTCACAGGTCCCGATACATTTGGTGCCGCTGCCGTCGTTGGCACATCACTTCTTTACGCACGTATGGATCACGATCACGGGCTTCCGAGTGTTGCTTCATTAGCAACTGCAGCATCTGTTACAAGTGAAGCGGCGACTCGTGCAACCGCCGACACCAATGAAGCGACGACTCGTGCAGGTGCAGACACTGCTGAAGCGACAACTCGTGCAAGCGCGGACACGACACTCACTACTAATCTTGCAAATGAAGCGACAACTCGTGCAAGCGCGGATGCAGCACTTTCTGCGGCTATCGTTGCACTTGAAGTTTACCCAGCGCACACTAACTCCGCTGGAATGTTGTCGTCTAGCGTTACTTTGCCTGCGTCGGTTCTTAGTACCTTCATTATGGACACAGCATCACTAGGGGCCGGTACATGGCTCCTCACGTGGCAGATTTCTATGATCACATCTGCAGGTGGTGCCGTAGTGTTTAACTGTTTGGATCACACTGCCAGTTCTACATACCCCGCAGTTACCGCAGTCGAAACTTATGCTGCCGGTGGTGAACAATCAATTTCTCTCACGCTCTTAGTCACTGTAAATTCACCGGGCACTATTCAGTTGAAAGTTATCCCCGTTGGGTCTGCAGTTCCCGGTTCCATAGTTGGTGGCGGATGGACTGGATATACAGCAGTCAGAGTTGCATAAGTGGTACTATCTGCAGTAAATCCCAAACAAGGAGACGTAAGATGAATCCAGCAACAGGACCTAAGTCCACATCGTTCAAGTTAAGTGCAGCCGGTATTCTGACCGGTCTCGGAACGTTGATCACCGGACTCGTGCACAACCCCAATGCCGTGAGCAATGGCGCAGGTGCTGTGTCTGATGTTCGTACCGCGATTGGTGCAGCGGTCGTGGCCATTTCGGTCGCGGTGAAAATATTTCATGATCAAGGTTTCAACAAGGCCAGCATTGCTGCAGCCGGAAGTGAAGTAGCGAGCGAACTACCAAACATCAAGGCCGATCTTGGCAAGGCTGCAGGTTTAGTGGAAAATGACTTCCCACAATTGAAGAATTCTTTTGACACTTTCCACACTGATGTCATGGATCATCTGGCTGGCATCGAATCTCGCATGACGTCACTCACTGGGCTTACCCCTCAGATGGTTGAAGATGCCGTTCGTCGCATTCTGTCACAGGCACCGCAAACTCCACCTGCAACTCCACCCGCTCCTACGGTCTGATATGGAAGGCGCAACCGCGCTCACTCCTCTCGAAATCAAGTTCCGATTTTGGATGGAGTGGTATGTAGCGCATCAACCACAGATCAGATACGCGGAAGTTCGTCCTTCCCCGCTCAATACACGTTTGCCGATGGTCGATGATTGCAGCGGGACCTACACCAACGTTCGTTATTTGGCTGGAACAGTTGACCCCAACGGACCTAGTTGCCCGATGGTTGGTCACTACAAAGAGTTTGATGGGTTTGGTAACACTGACTCATTGGCCATATACGGTCAGTTGGTTGATCCCCGCCGACATGGTCAACTCGAAATTGGTGACGCGGTTATCTACTACAACGGATATGGATGGACACCGGAGCACACGGTGCATGTGGCAATGATTTACGATCCACAGCACAATGGTGGCATCGATCCAATGACCATGTCACATGGATGGAGTGGGGAACCGGCATTTGTTCCGATCTCACGGGATGGACGTCCGCACCAGTTTTTCAAGTTTCCAAACACTCTTCGTAACCCACCGGTTAAGCATGCACCAAAATTGCCAGTAGCCAAAGGGACACCAACGGCGCATCAGTTGGCTGCAGCGAATCTCGTTGGGCTAAAGAATCCGGCTCACGAAAAGATTGCTCGAAGCCACGGTTGGACCATCTGGTACTTCTCAGAAGGGCACACGCCAAATCCTTTTGTTCCGTTGATTGGTGGTCTGCCAAATCACATTCCGCTGTATGCAAATGCCGCTTATATGATGATGCGCTAACTCTCAAAAATAGGTTTGGTATGCTCACGCCATGACGGAACGACAACAATACACTGTGGTTGATCGCAGCCGTTCCATCATCTTCACTGGAACTTTGTTGGGCCACGCCTCGTCAGCGGGTGAGAATAAAAATCGGTGGACTGAGATCACCATCTATCTCACTGATGGTGGACAGTACATCGTGGCCGGTATTGGTCAATCGACCGTGAAGAAGGGTGACCTGGCGTGGGACAAGCATCTTGGTCATGAAGTGCTGGCCAAAGAAGATGAGACTCCGCATTGCTGGGTGCATGTATGTGACAGTGCGGAGGGTGCCGTTTCCATGCTGCATCAGAAAGGCAATGACGGCGTCCGTTACATCACGGATGTAGCGCGTGCTGCGCTCGAAGCCGCTATTTTGCAGAACGCGGCATTGGCCGATGCCTTTTTAGTAGAAGAGATCGCTTAACGTCACAGCCGTGGTGTAGCATTTGCAAGATGATGAGAGATGGATGACGATGGACAAGGCTCGCTATAAATTAACGTTTCTTAAACACGCTGGCGATGGTCCATGGCCGTGTTTCTTTTGCAAAGAAGAAGTTACTAAGCGGTCTCTCATTGTCCATCATGTCGATGAAAATCGAGACAACGATGGTGTATCGAATTTAGTTCCATGCCATATGTCGTGTCACACGAGCCACCACCGAAAAGGAAAACCTCTCTCAAAAGAACATCGAGAAAATATCGGTAAAGCGAACAAAGGAAAATTAAAAGGAAGAACTCTTTCCCCGGAACACCGCGAAAAAATGTCTAAAGCGCGGAGAGAACGAATATACAGCAACGGTGGAGGGATGACAGGACATCAACACACAGAAGAATCTCGTGCAAAAATGAGCCTAGCGTTGAGAGGAAACCAACGCGCCAGAGGAAAAACACTCTCGGCGGAAACTCGTGCAAAAATGAGCGAAGCACATAGAGGGAAAACATTCTCACTTGAAACGCGAGTCAGAATGAGCGAAGCGCAAATAGGAAATCAGAATGCAAGAAAGAAAGCATCATGAGTGCGCTTTCAGATGTTCGTCTCCATTACGTTGAGTCACTAGACGAGTGTCAACAGTTCATGACGTGGTTGGGTGAACGACGTCCGGTGCTCGCAGTGGACACGGAGACCACTGGCCTGAAACCACACGTCAATCACGTGCGACTCGTGCAGTTCGGAGACTGCTACACCGGTTGGACATTTCGCTGGGACCGATGGGGTGGCGTGGTGCAGGAAGTGTTTGCAAAATACACAGACGACTACGTTTTTCATCACGCGAAGTTTGACCTAGCCATGCTTGCCCAGTGGTGCGACGTCATCATTCCGCCCAGCCGTGTTCACGATACGATGATTATGGCGAAGTTGTTGGACGGCTCATCGTCTGGCGCGTTAAAACCACTAGGTGATCGACTCATCGATCCGAACTTCTCGGTTGGGCAGCGGATGCTAGACAAGGCATTTGCAGAGAACAAGTGGAACTGGGAAACGGTTCCATACACCTGTCCGGCCTACTCGATCTACGCAGCCATGGATACCGTTGGCACGGCGCGGCTCTTTGACATTCTCTACCCGCAAATTCTTGCTCGCTGTCCCGAAGCGTACGATCTTGAGCGAGAGTTTGCCGCTGTCGTACAGAAGATTGAGGATCGCGGATCGAAGGTCGATCTGTCGTACGCGCACGATTCATTTGTTCTACTGACCAACTACATCAAGGAACTTGAACAGTGGTGTGGGACGAACTACCACGTAAAGCCGGGATCGACCCAAGCCGTGGTCTCGATTCTCGCGAAGGAAGGCGTGGACTTCGTCAAGATGACTGCCGGTGGTGCAGTCAAATTCGACAAAGACGTGATCGAGGGGATCGATCATCCGCTGGCCAAGGCAGTGCTGCAACGACGTCAGGCTCAGAAAGTGACGAGCACCTACCTCAAAAATTTTGCAGAGATGGCCGACGAGGAGTCAATCATCCGACCGTCGATGAATACGCAAGGCACCGTTACCGGTCGCATGTCGATGGAACTATTTCAGACGCTGCCACGTCGCAGTGAGTCCAACCCGTTTGGCAATATCGTTCGTAATTGCATTATCCCGCGTGAAGGCAACGTACTGTTCATGTGTGACTGGGATCAGATTGAACTTCGTATCTTGAGTTGGCTCACGAAGGATGTGGGACTCATCGAAGCCTTCACTGATGCGTACGCCAACAACGGTGACTTCTTCCTCAACACGACACGAGAAATCTTTGACGATCAGACGATTGTTCGAGATGATGCACGGCGACAGATGACCAAGAACGGCATGTACTCGTGGGTCTACGGTGCCGGTGATGCAAAATTCTCCACGACGGCTGGCGTGTCGTTTGAAACCGGTTCAGCGTTCATGGCCAAGTTGAAGCAACGCTATCCCGGCATGGAAATCTTCAGTCGTCAAGTTGAAAAAGTTGCCAACGAACGATTTCGTTCTGAAGGCCGACCGTACGTGATCTCGCCGCTCACGCGTCAGCCGTACTACCTGAAGCGTGATGACAAGGTCTATGCGTTGCTCAACTATCTGGTGCAAGGATCAGCCGCGTCCGTGCTCAAAATGAAAACGGTGGCGCTCGATAACGCGGGCGTGGGTGACTTCTTAACTCTTCTCGTTCACGATGAAGTGATCGGTGACGTGCCGCTCGATCAGATGGCTGACATGGCGACCACCATCAAAAGCATCATGAATGACTTTACTTTGTTAGCCCCTACGCCAGTGACTGCATCGTTGAGTCTCGCGACACGTTGGGGATCGAAGGGTGATGTGAAAGAGGCGGACCTTCCGTCTGGAAACTGAAATGGTTTCCCAGATTTGGATTCGAAAGTGGGGTTGAAAAAATTTTTTCGCTCGCTCAAATGAAAAAGTTAAACCGAAAATGATTATTATCGCCATCGATCCTGGAAAAACTTTCGGACTCGCCATCTATGACATCAGCAAGAAGACGATGACCGGATCAGAGTGTGATTTTGCAGATTTCGGGGATTGGCTGAACGTCAGCCTGGGAAATCTTCACGCGGCCAACGTCGCGGTGCTCGTGGCGTGCGAACGGTTCACCATTGGTGCAGGCACCATCAAACGCAGTCAGGACGCGCATTGGGCGCTCGAAGGGATCGGCGTAGCCCGCTACGTGACGGCCTGCTACGGCTACGAGTTCGTTTTGCAGTCAGTCGCTGACGCCAAGAGATTTGCAACTGATGAGAAGTTGCGAAAGGCCAAATGGTACATCCCCGGAAAAGGCCACGCCAATGACGCCATCCGACACGCAGCCATGGCTCTCACAAAATTGCAAATTCCTCCCCCATGGTCGGTCACGCAGCCCTATACTTGATGCCACGACGAAAGACGATAGATGCCACGTGCCGACACATCGGTTGATGAACCCCTCATAGTTGTAGAGACGACCTACCAGGAAAAGGACCTCGTCAAGTCCATTCCCGGATCACGGTGGATTCACAGTTTACTCTGGAGTCTGCCGTTATCGTGGGGTTCGTGTCAGGCGTTGCGCGGCGTGTTCGGCCAACGTCTGGTCGTGGGTGAACGACTCGATCAGTGGGCGCGTCACGAGATTGAAACGCGCATCAATCCGTGCATGGAAATTCGCATGGCCACTCAGTGGGCTGAAGGAACACAGATTGAGACCGACCTTTATCCGTTTCAAGATGTCGGCGTTGAATTTTTGTTTCGTGCGAAGCGTGGCACGCTTTTCGATGAGATGGGCACCGGAAAAACGATCCAAGGGATTCGTGCGTTGCGACGATTAGCCAACTGGGGTTTCAATCCGTTTCCGGTGTGCGTGATCGCGCCGAATAGCGCCAAGCGCGGGTGGGCCAACGCATGGGCGCATACGACCTCCCACGATCACCCAGCCCACATAAAGAACGTCTGCGTAGAGGGTGATCCGCGAGTGATGACGTTCGTCATTGCGGGCACGGCACCACAGCGCAAGAAAATTTTCAAAGAGGCTACTTACGCCATTGAAGAGGGATTCGAAGTCGCGATAATTCTGAATTGGGAAGGTGTTCGATCTCACTCACGGTTAGCCGCGTACGGGTCGGTGAATCTGACCGATGCAGAGAAAGTCAAAAAGGAGTTGAACGAGATTGCATTCCACTCCGTGGTGGCGGATGAGGCCCACCGAATGAAGGACGCCAAGGCCAAACAAACGCGTGCGGTGTGGTCCGTGCAACACGGCGACGCGGTTGAGTTTGCATTCGCGTTCACTGGCACAGAGATCGCGGACAACGTTGTTGATATGTGGCCGATCATGCACGGCATTGCTCCATTGGACTACCCCACCAAAACAAAGTACGTGGACCGTTACTGTCTACAGGAATACGCACCTTACGGCGGACTCAACGTCGTGGGTGTAAAGCCGGAAACGCGAGATGAGTTCTTCCGTGTGCTCGATCCGCGCATGCGTCGAATGCCTAAGTCGTTGGTGCTGCCATTCTTACCGCCGAAGATTCGTCCGGAACCGCGCTACGTGGAGATGTCAGCCAAACAGAAAAAAGCGTACAAGGAAATGAAGGACAACATGATCACCGTCCTAGACGATGGTCAGATGATTTTTGCAACAAGCAACCTCACGCAGAATACGCGACTTTTGCAATTCACGTCCACCTACGCGGAAATCAACGAAGAGGGAAAAGTCCGGCTCTCGGAACCTTCGTCCAAACTCGATGAACTAGACACCATCATTGACGACATGCACGGCAAGCCGCTAGTTGTATTTGCACAAAGTTCTCAACTGATCGAACTGGCCCGCACTCGAATGGAGAAGCGCGGAATCTCGCATAGAGTAATTACAGGAGATACCCCGGAACCGTTGCGTCAGCCCTACGTCGATCAGTTTCAGGCTGGGATGGCGCAAGTCATGCTGATGACCATCGGCGCGGGCAGCACCCACTTCACGCTTACTCGTGCAGGAACTGTGGTATTTTTGCAGCGGTCGTGGTCCATGATCGATAATTTGCAGGCAGAGGATCAGATCGGAA
>OBLW0100004356.1_pt1 | contig 10798 bp, 12 predicted proteins | sample 1520161 | NCBI WGS metagenome assembly OBLW01 (sample SAMEA3539309, study PRJEB22396) | soil metagenome | biome: tundra; feature: field; material: soil | place: USA | collected 2010-05 | depth 0.15 m
ATCTCTTGGCGGAGCCTGTTACAAGTCGGTTCCTGTCCACGGAGTCTCCCGAGGGTCATCGTCTTGACCATCCGGCGTCTTCTCAGCGAGAATACCCGAGCGCTGTTTCTTACCGGCACCCCGGCCGCTGCCGGACAACACCCTTATAGTTGTACCCGCAGCCAGCCCTCCAGGAGGAAAGAGGAGCTATGACACGCCTGTTCATGATCCCAATCGCTCTCGCCACGTGCGTGAGCGGCTTGCTCGGAACCGTTGCAGCACAGAGCGCCCCTATCGTGACCCACGATCTCTACCACGACATTTCCGAAGCGGTGCGCGATTACAGATCTTCGCAAGCGACCGGCGTCTTTCATCCTCAAGAGCGTCCTCGGCCACTGCAACGGCCGCTACCCGGCCCGCTCTCCGAGGGCCAGGACGCTGCCGAACAGATTTTTCCCTCATCGCCTGTTTCGGCCATCCTCGGGTTTGACTTCGATGGCATTCCTAACTCTGCCAATGGCAGCCTGATTGGGGTTCCTTCCGATAGCAACCTCTCGGTCGGCGACACACAAGTGGTCGAAGTGATCAACACCGCGTACGAGGTTTACGATAAGGCAAACCATCAGTCTTTTTTCCCTCCACAGCAAATCAGCACCGTCTTCACCGGCATGCCCGGACTGTGTGGACAAGGCGTTACTTTCTTCTTTTCCGATCCCGTAGTGGTGTATGACAAAATAGCCGGGCGCTGGGTTATCGGCATCATTGCCTACGACAGTACCGGAAGTACGGGCAATGAATGCATCGCCGTATCAGCCACGTCCGACGCCACTGGCCGGTATTATCGCTACGCTTTCGGCTTTGGAAAGGACGCGTTCAACGACTATCCCAAGCTGGCGGTTTGGCCGGATGCATACTACGCTTCGTACAACCTGTTCACTCCCACCAATGTTTATGGCACGGCCTGCGCCTATGACCGCGCTGCCATGCTGGTGGGGAAGTCTACCAAGGTCGTGTGTTTCAAGAATCCGAATGAGTTTTCTTTCTTGCCTTCGGACCTGGATGGCACGACCCTACCCCCCGGTGGAGAACCGAATTTCTTCGTCGATCTGTTCAGTACGACATCGCTGCACCTGTACCGCTTCCATGTAGATTTCGCGACGCCCGGCAATTCGACGTTCGCTGGCCCGGTGAGCATCCCAGTCAAGCCTTTCACCCCGGCATGCGGAGGCGGAACCTGTATCCCACAAGAGGGTACCGAGCAGCAGCTCGACTCCCTGGGCGACCGGCTGATGTTCCGTCTGGCGTACCGTAATATGTCAACCCATGAATCCCTGGTCGTGAATCACTCAGTACAGACGAGTCTGGCGCCTGCGGGCGTCCGCTGGTACGAGATCCGCAATCCCAACAAGATTCCTACGATTTTTCAGCAGGGTACGTTTACGGACCACGAGACCTCAGTATGGATGGCAAGCATCGCCATGGACCACGTCGGAGACATCGGGCTGGGCTTCAGCCAATCCAGCAGCGGTATCCATCCCGGGATTTCGTTCACCGGGCGCGTGCCCAGCGACCCTCTGAACACCATGGAGCTGCCGGAGCAGATTGTTGCAGGCAATGGTTCACAGATCGGCGTAAATCGCTGGGGCGACTATAGTGGCTTGGCGATTGACCCGGTGGACGACTGCACCTTCTGGTATGTAAACCAGTATTATCCGACGAACAGTGGTTTTAGGTTCCATACCAGGGTAGCATCATTCAAGTTTCCCACCTGCCACTAGGGGCAGGTGGCAGTCAAGGCGCGGAGTGACGACTCTATTTTTTCGCGCAGACAATCGCCCAGAATCGGCTCTTGCCGATGTGACTCTTACGCCGCCGTCAGCAGCAGCGGCGCGCCCTTCGTGATCACCAGGGTATGCTCATAATGCGCCGACGGTCGGTGATCCGCTGTGACGACTGTCCATTTATCTGGCGCGACGAATGATCGGCCCGAGCCGGCCGCAATAATCGGTTCCACAGTAATCACCAAGCCTTCCGTGAGGATTTGATTCGCTCCCGGATCAGCATAATTCGGCACTCGCGGCTCTTCATGGATAGTGCGTCCGATGCCATGCCCTCCGAGATCGCGAATCACGGAAAATCCGCTGCGCCTCACTTCTCGCTCCACGGCTCGACCAATCTCCGAAACCCGAAAGCCGGCTCGCGCCACCAGCATGGCCTTCGCGAACGCTCGCTCCGCACACGCGACCAGGCGTTGGCGCTCCTCCGTTACTTCGCCCACCGGAACGGTTACGGCCGCATCCGCCATGAATCCATCTTTCTCGACGGTGACATCGAGCTTGACCAAATCGCCCGTCTGCAGCGCGCGCTTCCCTGGGATGCCATGCACCGCTTCCTCGTTAACGCTGATGCAGTTTACGCCAGGAAATTTGTAGACCAACGCCGGAGCAGATCGGGCTCCATGCTGCCGCATCACACCGGCGCCTACTTCGTCCAACTCGGCCGTCGTAATTCCAGGGCGGACCGCGCTCTTCATGGCGCTCAGCATCAGGCACACGATGGCCCCCGCGGCGCGCATCCCGGCCAATTCTTCTGGCCCATTGATGGACATGGGATTACCTCAAACCCATAATATCGCGGGGCGGCCGATTCATGGCAACGGCCTTCCCTGTCCTCGGGAAATGTTCCCCGGAAGTATCCGCCTCGACAAGACAACCCCGCGTCTAGCGATGATGTTCGTGAGTGATTATGATTAGGGCAGAAGAATTGTCACGATCTGAACAGCGGCCGGATCAGCGTTACGTCCCCGTAATCTTCACCCGAAGTTCTTCCGGCAGGCGTTCGCGGATTTCGGGAGGAAGCCGGTCATGCACGCGGCGTGCGCCCTCCTTGGCCGCGCCCAGCACTGTAACAGGCGCCGGCGTCGCCACCGCCACCACCAACAAGATCAATGCGGACAACGCAAAGCCCGCCAGCGCCGCAATCTCCAGCCAGAAAGCATGCCGCGGGCCAAAGTGGCGGATCACTCCAAAGGCCAGCAGAAACACACCGCCGGAAATGGAAGCGAGCGCGATCAGACCTACATCAATGATGCGATTCATTCGCTGCCGGCTGCGGCACCGGTCGCAACCCGCAAAGTGGCTTTCGTAGTCGCCGCGCATCTCTGGCGCCAGGCTGGAAATGTCGTAACGCCCCCCCGCCAGTATCTTGCCCACAATTGGATCAATGCACTGCTGACTCATAGCTTGCTAGAGCTGTATCGGCGCCATAACCTCGGACTGTACCGCCACCACTACGCGGTTGTGAAACAACCCCCCGCGCAATGCCAGCGCTTTTTCTGCCTCTCTCCGCGCTATTTCCGGATGATTGTTCTGTTCAGAGAGATGCGCCAGCACGACAAACGCTGCACTATTATCATAGTCGCCGGTAAGGAAATCCGCGAGTTTCAGGTTCGAGAGATGCCCCACGTTGCTCGCGACTCGCTGCTTCACCGTCCACGGATAAGGCCCGCCGCGCAGCATCTCCACATCGTGATTGGACTCCATGATCAGAACATCGGAGCCGCGCAGGTGGTCGCGGACGTTAACCGGAAGATATCCCAAATCGGTGGCCAAGCTCACCTTGGCGCCTTCCACGAGGAATGTAAAACCCACTGGATCGGCCGCGTCATGCGGAATGGTAAAGGGCTTCACCTCAATATCGCCTACCTGGAAGCGATGTCCCGACTCGAATTTCTCGAACTTTTCCAGTTGTGGGCGCTCCCCGTTTTCATTGCGCAACGCTCTCGCCCAAGCCGCGTGCGTCGCCACCGTCATGAAGATTGGGATGCGGAGTTTCTTGGCCAACGTTGCTAAGCCGTAAACATGGTCGGAATGTTCATGGGTAATGAGAATGGCCGAAAGCGCCTGCGGATCCTCTCCGAGCGACTTCATGCGCTTGAATGTCTCACGGCAGGAGATGCCGGCGTCGACCAGTATCCTGGTGCGAGTGCTGGCCACGAACGCACAGTTTCCCCGGCTCCCGCTGGCCAGCATCGAGACAGTCACACCCATGTACGCAGCATACGCGCCCCTCCTGTGGAACCGGGAGTAACTTTTCGGTTAGCCGATACCTTTGAGGGACGCCTTCCCGCCTTCGGCATTCCGCTCCTGGTTTGAAATCAGAGCTGAGAACGCGAAATTGGGAACTGACCTCTGCCGAGGGCTTACTTCCTCTCCCGCAGATTATCCATCACCCGGCGCATGACCGCGCCACCATACGCACCAGCCATTCCGGGGAGGGCCGTGAGCAACGAACCGTACGCCTGACCACGCGTTGGCTTCACGGTGAGAATCGTGTACGCGGCCAGTTCTGTCAGCGGGACGAACATTGCCACCACAATTACCCAGCGCCACGGCCATCGCGGCCGCAACAAGCCGAGCAGCATGCACGCCATCAGGACCAGCAATGCGGTGAACAACAGGTCATTGGTTTCGACGTCCACCCACCCGGTCCCAATGCCTGCAAGCGCGGCCAGAGAATAGAACGGAGCATCGCTCCGCGATCGCGGCGAAACTGGTTCAGTTGTCATTCGGCCTTGGCAACTCTTGGCGTCGCGGTAGAGTGAATCGCCGCTCCTTCCGCCCAGGAGGGCATCGCGATAATAGCCCAGCACGTTCAGCGCTGGGAAGAAGTCTGGAAAATGGAGCCAGTCTCGGAGAGCCTGCCCTGAGCGGAGCCGATGGGGACGAATGAGATCCTCACGCACCTTCCTCCGCTTGCAAGGGCTTCCATCTCAATTCTTCGTGTCACCGCAGATTGGTTTTCTAGCAATCAATACTTATAAAACCCCCGCCCACTCTTCCGTCCCAGCCAGCCCGCATCTACCATCTTGATCAGCAGCGGACACGGCCGGTACTTAGGATCGCCCAACCCCTCCAGCATCACCCGCATAATGTCGAGGCAAACATCGAGGCCAATAAAATCCGCCAGCGTCAGCGGACCCATGGGATGCGCCATCCCCAGCTTGAAAACCTCATCCACTGCCTCTGCCGTAGCCACGCCCTCCATCACCGCATACATGGCTTCGTTCAGGAGCGGCATCAGCACGCGGTTGGAGACGAATCCCGGCGCATCATTCACTTCGACCGGAGTTTTTTCGAGCTTGACCGACAAGTCGAGCACCGCGGCAAAAGTTTCCTGTGAAGTAGCCAGCCCCCGAATCACCTCCACCAGCTTCATTACCGGCACAGGATTAAAGAAGTGCATTCCAATCACTTTCTCTGGACGCTTCGTCAGCGCTCCCAGCTTCGTGATCGAGATCGAGGAAGTGTTCGAAGCCAGAATCACCTCGGGCCGCGCAAGCCCATCGAGATCGCGAAAAATCTCCGTCTTGATCTCGAACTTCTCGGTCGCCGCCTCTACAATAAAGTCGCAGTCGGCCAGCCTGGAGCGATCAGTGACTGCTTCGATCTTCTTCAACGCCGAAGTTTTATCGTCGATAGTGATCCTGTTCTTCGCGACCTCGCGATCGAAATTCTTCGTGATCGTGGCGATTCCGCGCTCCAGGAACCGCTGCTCCAGGTCGCACAGAACGACCGAATACCCGCTGCGCGCAAACACGTGAGCGATCCCATTGCCCATCGTCCCGGCACCGATCACCCCTACACGTTTAATATCCATAAGGTCTTTCCTCTGCGAAAACATTCGAGTCTATCACCAGCCTCAGTCATGACCTCAACCCACATCACGGTCATGCTGAGGCCCGCGTTTTTTCGGACCGAAGGACCGATGCAATCGCCGGCCCTGGCTCCAAAGTAAGTAGCTATGCCGGATTTTTGCGACCAACCGGGATAGGCTGAGAACCCATTGGGGGATGTACCATATACGGTCTACGTTGTCGTCGAGCGAGAATTCGGTGAACATCTGGCAGAGTTTGCTCCGGGAGTGCCAGTTTGGATTGTGAACACACCCCTCAACCGAGTCGTAGCCCAGCGGCTGTGGAAGGAGCGCAATCAGAAAGGTCATCTGACGGGCATTACTACCTTCAACGATTCGAAATCTTCGTCAGCTGAGGACCTGCTAGTGTCTGAACTCGACAAAATTGATCTGCATCACGGGTCTCACTCCGCCAATCCCCCGTATACCATCCTTGAGGTGCTTGGCGCGCCACTCAGCGACAGAGTCATAGCCGAACTGTCGCAATATGGATTTGATGAATTTCACCCCAGCGCTGCAAGTTTTCGCGCCGTACAGCCAGTACCCTCCGATTAGCACTCAGGCTGAAGGCTAAGTTGCTCTAACATCGCCATTCCGTTCAACGGCCAGAGGATTCGCTCGGTCCTCTCGTCCCGTGGCCACGGGTGTAAAATATTCAAGACATCCTACGATTCAACCTCCAAGGTTTGAAGAAGCACTTTTGAAAGGATCCCCATGGCAACCCTCGAAGCCCCCGTCCGGCCGCGCACTGCCTCTCATCAAGGACCATTCGTCAACGAGCCCTTCTACGATTTCCACCAGGAAGAAAACGCCCGCAAGATGCGCGCCGCCATCGAGCGCGTTCGCGGACAACTCGGCCGCGAGTATGACCTCATCATCGGCGGCCAGCGTGTTAAGACGACTGACAAGATCAAGTCGCTGAATCCGTCGCGGCCGTCGCAGATCGTCGGCATTCACCAGAAGGCCGGCAAAGAGCACGTGGAGCCGGCCATGAACGCCGCGCTCAAGGCATTCGCATCGTGGAAGAACACTCCCATCGAAGAGCGCGCCAGCCTGCTGTTCCGCGCCGCCGACCTCCTGCGCCAGCGCAAAATGGATTACATGGCCTGGCTGGTTTTCGAGGTCAGCAAGAACTGGGGCGAGGCCGACGCCGATATCTCCGAGACCATCGACTTCTGCGAATTCTATGCTCGCGAAGCTCTGCGCCTGGCCAAGGCTGAGACCCCGGTGCAATTGCCCGGCGAGCGCGATTCGCTCACTTACATTCCCCTCGGCGTTGGCGCGGTTATTCCTCCATGGAATTTTCCCTGCGCCATTATGGCCGGTATGACCGTAGCCTCGATCGTGGGCGGTAACACCGTAATCCTGAAGCCATCGAGCGATTCGCCCACCATCGCCGCCAAGTTCATCGAGCTTCTTGAAGAAGTCGGACTCCCCGAAGGCGTGGTGAATTTCTGCCCCGGCGCTGGCGCCAGCTTCGGAGATGCTGTCGTCGCGCATCCCAAGACGCGCTATGTCGCCTTCACCGGCTCTCGCGAAGTCGGCCTCCACATCAACAAAGTTGCTGCCACGCAGGCCTCAGGCCAGGTTTGGATCAAGCGCACCATCCTCGAAATGGGCGGCAAAGACGCCATTATTGTCGACGCCGACGCCGATATCGATTCCGCCGTCGAAGGCGTGGCGCAGGCCGCATTCGGCTTCCAGGGACAGAAGTGTTCGGCCTGCTCCCGCGCCATCGTCGACGAGCGCATCTACGACAAGTTTCTCGAACAACTGAAAGCGCGCGTCGAAAAAATTACTGTCGGCGATCCCGCCGAGAACACCAATATGGGCGCCGTCATCAACGAGGGCTCGATGAAGACGATTCTCGAATACATCGAGCAAGGCAGGAAAGATGGTCGCGTGATCACCGGCGGCGAACGCGCCACGGAAGCGGGAGAAGGCTACTATATCCGCCCCACCGTCATCGCCGATATTCCGGCCAAGTCAAAACTCGAGCAGGAAGAGATTTTCGGTCCGGTGCTCGCGGTTATCAAAGCTCGCGGCTTCGATCACGCCCTCGAAATCGCCAACGACACTGAATTCGGCCTCACTGGCGCCGTTTACACCAAGTCGCGGGACAAAATCGCTCGCGCAACTCGCGAGTTCCATGTGGGCAATCTCTACATCAATCGCAAGTGCACGGGAGCCATGGTGGGCGCGCATCCCTTCGGCGGTTTCAACATGTCGGGAACTGATTCCAAGTCCGGTGGCCCGGACTATCTGTATTTATTCACACAGGCAAAGTCGGTCGCCGAGAAGGTAGGTTAGAATTGCGCCTTAGAGCCCCCTTCGTTCCTACCGGAAATTGCCAACTGGCAGCCGGCAGGGGCTGAAGAGAGGACGGCTTCTTGACACTCTCCGGCGACAGTCGACCAGTACTCACACTAACTCACACTAAACGCAGCGGTCTCGTTCGCTCTGCACTCCATTGCGGCCCTCATCGTCAGCCCGATAATCGCATTCTGAGTGGGCGAACTGCTATTGCTCTTCAACACTTCTCCACGTATAAACTCAGTCCTTAACGCTGGGGGAGCGGCAAATCCCTTCCCGTGGATCCCCGGGCTGCTATGGGTGCTCCTCGTGAATTGCTTCGTCCTCAGGCCTACAGCTTGCAGGGTCTGGCTCGTGGGGATAGTTTGGATGGCATATGGCATTTTCGCATCGCTCCACTACTACCGGTACCAGTGGTCAGGAACTGGTTCGCCCTTCGACGGCGTGATGAACGAGTTCTTCTTCGAGGATGCAAGAAGCTGCGGTGGAAATAGCACGATTTTGAGTGCCAGGGGTTTCACGCTGCCGCTCTTTAGCTCATTTGCCTATTCGTTCGCAGCTTGGGGAGCGATGGGGCTTGGGAATCAGGCGAAAACAATCTGACTAGCCAATAGATTAGGGGACGGTCTTTTCAGAAAGCGGAATCGCCACCGGATTCCGCTCCACAAACTCTCGCTGATGCCAGTACGGATACACCGGCGTCACATTGCTCGCCGCATCCAACTTCGCGACCTGCGCGGAGGATAAGTTCCATCCCTCCGTTGCCAAATTCTGCCGCAGTTGCTCCTCGTTCCGCGCCCCCACAATCACCGTAGAAACCGACGGCCGTTGCAGCAGCCAGTTCAGTGCCACCTGCGGAACCGTCTTTCCCACCTCTTTGGCAACTTCCTCGAGGGCATCAACCACTTTATATAAATATTCATCCGCCACTTGCGGCCCCAGTCCCCCCGTCTTATGCAATCGGCTCTCTGCCGGCAACGGCTGCCCGCGCCGGATCTTCCCCGTCAGCCGTCCCCATCCCAGCGGACTCCACACCAGCGCGCCCACCCCCTGATCAAGCGCCAGGGGCATCAATTCCCACTCGTACTCCCGCCCGATCAAGGAGTAATACACCTGATGTCCCGCGTACCGCGACCATCCATACTTCTCGGCGACGCTCAACGACTTCATCAAGTGCCAGCCGGAAAAATTCGAGCACGCAATGTACCTGACCTTGCCGCTCACCACCAGTTGATTCAGCGTGCTGAGAACTTCCTCGACCGGAGTCAGCGCGTCAAACCCGTGCAGATGATAGATATCGATATAGTCAGTGCCTAGCCTCCGCAAGCTGGACTCGCAGGCCCGAATCAGGTGATGGCGCGACGATCCCAGATCGTTCGGCCCCGGTCCCATGCGGAAAGTCGTCTTCGTCGAGATCAATACTTCATCGCGCCGCCCGGCAACCGCTTTTCCTAGAATTGTTTCGGCGAGACCGTTCGAGTAAACATCGGCCGTATCGAAAAGATTGACGCCCGCTTCCAGACAAATGTCGACGAGCCTTGCCGCTTCGGCAACATCGCTCGCGCCCCACGCACGAAAAAATTCGGTTCCTCCACCAAATGTTCCGGTACCAAAACTCAACACCGGCACTTTCAGACCAGAGCGTCCCAACGTTCGGAATTCCATGAAACAGTAGATGCCTCCGCGCTACGCAACGACGCGTCCTAGAACTGATCACAAACAAAAAGGCCGCCCGCAGGCGGCCTGTTTCACGTCGGGAAATCTACGGCATAATCCCCGCCGGCGTTTGCGGTGACGGGCCCGCCGTGGTCGCAGCCGCGGCTTCGTTCAATATCCGGTGATGGATGGTGAACAGCGCCAGCTCCAATCGATCCGAGACGCCGATCTTGTCATAAACATTCCGCAGATAATTCTTGATGACCTGCTCCGTCGTTCCCAACTGCGTGGCGATCTCCTTGTTCTTGTAGCCCTGCACGATCAGCGCTACGATCCGCAGCTCTTTCGCCGTCAGCCGGTCGCGGACACGCAGTCCGACCATATCGTTTTCTGTAAGTTCGCTGGGCACCGCGACGTCCTGCACCCAAGTTTCCCCGCGCGCCACCTTGCGTACGCAATCCACCAGCGCTGCGCTGGTTACGTTGCGGTAGACCACGCCATGGGCGCCGTTCGCCATATGCCGCTGCGCGCTTTCGCCCGTGTCAGCCAATACCACCACACGGGTTTTCGCCTTGTTCGCTCCCTGCACGATGGCCGCAAAATCGTTGTGGAAGCCTGCCGCGACCACCAGCACCGCGGCGCGAAATTTGTCCAGAGCCATGAACATCTGCTCGGGCGTTTGAGCCTGCGCCACAATGCGCATCTCGTCCTCCACCGCCAGCACTTTAGCGATGCCAGCCCGGAAGATTGCCTGGTTATCGGCCAGAATCAGTTTGAGCATGTTATTGGCGCTCCAAAGTTTAAGAGTTCCTCACGAACTCGTATGAGTCGATCACGCAGGCCACGCCTTTGCCGTCTTCGGTTGCTCCCGTAGGATCTGTGCGTACCACGCGTCCCTTGCACTGAATGACAACATTCTCCTGCCCTCCGGTAACATCCGGTGGCAACGTGATCTCAAATTCCACTGGTGACCCAATCTCGAGCGACGCGTCGGCGCGAATATAAACTCCCGCCGCGCTCAGATTTCCCGTCGTCCCCTTCGCGTCGCCGCTAGCAGCATCGCTGTGCAGCTTGATCGGCAATTCCAGCGGAAATCTTTTCCCGGTCCGTGCTTCTTCGGACACAGTCCCTCCTCTTTCGTGGCTTGGTCCTTCTC
>OBLW0100004357.1_pt1 | contig 10794 bp, 8 predicted proteins | sample 1520161 | NCBI WGS metagenome assembly OBLW01 (sample SAMEA3539309, study PRJEB22396) | soil metagenome | biome: tundra; feature: field; material: soil | place: USA | collected 2010-05 | depth 0.15 m
AACTGACCGGCCTTGGCGGCGGCTCCCTGGCTGCGATGGCGGGTGGGGGACTGGGTCTGAAGAATCCCAACGATATATACGTGGGTTTGCTTACTTCACGGCCCATAGCCGATGCGATTATCCAAAAGTTCAGCCTGGAAAAGGAATACCGTGCCAAGGATATGACGGAAGCACGCAAGAAGCTGGCAGGTTTTACCGAGGTTACCTCTGAAAAGAACGGATTCATCGCCGTCTCTGTCACGGATAAGGATAAGAAGCGCGTCGCTGAAATGGTGAACGCATACACCGACGAACTCCGCAATCTCACGAAGACCCTTGCGGTAACCGAAGCCTCGCAGCGCCGGCTCTTCTACGAGGAACAGTTGAAGCAGGCCAGGGAAGAGTTGGTCGCAGCCGCGCTTGCATTCCAGCAGGTTCAGCAGCAAAAAGGACTTGTCCAGTTGGACGCGCAAGCCAAAGCTATGATCGAAGGCCTTGCCGCCCTTCGTGCGCAGGTCGCAGCCAAACAGGTTGAGGTTCAGGCGCTTCGTTCGTATTCGACGGAGCAAAACCCCGAAGTGCAATTGGCAGAGAAAGAACTGGCCTCTCTCGAGTCCGAAGAGGCGCAAATGGAACAGAGCAATCACGGGCCGGGAATCGCCGGTCTTGGACTCGGAAATGTTCCCAGCGCAGGTCTGGAATATCTTCGCGCCGAGCACGAACTGCAGTATCAGCAGGCCCTGTACGATATGCTGATGAAACAATACGACGCAGCCAAGCTGGATGAATCCAAAGACGGAACCATCATTCAGGTCGTGGAGCCGGCCATTGAACCGGATCGCAAGACTACTCCGAAACGCGCGATGATATTGGCCCTTTTTACCGCCGCTGGCTTTTTCATCGGATGCATCCTTGCGCTGATCCTGTGGTGGAAAGAGCTTGCGCAATTCGATCCGGTTGCTGTCAGCCAGTTTAAGGAACTCCGAGCCGCACTTACAGGCCGAAACGTAGCAAAAGCATGACCACTGGATCTGCACTGAGAACATCTTCCGCCGGTCTCCGGCCATGGACCCTCCATTGAGTACTCCGGTAATCGAAATCGAAGAGCCGTTGCGTGCTGCTCCACGGGTAATACCGTCGCTGCGCAGCAACTTCGCCTGGACGTTTGTGGGCAATGTACTCTATGCGGGGTGCCAGTGGGGCATGTTGTCGGTGCTCGCCAAACTGGGCAGCCCATCGATCGTCGGCCAGTTCACCCTCGGCCTGGCAATCTGCGCCCCGGTGTTCATGTTCACGAACTTGCAACTTCGCGTCGTGCAGGCAACGGATGTGAACGCAGAGTGTGGTTTCGCTCATTATTTCACTCTACGGCTGATGGCAACGCTAATCGGGTTGATGGCGATCGCAGCCTTGTTGCCTTTCGCCGTTGACTCGTCTCCAATACGCCTCGTCGTTCTTCTGGTCGCGGTCACCAAATGCGTGGAGTGCATGAGCGACGTGACGGCAGGCCTGCTGCAGCGCGAAGAACGCTTAAAGCGAGTCGCCATCAGCCTGATGATACGCGGTTGCGGCTCTGTCCTCGTCTTCTCCCTTACCTTTGCTTACTTCCGGAATCTGGCGCTTTCAGTGGTTGCAATGAGCATAGTTTGGCTGGCTGTGCTTCTCCTATATGATGTGCCGAATGCCAGAGCGCTAGTGGGACGCCACGAATCATTCTTCCGTTTTAACCGCGGCGAACTATGGCGGTTGGCAATGCTGGGCCTCCCGCTGGGCTGGGTCGCTACTCTCGGTTCATTGAATGCGAATATTCCCCGTTACTTTCTTCAGCACTATCTTGGGCTCGCGGAGCAGGGCATTTACGCATCGCTCGCGTACCTCATGATTGCCATCGGACTGATCGTGTACGCGCTCATCCAGTCCGTCACCACACGTCTCGCACGAATGTTCGCTGAAGGCGAAATCAAGGGGTTTGTACGGCTACTCACCAGACTCTGCATGCTCGGCGTATTGATGTCGGCCATTGGTGTTCCGCTGGCATTAGTTGTGGGCAAACCTCTGCTCACTGCGCTGTACCGACCCGATTATGCGGGACACGTTGACTTGCTTGCGATTCTGATGGGTGCCTCCGGAGTTACCACGATCGGCGCATTCCTCTATTGCGGTATGAATGCGGCGCGCCTCTTCCGCCAGCAGGTTCCTGTGTATCTTGCCGCGTCGTTCGCCTGCGTAGCGGGTTCGGCGATCTTCATACCGCGATATGGACTCGTCGGCGCAGGTTACGCGGTTCTGCTTTCCGCGACCGCCATCGTTGTTGCAGGTTTTATCGCGATGCGCAGCGCCTTGAAGGCAAGAGCAGCAATGGCCAATCAGGGCGCGTAAGTAATTGCTTTGTCTTCTAAACGAGCTCCCCACGCAAAGCAGAACTTCTAGGTGAACTTGATGGAACTGGCTGCATTTCTCATGCTAGCGGAAATGCTCTTCATGCTGACCGTCAGCCCTTTGGGCAAAATCAGCCCATCGGCTCTGCTTGCCGGTGGTTGGGCGCTTGTATTTATGCTTCAATCGATCTTCGCTTCCGACATGAAAAGTAGCTTTCTGGCGACGCTTGCAATATCCACGATTACGCTATCATTTGCCGCCGGCGAACTAATTGGTTGCGGTGGAGTGCGGCTCAAGGGGTTTTTGCAAAAGCGAGACACGACATCAACAGTTTGCGTAAACGACGGCTGCGCGGCGGCGAAAGGAATGAAGACGTATATCAAAACTCTTACCGTGATTACCATGGTTGGAGTAGTGATGCAGGCCTATATTATGGGCCTGTTTGAAGCAAGGAGCTTTGCCGAATTAATCATATTGCCCGGACTGGCGCGAGTTGAAACTTTTACGGGCGCCCGGCCAGTCCCCATGTACAGCAAAATTGGCCTTCTCGTGTCATATTCCGGTGTGGTCGTAGCTCTCGCCTACTACTACCTCTATAGGTGGCGCTGGTGGCTGTTGCTCCCCATGATTGGCGTCTTGCTACTCGGGATGGCCCAAGCTGGAAGGGCTGGAACGATTATCGTGCTCTTGCAGGTCCTAATCACGGTCTACCTGAAGAATGTGATTGAACTAAAACGAAGCGCGGCGAGAGCCATCGTGAATTGCACGGCGCTGCCCGTTGTATTGATGGTCGCCATATTTCTGGGCGGCCAATTGTTTCGTGAAGGATGGAGATCCGCTGGGTCGGACGACATTCTGCGAGTTATCTACTCTCTCCGCAGTTACCTCTTTGGTGGGGTGTCCGCTTTTTCGTATTGGATCAACAATTTCTATGACGTCGGCGTGCTGACGTTAGGAAAGTATTCTTTCTCGTCTCTCTTTAATGCGCTTGGAATAGCCGCGCAAGAGCCTGGCGTATATGACCAGTATCTGCCAATCGCGTCGAATGGAGATGTTACGAACCTCTATACGGCCTATCGGTCTTTTATCGAAGATTTTTCCCTATACGGCGCCTGCATTGTCTATTTTTTATCTGGTATAGCTATTGCGGCCGTAATGCGCAATTTTGTGAAGGGCAAGCGAGTCTTGGTCCCATTATTGATCCCCTTACTCTCTTGGCTGGCGTTCTCGCCCATGTACTCAGCTACCTATTTCAACTCTTTTCTACTGTCCTGCGTCTTGCCGTATTTCTTAGTGCGCCGGGCATCGAGAGGGCAAGATGGACACAATCAGCGTCGTTTGCGTGAACTTCAATAACACTGGCTACACCCGCAAGCTCATGGAGTCACTTCGTACTCAAAGGGGACGAACGGAAGAGTTCACCGTTGAGTGCATCATAGTAGACAACTCAACATGTGCGGAGGAAGCAGAAGAGTGCGGGAAACTGGCGAGGTGCTATTCGTGGATAACCTATAGCCGTCCGCCAGAGAATCTCGGCTATTTCGGCGGATTGAATTATGGCTTAAGCATCAGCAATGCGGGTGATCGCCAATTCGTGATCATTGGCAATAATGACCTTCAGTTTGACAATGAGTTTTGCAGCGATTTGCACAAAAGGGAATATGATGCAAAGGTATTTGCGGTGTGCCCTGACATTATTACGGCCGATGGTCTTCATCAGAATCCTCATATCTTGAGAAGAATTGGAAGATTCCGCCGTTTTCAGCTCGACCTATACTACTCGCATTACTATATGTCGCGAATTTTATTGTTGATCCTGAAGATAATCAGGCCAGTTAAGTCCTCGCGGTGGCAGCCACCGCGTGCGTGCGAAATTCACATGGGCGTGGGTGCGTGCTACATCTTGACTGCGAAATTTTTCAAGCATTTTAAGAAATTGAATTACCCATTTTTTCTCTACGGGGAAGAGGCCTATATCTCCGAGCAAATTCACTCGGAGGATGGAATCCTTTGGTATGATCCTGGACTGCGAGTGCATCACGCCGAGAGTGCGTCGCTTTCCAAGCTTCCATCGCGCGCAACATACGAGTTCGAGCGAACGGGATTTCCCGACTTTAGAAAACTGATGTGATCCGACGAACAAGTGTGGATATTGCGTTGAGCGACGATGTTGCAGTGCCCCGCAGAATACTGATAGCCACAATGGAGCGCCGCAGGACCGTAGCCTTGCGAGGAGCCGGGGGACAGTCCGCGGCGCGGAATGGAAACAGTTGAGGACAGTGGTGCAAGGGGCGAGAGCCGGCAAGCGTAAACGGGTGCTGGTGTGCGTGGCGAGTTACCTGCCCGGATACAAGTCGGGCGGACCGATCCGCTCGATCACAAACGTAGTTGCCCATCTGAGCGATCGGTTCGATTTTTATGTGGTGACACGCGACCGGGATGCTAGCGACGCCGAGCGCTATCCCCAGGTGATCGCGGACCGATGGTACGAAGTTGGCAATGCCAGAGTCTTCTATTGCTCCTCGATCAACCCATCTCTGCTTCGGCGGGTCTTTCGGGAAGCAGAGCCTAATCTGGTCTATCTGAATTCGTTTCAGGATGCATTCACGCGGGTTATGGTGGCGCTGCGAAGACTTGGCGTTCTCGGCAACATGCCAATACTACTTGCTCCGCGAGGCGAGTTTGCTCCTGCCGCGATGGAAATCAAGCGGACCAAGAAAGTGCTTTACCGCCATGCTGCAGGAATGCTGGGTTTCCACGAGAACCTGTCGTGGCATGTAACCAGCGTCCGCGAAAAGGCCGACGTGCTGACGGCATCGCCGGCAAAACACCTCGACCCGGACTCTATTTATCTCGCGCACAATATCAGCGAGGCAATTGCTCTGCCTGTTCCTCACGCGGCAAAGAAACCCGGAACGGTCAAGCTGGCTTTTGTGGCAAGAATGAGCGAAATGAAAAATCTTCGCTTCCTGGTGGAGATTCTGCCTCGAATTCGCGGACGGGTCGAGTTGAACCTGTTTGGGCCGGTGGGCGCATGCGATACGCGGTACTGGAAGGGATGCGTCGCGCAGATCGAGCAACTTCCGGAAAACATCAAGGTCGAGTATCGAGGCTCGATCGACAACTCTCTGGTGCCGCAGGTACTGCACGACCATCACTTTCTTGTCTTGCCGACCAAGGGCGAGAATTTTTGCCATGCGGCTGTGGAGTCCTTTGTGAACGGCACGCCCGCTGTTCTGAGTGATGAGACCCCGTGGACGGGTCTGGCCAAAGTACAGGCCGGCTTCGACATCCCCCTGGAGGACCGTGAGGGGTGGACCGCGGCCCTCCAAGCGTGCACCGATATGGATCAGGCGGACTATACGGTTTATGTGAGTGGCGCCAGAGAATTCGGCCGGCGGTTCTCAAAGGAAGAAGCCGTGAAGGCCCATGAGATTATGTTCGAAGCGGCGATGCAGAGATGCCCCTCTACCTCTTATGGAGTTGAGTAGAAATGCAGCAGAGTTCAGTTTGTCTTACCACCTTTGAAAATCATGCAATGAAGGCCTTCAAGGAATTCTGTGCGGAATAACGGGGAATCAGGAGGAAATGTGACAGCACTTCAACATTCAGACATCTTCAAGGGCAAGACCCTTCTGATCACCGGAGGGACAGGGACATTTGGCAATGCCGTTGTCGATATGGGTAGCAAGGCGGGATTCAGCGAGATTCGCATCTTCAGCCGTGACGAGAAGAAACAGGACGACATGCGCAACCGCCTGAAGAATACGTCGGTAAGTTTCTTCCTGGGCGACGTGCGAAACTACAATAGCGTTCTGCAGGCGATGCGCGGAGTGGATTATGTGTTCCACGCCGCGGCGCTGAAGCAGGTTCCGTCGTGCGAATTCTTCCCCATTGAAGCCGTACGGACGAACACATTGGGCGCCGAGAACGTGATGAATGCGGCACTCGCGTGCGATGTGAGCAAGGTTATCGTCCTGAGCACGGATAAGGCGGTATATCCGGTGAACGCGATGGGCATGTCGAAGGCGCTCATGGAGAAATGCATGGTGGCCAAGGCCCGGATGATCAAGGAGACGTCGACAATCTTTTGCGGCACCCGGTATGGCAACGTGATGGCGTCCCGCGGATCTGTAATTCCGCTCTTCTTGAATCAAATTCTGGCGGATGAGCCCTTGACGGTGACTGATCCTCAAATGACGCGCTTCATGATGACCATCGAGGGAGCAGTAGATCTGGTGCTCTTCGCATTTATGCATGGCGCACCGGGCGATATTTTGGTTCAGAAGGCCCCATCGGCAACCATAGGCGTTCTGGCGAGGGCGCTTCTGCGCCTTCTGAATGCGCCGAACGAGATTCGCGTCATCGGTACGCGGCATGGAGAGAAGCTGTATGAAACGCTCCTGAACCGCGAAGAGATGGCTCATGCTGAGGACCTTGGCGAGTATTACCGGGTTCCAGCCGACGTGCGGGACTTGAACTACTCGAGCTTTTTTACTGAAGGAAAGGCTGCCGTTTCCAAAGCGCTGGACTATAACTCCAGCAATACTGAGTTATTGGATGTCGACGGGATGATGAATCTTCTGCTCAAGCTTCAGTGTGTGCAGGACGCGATGAAAAGGCGGGAGGTTTTGGCTTGAGAAGGATTCTCATTACCGGTGGGCGGGGCTTCCTGGGCCGCAACCTAGCAACCCACTTGCTTGAGCGCAAGGATTGCGAGACGAATATCTGTGATAAGGAGGATGCGGCAGCGGATCTGCAGAATTGGGCGCTCAGTGCCGATATCATCTTTCATTTGGCCGGAGTAAACCGGCCACAAGATCCGGCGGAATTCGACAAGGGAAATGCGGGCCTGACTGAGCGAATATGCCAGTGGTTGCGGGAAGGCAATCGCTCGCCAAAGATTATATTCAGTTCCTCTGTTCAGGCTGCAACAGACAATCCATATGGTGCGAGCAAGGCGAAAGCCGAAAGCGCCCTGCAACAGTTCTCCTCTGTCGCGGGAGGCTGCGTGCGTATCTACAGGTTGAAGAACCTATTTGGAAAATGGTGCCGCCCAAATTACAACTCAGTCACTGCGACCTTTTGCCATAACATCGCTACCGATCAGCCAATCGCAATTTCCGATCCGGCACGCGAGGTGGAGCTGAGTTATGTGGATGACGTAGTGGCTGCATTCCTGGACGAGATCGATGGGCAACAGGAAACCGGTTTCGCAGGGGTTGAAATCCCGGCGTGTCGGATTCAACTCGGCGATCTGGCGGGGAGAATTCAGGCGTTCCACGAAATGAGCCGTACGCTCACGCTTCCGGATTTTGGAGATTGGTTCAATCGGGCGCTATATGCAACCTATCTGTCCTATGTTCTGCCGCAGGGGCGAGATTACAGTTTGGAGGTTAGATCCGACGTGCGAGGGAGCCTGGCGGAGTTTGTCAAGCAACAGCACTTCGGACAGATCTTCGTATCCAGAACCAAGCCGGGCGTTACTCGTGGAAACCACTTTCACCATACGAAGACAGAGAAGTTCTTTGTCGTAGAAGGCGACGGGCTGATTCGAATGAGAGCAGTCGGCGGCGGCCCGGTCGAGGAATACCCTGTGTCGGGCGACGCATACCGGGTGATCGATATTCCTCCCGGGTTCACGCATTCGATCACAAACGTAGGCAAAGGTGAAATGGTCACGCTGTTCTGGTCGAGCGAGATATTCGATCCGAATCGCCCGGATACCTACTATCTTCCAGTCGATTTCGAATCCGAAAGCAAGCCTGCTTCGTTGGAGACGGTATGAAAGTAGCGACCATTCTCGGTACTCGGCCGGAGATTATCCGGCTGTCGCGGGTGATTGCGGCTATGGACCGTTATACAGAGCAATTGTTGATCCACACCGGACAGAACTACGACTACGAACTGAACCAGGTATTCTTTGACGACCTGGAAATTCGCCGCCCGGATTTCTTTTTGCAGGCCGCGGGCAAGAATGCAGCCGAAACGATAGCGCTTGTGATTTCTAAATCCAGCGATCTGCTCGCCGAAGTACAACCGGACGCAGTGCTGATCTTGGGAGATACGAACAGTTGCCTCGCCGCTATCGCTGCGAAGCGATTAAAGATTCCGGTTTTTCACATGGAAGCCGGTAACCGCTGCTTTGACCAGAGAGTTCCGGAGGAGATTAACCGGAAGATTGTCGACCACATCAGCGACATCAACATGCCGTACAGCAGCATCTCGCGAGAGTATCTGTTGCGAGAGGGAATCCCGCCGGATCGGATCGTTAAAACGGGCAGCCCGATGTTTGAGGTGCTACACCATTACCTTCCCAAGATCCAGGCTTCGACCGTGCATGAGTCTCTGGAACTCGCTTCTGGGAAGTACATCGTGATGAGTGCACATCGTGAGGAGAATGTCGACTCACCCGAGCAGATGAGCAAACTGGTGCGGTTGCTCACTGAATTGGTCTCCAGATACGCCTTACCGATAGTTTTCTCCACGCATCCCCGGACGAGAAAGCGTCTCGAGTCGATGAGGGCGAAATTGCCGGCCGAAGTGCAATTGCTGAAGCCGCTTGGATTCTGCGACTACGTGCATCTGGAAATGAATGCCAAGGCGACTCTCTCCGATAGCGGAACGATTACGGAAGAATCCTCGATCCTGAATTTCCCGGCCCTTAACATTCGCGAGGCGCACGAACGGCCGGAAGGGATGGAGGAGGGCGCGGTGATGATGACCGGGCTTGATTTGGATTGCGTTTTGGATGCATTGAAGGTGCTCGAGACGCAACCAGCGGGCGAAAAGCGGATGCTGCAAATCGTGCCGGACTACAGCACTCCCAATGTTTCAGAAAAAGTGGCGCGGATTATTCTCAGCTATACGGGATATGTTAATCGTTTAGTTTGGCATAAGAGCCCTAATCAACAATAGGCAGGAAAACACCATTTCTCAAAATTGCATGTGTGGCTTGATCTCTCACTCAATCGCTACGTGCTTGTCTCTTTTGGGGCGAGCAACCATCTCTGAATGTGGCGATTGCACTCCACAGAAAGACAGGTAGACCCGGTGCTTTGGATTCTCAGCGAAGTGTATTATCCAGAGGAGACTGGAACTGGATACTATATCTCTCAGATTGCAAAACATCTTGCATCAAAGCGGCTGGTGTCCGTATTGTGTTCTCAGCCAGCATACTCCCGAGCCGGCGTAAAAGCCGCGCGCACTGAGACTCATTGCGGAGTCAGGATATTCAGGTGCCCTTGTCTAGCCCTGCACCAGCGATCGATTCTGATGAGATTGATGCGCATGACATCGATCACTTGCTCGATGTTCTTCGCTGCGCTCTTTCGCATCAGACGAGGCGATTCAATCCTGGCAGTGACTAATCCGCCTTCGGTGCCCATCTTAGCGGTGATCCTATCCTTCATCTTGCGCGTTCCCTACTCGCTATTGGTTCATGATGTATATCCGGACATTCTTGTGGCATGCGGCCTGACCTCGCGCAAGGCAACGTCCTTCAGATTTCTCGAAAAGATTAACCGACTGGTTCTTCGGCGGGCCGAATCCATTTTCTGCATCGGACGCGACATGTCGGAGCACCTGGTGCAAGCACGAGGCACTGGAACCGGCGACGGAATCAAAGTCATCCCTTTGTGGGCAGATTGTGAGGAAATTCAACCGACGCCCAGAAGCAGCAACCGACTGCTGCTCGAACTGGGCCTGATGGATAAACTGGTCATCCTGTATGCCGGAAACATGGGGCATCCGCACGACATTGAAACGCTTGCTGCCGCGATAAAACGCCTTGACTCTGACGAAGGGATCCATTTCCTATTCATCGGATCCGGACCGAAGCGCAATTTGCTCGATAAGATGGTAGCGTGCGGTTCGAGGAACATCACCCTGCTGACGCCACGTCCAAGATCAGAGCAAAACGAGTTTCTCAATGCCTGTGATGTCGCTATCCTTTCGCTTGTGCCTGGGATGCTGGGTCTGGCCGTGCCAAGCCGCACATATAACTTGATGGCTGCAGGTAAGCCCATCATCGCGCTGGTCTCTGAATGCTCGGAAGTGGCAATCGTCGTTCGAGAAGAAGGGATCGGATGGGTCGTGGAGCCTGGCGATGTGGAAAAAGCTGTGCAGGCACTGCAGGCGGCCAGAGGCAGCAAGAAACTTCTAATCGAGATGGGTTCTAGAGCGCGGCAGACCGCTGAAACAAAGTACTCACCGGATTACATTCTCAGGCAATTCGAAGCCGCCTTTCCAGAGCGGCTAGCGAATCGAATCGCCCAGGCAAAGAGCCTCGCTTGAGAACCCGCAGAAAAGAGACAAAATTGGCGGAAAAGCTGCTTTGGGTTACACACTGCTCAAATCGTCACAGAGCTTAGGCGAAGGATTCTTTCGCACCATGCAAACCAGAATTGCAGAAGAAGAGAAGCAGGCGATTTGGGG
>OBLW0100004360.1_pt1 | contig 10791 bp, 8 predicted proteins | sample 1520161 | NCBI WGS metagenome assembly OBLW01 (sample SAMEA3539309, study PRJEB22396) | soil metagenome | biome: tundra; feature: field; material: soil | place: USA | collected 2010-05 | depth 0.15 m
CGGAGAACCGGTGGCAGAACACCAGCGATCTGGCGAGCGAACTGAGATGGATTGCTGAGGCAGGTGGAAAACCAACGGCAGCAAGTAGCGAAGCCGCCGGCAAAGGACGAAGGCGCGAGTTGCTATATGCCGCGCTGGCCGTTATCTTTGTTCTCGCAGCCATCCTCAGCGCCGTCTCTTACACGCGATCGGCACGGACCCCACCGCGTGCCATCGCCGCGGAGATCGCGCCACCGCGCAGAGTGCGGTTTAGTTCAGCCTCATTCGGGGGAGAACCGGCACTTTCCCCGGATGGCCGGGCCCTGGCTTTCTGTGCGTCGGACGAGAGCGGGAAGACCATGATTTGGGTCCGCTCCCTGGATTCTCTTCCGGCCCGTCCCTTGCCCGGAACCGAAGGCGCGAGTCATGTGTTTTGGTCGGCGAACAGCCGGGCGTTGGGGTTCTTCGCCGGAAGCGAGTTGAAAACCATTGAAGTAGAGGGGGGACCGGCGGTCGCGGTCGCTGCCGGTTGCCGGAATGAAGGAGGCGGAAGCTGGAACCGCGACGGAACCATCCTGTTCGTACCGGATGTCGGCAAGGGCGTATACGCGGTCGCGGCCGCTGGTGGGAAACCCGCCCCCGTAATCGCTGCGGATCCTCACACACCAGGCCTCTTCGCGCATCCAAGGTTCCTGCCTGATGGAAAGCATTTCCTGTTCTATGTGAGTGGCACGAGCAATGATCTTGCGTCGAGGGGGACGTATTTTGCTTCGCTCGACGGCCAGGAGAAGCGCCGCGTGCTCGACACACCCACCGTCTATGCGGCCGGCTTCCTGCTCTACCTTAGCCAGGGTACCCTGATGGCGCAGGCTTTCGACCCGGAACGGGGCCAACTAAAGGGCGATCCGCCAAAGCGCGTCGCCGACAGCATCACCCTGAATTATTATCACAACAATTTCGATGCCTCCGAAAACGGCATTCTGGTCTATCGGGGAAACAGCGCAGGGAACCTGAGGCGATTGACGTGGTTCGACCGCGCCGGTAAGAGCCAGGGCGTCACGGGCGAAGCTGCGGACTATTGGGACGTGCGCCTTTCGCCGGATGGGCAAAAACTTGCGTTGAATGCCGGTACTCCCAACAGTGAAATCTGGGTGCACGATTTAGCGCGTGCCGTACGCACGCGGCTCACCATCGACCCGCAAACCGACCATGGTGACCCGGTGTGGTCGCCGGATGGCAATCGGATCGCCTTTGTTGCGTGGGACAAGGGAATTTACGTAAAGAATTACAGTGGCGCCGGCGGCGAAGAGCTGCTGTTATCGGACCCCGAGAGAAGCATTTGGCCGACAAGCTGGTCTCGCGACGGCAAATTCATCCTCTATACGCGGTCGGGCACCAAACAGCTGGATACCGATATCTGGGTCCTGCCCATGGCTGGAGACCGCCGCCCTCGCGCCCTGGTGCAAGCTCCCGGGCGCGCCTATGACGGTCAGTTTTCTCCCGACGGCCGTTGGGTGTCCTACACTTCCGAGGAATCCGGCAGAGGCGAAGTTTACGCGGTGCCATTCGCGGACGGCACAGTCTTAAACGCGGCGCCTGGGCCTGCCGGCGCCAGCGCGGGCAGGAGATGGCAGGTTTCAGCCAGCGGTGGGATTTCCCCGCGGTGGCGAAGAGACGGCAAGGAAATTTTCTACCTCTCGCCGGTGGTCCAGATGATGGCCGCGGACGTCGAAGAGAGGGGCAATAGCATGGTAGTGGGGACAGCGCACGCGCTGTTCAGGTGCACGCTAGTCCCCACCATACCTTCGTCTTCCCCTTACGATGTGTCCGCGGACGGAAAGAAGTTCGTGATCAATAGTGTCGGCGACGACGACACGCCTCTGATCCTGCTGGTAAACTGGACGGCGAATCTGAAGTAGAAATGACTGGAGCCGCCGGCAGCCGGGATTACTGGCCATAAATCCGTTCCCGCAAAGCAAGGAACCACTCAGGCCGCTGGCCCCGCTGGACATTCCGGTCGGCGGTTTTCTACCGGTTCCTCCTGGTTTACGGCGCATCCGGAAGCTACCCTGCCAGTTCCGGGCCAGAAGCTCCCAGGCCGCGCTTGATGTAATAACCGACTCCCTCATCCGTCATAAAGTCAAACGGAGGAAATACCTTGGCAGCCTGGCGGCAAGATCTGACCTATGCATTCCGGCGGCTTTCGAAATCGCCTGGCTTCGCGGCCGCCGCGGTGGTCTCCATCGGCCTTGGCATCGCCGCCAACTCCACCATCTTCTCGATGGTGAGCCGGTTCGTCCTGCGGCCTGCGCCCGTGGGCGACCCCGCCACCCTGATGGCCGTTCACACCACCCATCAGGGCGAATGTTGCAACGCCTTCTCCTGGCCGCTCTTCGCCGATCTGCGCGCGCAAACCAAGGCGTTCTCCGGCGTCACAGGCGTTTACGAACTGCTGCCGGCCTCCATCGGAGGACAGGGCGAGCCGGAACGCGTGTGGGGCCAAGCCACCACCGCCAACTTCTTCGACGTCGCGCAACTGGGCATGACCCTGGGCCGTGGCTTCACCGTCGGTGAGGAGCGCCTGCCCGTCATTGTTCTCGGCAACGGCCTTTGGAAGCGACGCTTCGGCGCCGACCCGGCCATCGCTGGCAAACGCATCACTCTATCGGGCCGGCCTTTCACCGTGGTGGGCGTCGCGCCGCCCGGCTTCCGCGGTCTCGACATTATCCTCGACTGCCAATTCTGGGTCCCGCTCGGCAATCTCGATCAGTTGCTGCCCAACACCAGCAACTACCAATCGCGCAACTACCACTGGATCGTGGCCGCCGGACGCCTCCACCCCGGCGTTACCAGCCGGCAGGCCGCCGCCGAACTCGCCGTCATTGCCCGGAACCTGGGCCAGACTTATCCAGAAACGGATAAGGATGGCGGTTTCCGCTTCGAACCCGCCGGATCGCTGCCTCCGCGCGACCGGTCCACCGTCGTGATGTTCCTCGCCGCGCTCACGGTGGTGGTGCTGCTGGTCCTCGGGATCGCCTGCGCCAATGTGGCCAATCTACTCCTCGCCCAAGCCTCCGGCCGTCAACGCGAGATGGCCGTGCGCCTCGCCCTGGGCGCCACACGCGCACACCTGATGCGCCAGATGTTAACGGAAAGCCTGGTGCTGGCGCTCGGGGGCGGATTGCTGGGCGCGGCGCTCTCGCTTTGGGCTACGCAGGCCCTCTCCGCCTTCCGCATTCCCGCGCCCGTGCCGCTCGATCTCAATGTCACCGTCGATTGGCGCGTGCTGCTCTACACGTTCGCGCTCAGCGCCGGCACGGGCCTGCTATTCGGACTGGCGCCGGCGTGGGCAGCCGCGCGTCCCATCCTGGCAAGCGCGCTGAAGGGCGAGGACGTGCTGGCGCGCCCCGGACGCCGTTGGACTTTGCGCAACGTGCTGGTTGTGTCGCAGGTCGCCATGTCGCTGGTGCTCCTTTGCGCCACCGGGCTCTTCCTGCGCAGCCTCGAAAGCGCCACCAGCACGGACATCGGCTTCCGCTCGCGCGGCATCCTGACGATGTCGGTGGATCCGCGCGTTCATGGGTACACCGCCGCGCACACCGCGCAGTTCCTCAGCGAGCTGCGCAGGCGCGTGGCCGCTCTTCCCGGCGTGGTTTCGGCCGCGTGCACCGACGGCGTGCCGTTGTCGGGCGGACATCGGAGCGACGGTTTGCATGTTGAGGGACGGCCCAACACCGGCGGTCCGGATCCGGTCGTGGAACTTTACATGGCCAGCCCAGGCTACTTCGAAACCTTGGGCATTCCGCGCATCGCCGGACGCGATTTCGGCAACGAAACTCCGGCCGTACCGATAGCCGCCATCGTCACCGAGGAGTTCGTCCGCCGCCTGTTCAAGAACCAGAACCCCATCGGGCAGCGTGTCACCGGCGGCGGCGCCACGTACCAGATCGTCGGCGTCGTCAAGGATATCAAGTCGCGCACCGTCGGCGAGGATCTCCGGCCGGTTCTGTTCCGCTCGCTGGAACAGAGCATCGCTGGCGACCCATCCTTCGTGGGATATGCGGTGCTGGTCCGCGCGGCGGGATCGCCTGCGGCGCTCGCCGGAGCCGTGCGCCGCCAGATCCATGCACTCGACCCCACACTCGCCGTCTACGACGTGCAGACCATGCAAGAGCACCTCCGCAACGCGCTTTTTCTGCCCCGTCTGGCGGGTACCTTGTTCGGCGTCTTCGGCGTCGTCGGTCTGCTGTTGGCCGCCGTCGGGTTGTATGGCGTGATGAGTTACTCGGTCGCCAGCCGCACGCGCGAGATCGGCATCCGTCTGGCCCTGGGAGCGCAGCCGGGAGAAGTCAGGAGTCTGGTCGCGCGCCAGGGCATGCTGCTAACTCTAATCGCCCTCACGCTCGGTCTGGCCGCCGCGTGGGCTGTGGCGGACGTCTCAGCGAGCTTCCTCTACGGAGTCCGCCCGCACGACTTAGTAACTTTCACCGGCGTACCGCTCTTCCTTGCCGCCGTTGCATTTCTGGCCTGCTGGATCCCCTCGCGCCGCGCCGCTAAGGTAGATCCGCTGACCGCTCTCCGTCACGAGTAAGACAGGCCTCCCGGCCTGTCTCACGCCGGCAGATAGCCCTTGAGCACCGGGAACACGGTCCGCACGAACGACACCCCAACCTGCGTGGCGGCTTCCTGGTCGTTGTGGGCGACTGCAATCGTCACTCGCACCAACGCCGTATCGCTGCGGTGATAGCGGATGGAATCCATCACCAGCCAGAATTTTGCCGAGAATTCGCTGGCAATTACCCTTCGCTGGCTTTGATACCAATAGAGCACCACGCTCTTCTCGCCGCCGTGCGAAACCACATAGCGATTGATGCGGATCGGTTCCGGCTGGCCCGCCACAGCCACGTCCAGGAACCCGGTGGCCTCTGGCTCCCACCCCGTTCCCGGCAGGCAGTTCTTGGGCGAGTGCGGCGACTGACCCGTGCGCTGCGTCTTGAAATACGCCACGAACAGACCCGCGGCCGCGCGCGATTCCAGGTCCGTGTACGCCCGGTTGAGTAAGTCGTCGGCCTTGAGCTGATCCCGAATCTCCTGCTCGACCGGATAGTTTTGCGTCTCCTGCCAGCTTCCCACTTGCGCCGGAAATAGATCCAGGGGCTGGCTGGCGGGGACTCGCTCGCCGCGCGATGCAGCATAGAACAGGGTTGTCTGAAGCACCAGCACCAGAGTCAGAATCCCCACGTATTTGTTGCGTATCCAGCTCATTTGCTTATCGCCCGATGCAGTCGGCGGTACCCCCTGTTCAGAATCTGATGCAGCCCGATCAGAATCGCCAGCGCCACCATGAAGATCACCCAGCCGGAGGCCGTATGGAAGAATCCCTCGGCCAACTCCGGCTTGTACTCGGTCAACACGCCGGTCAGCGTCACGCGGCTGGCGTTCGCCACAATGGCAATGGGGATAGTGGAGACGAACAGCGCCACCCGCATCCACACCTTGCTTTCGAAGAAGTAGCCGTAGACCAGCGACAGGAAGGTAAGCGATAACAGCGAGCGGATGCCGCTGCACGCCTCCACCACCGAGAGCTTCTGCTCGGCGAGTTCCAGCACGTTGCCTTCGCGCAGCACCGGAATCTGCATCAGGTTCAATGCTTCCGTGGAAACCCGACTGGCCAGAAGTTGCAGCGGAAAGGTGATGCTGTTGTACACCACGGTGGGGATCGGAATCATGAAAAACAGCAGAAACAGAGGGAACCCCAGCGCGCGCACCCAAGCCGTGCCGCCCAACAGCAGGACGATACCGATGATCGAAATGACCAGGGCGGTGCGCGCCAGAAACAACTCCGCGCCCAGCGTGGCGATCCACAGTTGCAGCGCGCCGTAGAGCACCACAGCCAGGCCCCACCAGTTGGGCGCCGGCTTCAGCGCCAGCAGTTCCGCGCGCTTCTGCCACACGATGAAGCCCGCCACCAAGGGGACGAAGAAGCCGTGACCCATGTCCGGGTCGGAATCCCATTGCCGCACTAGCCGCCACAGCACCGGAGCATAAGACGCCAGCAGCAGTACCCCGAACCAGGCCCAGACAACCCAAGGCAGGCGCTCGCCGCGTAAATCCAGTTCCGGGGTGGACGACGTCACGGGCATCATCCGTTATGATACACGTTGCCGGCCGCGCTTGTAGCGAATCGCACAGCGCACCCTCACCGGGACACAGCCGGACGTGTTGAAATCGGATTAGTGTGGTGGTGATAGGGATGCCCATTCCATTGCGGGTGCTCATAATCTCGGACCGGGAAGACGATGCGCTGCAACTCATCGACGCGCTGCGCCAAAGCGACTACATCCCTTCGTGGGAGCGCGCGACCACCGCCGCCGCCTTGCGCGAATTGCTGGCGCATCGATGGGACCTCATCCTGGCGACCGATCGGAGCGCCCAACTCGGCACGTTGGCGGCTTTGGAGATTCTGCACGAAACCGGCGCGGATGTTCCCTTGGTGGCGATCTCCGGTAAGGTGCCTGAGGAGTCCGTGCTGGAGGTGCTGAAGGCGGGCGCGGCGGACTACATCACGCGCGATCATCTTTCCCGGCTGGGCGTCACGGTGAGCCGCGAAATGAGCCAGGCCGAGGGCCGCCGCGAGCGCAGCCGCCTGGAGCAGCAATTCCGGCAGGCCCAAAAAATGGAGGCGGTGGGTCGCCTGGCGGGCGGCGTGGCGCATGACTTCAACAACCTGCTGACCATCATCACCGGCTATGCGGAACTGCTGCTGGCCGGTAGCGGCGTGGAGCCGGCGCAACGCACCGCGCTCAACGAGATCCAGCGGGCCGCGGAGCGTGGCGGCGCGCTCACCCATCAACTGCTGGCCTTCAGCCGGGGGCACCCCTTCACCCTGCGCACGGTGCAGTTGAATGCGCTGATCGTGCAAATGGAAAAAATGCTCTCGCGGCTGATCGGCGAAGATGTCGAACTGATCACCGTGGCCGCCGCCGAGCCGGCTACCGTCCGCACCGATCCGGGTCAGCTTGAGCAGGTGGTCATGAACCTGGTGGTGAATGCGCGCGATGCCATGCCCGGCGGCGGCAAGCTGATCGTCGAGACGGCCAATGCGGACGTGGATCAGACATACACCGGGCCGACTGTGGACCTCAAGCCCGGTTCGTACGTGGTGCTGGCCATCAGCGATACCGGCATGGGTATGGACCCAGAAACCATCACCCATTTGTTCGAGCCGTTCTTCACCACCAAGGCGCCCGGCAAGGGCACCGGCCTGGGCCTGGCCACGGCGTACGGCATTGTGAAGCAGAGCGGTGGCGCCATTTCGGTCTATAGCGAGCCGGGCCGCGGCACCACGGTCAAGATCTACCTGCCCTCCGCGGGGGCCAAAGCGGCGGAAGTGGCCGAACCAGAGCCGGCGTCGGCGCTGCGCGGCAGCGAGACCATCCTGGTGCTTGAGGATGAGGCGCGCGTGCGCAAGCTGATCTGCGAGGTGCTGACCGGGCGCGGATACCGCGTGCTGGAAGCGTTGCGCGGCGACGAGGCCATCCGCATAGTTACGGAGCATCATGGCCGCATCCACCTGCTGCTGGCCGACGTAGTCATGCCGGAGATGAGCGGGCCGCAAGTGCTGGAACGGATCCGGGCGCGTTACCCGCACGTGAAGGTGTTGTTCATGTCCGGCTACACAGACGAAGCCATGGCGCATCACGGCATTCTGGATTCCGGCGCGCCGTTCTTGCAGAAGCCGTTCCTGCCGGAGGCCCTGGCGCGCAAGGTGCGGGAAGTGCTGGCGTCGCAGGCTTCGGCGAGCTGATGTCTTTTCAGTTGGGCAAACCTCCTGGTCTGCGACAGCCGTTGAAATAGAGACGCCACATTCGGTCCTCGGGCTCAGGGTTACTTCCTCGAGCGGGACTGTCCGGGCGGCATGGCGCGTTACCTGGCGCTGGTCCGCATTGTCAACCGCAGTGATCCGCCGCTCGCTTCATGGCAGGCGCGGGGGCCGAACAGGTTGCAAGCCGCGGCGCACAGGTAGCGGTGGCGCGGGCGAGCGGCTGCATTTGAGATTCCAGTACGCCCACGATCGCGCGTCGAACACGCCCGGCGGCGCGTTATCCAGCACTTCCCGAAACTCATCCGGCCCGATGACGCCGTGGAGGGCGCGTAAATCTTCCAGCGTTCCGTAGGTCATCACATGGGCGAGAAAATGAACCGGTTCGGTCAGGGTTTCACGGGGCGGCTTGAACCACACCACGCGTTCCGCAACGGCCAGCAGCTCCGGTGTTTCGGGTATGGGCTTCATGGCTTCATTCGTCTCCGAGACGCCTGGCGTAAGGTGCGAGCACCGGCAGCTTGGTAACATCAACGCTCTCGACGGCGCGTGCTAGCTGCGTCCGCACTTCCACGGGCAGGGCCGGCACATCGTCAAAGTAGCATAGCGCCTTGAGCGTTATCAGCGGGTTGAACTTGCGGCCATATACGACGCCGCCCGCCGCCAGGATCGTCGGCAGATCGATACCGTGCCGTAGAATCGCGTGGACATCCAGATAGTCTTTTACCTCGGCTCGTTTCTGCAGGACGGCTGCTTTGGTTCCCGCCAGGTCGAGCAAGGAGGCCACGCGCAAGAGCGTGTCGCTGGCCGGTTCGGGAGCCGCCACCTGTCCAAGGCCCAGCCCGCCGAAGAAGGACATCAAAACCGGTCCGCCGCGATCGACGCGGCACGTTAACGTATCCGGCGCGAGTTGGATGCGTTCAGCTTCCCTCAGGTAAGGTATTCGCTCCGCGAGCCGTTCGGGGTCGAATGAGCCGTTTGAGAAGAAATCGAAATCGACCGAGGCCCGATGCCCGAGTCGCAAAGCCAGGGCTGTGCCGCCGTAAAGCGTGAAGCTGTCCGGCGTTGCCGCCAGCTCCGGCCACAGGGCGCGTTGCGGCGCGGGCAATGTGTCCAGATTGGGGAAGAATGGCATCGCCTATATTCATAGCGTACATCCGCTCGGATTCCAACTGTTCCGCGTTTCAACAAAGGGTCCTTTATGGAACCTATAAGCGCGGCCCGCCGCATGAATGGACGTGAGCCCTCTCCGCCCCCGTCAGGCTCCGCTATGATACTCTACGGTGTATGACGCGGTACAAGGCGCGAAAGGTAACTGACTGACATGAGCTTGTTGAGACGGCTGTGGGGGGGTATTTGTTGCGGACAAAAGTGCGCCATCTCCATTGCTTCTGTTATTGGCGCGTCAGCCCGATCAGAGTAACATTGAGGGCCTTTTCGGACCAGTGTTTGATCGACGGAGACCCCGATAAGACCACTGCTGACGACCTTGAGCGGCTTGCCCGTAAAACTTGGGGGCCGCAATGCCTTGACGGCGCGAAGGTTACCACGCTTCTCCTTAGGAACAATAGCTGGCTCATTGCAATTGTGAAAGCTGGTGCCGTCCGTAGCGTGAACTCTGCGGCGGTCGGCTCTGTCACGCCAGCCCGCGGTCGAAATAGTGTGTCTCGAAGCCTAAGTCCTGAGAAGTATGCACGCCCTCAGTCCGCACTCATCGACTGACATGGCCTTCCCGAGCGCGCCGCTACGCGTCGCGCAACAACCACAGCAGCACACCCATCAGCACAGCCAGCAAAGCGTCGGTAACTTCCGGCGTACGGCCCGGCAGATACACTTGCGCCCATTCCAACAGAAACAGGGCCGCGGCGGCCACCGCGCAGGTCCACAACAGGCTGCGTCCCTCCGCCCGCCATAGCCACAGAACCGAACCGTACCAGAAGCTCTTGCGGAACAGCATCACAAAACCATCCTGCCAGTCGGTGCGGAAGAACCCGCGAAACGGCACCCAGTTGAAGGCGCGCGGGCTCTGGAAGTGGAATGGCGAAAGCTCACCCAGAATCAGCGCGCCGGTCAGCAGCACCGGCGCCGCCCGCCGCACCCAGAGCCGCGGCAGGCACAGCCAGACCGCATACGCGGCGGCCGCCCCCACGATATCGGACCAGCCTAGTGTGCGGCTCGCCAGAATCAAGCGCAGCGGCACCAGCAGCAAGAGCAGCGCCAGCAGTCCGCCGGTCTTCTTTTTGCGGATGCTCTCCAGCAGGCAGGCGACCGCCAGCCATTCCGCAAAGACCACCAGCGTGTCGACGGACAAGACCCCGTCGACCGCCCGGAGCGCCGCCAGCCGGTGCATCACGTTAGTCCGCCCCCACACCGGGAACAGCGGAAAGATCTGGTATCCGAGCCAGCAGGATAACAGCAGCAGCGCCCCGGACGGGCGCAGCAGCGAAGCCGCGTCCTGCGCCGCCAGGAAATGCTGCAGCTTTACGCGATAGAGCGCGCCGAGGGCGATGCCCACCGCCGCGCCCGTGACGTTGGAAACCACGTCGGTACCGCTGCACTGCCGCGCATCGTCGAAAAGCTGGAGCATCTCGATCGAAGCCGAAAGCGCCAGCGCCAGCCCCAGCGGCGCCAAAATCCGCACCATGCGGGAGGCGCGCGCGCTCACCGCCAGATAACCGAATATGCCCAGCGGCAGATACAGCGTAATGTTGACCGCGATGTCCCAAGCCAGATAGCGGTCCAAGGCGCCGGTGGGCCATGCGTGCAGCAGAATCCAGAGCGGATTGTGGCCATAATGCCGCGCGTGAAAGTCCCACGGGTACAGCGACCCGTATAGGATCAGCGCAACTACGATCGCCAGGATCGGGCGGTGTGGAGCAGTCTCCGCATCCACCGCCGCGTGGCTCATGCCAGCCCCGATTCGCGCAGGAACCGGGCCGACTCCTCCGGCGGCGTGGGATTGATGTAGAAGCCCGTGCCCCATTCGAATC
>OBLW0100004361.1_pt1 | contig 10790 bp, 5 predicted proteins | sample 1520161 | NCBI WGS metagenome assembly OBLW01 (sample SAMEA3539309, study PRJEB22396) | soil metagenome | biome: tundra; feature: field; material: soil | place: USA | collected 2010-05 | depth 0.15 m
TCCTCATACCGGCGGGGGACTTCTTCGGCATAAAGGAGCATGATAGCTGGTTGCTCCCCGGGCGAAGCGAAGGACGACGGTTCATCGCCCCGACGCGTGGATTTCGCTAAGATGAAGCTGTTCCCCGAGTTTTCATGCGTCGTCCGGCCCCGCATTTCGCTTTGCCGCTCCTGGCGTTACTGTTCTGGATGCCGGCCGTCTGGTCCGCCGATGGCGATCCAGTGGCGGCCGCCACGGCGGATATAGGGCGCGGGAATTTTGCTTCGGCTGAGCGAACATTACGGGCCGAGTTGGGCGTCCGTCCTAACGACTTCCGGGTTCTGAGCCTCCTCGGCGTCGCGCTGGACGGCCAGAAGAAGTTTCAGGAGGCGGAGGGGTTCCATCGGCGCGCGGTAGCGGCCGCGCCACGCTCCGCCGACGCGCAGAGCAACCTAGGCAACCACCTGCTGGCCGCCGGCGACGGAAAGGGAGCGCGGGAAGCCTATTTGAAAGCCGTCGCCGTCGATCCGTCGCACGTCAACGCCAACCTGCAACTGGCCCGGCTGGCGTTGAATGAAAACGGAGCGGCGGAGGCGCTGGGCTATCTGAATCGCCTGCCGCCGGCCCAGCAGGAGGCCCCCCAGGCAGCCGTCCTGAAAGCGCGAGCCCTCTATCTGGCCGGCGACCGCGCGGAAGGCGACGCCCTGGTGGAGCGGCTCTCCGCCACGGCGAAGGGCGATCCGAGCTTGAGTTATTCCCTGGGCATGGCGCTGGGGATGGCCGGGCAATTCGACAAGTCCGAAACCTTCCTCTCCAACGCACTGGCAGCGGCGCCGGCGGATTTCAACCTGCTTTACCACGTGGGGGTGGCCGCTTCGCGCGCGAGCCATTTCGAGCGGGCGCGCGACGTCCTCGGAACGGCTCTCCGCCAGCAGCCGGATAACGTGGAGGTGCTCTACGCCCTGGCGTGGGCGGAGGAAGGCCTGCAAGATCGGGGAACCGCTATCGGGCTGCTGGCTCACGCCGCCACGCTGGCTCCTCAGCGGGCGGATGTACAGCAGTTGCTGGCCATCGTCACCAGCGAGTTTCGGGCATGGGTGGACGCAGTCGCGGCATGGAAGCGCTATCTGGCCCTGAAACCGAACGACGACGAAGCCCGCCGCGAGCTGGGCCTGGCGGTTGTACACACCGGCCAGTTCGATCAAGGCAAAGTCGACCTCGATTGGTACATCGAACGCCATCCCGACGACCCCACGGGGCACTACGAACTGGCGATGGCCGAACTGGATGTCGATCAGGAGCAGGCCATGGCCCAACTGGATAAGGCGATCGCGCTGAAGCCGGACTTCGCGGAGGCGCGCTCGACTCGCGGCAACCTATACTACCAACTGGGAAAGCCCGAGGCAGGCCTGCCCGACCTGGAATTCGCCGCCGCCCAACTGCCTGGCGACGCCGTCACGCTGGATCGCCTCGGCCAGACCTACGTCGCGCTGGACCGGCCTGCCGATGGGGTAAAGTGCCTGCGCAAAGCCGTCGAACTGAAGCCCGACGATTCCACCATGCAGCTTCATTTCGCCCGCGCGCTAGCCGATGCCGGCCAGACCGCCGAGTCCGCGGTAGCCATGGACCGCTTCCGGCAACTGGGTCCGGCCAAGACCACTACCGTGCCCGGCGGGTTGGTGCAGTACCTGAGTCAGCCGCCCGAGCAGCGGCACGCCGATTACAGGGCGCGCGTGGAGGCGGCCGTTGCCAAGGACCCGAACGATGGCGCCTTGCAATTGCGCGATCTGGAATTGGAACTGGACGATGGCCGGATGTACCAGGCGGCGGAGGTGGCTCGCCGAATCGCCGCCTTGAAGCCGGATGCGACGGTGCTGGCCCGCGCGGGCCGCGCACTTCTGGAATCCAACCAGGATTCGCTTGCCAAGGATCTGCTGGAGCGCGCCGCGGCGGCGGCTCCATCCGCGGAGGTCGACCTGGACTTGGCCATTGCGGTCTTTCATGTGGAGGGCGCCGCGGCGGGACTCGCGCGATTGGACCGCGTGCCGGAAGCCAGCCGCGGCGGCGATTACTTCCTGGCGCGCGCCCAAATGCTGGATGCGTCCGGGAAGCCCGAGGACGCCGTGGCGGCCCTGGAGCAGGCGCTGCGCGCCGCCCCCAAACGGGCGGATTTATACCGGCAGGCGGCAGCCTTCCTCGCCAGTAACGGCAAGACTGCCGAGGCGGTGCGGCTGCTCGATCAAGCGACGCGGGATTTGCCCGACGAACGCGAGATTCCGCTGGCGAAGGCGATCACACTGGAACTCTCAGGGCAAACCGCCGCCGCCGGAGATTTGTTGAAGGAGGTTCAGGCTCGCTGGCCGGAGTGGCCCGCCGGCTGGGTAGCGAGCGGGGTCGTCCTGGCAACCCATGAAGAGTTTGAGGAGGCGCGGAAGGCTCTCGAAACGGCGGTTTCTCTCGGCGCCCGCAGCGCCCAGACTTACTACTATCTGGCCGACTCCACGCTCCAATCCGTGCCGAAGGGAACGGACGCCGCGGGGAAGGCCGCCGCCCAGGCGCTCAAACTGGCGCCGGCGGACCCGTGGATACAGACTTTAGCCGGCCGCGTCGCCTTTGAGAAGGGCGACCTCACGACGGCAGTGGAGCGGCTGCGCGAGGCCATCCGTCTGAATCCGGGTTTGGCTCTGGCGCACGACGTCCTGGCGCAAGCCTATAATGCTCTGGGCCGCAAACAGGAGGCCCAGGCCGAGGCGGAGCAGTTCAAGAAGACCCAAAGCGCAGACGGCAATCCGGCTTACTTGCTCAAACTCTTCCAAACGGCGCCGCCCCGGGATTGGTAGACCGGCCCCAGCGCCGTATCAGGGACGTTTCCCGCGACTTGCTACGTCAGGATTGTCATTTTTTCCAAGGCAACCGGCGCTTCGAATGGCCACACACGGCTTGACGTATCGAGCGCCTGAGCGGGCGTATCAAAAGCGTAACGGAATCTTGATACCCGTAATATACCCGATGTGGTACGATACCCAAGGTTAGGGAGCAGGAATGTCTGCTGGTTCGCCGTTAAACGGCCACGTCGCCGCCACCCCTTCTGGGGATACATGGAAACCGGAGAGGGAGGCCGATAAGGCTGCCGTCCGCCGGCAGTTGGAACGCCTTCTTGCGAACCCTTCCTTCAAGAACAGCAAGCGCTATCCGGCGCTATTGCGGTTTGTGGTGGAACGCGTCCTCGATGGCCACACGGATGCGCTCAAAGAAAGGACCCTGGGGATTGAAGTGTTCCACCGGGATCCCAATTACGACACCAACCAGGATCCGGTGGTCCGCACTACGGCTGTCGAAGTTCGCAAGCGACTGGCGCAATACTACCAGGAGGCCGGACACGAAGGCGAGATCCGGATCGAATTTCCTTCAGGCTCTTACATGCCCGAGTTTCGGCTACCCATGGCCGCGGCGCCCGAGGTGGCTGCCCCGCGCGTTCGCAGGTGGCCTGTGGTCCTGCCGGCGGGGACCTTAGTAGCAGCGGGCGTCATCGCACTGGCCGGCGCGGTCGTAGCGGCCGGCGCGCTTGTTGCATGGAGACCCTGGACGCCTTCGAGCGCGTTGGACCGGTTTTGGACACCGGTCTGGAATTCCGCGGACCCCGTGCTGATCTGCGTTGGCGGAGTGGGAGACGCGACTCCCGCCGGCGGCGCAAGTGCGGCCACCTCAAAAGGCCCGCTCACGAGTCTCGTTCCCGGCCCGGAAGAGCTTTTCGGACGAGACGAAGAGGTTCCGTTGGCCGAGGTCCGCGCGGTAGCCAGGATCGTCGGGCAGAGGCTGGGGAGGGGCAAAACGTTTCACGTCCGTTCTCACGCTACGACCAGGTTTGCGGATCTGCGGGACGGACCGGTGGTGTTGATTGGCGGATTCGACAATTTCTGGACCGTGCCGCTGCTCGATGAACTGCGCCTCCGCTTTCACTTGCAGCGTGACGGTCAGGTGGCTTGGATCGGCGACCGGCAGAATCCAAGCCAAAGGAACTGGCTGGTCGACACGCGGTCCGGCGTCACCCGGGATTATGCCGTTATTTCGCGGATTTGGAACCAGGGGACCGGCAAGGAGATGGTGAGCATCGCGGGCTTGTCGCCGTTTGGGACGGGCGCCGCGGCCGAATTCCTGTCGGAGCCGCACTACCTGGAAGCGGTGGCGACAGCGGAGAAATCCTGGCAAAACAAGAACATGCAGATTGTAATTGCCAGTACGCTCACGGGGGCGAATTCCGGTCCACCCGAAGTGGTGGCCATCCATTCCTGGTAGCGGCACCGAACCGGCACGATTCCTATAATCCATATGAATTTCTGAAGGCTTTTTGCCCCTTCCTATGCAGTTCGGGAGTTTCGGAGCTTTTCTTTGATTCCCGGCGATTCCAGCTTGTTGAGGTACGCAACCACCCACGGCCGCCAGTTTGCCTTTTCGGTAGCGAGACACGACGCTACAACCCGTGTCACTCGTCCCATCTCCAACAAAATACACTACAAAATCCTCTTATACCGTTTCGTAACGGTAACATTCTTGCAATACTTGCCGGAAGCGACTATACATAGCCAGACACCAGAGAATATAGGTGTCGTTTCGAAGAGGAGTCTTTCGCCCGCATACGGGGTATTGGAGGAAGTGGATAATTCGGGAAATGGGAGGATTTGCGATGTCATTGAAACGAGTGGCTCAGGTTTTTGGGGTCATGGCGCTCCTGTGCGGCTGCATTTTTGGCCAATCGATTACCGGCACGCTGACTGGAACCTTCGTGGATTCCAGCAATGCGGCGGTACCGGGGGTGCAGGTCGAAGTTAAGAATCTCACAACCGGGGCCCTGCGAAACACGGTTTCCGGGCCAGAGGGTATCTTTGTATTTAACAGCTTGGAGCCGGCCAGGTACAATCTGACCGCGAAGGCCACGGGCTTCAAGGAATATGCGTCGAGCAATATCGACGTCACCGCCAGTGCGCCTCGCGACTTGGGGAAGTTGACGTTGGCTCTGGGCGCGCTTACCGAGGAAATCTCGGTCACGGCGGCCGCGACGCCGGTACAGACGGCATCGAGCGAAAACTCCAAGCTGATGGATAGCGACCAGATTGTCGACCTCACCTTGAAGGGCCGCGACCTGTTTGCTTCGCTGGTCACCGTGCCCGGCGTCTATATGTCAAGCACCTATCTGTCGGGCGGCGACGCCACCAGCGAGTCCAACGCCCTCCAGAATTTTTCAATCAACGGCGGCGGCGGCGGCCGGACCAACGTGACGGTGGATGGCATCAGCGACCTGGACACCGGATCGAATCAAACCACGCACTTTGAGCCGACCATGGACACGATCGCGGAAATCCGCGTGCTGACCACCAACTACCAGGCGGAATACGGACGCAACTCCGACGGTACCGTCAGCATCATCACCAAGGGCGGAGGCCAGCAATTCCACGGCACGGCGTATGTCAACAAGCGGCATGAGATGTTCAATGCCAAGAGCTTCTTCAACAACGAGAACAATGTGAACAAGAGCCTTTACAGGTTCTTCGTTTGGGGCTACACCATCGGCGGCCCGGTGTACATTCCCAAGGTCTGGAACCAGCAGAAGAAGCGGTTGTTCTTCTTCTTCTCGCAGGAGTACACCAAACAGAAGCCGGCCACGGAAACCGGCGTCACCATGGTGCCGACGGCGGCGCAGGACGCCGGCAACTTCTTCGACCGCTGCATCGTGGGGACTGGCGTCAATGGCGTGCCTTGCACTCCGGGGTATACCAACGGCAACGGGACCAACGAGGATTCGACCCTGCTTAACCCCGCCGCCAACAAGGTTCCTCTGGCGGGTGGCAACCTCAACAGCCTGAAAGGGACGTCGTATTACGACGCGACTTCGGCGGCATACGGCCAGTCGATGTTGGCCTTCCTGCCTCCGCCAAACATGTGCACAGCGGCGGCCGGCATTTTCAACAACCAGGCAATCAGCCCCAGCAATTGCCCGGCGGGCTACTCAACGACGAACATTCCGACCGACAATTACTCCGCCAACTACTTCTATTCGTTCCCCGCGTCGCACCCCCGGCGCAACGACACGCTGCGCTTCGACATGAACCTGACCTCCAAGCTCACGGCTTGGGCACGCTACATCAACGACTACGATTTGCAGGACGATTGCGGCACGCAAACCTCACCCAGCGCCACCGCCAACTGCATTCAGCAGTACGACCCCTCGACAAAGACTTGGGTAAATTCTTACTACGAACATCCCAACCCGGGGCACGGTTACGGCGTCGGCATCACGTATACGATTTCCCCGACACTGGTGAACGAGTTCACCTTCGGCAAGAGCTACAACACGTGGAGTTACTACCCCAACGATGCGAACACCCTGGCGCGGTCTAACATGGGCAACCCGCCCTCGTTCGATAACTTCGCCACCGATACGAACTTCGTCAACGACACCGGCAGCGCGCGGCCGGCTGGTCTCGGCACAGGCCCCCTGAACTTCATGCCTATCGTCCCAGGGCTGACCTACGGCGGCGGCCAGGAGCCCAACGAGACCGGCGGCACCTTCTGCGGCGGCGGCGGCATCGGAGATTGCCCCTACACCAACTGGAACAACATTTACAGCTTCAACGACGCCATCAGTAAAGTCCAGGGCAAGCACAACCTGAAAGCCGGCATCTACATCGAGCACACCGAAAAGGTGCAGCACGCCGGCCAGACCAACTACACCGGCCTTTACAACTTCCAGAGCGGCGGCGCGTCCATGTCGGCGGATACGCAGGACGGCTTCGCCAACGGTTACCTCGGCAACTTCAACACCTACAACGAAGGCCCGCGCGACATCGGCGACTGGTGGTTCTGGGACGTGGAGGGCTTCGTCCAGGATAACTGGCGCGTCAGCCGCCGGCTGACCCTGGACCTGGGAGTGCGCTTCTACCACACCGGGGCCGTCGGAAACATCAACACCGGCGTCAACGGCGCGTCCGTGTTTGTGCGTTCCGCTTACAACGCGGCGGCGGCCGAGCGCATTTACTACCCCGGTTGCACCATCTCGACGCTATCCGGCTCCTGCCCCGCCGCGGATCAGTACGCCATCGACCCGACCACCGGGTACAAGACGTTCTACTCCTTGCAGGGCACTCTGGTGCCGGCTTCGGTGGGCGGCTACAGCACCACGCCGACTGCCGCTCCCGGCATGGTCGTCGCGGGCACCAACGGGGTTCCGCTCGGGCTGTTCACACCGACGTACATTTCCCCGGCGCCCCGTATCGGCTTTGCTTGGGACGTGTTCGGGAATGGCAGGACAGCCATTCGCGGCGGCGTAGGAATCTTCCTCAACCGCAGCGACTTCAACCACATCTCCGGCGCCACCGGGCAAGCCCCTGTTACCTATTCCTATAGCACCTACTACAGCAACATCAACAGCATCGCCACCAACGCCGCGGCCCTCGCGGCCAACGCGGCCATCGGCGTGCAAACGCCCGGCTCCGATTACGTGGGCAACCAGCCCAACGAATCGGCCTACAACGGCAGCTTCATGATCCAGCAGAACGTGGGCTTCTCCACGGTGGTGGAAGCGTCGTGGGTATTCAATCTGCGCCGCCATCTGCCCGCTTCCACGTATTTGAACTACACGCCGCTGTACGCTTCCTACAATCCGGCCTGGGTCAGCCCCATGGCGCTGTACCTGACCGTACCGTCCAAGATCGGCGGTTTGACGCAAGGTAATGCCAGCGGCCTCGACCTCAGCACCAACTACTTCTACGGCAACCTGGCGGCTTCCGGAGCCTGCCCCACCTGCGTGCAGGGCCTCGGCGGCATACAGGCGGACAACTACGATATGAGCGCGGATACCAACTCCCTCCAGATCGTGATTCGACGCAACATGACCCGGCACCTCTCCTACGGCCTGAGCTACGCCTTCATGAAGGAGATGAGCACCTTCGGCGAAAGCGGCAGCGGCACCAACGGGGGGCACGACCCGAACTTCCCGGACAAGTTCCGTAACTGGGGCGGCTACTTCCTGCCGACTCCTCAGACGGTTACGGTCAACTACGTCTATGAGACCCCGAACCTGGGGCAGAAGCTGAATTTCAAGCCGCTGGGTTGGATCACGGATCACTGGACGTGGTCCGGCATCACCCAGTGGCGCAGCGACCAGATGGTGGGCATCCCCGGAGTTTCCTTCTCCAATTCCAACGGCACGAGCGATCCTACCGAGAACGCGACCGGTTCGAACGATGGACAAAGGATGTTCGTGACGGGCAACTACAGATTGTCCAGCATCGGCCAGTCCGCCATGCACAACGGCCTCGGCGCCCCCTCGGTCGGCCAGCCATCGGCCGCACTGGGAACAGGGCCTGGCGCCTTGCAGGAGGAGGCCGGCGGCGTCTCGCCCACCTACACCACCACCCAGTACGCGGTCAACCCGAACGGGTCGGCAGGCAACCAACTCATCAACGAAGCCGCATTTACGATTCCCTTCCCGTGCAGCGCCACGCCCGCGGCCAACCCGATCTACGGCGTAGGAGAGAACATGGAGTGCTTTGGCAACGCCGGCGGTGGTACCCCCATCAACGTTCCGGGAACGCGCGTATTGAACTTCGACATGACGTTCTCCAAGAACTTCCCGCTGAAAAGCGAGAAGCGCGTGCTGGTTTTCCGGGCCGAGATGTACAACATCTTCAACCACTCCAATTTCAGCAGCTTTAACATCGGTCCCAGCTACGATTGGAACAATTGGAAGAACGGCACTCTGGTCCAGACCAGCAACAACCTGGGCCGGTACACGAATACGCTGAACCCGCGGCAGATGTCCATGTCGCTGCGGTTCCAGTTCTAGCCGCACGGTTCCTGCGCGGGGGCCGGGCGCGCCCGGCCCTCTCCCGGAACCCGAAGAGTCTTGGTCTTTCCGAGCCGCTTGTGGCCATGGCCACAGGCGGCTCGTTTATTTATGGCCGGCGGGCTCCGCGGCTGTGATAATTAACGGTTTCTTGTCTGTCCCACTGGCGGCGGCTGTTTTCATCCTTTCGGATGAGGGTCGCGGAGCCAGGTAGGGTAAACTGGGAAGCGATGTTGATCCTCGGCATCGATATCGGCGGCTCCCATGTGAAGGCCGGCATGGTGGATGAGACAGGCGCGATCGTGGCATCGCGCAGCATGCGGACACCGGCGGACCTGGACACCTTTCAGATGGAACTGGACGAGGCAGTCCGCTGGCTCATCGATGCCACGGAATCTCCCGCCGGCGTGGGCGTGGGTTGCAAGGGGGTTATAGATCCCGACAGCACACGCATCGATCTGCTCCCGGGCGCGCTGCACTATCTGGAGGGTTTGAGGCTAAGCGATCTGGTTGGTTTGCCGGCGGAGGCGCCGGTGTTTGCGGATAACGACGCGCGCGTTGCGCTGGCGGGCGAGATGGTCTGGGGCGCGGCGCGCGGCGTTCGCAACGCGATCATGCTGACGCTGGGAAACGGGGTAGGCGGCGCGGCGATCGCCAATGGCCAGTTGTTGCGCGGGCATTCGGGTGTTGCCGGACTACTGGGGCATATCACGGTGGAACCCGACGGGGCACGCTGCTGGTGCGGGAATCGCGGCTGTCTGGAGACGGTGTTTTCCGCGCGCGCCATCGAGAGCGAGGCGCACGCGGCCGTACGCCGCGGCTGCGCCTCCACACTGACGCGCTTGTTCCGCGAGCAGCCGCAACTGGCCACCTGCCGTACGGTGTTCCAGGCGGCGGCCGAAGGCGATGGGCTAGCGCGCGAGGTGGTCGCCAGGGCCATCCACAAGCTGGCCGCCGCCCTGGCCGGCCTGCTGCTCGTATTCGACCCGGAAGTGGCCATACTCGGCGGGCAGGTGGCCGACGCCGGCCCGGACCTGCTGGCGCCGCTCGAAGAGGAAGTCTGGGAGCGCTCGCGAAGTATGCTGGGCCGCGATGTGCCGATCGTGGAGCAACAAGTGGCCGACAAGTCCGGCATCGTCGGAGCGGCCGGGCTGGCGATGGCCACGCGGTAGGAGCGGCGTCAGCGAAATAACGCGACGAAAAACCAAGAACGCCGGCAGGGACGCCGGCGTAGCAGGCCGGAGGCCCACTCCACGAATCTTCTACGATTTCGGGACGGGATTCCTGGTGAACAGCTTCCGCTTGATGTCGGGCCAGAATTCCTTAAGAACCTGGGACCCAGCGTCCGTCCCCACCTGCTCAAGGAGTTTTTCCACATTACCCAGGACGTTGCGGTTGTCGGGATAGTACGAGTTCGAGATGACCACCGCGCTGGCGTTTCCGATCCACTCTGAATAATTGAAGCGCGTGCCGCCGGAGTCCTTATGGGTCACCAACACTCGCGTCAGTGCGTAACCCACGCGCGTGAGCTTGGGCCCGGTGGCGCGCCGGAAATAGCGAGGGTCCTCGTGCAGCAGCACCGGAAACACCCCTTCCGTGAACATGTTTCCCATGGCCTGGTCCGCATAGTTGGTGACCAGGCGATGCCCGTAGCCTTTGAGTCCCTGCCCGAAGGAAGTATCCTGATTAATCAACTGCCCCAACCCCGCCAGTCCGCCGGCCAACGCCACCAACGGGTAATCGAAGGAATCCTTGCTGGCAATGGTGAGTTTCTGGCGAGCCTTCAGCACCGTGCCTTCCTGTGACGCATCGGCGGTTCTATAGTTCGGGAGGACGCCGAATACCCGTTTGCCACCAGGCGGCTCCGCGCCCTGAATGGCAGGCGCAGGACTCGCTTCAACCTCCGTCTGCGTTCCGCCGGACAGGCCCGACAGCACAGACTGTTCCTGTGCGAACAGGCTTCAGATCG
>OBLW0100004362.1_pt1 | contig 10787 bp, 9 predicted proteins | sample 1520161 | NCBI WGS metagenome assembly OBLW01 (sample SAMEA3539309, study PRJEB22396) | soil metagenome | biome: tundra; feature: field; material: soil | place: USA | collected 2010-05 | depth 0.15 m
TGTATGGCATTCCGGAGTTCCGGCTGCCGAAGAAAATCATTCGCCAGCAAGTCGATTACATGCGCGCCATGGGCGTCGTGTTCGAGACTGATGTGGTTGTCGGACGCACGGTCACGATTGACGAACTGCTGGAAGAAGAGGGCTTCGACGCGGTGTTCATCGCTACAGGTGCGGGGTTACCGCAGTTCATGGGCATTCCGGGCGAGCATTTGAATGGCGTCTATTCCGCGAACGAGTTCTTGACGCGCATCAACCTGATGCATGCGTATGAGTTTCCCAAGTACGACGAGCCCATGATCGACTTCCGCGGCAAAGACGTAGCCGTGATTGGAGGCGGAAACACCGCGCTCGATGCGATTCGCTCGGCTTTGCGCCTCGGCGCGCGCAAGGCATACGTCCTCTATCGGCGCAGCGAGGCGGAGATGCCGGCACGCGCCGAAGAGGCGAAACATGCCCGGGAAGAAGGCATTGAGTTTCAGGTGCTGACCGCGCCCATCGAATTTCTGTCCGACGGCAAAGGCTGGCTCACCGGAGCCCGCTGCCTGAAGATGAAATTGGGCGAACCCGACGCTTCCGGAAGGTGCCGTCCAGTGCCGATCGAAGGCTCGGAGTTTGACGTCCCGCTTTCGGTGGCCGTGATCGCCATTGGGACCACCGCCAACCCGATCGTTCAGAGCACGACTCCGGGCCTGAATACGAATAAGCGCGGTTACATTGAGGCGGATGGGACCACGCAAAGAACCTCGCGCAAAGGAGTATTCGCCGGCGGGGACATTGTTACGGGAGCGGCGACCGTAATCCTGGCCATGGGAGCGGGACGGCGCGCGGCCACAGGTATCCACGACTACCTGACCACCGGGGATTGGAACTAAAGCATTGTGCCCCAGGGCCTGCCCTGAGTTTGTCGAAGGGTGCGCGCTCGTCTTTTGGGCGCTACCCTGGGCGCCGACGCAGTAGAAATCGCGGTCCCCATCCAACCATCCTTCGCCATTTGATCACTAAGTAACGTGACGACGGTCACAACGCAACATCAATTCCGGGTGTATCTATGCTAGGCTGCAAACCGGCCACGGTTGGGTTCGCCAACAGTGACGCAGGCTGCAGACACTTTCTCGCAAAAATGCTATATCTGGCCGCCGTGTCGCGGCTCAGTCTCTCTGTGGAGGGTTTATGCCCGAGGAGCAAGCACTATCGAAAAATGCAAAGATGGCCATGATTTCCCAGTTTCTGGGGTTCATGCTCGACGCCTATGACATGGCACTCGTCCTCATCATGGCGCCAATCCTGGTGAAAGTCTTCATCTCCCCTAAGGGTAGCGCCGCCTGGCAGTACATCGTAATCGTCTTCACCTACTCCATCACCATGGCCGCCCGACCCATCGGTTCCGCCATCTTTGGACGCTATGCCGACAAGATTGGCCGCCGCTTTCTCCTGGTCCTAACCATCGGCGGTGTGGGCTTGATGTCCCTCCTCGGAGGCTTTCTGCCGACCTACGCGCAGATCGGCGTCTGGTCTTACGTCATCTTCTGTACCCTCCGTTTGTTCATGGGAGTCTTTTTTGGCGGCGAATACGCTGTCGGGCATACATTCGCCATCGAATACGCTCCGCAAAAAAGACGCGGTGCAATCGGCGGATTCATTCAGTCGGGATTTCCCCTCGGTTACGTCTTTGGCTCCCTGGTCTTCGCCCTCGTCTCGTATCTGACGACGAAAGAAACGATGCTCGCCTATGGCTGGCGGATCGTTTTCATGACTGGCGTCATTCCGGTATTCCTGGCGCTCTATATTCGAAATAATCTGGCCGAGTCGCCGGAATTCGAGAAGGCCAAGGCCAAAGGGAACATCGAGAAATCTCCCTTCCTCAGCCTGTTCAAGCCGCCGCAGCTCTTCGACTTCCTACAAGTCTTCTTCTTCATGACCGGCCTGTTCCTCACCGACTACTCGGTCTACGGCTTCCTCCCCAACATTCTCACACTGAAGGGCCGCGGCTTCGACACCACGACCTACAGCCTGATCTACGGCTTCGCGCTGTTCATGGCGTTCCTCGGATACAACTTCTACGGCTGGCTCTCGGATTACACCGGAAGAAAAATTCTGACACAGTGGTATTGCGGCTTCCTGGTCGTGTTCGGAATCCCGGTCTTCTACGTTCTCTATCACGCCGCCATCGCGCATAACCTCTGGATGGCAGTCCTCGGAACGGTTATGGCGGCCATGCTCAAACTGGCCTGGGGAGTCGTTCCCGCCTACCTGTGTGAGCGCTTCCCGACCAAACGCCGCGCGGCCGGAGTGGGCTTCGGTTACTCGTCCGGCGCGCTGCTGGGTGCGTGGTTCAGCGCCTATGTATGGTGGGCCCACAAAATCCCCTTCATCGCCGCAATCGAGAAGCAGGATTTGTGGCTCTCGCCCTCCGTGGTGCTGACGGTTGGCGCGGTCATGACTTTTGTCAGCCTGCTGTTTTCTCCCGAAACCAAGCACTTGAGCCTCGACGAAGTAGGAGAGGAGGAGCGCGCCTCGGATCGAGCCAAAGAAGCGGCTGCCCAACCGCTACTGGCAAAAGTCGGTTAATACCGGCGGCTCGAATAATTCAGGTGGACGCAAACGCCAGGGCTCGGGCCTTGGCGTTTCGTCTTTAGGATAGCCCCGTCATGTTGCCGACTGCCCGAGGAGCTATTGTTCCGGCGATCTCGTGATCTCAGGTTTGGATTTTACCCGGGCTAAGGTATTCTCACCTGTTCCGATGCCCGATACTTACCCACTGCAATCGCAGACCCCCGATGCGCTGATGCTCTTCGGCTTCTGGTACCGCGCGTTGCCAGCAGATCAAGTGCGCCGCGGCGAACTGGCCAAGGCCATGTTGCTGGAACAGCCGCTCGTCATCGGACGCGACCAGCAAGGGCAGGCCTTCGCTTTGCGCGACGCCTGCCCCCATCGCGGCATGCCGCTTTCTTGCGGGCGATTCGACGGGAAAGAAATCGAATGCTCGTATCATGGCTGGAGATTTGATGTCCACTCGGGACAGTGCCAACTGATTCCGTCGCTCGTGCCCGAGCAAAATCTCAAAATCGATCGCATTTATGCGGGCAGCTATCCTTGCGAAGAGCGCGACGATTTTATCTGGGTCTACATACCCGATCCCGGTCCGGTGGGCGCTGGATTTTCCAAAGCCGTACCCGCGCCGATCCCCGCCCCCGAGGTTCCGAAATTCAGCGAGCATTACAAACTCGCGTACCTCACCGCCGACCTGCCCTGCTCCGTCGATCACGGCATCATCGGGTTGATGGATCCCGCGCACGGGCCGTTCGTCCATCAGGCGTGGTGGTGGCGTTCGCAAAAATCGATTCACGAAAAGCAAAAGAATTTCGAACCGATCCCCTACGGATTTCGCATGAGCGCGCATACGCCGAGCTCGAACAGCGCTCCGTATAAGCTGCTGCGCCTCTACGCCGACGCCGATTCGATCACCACGACCATCGATTTCGTCTTGCCCAACCTGCGCTCTGAAATTATCCGCGCCGGGAAATATTGGTTTTCGAGCCTGACTACCGTCACTCCGATCACGCGCAATCAGTGCAGAATCGATGTCGTGGCCGCCTGGAATTTATTTCGCTGGATTCCATTTGGTCCGCAGCTGCTGAAATTCGTTTTCGCAAAATTTGTGGAGCAGGACCGGCGGACTATGGAACTGCAATCCGAGGGATTAAAACATAATCCACATTTAATGCTGATCGACGACGCGGACCGGCCGGCGAAATGGTATTTCGGGCTGAAGAGCGCCATGCTGGAAGTGAAGAAAAATGGCGGCGAATTCCGGCATCCGATGACGGGGCCGGTCACGCTGAGGTGGAGAAGTTGAAAGGCAGTACCCAGTAGCCAGTACCCAGAAAAAATTCCGATGAGAGATCTGCGGCCGATCGCTGAAGACTGAGGATCGAGAACTCGGAACTGCGAAGGCCGGTCACCAGATAATTTTGAGTCCCTTGTAGAGCCGGAATTTTGCATCTGGCGTCACCACGGGTATTTGCTCGCACAACGCCTGCGCGATAATTTGGCGGTCGAAAGGATCGCGGTGATGAAGCGGCACGGCAAACAATCGCAAAGCGTGCTCGATCGTGTAACTCAGGACCCGAATATTCAAGTCTTGAATCGAGTCACGAGTAGTATCGGAAGAGAGCTTTAGCTTGCCCAAAGCCGACTTGATGGCAATCTCGGTAATGGATACTGGGCTTAATTCGAGGATATTTTCTGCGCTCCTCAAAACAGACGCAGCGCTCTTGCTGAGGCGCTCGGGCGCTTCCACCGCGTAAATAAAGGTCGCCGTGTCAAGGAGCAGGCGCACTAATCGTTATCCACGGCCTTCAATAAAATCTTCCGCTTCTTCGTCGGTCATCGGCTTCCACCAGTCTGGGTCGAGGATTTGGATTTTTCCCCGCTGCGTGCCGAGGACTCTTTTTTTCCCATTCGGCTTCTTCGTGCGCACGATATCAACCACCGGAACACCCCGGCGGCAGATGGTCACGGGCTCGCCATCCTCCACGGCCTTGATCAGTTCCGGCAGTTTGTTCTTGGCATCAGCAACGCTGACCTGCATGTTTTTATTATAGCTATTTCAGATGGCTATGTGAACGGCCTTTTGTCCCTGGCGACCGGGAGCTGAGAACTACTCTCCCGCCAGCCAGTCCATCGCCTCTTCCCGTGTCTTGAAGGTTACGATCTCGCGCTGGGAGAAATTGTGGAAGTTTTCCATGAAGGCGTGCGGAATACTCTCCGCGCCGACCCACGCCGTCTTTTTCACAAACGGCCGGTCAAGCGTCAGCACCTCTTTAATCTTCATCGCGACCGCGTGATCCACGGTGGCGCCGGTGTAGTCGCCGAGGGTGACCATGGACTCCTGGTGGTGCTGCGCCACTACGCTCCGCAAGTATTCCAGCAGAAGCTGCATTTCTTGGGCATTGGCGTGCGAAAAATCCGCCAGCAGAATCCGCTTGCCGCGGTGCTCGAAAAATCGTATGCGATCGTCCATTTCCATTGCGAGGGTTCTTCCCGTGGCTTCCAGGTGTTCCTTTGTTCCCGGCGGTCAGCCAAACCTCTAACCACAAAGGTCGTAAATCGGCATGGCAACCTACTTAAGCAGCGACTCCACGACACTGTATGCCAACCCGAGCGCCTCGTCCAGCGCCGCGGCATCCTTGCCGCCCGCTTCGGCCAGATCGGGACGGCCTCCGCCTTTTCCGCCAACTTTCTGCGCCACGGGACCGATAACTTTGCCGGCCTGGATGCGGTTGGTCAGGTCTTTGGTGACGCCGACGATCAGCGAGACGCTGCCATTTGACGCCGAGCCCAGCACGACCACTCCCGAGCCGAGCTTGTCGCGAAGTTGATCGATCAGGGTGCGCATCTGCGCCCGCTCCAGATTGTCGACGCGATGGGCGAGCACTTTGACGCCGTGAATTTCTTTGACTTGTTCGCCGATATTGGCGGTGCTGGACGCGGCCGACTTCATGCGGGCCTGGTCGAGTTCCCGCGCTAAACGTTTAATCTCGGCATCCTTCTTGTCAAGTTCGAGCTTTAGAGCTTCGGCCGGAGACGTGGTATCGGAATGAGTGGTGAGCGAGGCGACGACGTTTTCCAACTGATGATCTTTGCGGAAGTGGCGCAGCGAGCCTTCTCCGGTGACGGCCTCGATGCGGCGCACGCCCGACGAGACGCTTCCTTCTTTCAGAATTTTGATCAAGCCGATCTCGCCGGTCTGCGCCGTGTGCGTACCGCCGCAGAGTTCGGTGGAGAAATCTCCGATCTTGATCACGCGCACGCGGTCTCCATACTTTTCGCCAAAGAGCGCCATCGCGTGATACTCGTTGATGGCGACGTCGATGGGGACATTCTCGATTACTTCGACGCGCTCGTTGCTTAGAACTTCTCTGTTGATAATGTCTTCGATGTCTTGCAGTTCCTCGTCGGCGACTCCAGTGAAATGGGAGAAATCGAAGCGCAGATGATTGGGAGCGACCAACGATCCGGCCTGCTTGACGTGCTTGCCGAGAACTTCTCTTAATCCCGCCTGTAACAAGTGCGTCGCGGTGTGATTGCGCATCGTGGATTCGCGGATGGCGGTGTCGACTACCGCGTCAACTTTCTGACCTACGCGAATTGGCTGCTTGGCGACGACCTGATGCGCGCGCACACCTTGGACAGGGTAGTAGCATCCGGTAACTTCGGCGAGAACGTAGGGAGAAGTCTGATATCCGAAGTAGTCAACACGGATGCTTGGAGACACGTTTGGAAGGTGGCGCCCGAGAGCAACCAGCCAACCGCGGTCTCCGACTTGGCCACCTGCTTCCGCGTAAAAGGGCGTGCGATCAAGAAAGATCTCGCCAGTGTCACCGGGCTTAAGTTCTTCCGCACGCTGCCCATTGCGAACAATTGCTAAAATCTCACAGTCTTCTGAGCGAGTTTGCGTATATCCCTCGAACCCTGACCTGAACGGCACCACCATCGGAGTGCCACCGGGTAAGAACGGTACGGGATGAGGCGCCGTTACATATCTATCGCGTACCTCCTGATAAACCGGGTTTGCTGTCTGCTTGGCCGCACCTTTCCACGAGGCGCGTGCGCGCTCGCGCTGCTCTTGCATGGCGCGATCGAAGCCGGCCTGATCGAAACTGATGCCTTGGTCACGGGCGGCATCTTGCATGAAATCAAGCGGCATCCCGAAGGTGTCGTAGAGTTTGAACGCGTCTTCGCCGGCAAGTTCTCCGGCGGCAGATTTTAGAAGTACTTCGAGTTTCTCCAGCCCGATGTCCAAAGTATTGGCAAACCGTGTTTCCTCGACTTTTACCACCTCGGAAACCCGGTCGGCACTTTCGTCCAATTCCGGGTACGCATCCCGCATCAAATCGCGAACGGCAAAGACCATCTCCCATAGAAAGGGCTTGGTCTGGCCGAGCAAGCGGCCGTGCGTAATCGCGCGGCGCATGATCTTGCGCAACACATAGCCGCGACCTTCATTCGCAGGCGTTACACCATCAGAGATGAGGAAAGTTGCCGCGCGCGAATGGTCAGCGATTACGCGCAACGAAGCAGCCGACTTCGTATGAACCTCCCTGTCGAGTTCCTTCTTGGGCGAAGCGCCCGTCAACTCGGCCGCCCGCTGAATCAGCGGCGTAAACAAATCCGTCTCGTAATTCGAAATGACGCCTTGCAAAACTGACGCCAAGCGCTCCAGGCCTGCGCCGGTGTCAATCGACGGCTTCGGCAACGGCGTCAGCGTGCCGCTCGCGTCACGGTCAAACTGCATGAAGACCAAATTCCACAGCTCGACATACCGCCCGCAGTCGCAGCCAAACGCACAGTCAGCATGACTGGAATCGCTGGCGATCACGCCCATGTCGTAGTGAATCTCGCTGCACGGGCCGCAGGGGCCGGTGTCGCCCATCTGCCAGAAATTGTCTTTCGATCCAAATTCGTAGATGCGATCTTTAGCGACACCTTGTCCGAGCCAAAGGTCGTAGGCTTCGGCGTCGCGCGGAACTCCGTTTTCGCCTTTGAAGATGGTTACGTAGAGCTTGGCTTTGTCGATCCCAAACCACTCCGGCGACGTAATCAGCTCCCACGCATAGGCAATGGCGTCTCTTTTGAAGTAATCGCCAAAAGAGAAATTTCCCAGCATCTCAAAAAACGTGTGATGGCGATTGGTGAAGCCTACGTTTTCGAGATCGTTATGCTTGCCTCCGGCGCGGACGCATTTCTGCGAGGTCGTGGCGCGCGCGTAATCGCGCTTTTCTAGGCCGAGGAAAACGTCTTTGAACTGGTTCATTCCCGCGTTGGTGAAGAGCAAGGTCGGGTCATTCGCGGGAACGAGAGACGAGGAGTGGACCTCGCGGTGTCCCTTCTGAATGAAGAAGTCCAGGAACTTGCGGCGGATTTCTTTGCCTGTGAGCATGAAACTTAAAGTTTAAATCAAAAAGCAGTTCCCAGTTCCTGGTTCTCAGTTCTCAGAAGATACGGTGAGGTTTTACTGAGAACTGAGAACCGGGAACTGAGAACTCGCTTTATTGAGTATCATTTCTCGTTCAGCCACTGCCCTATTCCTACGGAGGAAGATTCCCATGCCTTGTAAGCCAGAAGTCCTACGACAGGTTCCACTCTTTGCCCTGCTCGACGATGAGGAAGCCGCCGTTTTGGCGGGCCAGGTCGAAATCAAAAATTTCGCCGCGCGCCAGCGAATTTACAAAATGGGCGACCCCGGTGGCCGCGCCTACGTCGTGGTCTCGGGCATGGTTCGCGTAACGACCGTCGACGAGGATCATCAGGAAGTCGTGGTCGACGAGCCCGGGCCGGGACAGTTCTTCGGCTTCGCTTCCATGTTGGACGAGACGTTGCACGAATCGAGCGCGGTCGCTCTCGACGAAACCGTGTGCATCGAGGTGGACCGCCACGACATTGCCATCCTGCTGCAGCGCAAGCCCATGGCCGGAATGGATATGCTCGCCGTGCTCGGCCGCCAGTTTCACGCCTCGCAAAAACTGGTGCGGGTGCGCGCCGCGCGCAATCCGAATGAAGTGATCGAGGAAGAAGAGACGTTGGGCGAGCATGTTGCCGACCACGTTGCCAGTTTCGGCGGTTCGTGGACTTTCATCATTTCGTTCGGGATCGTCCTGGTTACGTACGCGGGCCTCAGCGCCGGACTGGGCCAGCGCTCATGGGATCCTTATCCGTTTATTCTGCTGAATCTGTTTTTGTCGATGCTGGCGGCGATTCAAGCGCCCATCATCATGATGAGCCAGAACCGGCAGGACAAAAAAGACCGGCTGCGCGGCGAACTCGACTACGACGTCAACCGGCGCGCGGAAGCCGAGATCCAGGGACTCGCGCACAAGATCAATCTGATCGGCGACAAGATCGGGGACGTCGAGGATTTGCTCCGGCGCCGGATCGAAACCTAAACGCCATCGAGGGCGCGGACGACCTTACTTCTTTACTTCATCGGCCGTCTTGTCAGCGCCCTTTTTTATCTCGTGCCCGGTCGCCTTGGTACCCTTCTTTACGCCCTTGCCCGTGTCCTTGGCAGCGACCTTCGTCGCATGGCCAGTATCTTTGGCGGCGACCTTCGTAGCATGGCCGGTTTTGTCGGCAGCCGTCTCGGTCGCTTTGCCGGTATCCTTGGCGGCCGTTTCCGTGGCATCGCCCGTTTTCACGGCAGCCTTCTTCGTGGCGTGGCCCGTCTTCTTCGCCGCCGTCTTGGTGGCGTGTCCGGTATCGTCGGCGGCTTTCTTCACGTCGTCTCCGGCCTGGCCGTAGGAGAACACGGTTAGCGCGAAGAGGGCGGCAGCTACGAGCAACGAGAACTTCGTCTTCATAATTCCTCCAAATAAATTGCAGGATTTGCGGTGAGCAAGTTTTATCAGAGTATTAGGGCGGGATGCAAGACGGACTTAGGCATCGGCGTCTGCGGGGAAATTCCTCACAGTAGCACCCGCGGTTCCGGGAGGTAGAGGTCCTTCGACTTCGCGTGGACTTCACTTCGTGAAGTCCATGCTGCGCTCAGGATGACAATCGTTGATTTTCATTCAACTCTATCGTTCGTTTCGTTCTCCAGTTCACTCAGAGTTTCTTCGTCTACGTCCCATTTCTTGAGGATCTTGAAGATGGTTTTTGCTTCGAATCCCGCGCGAATTAACTGGCGGAAGATGCGGGCAGCTTGTTTGCGATCCTCTTTGCCTTTGGGCTGCTGCAGGCGTTTGCGGCGAATATAGTCGCGGGCGAGATTTTCTTCCTTCACGTCGTTATAGACCGAAGACACGGCTTTTTCGATGACATCGCCGTGCACTCCCTTGACCTTCAGATCGGTGACGACGCGGCGGCGGCCGAACTTCTCGTTGTCGCGGCGATAGGAAGAGAAGGCTGCGGCGTACTTGGCGTCGTTAAGGTAGCCCTGGTCTTTCAGGCGGACGATGATCAGTTCGACGAGCGTCTTGCCGAATTCCGTTTCGGCTTCGACGCGGTTTCGCAGCAGGCGTTTGAGTTCCGCGACGGAACGCATGCGGCGGGCTAATGCTCCTACCGCGTATTCGTAGAGTTCCGCTTCGGTGAAAAGTTTTCTCGGGCGGGCAAACGCCATGGTTACACGATAGCGCGAGAGAGGGTTTGAGGGTTAGCGGGTGCACAGCCCTCCGCGGCTAAAGCCGGTTTCGGAAGCAAGGCCCCGATCGCAGCGGTGAACCGCTGCGCCACCCAAATGCCTCGCAAACCAAACATAAAAACGTCTGCCTATTTTGGCGGGGGCGTGGGGCTCGGTAATGCGGGAGTGGCGGCGGGCGCAGGCAAGGTCGTCGCGGCGGGTAGGCCGGGAGGTGGCGCCACCAGTGCGGCTTTTGCCGACGACGGTAGTTTGTCGGCATTCGCCAGCAGGATCGCCACCTGCCACATTTGCGTCTCCGAGAGCGATTTGCTGAAGCCGGGCATGCCGGTCAAACGGATGCCATTAAAAATCTTCCAGTAAGTTTCGCCGGGTTCGTCGTCCGTTACGCCTTTGCCCTCAAACAACTGCGGCGGATGCGGATACATTCCGGTGGCGATCGCGGTCTTCGGAGAAAGGGGCAATCCATGGCAAACCGCGCAGTGCTGCTTGTAAAGGTCGGCGCCGGCGAGGAAGTTGGCTTCGTTAATCTGGACGGGAACGATCTTCGGCATCTCTTTCGCCACACGCAGATTGAGAGCCTTGTGCGCGAAAAAAGTTTCGAAGGGCATGTCGGAATCGGTAGTGGCTACGGGCGCGCTGCCGCTGG
>OBLW0100004363.1_pt1 | contig 10783 bp, 10 predicted proteins | sample 1520161 | NCBI WGS metagenome assembly OBLW01 (sample SAMEA3539309, study PRJEB22396) | soil metagenome | biome: tundra; feature: field; material: soil | place: USA | collected 2010-05 | depth 0.15 m
TTGAGCGTGGAGATCCCATGGCAAAGGGACGTGTTTCGATCGTCGTTGAGCGCTGTAAAGCTTGCGGTTTCTGTGTGGAATTTTGTCCTTCGCACGTGCTTGCGCTCTCATCTGCTTTTAATTCCAAGGGTTACCATCCCCCCCATGTCGTGCATCCGGAAAAGTGCAGTGGTTGTGACTTGTGCGGAATGTATTGTCCCGACTTCGCCATTTGTGCCAGCAAGGTCGTTCCCCCTAAGGACGATGCGGCTAAGGCCGACACAGCTAAGGAAGGTGGCAAATGAAGGCTGACCGTCAAACGGCTGACCCTCGTGGCGTGCTCACCGGCATACACTTTATGGATGGCGACCACGCCTGCTGCGAAGGCGCGTTGGCTGCTGGCAGTCGATGCGCCGCCGGATATCCGATCACTCCTTCTACCGAAGTGGTGGAACGCTTCGCCTCGCGCGTGCCTACCGTAGGCGGAGTGTTTATCCAAATGGAGGATGAACTAGCAGCGTCCATCACCTTGCAGGGCATGGTGTGGGCTGGAGCCAAGGCCTTTACCGTGACTTCAGGCCCCGGCTTTTCGCTGATGATGGAACACATCGGCTACGCGGCCATGACCGAAACGCCCTGCGTCTTCGTCGATGTGCAGCGCGGAGGGCCCTCCACCGGACTGCCCACGCTGCCGGCGCAAGCCGACATGATGCAGGCCCGCTGGGGCTCGCATGGCGACTACGAAATCATCGCTCTTTGCCCCAATTCTCCGCAGGAGTGTTTCGACCTCACCATCAAAGCCTTCAATCTGGCCGAGGAATACCGCGTGCCTGTGATGTTCATGATGGACGAAGTCGTGGGGCACATGAGTGAGAAAGTAGTGATTCCTCCCGCCGACCAGATCGAAGTCGTCCCGCGTAAACATACGCACAAGTCGGTGGAAGACTATCTCCCCTATGGCACCAACGGCGACCTGGTTCCGGAGATGGCGCACGCAGGCGATGGCTACAACTTCCATGTCACCGGCTTGACCCACGACGAGCGCGGCTATCCCAACATGACCCTGCCGGTTCAAGACAAGCTGGTTCGCCGCCTGCAAAACAAAATCCTCAACGCCGTCGACCGCATCACCATGACCGAGGAAGAGCACCTTGATGACGCGGATGTAGTGGTCGTCTCCTACGGGATCACTTCGCGAGTGGCGCAGCGCGCCATCGAAGTCGCTCGTGACCGGGGTTTGCGCGTGGGCAAGTTGCGCCTGATCACGGCTTGGCCGTTCCCCGAGAAAAAGATTCGCGACCTGGCGGCGAAGGTGAAAGCATTCGTCGTCCCCGAACTCAATCTCGGCCAAATGGTACGAGAGGTGGAGCGAGCTGCCGCCGGACAGGCAAAGACATTTGCCGTGTCGCACGCGGGCGGCGGAGTTCACAACCCCGACGACATCCTTAAGGTAATTGTGGAGGCCAGCCGATGACCGACAGCTCTAACTTTAATAATGATTTGGTTAATTTAGATTTGAACCCAGTCGTCAACCCCGTCGAGCAGTTCCTGCGCAGCGAGCGCGTGCCTCACATCTGGTGCCCGGGATGCGGCATCGGCACTACCGTGAACTCTTTCGCACGCGCGCTCATCGACTCTAAAATCGATTTGGGATCGCTGGCCCTGGTCTCGGGCATTGGCTGCACCGGGCGCGTGGCGGGCTACGTCAAGCTCGATTCTTTCCATACCACGCACGGACGCGCCATTCCCTTTGCCACCGGGTTGAAGCTGGCCAACCCAAAGCTGAACGTGGTTGTCTACTCTGGCGATGGCGACCTCTCGGCCATCGGCGGCAATCATCTGATCCATGCCGCGCGCCGCAACATCGACCTCAAGGTCATCTGCGTGAACAATCTGATCTACGCCATGACGGGCGGCCAGACGGCGCCCACTACGCCGTATCACTCGACAACTTCGACCAATCCCTATGGCGTGTTCGAGGCGTCGTTCAATCTGCCGCACCTGGTAGAAGCGGCCGGCGCCGTATACGTTGCTCGCTGGACCACGTTCCACGTACGCCAACTGTCGCGTGCCATCAGCGAGGCATTCAATAAAAAGGGCTTCTCCTTTATAGAGGTAGTCTCGCCTTGCCCGACGCTCTATCAGCGCCGCAACAAGATGGGCGATGCTCTCGACGCCATGAAGTATTACAAAGAGAAGAGCAGGGTTCGTAACGGCGCGCCCACCAGTGAAGTGGGCATGACCATGACCGGGGAAATCATCGTGGGCAAATTTGTCGACCGCGAGCGCCCCGACTATCAAACCATGATGAAAGCACAATTTCACGAATCGCTAGGCGAGAAATTTGTGGAACAAGCGGAGATGGTATGCAGCTAACGGAAATTCGTCTCGCAGGCTTCGGCGGTCAGGGAGTGATCCTCTCCGCCATCGTACTGGGCAAAGCAGCCTCGATTTATCAAGGCGGGTTTGCCACCATGACCCAGAACTTCGGCCCGGAAGCCCGTGGCGGCGCCTGCAGCGCGCAGCTCGTCTTTTCCGATTCGCCCGTGTTGTATCCCTATGTCACGCAGCCCGACATTGTGGTCATCCTGTCGCAGGAAGCTTACGTTCGCTTCGGCTCCGAGATAAAAGACGGCGGCATCCTGATTGTCGAGCAGGATCTGGTGCGCGTTTCCGATCTCAGCAAATCAGTGCAGGTCTACAGCATCCCAGCCACCCGCATAGCCGAAGAACTGGGAAAGCGCATGGTGCTGAATTCGGTGATGGTAGGATTCTTCACCGCCGTTACCCACCTGCTGGAACCTGACGCCGTGCGCAAGGCAGTAGCGGATTCGGTTCCACCAAACTTCCGGGAACTGAACTTGAAGGCCTTTGAAAAAGGGCTGGATTACGGAATCACCGCGCTAACCGCGACCACAAACCCTCACGACGCGAAGTTGCAGATGCAGTACGCGCCGGAGTAGAGCGCTTTCTAGTCTGTGTCGCATCCCGATTCGCCTCTAGAATGTGGAATGCCTTGCCGCTCCAGCCGCGAAGCGATGGCACGGGAAAGCCCGGGCAGGTGACTGCCGGGAAGGCAAAAGGCACAAGCCAGAGTCCCGTCAGGGACGGCACCGCCTCGTGAGATTCTTTCGCCTCTGTTGCTGTTGCATTCCTCAACTTGTGCTGTTGCAAGATTCATCTCCGCGTCGCTCACCCGCAAACCACTGATTCCAAGCACTGATCCACGGCATCCGCCAGGAAACCCTGCAAACACTAGCTTTTCCCTGTTGCGAATTTTATCAACGCCGTGTTGACAACCTCATCACCACCAGTCGCGTCATAAGGTCGCGTTTCGTCTAACTCCGCTATTTTGCAGGAGATCGCCGTCCGCCATACATGGGCTAGCCCTTCACCCCGATTTGGCACGGCGATTGCCTTTAGTAAAAGTGCTGAGTGGCTGCTAGACGGCTCTCCGACGAGGTGACTTATGACAGTCCTACTGGTTCTCTTCACATTCACGACCTTCTTGCTGATCGACTATTTCCGCACCCGCCACACGATTGCCGAACGAACTCTGCATGTTGGCGCGGCCAAGTCTGACTCCGTTGTCCCCCGTCTTCAGCCGGCCTTGGTAGCTGGTTTTGCGGTCCCAGAAAATCTCCGCTATCACCCCGGTCACACTTGGGCATTGAGCGAGAGTACCAATCTGGTGCGGGTCGGCATGGATGATTTTGCCTCGAAGCTGACCGGTACGGTCGAGAGCATCACGCTGCCGCAACGCGGCCAGTGGATTCGCCAGGGCCAGAAGCTGTGCACCGTTTATCACGACGACTGCGCCGTAGACATGGTTTCGCCCATCGAAGGCACGGTATCTGATATCAACCAAGCGGTCGAGCTGAATCCGAAGCTGGCATTGAGCGATCCCTACGGCGATGGCTGGCTGGTGACAGTGAACGCGCCGGATGCCAAGACAAGCTTCAAGAACCTGCTGGGTGGCCCACTCGCCCGCTGGTGGACGGAAGAGTCGGCCAGCCGTCTGCAACGCCGGATGCCGATGGCATTCGCCGGAGCGCTGGCGCAAGACGGCGGCGTAGCGATCAACGACGTAGCAGCCCAGATTCCCAACCAGGAATGGGCGCCGATCGCAAAAGAATTCTTCCTGTCATAAGTCTTAATGTCATAAGGTCACGGCCCGCGAGAACGAGCCACCTCGATAGGACCGCTGAAACACCGGCCGCCCGGATTCCACCCCGGGCGGCCGGTGATTTTGTAATCAAATACTTAGTTCAAGTTAGTCCGACAGCCTCGTTGAGCTATCGCCTAGTTACTAATATAGCGGCTGAGGTCAAGTGCGAGTGCTGGCGCGGCACAAGGCGATCACTTTCAGGTTGACAAAGTCCATGCCGCGACAGCAAAATTGCTCCGCTCGCTAGTTCCTGCTTGCGAGCCCTTGTTGGCTTGGCTATTGGGGATGCTGCTGCGATGGGCGATGCGACTGACTCCGAACCTGGGTGGGGAAAATGAGTTGGAAAGGAAGAACTCCAGATGCCGTCAAATGCGCTTTGCTTGCGTTGAAGAAGGAGATCTTCGGATTCAGTTTTGACTACCCGCTCTACACCGTCCCGGAAAGCTTGGCGAAAGATTCTCTGCACTATTATCTCTATAGCGATGAGCTGTCTTGGGAGGCGCTGCGGCTGGATGCCGATGGGATTCCCAGGGCGTGGTATCGAGTGACAGGCGCCGCTTACTGGCCGGCCTACATTGCCTGGTACGGACTGGTCCAGTTAGGGCATTACCTCCGGCGCGGAGATGAAGCAAACCTGAACTCTTTCCTCAAACAGGTTTCATGGCTGGAGAAGAATGCGGTCGTGCGCTGCGACGGCGCGGTGGTTTGGCCGATGAACTTCGATTACCCCAACGGTCCATTCCTGCTCAAGGCGCCGTGGATCTCGGCATACACTCAGGGCCTGGTGATCAGCGCCTTGGTGCGCGCGTGGCGTCTGACGAAGCGGCCCGAGTTGCTGGAGCTTCTCAAGAATTCAGCGAAAGTGTTTGAACTCGATGTCGAAGATTCCGGAGTCCGGGTTTGGCTGGAAGGCCACACTCTGTACACGGAGATTCCAGGCGGCCCGATTCCCGGCATCCAGGACGGCTTCATGACCTCGCTTATCGGTCTTTATGACTTGTATGTCGAGACCGCAGATCCGGTGGTGGGTCGGCTGTTTGACGAGGGAATTGCCGGGCTCCAGTATGCACTGCCACGCTGGGATTACAGAGGCAAGTGGAGTTGGTATAACTGCGCGTATCTGAGCCCGCCTGCCTATCAAAATCTGAATTGCCTTCTGCTGGAGGTGCTGGCGGGCTTGGCAAAACAGCCGCGTCTGGCTGAATATGCGAAGCGATGGAGCCCTAAGCGACTCTCGGCGCTGGACCGAACCGAAATCTATCTTGGTTTCGTGCTCACGAAAAATGCTAACCGTTTGTGGCACCGAACCTGGCGTCAAAAGGTTGACAGGACTTCCGCGGCTTCGCGGAAGCTGGTGCCGGCGTCGGTTCCACAGGTGGGTTCTGGACCCAAATGACAGGTAAGGTGTCAGCCACGATGGCTGAAGAAGCGCGGCAAAGAGTATCAAACGCGGGGAACAGCATTTTGAGACAGACAATGCTGGCCCACCATCAAGCGGCCTGAAACCGGACTAGGCCGCCGCCGCGGGAAACGAGCATGCGCTTCCGCTTGACCGTTGGTTGCAGAACAATTCTTTGCTCAGAAGGTGAGCTTTCCCACCACTTGAAATGCGCGGGGACCTCCCGACCCGAACACTCCGCCCGCCTGGCTACCTGGTGTACCGAAGGCGGAGGAGTAATTCGGATTGCTGCCATCGGGCACCAGCGCGTTGAAGAACCCAGAGTAATTGTTCTTGCTCGTGGCCGCCGCTACCAGTGCAATTGTCAATACGGCCAACACTGCTTTTCGTAATGAGTTGTAAATCTGACGAATACGCAAAGAGCCTCCTCGAACGCAAAAGGTAAGTTGAACTGAATCGATCGATTTCCGACCGGAAACCAATGCTCTCGAACCGCCGCTCTGGAAAACTTTTCCGTTGACCGCCGCTCGTTGTCCGATCCGCGTTGGTCCGGATGTTCGCGGATCTGTCGCACCTGTTTCAGGGAGTCACAGAAGGTAGCGGAAGCCCGGCCGGGCGCAATAGTGCAAAGGCAATATGTGGCTAGACATGGTATGGCCGGTCGGAAACCGGGACTGTCTTTTGCACGAAAAATGTCAGAAGAATCGCGCGGACGAGACCTGAGTCATCGGCGTGGCCACGGCGCGGCAACCGGTGCATAGCGTGCTTTCCTTGAGGTCGATCCACTCCACGGCGTGGGAAGGGGCCATAGCGCAGCTGTAGTCCTGACAGTGAGTTAAATTCACGGTGTGGCCGAGTTCATGGACTGCTTCCTTGATCACGCGCTGGCGATATAGTTCTGGGTCGGGCGCAAGGCCGTAGAACTCCTGGCGCAGGCGGTGGGCTGAGACTACAGCGCAGGGGCCTCCCATTTGCGCCTCGCCGAAAACGAAGGTAAGAATTGGAATGTAGAGATCCACCGCGACTACTCCCAACATTCGCCAGGAATCGGCGGTAAGAAAGCTTTGCATGCGATGGAGGATTTCAGAAGAATGATACTGCTGCCGCTCTCCGTGGTAGGCGAACTCGGGATCCAGACGAAGAGGGAGCACTCTGCAGGAGACGCGGAAAGTCTCTTCCATGGCGGGGCGGAGATCCTGCAACAGCCCGTCATCCACATTCCCGATCGGCAACAGGTGTAGCAGCTTCATGGGGTAGTTCTCAGTTCCCAGCTCTCAATCTTCGATCCGTCACTGAGAACTGAGAACCTGGAACTCGGATTCAGCTTCAATGCGTCTCGACGGGGGTGCGCGTCCAGCCGTATTTTTTTAGCTTGTGATAGAGCGTGACTCGGTCGATGTCTAATATGTCGGCAGCATGGCTCTGATTGCCTCCACACTCCTCCACCACCCTTAGGATGTGGGCGCGCTCCATGTCCTCCAGTTTCTTGCCGGCGCCGTTGGCGACGCTTGGTGTCTTGAAGAGGAAGTCCCGTTCCTGCAGTTCCGACTCCTGACCTACTACCATGGCGCGCTCCACCGCATTTTCCAGTTCGCGAACGTTTCCTACCCAGGGCTGCTGCTGCAACAGGTTCATGGCGGCGGGGGAAACCCGGGTCATGCGTTTGTTCATGGCCAGAGAGAACTTGCGAACGAAGTGGTCCACGAGAAGCGGGATATCGTCGCGGCGCTCGCGCAACGGCGGCAGTTCAATCCGGAAGACGTTGAGCCGGTAGAAAAGATCGGGACGGAACTTACCCTCCTCGATCAGTTTTTCCAGATTCTTATTGGTGGCGGCGACGCAGCGGAAGTCTACCTTGATAGTCTGGTTGCCGCCGACACGCGTAATTTCGCGTTCCTGCAACACGCGCAGCAGGTCGGTCTGCGTCTTTAGAGTGATGTCGCCAATCTCGTCGAGGAAAACCGTTCCACCTTCGGCAATTTCGAATTTGCCTTTCTTCCGGAACTGGGCGCCGGTGAACGCGCCTTTTTCATGTCCGAAGAGTTCGCTTTCGAGAAGCGTCTCGGTTAGGGCGCCGCAGTGAATGGCGACCAGCGGATGAAATCTTCGCGGGCTGGCCTGATGAATGGCACGCGCCACTAGTTCCTTTCCGGTACCGCTTTCTCCGGTGATCAGCACGGTGGCGTCGGTGGGACCAACCGTCTCAACCGCCTCGAAGATCTTGCGCATGGGGCCGCTTTGGCCGACGATGTCGCCGGGACGCGCGACTTCGGCGACGGTCTCGCGCAGGAGTACATTCTCCTGCGCCGTGCGCTTATGCGCCAGCGCGTTCTTGATCAGGTGCGAAATGTCGTCGGGGTCGAGCGGTTTGTTCACGTAGTCATAGGCGCCATTCTTCAGCGCGGCCACCGCAGTCTCGACCGAAGCATAGCCGGTCATAATGATCACGATCAGCTCAGGGTCGATTTCGTGCATGCGGCGCTGCAACTCGATGCCGTCGGTGCCGTGCATCTTGATATCCACCAGGGCGGCATCCCAAGGGTGCTGCGCCAGAAGGGTAAGCGCGTGGTTGGCATTCTCCGCCGTGCCGACTTCGTAGCCTTCCTCTTTAAACCATTTGTCGAGCGAGTCGCGCACGCTTAGCTCGTCATCTACCACCAGCAGTCTTCCTTGTTTGCTCGCCTGTGTGCTCACTTCCATCACCTCATCATTATTGCGGCATCCGCGTCGCCGACGGCGGCCAGCGCAGGGTCGGGGGCATGAGTTAGAAGGGTCACCGTAAAAGTAGTGCCCCGGCCCAACTCCGATTGGACCTCGATGCTCCCCTTATGCCGCTCCATGATGCCGCGAGCAATGGCCAAGCCCAGCCCGGTTCCGCTTTCTTTCGTCGTCATAAAGGGTTCGAAAATATGCGGTAGCACGTCGGGAGCAATGCCCGCGCCGTCGTCGCGCACCTGGATCTCGATTTCCGTCGCATCGTGATTTAACCGGTCCCAGAGCCAGAGAGTGCCGCCCCGGGGCATGGCGTCGATGGCATTCATGATCAACGCCAGAATGACTTGTTCAATCTGCGCCGGATCGCACGGTACAAGCGGCAGGGCTGTCGCCAGATTCAGTTGCAACTCAATTCCGACCAGGTCCAATTGATGGCGGACCAGCAGCAGGCAACGATCAATCACTGCATTCAGGTCAGTGGTTTGCACGTTCATGGGTGTGGTTCGCGAAAGAACCAGCAGGTTCTTGATCAGGTCGCCGCAGCGCCGGCTTTCGGTGGCGATCAGTTCCAGACATTGCATGGCCTCCTCACGTTTTTCATGTTCGGCTTGGCCAGTCCCTACCCACTTCCGCAGCAGTTTGGCATAGGTAAGAATTCCAGAGAGGGGATTGTTGACCTCATGCGCCACCACGGCCGCCATCTTGCCGATGGACGCCATCTTCTCCACATGCAGCACGTGCTCGTGGGCGCGATTGAGTTCGGTCGTCTTCTGCTCGACGCGATCTTCCAGGGTCTTTGTCCAGTTAACGATTTCTTCATTGGCCGCGCGCAACTGCAGGCTCATGCGGTTGAAGGAGCGAGCCAGATCACCCACTTCGTCCTGGGACTGCACTTCGATCTGATAACCGAGCTCGCGATGGGAAAGGTGTTCGGTACCGTTCTTGAGCGCCTGGATGGGGATAGCGACCACTCGCCACACAAACAGCCCGCTCAATACCGCTACAATCAGCATTGCGCCGGTGGTGTAAAAGAACATCCGGGCGCTGCTGACCGCGAGTTGGGCGTCGGCTTTAGCCAGCGAGAGATCGGTGTCGAGCACGCCTAGAACCTTCTGGCTCGCGGGATGCGCGTGGCAATCCGCGTTGGAGCAACTGGGTTGGTTGGCGATGGGAGTGATAATTCCCAGCACATGTTGTCCGCTGGCAGTGCGATAAATTCGAAAACGGTCGGGACGATTTAGGCGCGCCAGCGGCTGTGATTGGTTGTGGCAGCCGTAGCAGGCCTCCCCTTTTTTGTCGAGAACGTGGCTGACTTCCGATGGATCGGTGGAGTAGCCAATCCGCCCCTCCTGGTCAAAGATGCGTACCTTGACCATGCCGGGGTCGTCCGCGATGGTTCGGATCGAGTGGTAGAGTCCCTCGCGATCATTGTGCAGCATGTAATACGCTGTGCTGCGGCTGATGACCTCGCTGACCCGCTCGGCGCTGGCCAGGGTGGCTGCTTCCAGGTCGTGGCGATGCAATCGGATATTCAAGTATCCGAGGAGAGCGAAAATCACGAGCATGGCCGCAAGCAGCGACCCGATCAATTTTGCGCTAATACTCTGCGCCAGGCGCTTTGATCTCAGGTCGCTGCGAATTGGGTCAGTCTCCGGCATGGTGTAACACCGGTGAAGCTAATGCGCGCTCCGCTTCGACTTCGTTTCGGGGGAGGCGCGACTGCACCGCATGTTCTTCTTCGCCGAAAATCGGCAGGTAGTTTACCGCGAGCCCGAACAGGGCGAAACCCATCGCGATAATCATCAATGTTATGGAGAACTCGGTCCACTTCGGCACGTAGTGATGTCCGACGTAAGTCTCAAAGCCGATGAGGGCAATATTCAGGCGGTTGGTGATAAAGCCCAGCACAGTAAAGATGGAGGCGAGATACAACCACTGTGGTGACAGCCTAGCCTTCTTGAAGGTGAGTATGGCGATGGGAATCACGAAGGTCAGCGTCAGTTCGAGCCATAGAAAATACGCTTCGTAGCTGGGTTTGAAGATCTGTCGGAGCAGGCCGCGATGGAAGTAGTCCTCGAAACGCAGCAGAGCATTGACCCAGAGAGCAACCAGCAACGCGCCGCCCAGGGTGACCAGGACAGGAAGTTCAAGTTGACGGCCAAAGACCTTAGCGCTCTGCGTGGATTCAAAGATCGTCATGGCCAGACCTACCGCAACCGCCGATCCAAAGAAGAAGAACGGTAGCGCCGGCGAGTACCAGAAGGGATGCAGTTTGCTCGGCATGATCAGATAGAGGGATCCGAGGGAACTCTGGTGCAGGGTGGAGAGCAAGATGCCTGCAACGATCAGCACTGGATAGATTTTCTTAATCCACTTGATGGGAGTCGGCCAATTGAGGCGTTCGAATACGTTGGGAAGGAATTCGAAGAAGAGGACAGTGGTGTAGGTCATCACGCACATGCCCACTTCGAACATGACCGAGTGCGGGTTCATGTAGATGAGCTGATGCCAGATGTACCAGG
>OBLW0100004364.1_pt1 | contig 10782 bp, 7 predicted proteins | sample 1520161 | NCBI WGS metagenome assembly OBLW01 (sample SAMEA3539309, study PRJEB22396) | soil metagenome | biome: tundra; feature: field; material: soil | place: USA | collected 2010-05 | depth 0.15 m
CCTCTCCTCCCCTGCCACACCACCGTACATGCGGGTCCGCATACGGCGGTTCGGTCAGATTGAGCTAAATCCCTCCAACAACCTGGGAAGTCCAAGCGCGTCGAAGTAGGCATTTGGAAACGCATATTTCATCGCAGGGCTGTTGGCGATCCGCCAGGGACCGTGCGAGCTTCCGGCTGTTTGTGCAGCCAGGTCTCTATTCACGCTCCGTTGGCACAGCTTCGCAAACCGCACCTTGCCGCGCTTCCAGTGCTTCCAGATCACGGATCGCAACCGTTGCCGTATCCATTGATCCAGCCGCTCCAGCACTGAGGGCGTCTCCGAGAAGCCGAAGTAGCTCTTCCAGCCGCGTAAGTAGCCAGCCAGCTCCTTCGTCATTTGCTCGATACCGATGCCCCGCATCCGTCCCGTAAGTTTCCTTACCTTTTGCTTGAAGCGCAGCAGAGCCTTGACGGCGATGCGCCGCTTCGGTTCGTGTGCTCTTGTAAAGCTGAAGCCAAGGAACTTGCGGTCTGCCGGTCGAGCTACCGCGCTCTTCGTTTCGTTGACCTTGAGCTTGAGCCGCCGCATGATGAAGCCGGTGATGCTCCGCTTCACCCGCTCCCCTGCCCGCCGGCTGCGGACGTAGATGTTGCAGTCGTCCGCATACCGCACGAAGCAGTGCTTGCGCCGTTCCAACTCACGATCAAGTTCGTCGAGCACGAGGTTCGACAGCAGGGGCGATAACGGCCCGCCTTGCGGCGTGCCCTCATCCACCGGATCCACCAGCCCGTTCTCCATCACGCCTGCGGTGAGGAACGCCCGGATCAGCTTGAGCATCCTCTTGTCCGCGACCCGACGCGCCACGGCTGCCATCAGTTTGTCATGGTTGACCCGGTCGAAGAACTTCTCCAGATCGAGATCAACCACCCAGCGGCGGCCTTCGGCTATGTATTTCTGGGCCTTGGCTACCGCCTGATGTGCCGAGCGTCCGGGCCGGAACCCGTGACTATGTTCGGAAAACTCCGTATCCCATCTCGCCTGCAAGACCTGCATCACTGCCTGCTGAACCATCCGGTCCAGCACCGTCGGGATGCCCAGCTGACGCACCCCGCCGTCCGGCTTAGGTATCTCTACCCGCTTCACCGGTTGCGGCTTGTAAATCCCTGCAAGAAGTTGTTCGCGGATGGCTGGCCAGTGCTCCTTCAAGTGTCCAGGCAACTGCTCGACCGTCATGCCGTCGATGCCCGGACTGCCCTTGTTGGACTTCACTCGCTTGAAGGCCTGCACGCAGTTGTCGTGCGCGCAGACCTCTTCCATCAGTTGTTCGTGGTTGCTAGCCGGGCTTTCGAACATGCGCTCCGCCGTGGGCGTTTCGGACCCTCCGCCAGGAGCCATCGGAGCTTCACTCCTCTGCTCCCCGCTGAAGGCCAGCCGAAGCTGGTTATTCTGCCGCTTGCCGCTCATCGAGTCGCGCCGCCTACTCGCCGCTTCCTTCCGTTTGGGCCTTCGCCGCTTGCACGGCTACTACGCCCGCTGCTGACTCCTGCCGCATGGTCAGAGTGAATCGCTCCACTCTCAGTCCCGATTCCGGGACATGCGGCAGACCTCCCGCGATAAGACTGACCGCCTTCAACGCGCAACCGCCGAATTTACCACCAGCACCCTTGATGGATGTGGACTTCGCTGTCATTGGCCAGCTCGTCCGGCGCCGTAGGCCTCATATCCGGTTCTTGTCCATCGGCTCGCGTCTTTGCTCCACGCTTCCTTCAGACCCCGCCTCGCGACGGCAGCCCTTGCGCTTCGCTATCACTTCTCCTCCATCAGGATGTGAAGGGGATTTACACTCCTAAGCTGTCAATCATGCAGGGCGAACCAAACAAATGCCCCAGCTGAAGAGCCTGGGGCATCTGAGAATGTTCGCGAAACTATCTTCCAGCGTTAACCGTTAACTCCCGCCGCGGTTTTACTTACCAACGTACGTTCGCGGAGAGCCAATTCCCGCACACAAGTCCCAACCGGTCTTGCACTGGCTCGATCCTTGGGTGACGTCAAAGAAATCCGCCGCGTACTCCGTCGGATTGGCATACTCGTTGTACATCATGGTCAGTTCTGCCGCCGTCGACTGCTGCTTACTGCCAGCGGCATTTACGATGCCGGCAAAGGTTGGGGAGGCCCAGCTTGTGCCTCCGACCGAATACCATGAGCCCTGGACGTAAATGACGGCGCAGCAGTAATCGGAAGCAACGTCGGGATATCCGCGGTGTGTGCCGACGATCTTGGAGATGCCGCTCTGATAAGCGGGAATAGGCTCATAGGGACTGATGTCGCCACCGCCGCCGCCGTAAACCTCGCTGGTAAAGTTGCCATTCTTGTCGCGATTGAAATAGGTGCCTCCAACCGATACCACGTTAGGAGACGCACCCGGATAGATGCTGACGCCAAGTCCCGAATCACCGCTGGCGGCAAAGTAGACAACGCCCTTCGTGGTGAAGTACTTGTCCCAAGCTTTCTCTCGCTTATCCTCCGCGTCGCCGAAGCTCATGCTGACGACACCGCCTCCATTCTCGGCCACGAGTTTGCCGGCGAGTTGAATGGCCGCCCAGCTTGGATCGGTCGCGCACGTGGTCTGGCACAGCACTGACTCGACCAGGAAGAGCTTCGCCTGTGGCGCCATGGAGTGGGCCCACTCGATATCTAATGCCTCTTCCACGATCCAATCGGAATAGACGGGAGGCTTATTCTTTTTCCCGCCGGGCCAGGTAATGGTGAGATCGGCGGCGGGTATTCCAAATTGAGCCGAGAAGGCGGCCAAATCGGCTGCCGCGGTCGGATAGTCTCCGGCGTCAACGATGGCGATCGCTCCAACTCCGCCGTTCGGGACATTCGTGCTGGTTGCGATTGGGCATCCGGCAGGTCCGCTTACCAACTGATATACGCACGCCAGCGAACCTGGCGTTTCATTGCCCGCGGGTGGCCCAGACTGCGGTTTATCTGAATCGACGAAAAAATAGTTCGTGTGATGGCGTCCGGGCTTAGCAACGCCGGATTCCGGGATAATAATCCTATGTCCGTTGAAAACCGACTCGGTTCGTTGAGCAATTGCGGGAGAAGAGGCCATACCGAGAAACACAGCACTCCCGGCGAGCATAGAGATTACAACGGAACATTTCATTCATTGACTCCTGGATGTAGTCGGCGTTGCGCCGTCGGTAATCATGACTGGTGTATGGAGGAAATGCAAGCTTGAAACCAAGCGATTGGGCGGGCGTTTACGCAACTATTTTCACATCGGAAACAAACGCGCCGCAAGAGCGATAGCGCTGAAGATTTGGATCATCCGCACAGCCCCCGGGCGGAGCTTCGTATACTGGTCGGCGCATTCTCAGCTTCGTACCAGGGATATCGCCACAGCGATACCGCACCATCAACCTGAAGCAATGGAGCGACGGGCGCGCGAGCACGTTCCTTGCGACTCAACGATGCTGAGTTGCTAAAACCCATCCCGTGAAAAAGTGAGTGATCGGGCTCATGGGATCACAACTCGATCAGCACATCCTCGCCCTCAAGCTTCACCGGATATACCGCCACCCTAGCCCCCGGCGGCCCAGCCTCACCCGTCTTCGGGTCCCACTCCCACCCGTGCCACGGACAAACAACCTTGCCGCCCGAAATCACGCCTTGGCCAAGCGGGCCGCCGCGATGCAAACAGATGTTGTCCATGGCGGAGATCTCGCCATTCACGTTCGCTACGCAAATGCTCTTGCCGCTGCAGGAAAATTCTTTTGCTTCGTTGATGGACGGGAGTTCGGATTGAGAGGCAAGTTTAGTGAACATTATCCCTATTCTATATTCATCACAAACTGACTGTGACCCCATCACAGACGGTTAATCCAACGCGCGGCATAATCAAACTGGACTGTCAGCAAAAGGATGACTCTGACGGAGAAAAAAACCACGGTGGTTAAGTTTGAACGCTTAGAGAAGGCGCGGCTTAGTCACGCCGTAAATTCCGATTTCGAATCCCATTAGCCGCTGAGGCGGTCTGTTTTGAAACTGATCTTGATACACAAAAGAATTCGGCTAATGAGTTAGTAAACAATTTCTTGCGAAAACAGACTAAGCACAATCGCCCCGACAATATGAACTCTGGTAGACATGAGCGCGCAATGTGGTTAACTCCTTATTCCTGAAGATTTTGAAAATAAGTCATTTAAGCTCTAGATTTTGGCGGGAATAGCACCATTAGTCTACGTCCCCGCAATTTTGGTAACGTTACCTGACCGACCGTCTCGGATTTCGCCTCATGATAATGCCCGATTTTTACGAGGCAGCAACCCAGTTTCGCCGCTCAATAAACGTTGGAGGCTCATAAGTACGCCCCTTCGCCAAGCGACGATCTTCTCGCCGTGTAGTCCACAGTAAAAGCGGCCCGAGCGATGACGCCGTGATGCGAGCCATCACCGGAAATTCCTTCTCCACTTCACGCCGCAGCTTGTGGATCCGGTCACTCACGCCACGATTCACTTTCTTGAACTCTTTCTCCATTACCCAAAGCGCCGCATTGTAAGCGCTGCTGAGTTTCTTAACCTCGCGCGCAAATCGCTCCCGCACCCGCGGATCGGGGTAATCCTTATAGCGTTGCCATCCGTGCAGCATCGTCTGGCACATGCGATAAAGACTGGGGCCGTTGTTTTCAAAATCGCGCCAGAACGCCCAGTCCAAAAATCGCTTGGAGTCGTCCCGCGAGATCGCGCTGTGCTTGAAATTAAATTTGAACTGTCCATGCACATCGGCAAGATCAACCCCAGGCAGCATGCGACCCTGCTCTGACATTTCCTTAAAAAGAGGTGTTCCCGGAACCGGCGTGTAAAGCATGAACTGGTGGAAATCGGTCTGGTAGGCAACAGCCGATTCGATTTCGTCGACAATATTTTCTGGAGTATGGTGCTCCAGCCCAATGATGGTCGACCCCTGCACGCGTATGCCGTGTCCGCGAAGCTCGCTCGTTAGTTCGGTGATGTCTTCGCCCTTCAATTTCGCGTAGCTAGAGCGCGGCGATTCCAACCCCATCCACACCCAAGACACGCCAAGCTCGACTAATTCCTGCATCGAGTATTTGCGAATCGCGTTGGCCGAAGCGAAGATCGAAAGCTCCCAACTCTTCCCCGCTTCCTTCATGCGCTTGAGCAATTGCAGGGCGCGTGTGCGGTGCAGCAGGAAGTTCTCGTCCATCACAAAAAATGAATGCACCTTGAGCTTGGCTTCGATGCCGCACATCACTTCGAACAACTCGTCGCCCGTCTCGTAGAAATTAACGAACTTCCCTTTGCCCCCGAAAAACGCAGATGTAGTGCAGAAGTTGCACCCCATTGGGCAACCGACGGATGGGATAATCGTCGCTGCCGTTCCTCCCTTCCGGTTCGGTAGCCGGATTCCCATGATGCGCGTATCGATTCCAGACACGATTGCAGGATGCTTGATCGGCGCGTGTTCGTCCTCGCCCAGATACCGCCGCATCCAAGAGATTCCTTCTCCTTTCACAATGTGGTCAGCATCGATCATGCCCTCAACGTCAGGAATCGCCGCGACGTGCCCACCGACTATGATCACCGAATCAGGCGACAGTTCGCGCACCATGCGGCACATCTCCTTCACCTTGCCGACGTTCACGATAATTCCAGAGATGCCAACGATGTCATATTTGTTACTCGTTAACTCGCGGGCAAATGCCTCGCGGGTAGGAAAATCCAGCACACTGCATGGCGCTGAAATGTTTTCCTGAATCATCATGATGCCCCACGAGCGATGGAACATGCGCAGCGAGAAGCTACCTTGCGCTCGCGTGACCTGGTTGTGATAAAGCTCCATCGGATTGATGGCCCGGCTGCCGAATTCATCATCTTGCGCATACGGCCCAAACACCGAACTAAGCAGAATGCGCGCGTTACTTCCCTTGGGGTGAGTTTCCAGCTGGTTGGTTTTCATGGATTTGTAATTAGAGAATAGCGATGGGCAGAGTAGCGGGCAGTGATCCCAGTTACATTACAAAACTATTACGTATTACCAACGGTATGCTCATTCGACGATCTGCCGTTGTGTGCACCTTAGCGGCCTAGAGACACAAAATAAAAGGCCGCCCCACTAGGAGCGGCTTTTATTTACTGGCAACTGACCACTGGCAACCGACAACTGGTTCTAGTCTCCCGCCACCGGCTCGCCCACCTCTTCCGTCTGCCTCGGAGCAGGAGCAATACCGCTCGGCTGAGAGATAGCGCCCGCGATAGCACCCAGCGGAATGAATCCGCCTTCGTTCGAAGTCGCCGGCTTCTCTTTCAGCACGACTTCACGATAGAGCTGAGCCATGCGCGCGTCATAGGCGGCATCGTTCTTAACTTTGTTCGTCTCGGCCTTGCTGTCGCGAGCGCGCTTCTTCTCTTCGCGCGCCGTCTTCGCAATTCCCAGCTTGTCCAGATCGTGCTGCACTTCGTTGGTGACGATTTCATCGCGCAAATACAGAGCATGCGCCTCGTCCTGCATCTTGACCTTCTTGCCGCCCGCGAAGATCTCGTGGCGTCCATGCTCCTCGTACCACTTGGTGAGCGTGGATGTCATGTGCATCTTCTCGATAATGTTGCGCCAGCCCACGCCCGTGTTGTAGGCGCAGAAGCTGATCTCGCCTTCCTGCGTCGCATAAGGAATAATGCACTGCTCTGTGCGCCGGAAATCGTAGTTGAATAGATCCTGGAACCACATTCCCGCGATGAATAGGAAGTTCCAGCGATCCTGACGGCGCTTCATCACGTCGTCAATGGTGCGGTCTGGACCAACCTTGCCATAGTTCTTGCCCGTAGCGTTGAAGTTCTTATCAAACTTCTTGAGCAGGTCGGTCATCTTGAAGTGCGTTGGCGACTGGAACGGATCGTAGTTCTTCATCAAGCAAAGAGCCATGCCGAACGCAGTCCAGAATTTCGACCGAGCCGCGTCGTTAACCTTGGCAATGTCCTTCGCCAGTTGATCACCCTTCAAGAAAGCCGTCACCGGAACAGCTTCCTTCGTTTCCTTGTCGATCATCATCGCCATGCCGGTGCCACAATTCGGATGGCATCCGCAAGACAGTTGGCCCCAATCGTTATTCGGTTCCCCTGAGTGCAGAACGTCGGCCCAGTCGGAGAACGTGCTCATGAAACTAATCGGGAACCAGTCACGTGTCGGCTCGCCAAATCCCGTCTGATTCTTAACGTCGTGCGCGAGATGCGCCAGCGTGTAGCGCTGCGCTTGTCGACGATCGTCGGTGATGGCCTCGTCGCGTCCGGTAAACGAAACCGGCTGGAAGCTTAGGAAGCCGATCTTCTTCGGATTGTCGAGCGCGAACTGAATGATGCGTCCGACCTGCTCGTTGTTAATTCCATTGATGATCGTTACCACCGGAACAATTTCGCAGCCCGCGCGATGCAGGTTGTCAATCGCCTTCAACTTGACGTCAAACAGATTGCCCACAGCACGATGGTCGTTCGCCGCATTGCCGATGCCGTCAAACTGCAGATACGCGTAGCGCATGCCCGCTTCAACCGCCTGCTGGCAGAACTCATAGCTCTTGGCAAATTCAATTCCGTTGGTCGCCGCCTGTACGCTGTTGTATCCAACCTTACGCGCATAGCGAACCGCGTCGAGGAAGTACGGCGACAACGTCGGCTCGCCGCCCGAGAACTGCACCGACATCTGCCGCTTCGGCTTGACCGTAATGGCGTTGTCGAGAACAGTTTTGATTTCTTCCCAAGTCAATTCGTGTACATACCCAACCTGGTTCGCGTCCATGAAGCACGGATCGCACATCATGTTGCAGCGGTTGGTCAGATCTACAGTGAGCACCGCGCCGCGTCCATACTTCACCGTGGAGGAACCATGGTGATGCAGCTTCTCATCCGCGTGCGCGCGAATATCGCGGCCCGGGAAAACATCTTCGAGATGCTTCGAAAATTCTGTATCAATCGACATCAGATCTTCGAAGTGCCCGTGCTTCTCGCAGTCCTTAACCATCCAGATCTTGCCGTCGCGCTCAATGATCTGCGCCTTGATCTCGCCAACCTTTTCGTTCATGAGCACATCGACGGGCAAATGGCCATCGAGAATCTGCTGCCGAATTTCAGGCACGCACTTCGGACAAAGCGAATCGGTCGAGCGCGGCCAGCCTAGCGGCGGCTTCGATTTCTCCCACGACTTGAGCAGGGGCTTTTCCGACCACTTCGGAACGGGCGATTGGTTGGGAGCAATACCGTTAAGGCGTGAAAAAACTGCCCACGCCCCGGTGGCGGCAACCGTCACAGCCTTCTCAACATATTTAATCGGCTTATGCATTCTGCTCTCGCTTTCCTCCACATTGGGAGTAGAACTGTCCCCGCGGCCCCGCGAACGGAACCTAGGTGCAAGACTTTTCCACGTGAAACCTGGAAGCTTCGACGCGTGGATTGGGTCACCTTGATGCTATTGAATCAGTGACATTTAGACACGGAGAAGGCAACGAAGGGGCGAAAAACGAGGTTGAAGTGGGAATTAGGGGATTTTACGGAGCTAAGTTATTGAAAAGGAAGGTAAGTTGTTGTCATTTTGCAGCGAATCACTGTCACTTTATTCCCTGCGAGTCGCTCGTCGCCAGCACGTACGTAAGCGTCTTATCAAACTTGATATTCGAATGATCGGAGGTCAAAACAAGAGTTCCATCATCATTTCGTGTCGATTCCACATTTTTTAGTTGAACGCGATGGTTCTGAGCGTCTGCAGATTGCCGAGGAGGCCGAGGAGGAAGACTGTCATCGTCCGGAGTTGGCAACGGCGGCGCTGCGGGATTTCTCTGGCCTCGACCGCCCCCCGAAGGATCACTCGGCATCGTCGGATTGTGCGACGCATCGGCAATTCCAATTGGGCGATCTTGGTCGCCTTCCTTTGGAAGAACCGGCGGGTAATACCAGCTAGTCAAATAGACGCGCGGATCGAGTTCCACAGATACCAGCGTCCCACTTCCCTTATTTTTCCACTGCGCCGAGTCCATGCGAATCGCCAACCGTGACGGATTCGTGGCAGACTTCGCCGCTGACTCCACTACTTCTCCCGAAAAAATCGCGCCTTCAGGAATCACCACGCCCTTAACGAATGTTGCCACCGTCAACGTAGCTTGTACTTTGCTTCCGGCCGCGTTCTTACCCGCCACAATGTTTTGTCGCAAGTGCACCGGAAACTCCAGTCCGGCCGCCAAACCGGGCGCAACAGGCTTCTTAGGAGTACTGGTTGTATCAACAGGTTTGGTTTGTGCAATCAATAACTGAGTCAGCAAGAATAGAAAAACTAAGCACGCACCAGGGACGATTAAACTTCGCGCGTGCCCGTTGGTCTTACTCATACTCATAAACAATCAAGCCTATCCGCCCGCCGATTCCAGCGCCCGCCGCACGTCAACCGCATACAGCGCACCTTCCGGAGTCTCTTCATGCTTGAAGTACGCGAAGACATCGCGGCCTGCCGCGAGATGCTCCCGAATTCGCGCCACCATCTTTTGACGTTCTTCAGGGCTGTAGGTTGGCTTGCGGTAGCGATAATAAACATAGTCCGCCGTAATCACGTCCGGAGTATCGCGATCCTCCGTCTCAGCCACACAAAGCGCGACATTCCGCTCCCGAAGCGTGTTCCAGGTGGCTTCGTTCGTGAGAGGCTCGCCCGATGCTGAATCCGGCGCAGCAGGCAGCCGTAGCCACGAATCATGACGAAACTCAAAAGCAGCGCGCACCGTCCGAGGCAGGCATTTTAGAAACTCGCCCAGCACCGCCTGATCCTCTTTGAAATTCGGAGGAAGTTGAAAGAGCACCGGTCCCAACCGCCTCGCGCGCTCCAACGCTTCCAGCGTTCCCAGAAAGCGCTTCAGAAATTCTTCCGCGCTCTTCAGTCGCTTGATATGCGTCAGCACCTGATGCGCTTTAATCGTAAAAAGAAAATGTTCGGGAGTTTCGTCGATCCACTTCTGGACGGTCGTCTCTTTTACCAGTTGCCGAAACGTGTAGTTGACTTCGACCGCATTGAGTTGCGAGGCATAAAAACCGAGGAATTTCTTCTGCGCAAGTTTCTCAGGATAAAAAGCCGGCTTCCAAGAAGGATAAGCCCATCCCGAAGTGCCCACAAAAAGACGCGCCATAAACCGCGATTATATCGAAATCAAATGGAGCGCCGGGCGTCGCGTCCGGCAGCGAAAAAAATGAAGTCCCGCACGCTATCGGCACAAAATCTCACCCTCACCGTGACGACCGCGCCTTAACCTTCCCCACCGCCTTCTTCCGAGGCGCACTTTTCTTCGCGCGCGCAGCCCCCTCCGAACGCGCCGCAACACGAACCGCGTCCGGCTTTTCCGTAGCCTCCGTCAGTCCCGCCAACTGCGGCAACTTCTGCTTCAGCTTCAACACCAGCTCAAACAGATCGCCCATCTTTTCAACCCGCGCCAGCACATCCTTCGCCTCAAACACCAACCTTCCGGCATCTTTTTTCTTCAGCGCCTGCTCCACCTCTTCCCACGTCACCGGAGTCGAGACCGTTGGCCTTTCCCGCGCGCGTAACGAGTAAACCGAAATCGTCGTCTTGTGCTCGTCGTTCTGACTCCAATCCACCAGCACCTTATTCGTTCGCAGCGCCTTCTTCATATCCGACACAACCATGTCCGGATGCTCCTGCTCCAGCAGCCGCGCAATCGCGTGGGCAAACGGTTTCGTCTCGTCGTAGCTGACCTTCGTGTGCAGTGGAATATAAATCTGCAGTCCCTTG
>OBLW0100004365.1_pt1 | contig 10782 bp, 8 predicted proteins | sample 1520161 | NCBI WGS metagenome assembly OBLW01 (sample SAMEA3539309, study PRJEB22396) | soil metagenome | biome: tundra; feature: field; material: soil | place: USA | collected 2010-05 | depth 0.15 m
GGTAGGTGTTAACCGCGGACCCTGTCGGGTTCGCGGGAGGAAGTCCGGCTCCCCGAGTGGATGGCTCAGAGCGCGGTGGTCAGGGACTGCCGGGCGCTGGAGATCGGGCGGCGGCCAGCGAATAGGCACGTCTTAACCGGCAGAGGATGAGGAACTTGCCACGGCCCACCCCGAAACCAGATCCCCATCTCTGCACTTACCAGACCTTACAGATCTTCTCCGGAGGCTTCGCTAGGGCGGCCCTGCCCTTGCATCTGAAGGCCTCCGCAAATTCCGGCATATTCACGACAACGCCGTTGATACGGTACTTGCCCGGGGAGTGCGGGTTGGTCACCGCCATCAGACGCAGGTTCTCCGGTCGGTTGTTCTCGGACGCCCACTGCGCGAAGCCGACGAAGAAGCGCTGCTCGGGCGTAAGGCCGTCTTTGACTTCGAGTCTTACGCCCTTCGTCGCTTCTTTCCACGCGGCCCACGCGAGGATCGTGCCGCCGAGGTCGGCAATGTCCTCACCAGACGTCAACTTCCCGTTGATCCTGATGTCGTCCACGACGACGTACTGCGAGTACTCGTCGCGGATGCAGTTCGCGCGCCTCTCGAACTCCTCGCCGTCCTTCTTGGTCCACCAGTCGCGCAGGTTGCCGTCACCGTCGTACTGTCGCCCCTCGTCGTCGAAGCCATGAGTCAGCTCGTGGCCGATCGTGGAGCCGGTGTTTCCGTAGTTGGGCGCGTCATCCAGCTTCATGTCGAACAGCGGTGGCATCAGGACACCCGCCGGGAAGTTGATGTCGTTCATCGAAGGGTCGTAGTAGGCGTCGACGGTCGGCGGCGTCATGCTCCACTCGCCGCGGTCCACGGGCTTGCCGACCTTGGCCATCTGGCGCCTGGTCTCGAAAACCGTCGCGTTCGACACGTTGCCGAAGTAGTCGGCCGGCCTGATGCGCAACGAGGAATAGTCCCGCCACACGTCAGGATAGCCGACTTTCGTGCGGATCTTGCCCAGCTTTTCGATCGCCTGCGCCTTGGTCTTGTCGCTCATCCAGTCGAGGTTCTGGATTCTCGCCTTCATGGCCGCCACGATCAGGTTCGTCATCGCCACCGTTTTCGCCTTGTTTTCGGGCGGGAAGACCCGGTCCACGAACTCCTTGCCGAGAGCCTCGCCGAGATCGCGGTCCGCACCGCCGACACACTTCTTCCAGCGCGGCGGCGGCTCCTTCACGCCCCGCAGCGTCACGCCGTAAAAGGCGAAGTGCTCGTCGACGAAAGCTTTCGAGAGGTCGTCGGCCTTCGCGTTAACAAGCGTCCAGCGCAGATAGGTCCTGATGTCGTCGAGCGGTTCGGACTTCAGGCGCCCCTGCACCTCCCGGAAGAACGCCGGCTGCGAGACGTTCAACCACGCTCCGGGCTTGCCGCCCAGGCCCGCGAAGTACCCGTCCCAGTCGATGGCGGGCACGAGCTTGTGCAGCCCCGCCGCCGTAAAGCGATGGTAGACCTTGTACGGGTCGCGACGCTCAACGCGGGTCAGCGAGGCCTTCGCGAGCGCCGTTTCAATGCGCATGACCGTCGCCGCCCCCTTCTTCGCGGCGTTCGGCCTATCGCCCATGAGCTCGAGCATCCTCGCGACGTGCTCGACGTACTTGGCGCGGATCTCCTTCGACTTATCGTCACCCTTGACGTAGAAGTCGCGGTCGGGAAGGCCCAGGCCTCCCGCGTACAGGGCCACGATCTGCTGCGAGGAATCCTCTGCGTCCTGTTCGACGCCTTCCGCGAAGAAGACCCCCGGCGAGGTGATGCGCCCGTGAATCGACCCGAGACAGTGGCCGAGGTCCTTGATCGACGTCATCGCGGCGATTCGGTCGAGATCGGCCTTGAGGGGCGTGATCCCGGCCTTCTCGATCGCGTCCACGTCCATGCAAGCTGCGAAGTAGTCGCCGATCTTCTGCTGGGTCGCGCTGCGCGTCGCGCTCTGCTTCGCGTTCTCCTGCAGGATTCCCCAGAGGTAGCGTTTGTTTTCCTGGGAGTCCTTCCCGTATACGCTCCAGCTGGCCTGATCCGGGGGAATCGGATTGTCCTTCAGCCAGCCGCCGGAAGCGTACTGGTAGAAGTCCTGGCAGGGATCCGCCGAGCGGTCCATCGCGTTCACGTCGAGGCTGGGCGTGTACGGCAGCTCGGTCAACGGGCCGTCCTGCCCGAGGGCCGGAAGCGAGACGGCCGACATGCAAAGCGCGATCAGCACGAACAGATTGAGGTGACGATTCATCGCTTTCTCCTTCGACCGAAGTGGCGAGCCTGAATCCGCATTTCGACGCGCGGCAGTTTAGCCGTGAAAGAGTCCCTTGGTCATAAAGTGGCACGTGTAGGCGTGCAATGGGAATTGCGGCGGGCGTTGGCGCGTAGAAACCAGCGTCCGGGCGGCGATTTAGGTTCGAGAAATCGGCCTTTTTCCTGAAGGATCCCCGGAGTAATGGCTCAGCGCGCGAGCCTCCGGGACCAGACGTCGCTGGTTGTCGAAAAGCGGCGCTCGAACCGCACCGTCTACATCCTCCGGAGCGGTGCTCGAGCAGCTTAGAGAGCCAGCTCAGATCCCCGGAGTAATGGTTCAAAGCGCGGTGGTCCGGGACTACCGGGCGCTGGAGACCGGAAGGCGACGGGCGAACCGGCTCGTGTAAACCGTCGCAGGGTGAGGAGCTTCCTCGCCGGACGGAGCCCACCGGGTTCGAGATAAGCTTCAAGCAAGAAGAACGGAACAGATCGAGATGGCGCTTTCCGCCGGCACGCGCCTTGGCCCGTACGAGATCGTCGCACCTCTCGGCGCGGGCGGCATGGGCGAGGTGTGGCGGGCACGGGATACCCGACTCGGCCGCGATGTCGCCGTCAAGGTCGTCCACCCCCGCCTCGCCTCGGATCCCGACCGCCTCTCTCGGTTCGAGAAGGAAGCCCGCGCCGCCGCCCAGCTCGACCACCCCAACATCCTCGTCGTCCACGACGTCGGGACGCACGAAGGCAGCCCTTTCATCGTCTCGGAACTTCTGTCGGGTGAGTCGCTTCGCGAGAAGCTCGGGGCTCCCCTGCCGCCGAAGAAGGCCGTCGACTACGCCATCCAGATCGCTCACGGCCTCGCCGCTGCACACGAGAAGGGAATAGTTCACCGCGACATCAAGCCCGAGAACGTCTTCGTCACGAAGGACGGGCACGTCAAGATCCTCGACTTCGGCGTCGCCAAGCTGCTTCCCTCCTTCGAGCACTCCGGCGTCGACACCGAGACTCCCACGGCCACCGCCACTCAGGCCGGCACTGCAGTCGGCACCGTCGCCTACATGTCGCCCGAGCAGATCCGCGGCCAGCCTGTGGACGCCCGGACGGACATCTTCTCGCTGGGTGTCGTGCTCTACGAGATGTTGTCGGGCAGACGCCCCTTCCAGCGCGACACGCCCGCCGAGATCATGACCGCGATTCTGCGCGAGGAGCCCGCGGACCTTTCGGAGACCAACCGGAGCGTCCCGGCTGCGCTGGAGAACGTTGTCAGGCACTGCCTCGAAAGGGAGCCGGACGTCCGCTTCCAGTCCGCTCGCGACGTCGTATTTGCGCTCGAGGGGCTGCCGGATGTCTCTTCCACGAAACCCGTGGCTCCTATGTCGCCCGCCGGCGTGTGGCTGCATCGGCGCCGGACGTCGCTCGCGGGCTCGGCACTTCTCTTCGCGGTGCTGGCAACGGGCATGCTGGTCCTCAAGCTCAGGTCTGCAGGTCCGAGCGCCCGGCCGGCGGGCCCATCGATTGCTGTGCTCCCCTTCACGAACTTGAGCGAAGACAAAAGCCAGGAGTACTTCTCGGACGGCCTGTCGGAGGAGGTCATGGGCCTCCTGACGCGCGTCAAGAACCTGAAGGTGACGGGGCGGACATCGTCATTTGCGTTCAAGGGGAAGAACGAGGATTTGCGCTCGATTGGCCAGAAGCTAAACGTCGCGACAGTGCTCGAGGGAAGCGTTCGCCGCTCTGGCGATCAGCTCCGGGTGTCGACCCAACTCGTGAACGTGGCGGATGGTTACCAGATCTGGGCGGAGACATTTGACCGGAAGCTGACCGACATCTTCACGGTGCAAGACGAGATTGCCGCAGCTGTGGTGGCAGCGCTAAAGATCCAGCTTCTGCCGCATGAGGTACCACGGTCTTCCGGAAGCCGTACGGCGAATCCCGAGGCCTACCGCCAGTACCTTTTAGGCCGCTACTTCTTCACTCGCGGGAACCTTGCTAACGATCGTAGCTCTGTCGAGTCGTATCAGAAGGCGATTTCGCTGGACCCACGCTTCGCTGCCGCGTACGCGGGCCTCGCAATCTCCGAGGCCTTATCGGCAGACATTCTCTCGGAGGACGCCGCCGGGCTTGACCGGGCAAGGCAGCAGGCGCTTGCGGCGGCGACGACAGCGCTTTCCCTCGACCCAAGCCTCGCAGACGGCTACATGGCTAGGGGCTATCTGCGTTCCACCGTGAGCTGGGATTGGGCCGGAGCGCAGGCGGACCTCGAACGGGCCCTCGCCATCGATCCCGGCGATCCCGAGGCCCACACCCAATACAGCACGATTCTCGCCAGCCTCGGCCGGCTACCAGACGCGATCAAGGAAGCGACAGTGGCCACAGATCTCGACCCGCTCTCCGCCGAGGCGTGGATAGTCCTCGGCTCAGAGCTCAGAGTAGCCCCTCAACTGGCGTATGCTCGACGGGCACTCAGCCGTGCGATCGAGATCGTTCCGGACTCGGACCGCGCACACTCGTTTCTCGGAAGTGTGTCGATTCTCGAAGGCCGCCCTGCTGCAGCGTTGATAGAGTTCGCGCGGAGCGACGTCCGCGAAGGTTCCCGGTTGCTCGGCGTGGCGATCGCGGAGCACGACCTCGGGCATTCAGCAGCATCGCAGCACGCCTTAGACACCCTGATCGCCAAGTACGCGCATACGTGGGCTGTTCAGATCGCCGACATTTATGCGTGGCGGGGCGAGGCGAATGAGGCGTTCAGCTGGCTCGATCGCGCCTATGCCTACCGAGACGGTGGTCTCGCCGACCTGAAGTTTGACCCCTACCTCGCCAAATTGCGCGACGACGCACGATTCACGGCATTGCTGAAGAAGGTGGGCCTGCCTACCGGCTGATCACCTTCGTGGCGTGGTCGGGAAGAGCTTTCCTGCCCGGTTCCGGGAGCGGAACGGCCCTGACCCGGCGACAGGGTCGTCACGAGGCCTTCTTTCTCGAGCACGCGGACGGCCTCGGGCAAGAAATGTCGCGCCGTGCGGTTCTCCCATTTCACTCTCTTCACAGTCAGCCTTTTCACCATGTCGTCAACGGATCCGTCAAGGCAACGGAGGATGGCTATCGTGAGCGGCGATAGACTATCTATCAGAGACCGGCCGTTCCGACTCTTTCGTACCGCCACTGTTGTCGCCCGGTGAAGACACTCCACGCCTGGCCGGCGCCCCTTTTTGAGGGCCGCAAGAACCTTAATGACGTCTCCGCGGGTGGAAAGAACACGAACGCCGGGTGAGAGCCTTACAACCGCCGTCGCGACCCGGCCAGGAGCTTCCAGCTCTGAACCCAACGCCGGTGTTGCGGGAGCTGGCCCGGCTGCCATAAGTGTCGTATAAAAGCGCCACAACACATCCACCGCGGTGTTTCCCCGTCCGACGTAAGCCCTCTCAACGACGGCCAGGAACTCCTTGGCAAAGGCGAGGCCTGTGTAGTAATCCAATGATGTCTTTCCTCGCCCGCTCTGGCGTCTCCACGTGTCGTACAACTCCGTTGGCGTGGATTGAGCGCCGATCAGGGCCAGAAGCAAACCCCGACAACGCCGTTGAACATTGACAAAAAAGGCACTGATGTCGCATAAGTCGCCAGTTCGCGCGCGGTCGGGGAACTCGTAGAAGTTTGAAAAGACATCCTGATGCTGTCTTATTAGAGATCTGTCCGCGGCTCCCTGCCCGGCGCCGAAGTCCGGGATCTCGGAGGCTTCCTCGTCGAAGGTCAGGCGAGAGCGGTATTCAGCTTCCAGCGAGGTGCTCGGAAGAGGGGCCAGGACATGAAGCTGTCCATCCGCGTGATCCAGGCGACCAGTGTGTACGAAGAAAGAGAGCGTCCTCTCTAATTCCCGCGCTGACTCGGTGGGATAGCCGATGATGAGTGAGGCCGTGGTTTCAACTCCAAGCTGGTCGCAGTACTTGAGAGCAGCGCGCGCCTGCCCTAGGTCCAGTCCCTTCTGAATGACACGTTGCAAGCGAGGAGACGCAGTTTCGATCCCGAAGAAAATCCCGACGCAACCGGCGTCCCGCATTGTCTTGATAAGCGTTTTATCCACACAGTCTGTTCTCGCGCTGCAGGTCCACGTGTACGGGCTTCCCAGACTTCGTAATCGGCGGCAGAAGTCGGTCACTCGTCCGCGGTCAACAGTAAACATGTCGTGGATCAGGTCGAACGCCGGAATGCCGTACCTCTCGCTCAAGAGATTCATTTCGCAAACGACGTGGTGCACGGATTTCAGTCGGTATCGGTGACCGAAGAATTCGCTCGTGGAACAAAAGCGGCATGAAAAGGGACACCCACGGCCGATCTCCAACGGTAAGGACTGCCAGCGGGCCACATCCGGATAGTCGTCGAATGAAGGCAGTGGAAGTGAGTCTAGGTTCCGAATAGGAGAGGCATCCGGGTTGCGCTGGAGTCGAGGTCCATCTCGGAACGTAAGACCGGGTTGCGATGAAAGGGAATGCCCGCCAACGAGAGAATCGACCAGCATCGGGAAGGACTCCTCGGCTTCTCCCCGGAGCACGAAGTCGATGAACGGAAAAGCGTTCAGCGTGGCCACATCCACGAGAGAAGCCTGGGGCCCACCCAGCACGATCGGCGTATCAGGAAAGTCGCTTTTTAGTCTGCTTGCGAGCCGGATCGTGAGTGGATAACTGTTACAGATGGTTCCAAGACCGAGAAGCCGGGGCCTCGAAATCCGCACGGCGGAGGAGATTCCGCTGAGAAGTGCAGCCGATGAGTACCTCGACTGAACCCAAAGTAGGTCCAGATCGATCACTTCGGTCTGGATGCCACGGGCCTTCATGACGGCCGCGAGGCTCAGGACACCTAAGGGTGGCGCCCACCATGAGTTTTCTGTGTCCTTGGCGTCTATTGACGTGAGGGCGCTGATCAGCGTCACCACTGGACGCACGCCGCTCATAACGCGCCCTTCTCTCCCGGTCTCCGCCCGCCCTCGGTCGTTTGCCGACGCAGACTCACTCCCACAACCGGTGACGTCGATCCAATCGGGGTCTTTGATCCTAGAAAGCTACTTGCGGTGGTGTCTGTGCCTCTCACAGACTCCCGCGTCCAACTCAATCTTATCCAGATCGTGCTTATCCATGATGGACGTCACGATGCGAACCGCCTTCTGTAAACGCGATCTCTCTCGTGCGGTGAGTTTCTTGGCTTCTACAGAGATCGTGAGCTGAGCCTTCTTTTTTGGAGCCATTCTTCGCCTCCCATTCGCTGTTTGAGCTCGCTATTCGTTTCCCATGGCTCTCATCAGAGATGAGGTACTTTTCGAAAAAGGCGATCATGAAGTCAATGATGCGGACGCATTAGGAAAGTGGCCGCTGCGCTTCTCGACCGGCGGCTCGAGCTCGCGGACCCAGCTGGCTGGGACCACGGCCTCGCCGGCCGCCACGGCAGCTGTAGGGACGCAATGGGAATTGCCGAGGGTGTAGGGGTGCAATGGGAATTGCCGGGGGCTGCAGCGCGTAGAGATCCAGAGTCACGCCCCCTTCTGGACGGCAATTTAGGTTCGAGAAATCGACGCTTTTCCTGAAGGATCCCCGGAGTAATGGCTCAGCGCGCGAGCCTCCGGGACTATCGGGCTCTGGAGATCGGACGGCGGCGAGCGAACCGGCTAGTGCTAACCGTTACCAGGTGAGAAGCTTGCCTCTGCCGAACCTAGGATCAAGGGAGGGCTCTGAAGTGGGCCGACGTGCGCGCTCTGGGCGCGCGAGCGACGACTGACCTACGCGGAAGTGTCCATGTCGGTGTCCATTTCTTCCATCAATGACTGCTCGTGTACGCTCGTGGCTTCAAGCTCATCGCCCCGCCCTTGCTGGCGTTGACGCGCACGCCCGCTTCAACGCGAGCGATGGCCAGCTCATATTCCCAAGCTGGATGTCGTGGGTTCGATCCCCATCACCCGCTCCAACTTAGCGCCCGGGGGGATCTCAAAAGCGCACTTCACGGGCGCACTCGAATCGGCATCGAGGGCCGCAGCGATCCCCCGCATGGCCTCTTCGTCGGGCCTGGCATACCGCTCCGCCATGCGTGCCGTCGTGTGTCCTAGGGCCCTGGCGATCACCTGAAGACTCTGTCCGCGCGACGCGAGGCGCGACGCGAACGTGTGGCGGAGATCGTGGAAGCGGAAGCGCCGACGAATGCCCGCGAGCTTCTTCGCGATCTCGAAGTGCCGGAGAAGCGTCGAAGCCGGGTAAGGCTTCCCCTCCTCGTTCACGAAGACAAATTCCGCCGAGCGCACGTCGCGCCCGTCGCAGTCTTTCAGAGCAGCCCTGCACGCGGCGGAGATCGGGATCTGAGCCTCCACCTTCGTCTTTCCCCTCGTCGCCCGGACCCATCCGTTCTCGAGGTCCACGGAGGCCCATCGCAGCCCGAGAAGATCCCGCTTCGAGAGGCCCGTTTCGAGAGCCACGACGAAGAGAACGCGCGCCGCGTGGAAGCGGTCGAAGTAGTAACCGGCGCCGAGACTGTCGCGCGTGAGGCCTCCACCGAAGACGCGCGGCCTCCCGCCGAAGTGATCGGAGATCCTCACGGGCCCGGGCGCGTGCTCCTCGGCGATGAGGGTCCGGAAGCCGGCCTCGTCGTCGAAGGCGCCCACGAAGGCGCGTAGCTCTTCCCGCGATAGCTCGAGGCGGAGCGGCGCCGTCTTCTCGAGCGGGAGCCTCCCGCGAATCGGGTACGTGGCAAGCTCGCCGCGCTCTACGGCATCGCGCAGGATCTTCCGGAGCGTGCGGAGGGTCTGATTGATCGTGTCCGGTGCGAACGCTCTCTTCTCGCCGGCCCGCGTCATGTACCCGTCGCGCCGGAGAGCCCCGACGAAGTCGCGCACGACAGGCCCCGTGATCTGCGCGAGATCGAGCGCCCCGAAGAACGGGAGGAGTCTGTTCTCGATTGTGTCCGTGTCCAGACGCGCCGTGCGCTTCGAGACGCGCTTCTTCATCGTCGGCCAGTGCCGCTCGATGTAGGAGCCGAACGGGGGCGGAGGCGGCGGAGGTTTCGCCTCGAGAACCTCGCGGCGGAAGGCGTGATATTTCGCCGTCGCCTCGATGACGTCCTTCGCGGCGACGGTGCAGCGCCGCCGCGCAAACTTCCGCTTTCCGTGCTTCGAGACGCCGACGCCGGGGAGGACGACCTCGAAGTGCGCAAGCTGCGCCTTCGCGTCGAACCGGAAACCGGGGAGGCGCTTCATGGGGGCATGACCTTAAGGGGCGGAAGCCCGGGTATTGCGAAAAACAGCCACGCGATCACGACGAGAACCAGGGCGAGCCAGCCGATATTGAACCAGAGCGTCATCGTTAAAACCCTTGCGTCTGGCGAGGTGTGTAGCTGCAACCTCGTAGCGAGACGCTCGATCTCGAGATGGGTGTTTCTTGCTCCCCGCAGGCCGATGGAGTAGATGAATATCTGCGCCAGCCCCACCAGAAAAGGAAGCACCATCGCGAGCCGGATCGTCGGGCCTGGCTTGGCCAGGCAGTAGCTGACCACGGCAGTTGTAACTGCGAGATACCAGATACTCGCCTTTCCGAGGAGGTCTACCCACGTCGTGATCTGTTCAGAATGTATTTCGTAGTTCTTGAGAAGCGCCTCAGGCGATGGATTCAGCGTTCCCGGGGGCGACTGCACCGCAAGTGCCGCGAAGATTTGATCGGCGCGCGCCTTGAACTGTTTCAGGTCCTCGATGTCATGCAAGGCGACCATCAGCGAAGACATCGTCTGAACATGTTTTAGCTCGGCCTCGTTGAATCGCGCCTCAAGTGCGGTTATCCGTTCGATTTCGCTCACCCCCCTGCCTCCTCCTCCTCTAGTCGCTCGTACGGTTTCAGGACGCCGAGCCGTTTCCCGAGTTCCTTGAGGTCGCAGTTGCCCTCTATGGGAAGGTCCCGGTCCGTGTCCACGATGTAGAGATCGCCGAGCGCAGGTTCGGGGCGACCTCCGCGATACGCGCGGAGACGGCCGCCTTTCTTCGCCAGGGCGCGGTTAATCCGCTGGAAGAGAGCCCGGCGGGAGACGGGGACGAGGAGCGGTTTCTTTCTCATTGCCCCATCCTAGACCGTAGTGAGCAGACGAGTCAATGTGCGTACGAGCATACGCGCTGCCGTGCGTAGGGTTCTACGGTCCGCGCCGTCTCTTTCGTCTCGCGTGCCGCGCCTTCGCGTCGAAGCGGAAGGCGGTCAGGTTCACTTCGGCTCCTTGTTCGCCCGGTTAGTTTTCTCGGTGGCGGAATCTTCTCCGTGCTCGGCGGGCGAGACCTGTGATTCGAGGTGCCAGTGCTCTATTCCTTCGAGACGATATTCCGGCCCCACAGATTCGGTATTTCTGCGTTCTGCAACACGCCCGGAGCAGCACAGCTCAAGAGGAGGCCCCTTCTTCAGCGTGGACACGCCATGACCGATTCGGAACCGGAACTTACCCATCGAATCTCCTCCTCATGCCGAAGCGGAAGCCGGGGAGGCGCTTCATCGCGCGGCCTCGGCCCGCTCTTCATCG
>OBLW0100004366.1_pt1 | contig 10782 bp, 11 predicted proteins | sample 1520161 | NCBI WGS metagenome assembly OBLW01 (sample SAMEA3539309, study PRJEB22396) | soil metagenome | biome: tundra; feature: field; material: soil | place: USA | collected 2010-05 | depth 0.15 m
ACCACGACCTCATACGGAAGCCACGGGATTCCTTTGCCAGCGAGACGGCGATACAACAGCTCCTGACCCGCGGGTGTCCACCCAAGAACCAGTATTGCCAGTTCCTCCCCCCCCCCGAATATTGGTATACTGGCGCAATCAGCGATCAAAATTGGGTTTTAATATACAGGTGCACGAGTTTTGCGAGTAGCGCTTCTTCAGATCAATCCAACTGCCGGCGATATCGACGGCAATTCTGCGCTGATCAGTCGCGGGGTTCTTGCAGCGCAGGCTCGCGGCGCCGACTTGGTCGTGACGCCCGAGTTGGCGCTCATGGGGTATCTCCCGCGCGACCTGCTCATGAACCAAGGGTTCGTGCGGCGCAGTTGTCTGACACTCACTCGCCTCGCGGCAGAGTTGGCTGGCGCTCCGCCTGTGCTGGTGGGCGTCGCGACCCCAAATCCCTCGGACGTGGGCCGGCCTTTGTTTAACAGTGCTGTATTGCTGAAAGGCGGCTCAGTCGCCTCTGCATTTCACAAGTCTTTGTTGCCGACATACGATGTTTTCGACGAAGACCGCTATTTTGAGCCTTTCCCGGCGCCACAGATCCTCGAATTGGACGGATGGCGCCTGGGGATCAGCATCTGTGAAGATGTTTGGAACGACCGCGACTTCTGGAAGCGCAGGCGTTATCACCGGGACCCGATCGAGGCCCTAGCCCAATCCGGCGCCCAGGCGATCATCAACCTGTCGGCTTCGCCGTTCACCGTTGGGAAGCACAATCTGCGCGAGAGTATGCTCGGGCACATGGCGGGGAAATACCGCCTCCCTGTGGTCATTGTGAATCAGGTGGGCGGAAACGATGACCTCATCTTCGACGGGCGGAGCGCTGCGTTTGGTCCAAGCGGCAAGGTGTTCGCGCGAGCCGAAGGCTTTCGGGAAGATCTGGTCGTAGCGGACCTCGCCGCTGGAACCGGTACGATCGTCGAAGACGATTTCACTCCCGAGGCTGAAATCTGGAACGCGCTCGTGTTGGGAGTGCGGGATTACGCTCGGAAGACACGGTTCCGCAAAGTGCTGCTCGGGCTTTCCGGTGGCATCGACTCAGCGCTGACCGCGGCGATCGCCGCTGAAGCTGTGGGCGCTGAGAACGTGCTTGGCGCAATGATGCCGTCGTGCTATTCGAGCCCAGGCAGCATCGACGATTCCCTGGAATTAGCACGTAATCTCGGCATCCAGACGTGTACCCTACCGATTTCTAGTATCATGCAGGGTTACGAATGCGTACTGACGGATTCTTTTCGAGGGTACTCCGCCGATGTGACCGAGGAGAATATCCAGTCGCGCATCCGTGGTAACCTCCTCATGGCGCTTTCAAATAAGTATGGCTCATTGCTGTTAACCACGGGGAACAAGTCTGAGATGTCTGTGGGCTACTGCACGCTGTACGGCGACATGAACGGCGGGCTGGCGGTGATTGCCGATCTGCCCAAAATGATGGTATATCGGGTGTCGCGCTGGCTGAACCTGCGCAACGCCGCTATTCCAGAAGCAATTCTGACCAAAGCGCCCTCGGCCGAGTTGCGGCCGGGCCAGACCGACCAGGACAGCCTTCCGCCTTATGAGTTGCTGGATCAGATTTTGGAACTGCACGTCGAGCATTGCCAGTCTGCGGAAGAGATCATCGCGCAGGGATTCGACGAACCGACGGTCCGCCGCGTCTTGCGGTTGGTTCGCATGGCGGAGTTCAAACGGAAACAGGCAGCGCCGGTCCTAAAGGTGACGTCGCGTGCATTCGGCACGGGATGGCGTATGCCGATTGTACGACAGGAGTGACACGGATGAAGCTGTCGATTATCGGACTAGGAAAGTTGGGCGCCCCCATGGCGGCCGTGATGGCACACAAGGGAAACACCGTCGTTGGAGTGGATGTCAACCCGGGTTTCGTTTCCGCCATTCAGCAGGGGCGCGCACCCGTGAACGAACCGGGGTTGACCGAAATGATTCAAGCCAATCGCGAACGCCTTACGGCAACCGAAAACTACGAGGACGCCATCTTGGCAACGGATGTGACGTTCATCATCGTGCCTACGCCTTCCGATCCTGACGGGACGTTTTCGATGCGGTACGTCCTGAGCGCGGCGGAGAAAATCGGCGCGGCCCTGCGCAAGAAGAAAGACTGGCACTTGGTGGTGCTTTCGAGCACGGTCATGCCAGGATCAACGGGCAGCACACTGCTGCCGGCCCTGGAGGTGCATTCCGGCAAGAAGTGCGGGGAAGAATTCGGCCTTTGCTACAACCCCGAGTTCATCGCACTGGGCAGCGTGGTCCGCGACATGCTGAATCCCGATATGATCCTGATCGGGGAATCGGACGAGCGCTCCGGCGCCATCCTGGAGCAGCTTTACACCCGTGTCTGCGACAGTAACCCTCGCATCCGACGAATGAACTTCGTTAACGCGGAATTGACGAAGCTCTCGGTGAACACGTTCGTCACTACAAAGATCTCGTACGCCAACATGCTGGCACAGGTTTGCGAAACGTTGCCCGGAGCGGACGTGGACGTAGTGACAGACGCGATCGGGTGCGACAGCCGCATCGGCTCGAAGTACTTGAAGGGCGCCCTGGGGTACGGCGGCCCGTGCTTCCCGAGAGACAACGTGGCCTTCTCCGCATTGGCGCGGGCCAATGGCGTGCCGGCGCTGCTGGCGGAGGCGACGGACGCAATGAACCGCCGCCAGGTGCCGCGGTTGGCGGAGTTGATTTTATCGCGATTGCCCGAAAATGGGACTGCCGGCATTCTGGGGCTCTCATACAAGCCCAATACGGAAGTAATTGAGGAATCGCAGGGCATGGCAATTGCTCAGCATTTGCTGAAGGCTGATGCGAGTGTAGTGGTTTACGACCCGGCTGCGATGGAGAACGCAAAGGCTCATTTGGCCGGCCGGGTGACGTTTGCCAGAAGCGCTGCGGAGTGCGCCCACGCATCGGACGTATTAGCAATCACGACGCCGTGGCCCGAGTTCAATGAGCTTGCGCCCAGCCAACTCAAAGCGCGTGAAGGGGTCACGGTGATAGATTGCTGGCGCGTACTGCCATCAGGCAAGTTCCGGAACGCCGTCGAGTATCTGACCTTGGGAGTTGGTGGACAGGCGCCCAATGGGACGTCGAACGAATTGGCCTTGGTGCGGGCCGACGGGGATTAGGCAACTTGCCAGGGCTTTCCCGCATGTCGGAAGGCGCTTCTGGCGGGTTCTTCGGCGAGTTCTGGTACTTCCTTCGCCACAACCCGAAATGGTGGCTGACACCGATTTTCGTGCTTCTGCCGGCGAGGTGGAAGTTGCCATCGATGTGTCGCTTGCCCGGCCCTCGTTTGATCGTTTTCCGGCCCACTGATTTCCTCCACCTGTGTAGAGTAAAGTCCGATGGAACTCGTTACCCGGCTTTTCGGCGATCTGCTCACTCTTGTATACCATTGCTTCGACCGCGTCGTCATCCACGGCTATCTCAGCGGCCTGTCCCGGTCGGAACAAGTGGTCCATTTTGTCCGTCAGGTGATGGGCATCCCGGTGGTAAGCGAGGAGGTACTCAGCCGGCGCACCGACGAGTACCGCAACTGGGTGGAGGCCTTCGCCCGCAATCACAGAATTCCCATGGAATGGGCGGAGAAAGGCCTCCGCAAAGAGGATCACGTCCTGCCTGCGTTGCGCCGCCTGGAGAGGCGCGGGGCTTACGGCGTCTATTTCATCTTCAAGAGCATGGAACAGGGCTGCACCTTCCGCATCAGCGTACCAAAGTATCCCACGCAGGATCCCAAGGCGTGGAATCGGCGGATGAATCGTGATTGCGTCAAAATTGCCTGGAAGTTCGATCGACAAGCTGCTCGCCGCAAATTCGGTTACAAAAGGAAATCCTTCAAGCGGTCACAGACCTAGCCGGAACTCACTCACGAGCACTCACTCACAAGCAGATGCTTCTGGCGAAGGATCATGTTAAGCTACTTTTTACAGACTTCCATCCTTCCCATGGGCCAAAATTCCGGTTCGGTCTACCCTATTTCCGGCGTCACGGCAGATCGTCCTTCTGGTGGTGGTGGGAGTACTGTCTTCGATTCCGCCGATGCCCTGGCGATCAACGACGCCCGAATGGCCCATCTGGACTCCCTCCACCTTCCACTTAGCGGCAGAACTGTCCTCGATGCCGGGTGCGGAGTCGGGCATTTGGCGAAGTACTTTGTCGAGCGGAATTGCCGCGTCACTTGTGTTGACGGCCGTCACGAGAACATCGCAATCTTGCGGTCGCGCTATCCGGCTCTGGAGGCGCACGTCGCGAACCTGGAACTGGATTCCCTTGCGGCATTCGGCGATTTCGATATCGTCTTCTGCTACGGACTGCTGTACCACCTGGAGAATCCCATCGCAGGGTTGCGAAACATGGCGCAGGTGTGCAGGGACTTGCTGCTGCTGGAAACCGTGGTGAGCGATCAGTCCGAGCCGGTTCTACGCTTGTCGGATGAACCGCAGGAGACGCGGAACCAGGCTCTTGGATTGCTCGGCTGCCGCCCTTCCCCGGCGTTCGTCACCATGGCTCTGGTGCGCGTGGGCTTCCGATATGTGTATGCCCCGAAGTCTCCTCCGAACCACCCGGACTTCCGGTTCGAGTGGCGGAACGATCTTCAGTTTTCGCGAGACGGTCATTTGTTGCGGTGTGTTTTTGTGGCTTCCCACCAGCCATTGGACAATCCTGAGCTTTCCCTGCTCCTCGAGGGCGCGGCGTGGGAAACTCGCTCGTTTGTTCCCACCGCCACTGCCCGGTCTTCCGGCAGGGTCTGGCTGGATGTCGGCGCCCACCTGGGCGAGAAAACCTTCCCGGCAGCGAAGGCTGATCCCACTCTGCGGGTTTATGCGTTCGAGCCCAATCTGGCGGTGGGTGCGCAGAAAATGGGCCTTCTTCCCAATTTCGTCATGTTGCCCCTGGCAATCGCCGAACAGGACGGAAGCGCGCAGTTTCACTTGAACACGTTCGACGCTGCCAGTTCTCTCCTCGCGATGAACCCGGCGGGGCTACAGGCGTGGAACGGCGGCGACCAACTCAAGGATGTGGCCCAGTATCCTGTCCCAACGCTTCGGCTGGACACCTTTCTCGATCGTGCCGGCATCCGCACGGTGGATTTCCTGAAAATCGACGCGCAGGGCGCCGACCTCGCAGTGGTTCGTTCCGCGGGCGAGAGGCTGAAAGACATTCGGAAAATCTCGCTCGAGGTGCAGACCACTCCGGTTCCTCTCTATGAGGGTGCCTCGGACAAAGATGAGGTAATTCGTTATCTGGCGGAAGCCGGTTTCCAACTTACCGACGTCGAAACCCAGAGCTATGGCCAGGAAGAGAACCTGACCTTTGAGCGCAGACCCGGGCGAATGTGGGTCTCTGAAACCGAAGCACTCGAGGCGGCGAAGGCCGCGGCATTCGTTCGGCCGCTGATTCCTTATCCGGGATGGACCTTCGGGGCGGACTGGGACAATCCGGACCCGAGCTTTCGGCTGCGGCGGAGCATCTGGGAATACTTTAACGAGCGCAGGCTCGAAACCGCGTTCGTTTTCGAATGGTACGACGGTTTAAAGCTGAAACTCTATCTGGGCAATGACCTGAGCCGCCAGTTGTTCATCGCCGGCTGTTCGGAGCCCAACGAGTTGGCCTTTTTGCACGAGGTTCTGGGGCAGGGTATGGTCTTTATTGACGCTGGAGCGAATGACGGAATCTACTCGCTGTTCGCATCGCGCCGTGTAGGGCCTCAGGGGCAAGTTTGGGCCTTCGAACCGAGCAGTCGGGAATTTGACCGGTTCCAGCAGAACCTGGATCTGAATCAACTCGAGAATGTTCGGCCGTTCCAAGTGGCGCTGGCTGACCAAAATGGTCAGGAAGATCTGGCTGTTGCGGGTTATGAGCACGAGGGGCAGAATACCCTGGGAACATTCGTGCACCAAGGCGTCGAACCCAAGAGGACCGAGCGCGTAGTTGTGCGCACCCTGGACGACCTTGTCGGCGAGGAAGGCCTGTCGCGAATTGACGTTATCAAACTGGACGTGGAAGGGGCCGAGAAACGGGTCCTGGATGGTGCTCGGAACTCCCTCGCCAGGTTCCGTCCAATCGTGTTGTTCCAGGCTGTGGATCCGGCTCTCCGGAAGCAGGATACCAGCCGGGATCAACTGTTCGAGTCTTTGACCGAAGCAGGTTACCGGCTCTATGCTTTCGGAGATATCACCGGTCTTCCAACACTAATCCAGGAAGCTGAGCGTAATGGTAAAATCGTAGGCGTGCCGACAGAACACCCGTTGGCCGCTCAGCTCGAGTCCTGGGAAAAGGAGGCTGTCACACCAGCCCTTCCAGCGACGCATAGTGAGATCAAGGAGAACGTACCGGTATCAAGATTCAGCCCGGCCCGAGCTTATTGGAGTCAGCGCGTGCCGCTCGCGAACGCGCGCGACCGCATTCTGGCTCTCAGCCAAGCAGTAAATCATACGTCGGACCTATGGCCTTACCAGTGGGCTCAGCTAATGTCCGTGGTCATGGACTACCAGCCTGATGTAGTCCTGGAGCTGGGGAGGGGGAAGGGAAACTCGACTTGTGCTTTCACCGAGGCCTCCAATCTCAACCAGGGCCGAACGCGCATCCTGAGCCTGTGTCTCTCGGATGATTGGGAGCGTGGGACCTTTCCCCGGGTCCGCTCGATCGTGCCCGAGGATTGGTTTGCGCCTTTGCAGACACTACATGCGGATATCCTGGAGTTCGACTACGAGATGGCGCTCTCCGGTGCTGAGCGAGTCGTCATATTCTGGGACGCCCACGGCTTCGATATCGCCGAATGTGTCCTCGGTGAGATCCTGCCGGTCGTAGCCAATCGAGAACATCTGGTGATCATGCACGACCTGTCCGACGCACGCTACAGTTCGGAGGAGCAACTCGAATACGGCGAGTACGGACTCTGGAAAGGCAACAATTGGTCAGGTCCGAGGTTGAAGCTTGGATTCATTGACTCGGCTGTGGAGGAGTCCATTTCGGCTTTGGATTTCACCACCCGAAACCACCTGACTTTGGACTCCGCGGACCACAGCTTCCGGACGAATCTGACTCCTGCGCAACAGGCTGATATGCAGGGTTTGCTCGGCGAACTGTTTGAAACCCAGGGACACTGGTTCTATTTCAGCCTCAATGAAAGCTCCGGACCTTACAAGTTCCCTCGCTTCGAACGTCCGAAAGGGCATAAGTGGGTGCAGGCGAAAACTTCACTTGGGTGACCGCTTATCGGTGCGGCCATAGCAGCTGGTCGGAACCATGCCCGAGAATCAGATCTACCTTTCAGTGGTCGTCACGGCCCGCAACGATGATCACGGCGGAAGTTCGCTCAACCGGATGCAAGCCTTCGTCAACGGATGGATCGGCCAGTGCCAAAGGCATGGGCTCTCTGCGGAACTGATCGTCGTGGACTGGAACCTTCGCTGCTCGCGAGAACGATCAAAGGCGCACGGAAATTGCGGGAGAACCCACTTTTGGAGAGCGCCGAAGCTGGAACCCACCCAACGACCGTCCGCCCCTCATCGAGGCGCTGAGCTGGCCGCCTAGTATCCAGCCATGCCGGGTGCGGTTTATCCAGGTGCCCCCCGAGATCCACCGGAAGTTCCGGCATGCCGATCACCTTCCTCTTTACCAGATGATCGCCAAGAATGTCGGGATCCGCAGGGCACGTGGGCGGTTTATTCTGGTCACGAACATTGACATTCTCTTCTCGGATGAACTCGTCAGTTTTCTGGCCAAGGGGCTCCTCGAGCCAGGACGCATGTACCGCATTGATCGCCACGACGTGATGAGCGATGTGCCTGCAAATGGATCGGTCGATCAACAATTGACATACTGCAAGACGCATCTGATTCGACTCAATGCGCGCGAAGGTACGTTCACGCTCACTCCGGACGGGCTCCGGGCTCCCGACGAGGAGGATATCGCCACTCCCGAGTCGGGCATCAGTTTCGGTTGCGGCTGGTATTCTGTGGAACGCTATTTACCTAAAGAGGTTTTCCGGTGGGTCGCAAACGATGCCGAGGTCTTTGTGAAGGCGCCTTACGACCATGCAGCCCTGGTCCTTGATCTCGAACCGGGTCCGGGCGTCAATCGCCAACCGTTCGTTCTGCAGGTGCTGATTGCGAATTCGACTGTAGTCGGGCAAGCTTGGGTCCGCGGGTGCTGCAAATTAGAGTTGCATCTACCGCCTTCACACGGTGAGACCGAACGCTTCTCCCTGCGTACCCTGGGCGGTGGCATGACCGTTGCGCATAATCCCCGCATCCTGAATTTCCGCGTGTATCGTTGCACCTGGTCGGAAGGTACGGCCCGATCGACGCCGCGACACCCGGCAGGCCTCGAGGCCGCGATTCCATTGATGCCCCCTGACGGTCGTCAGGCCGGGTCTTCTTCCGGGCCGATGGACTTAGAAGCCGGGATGGAACGCCCGGATAACGAATTTACGCTGAGTGCCATGCCAGTCGGTCTTCCGGCACAAGCATCGGGCCTTTGGAAGGGTCTCCGGCATTTGATGCGGGAGGCGGGACGGGGCGATCCCGACACGCCAATGGCTATGACAGTCCCGACGTGGATCCGCCGTGCCATGCACGCGTACTACACGGAGGGTGTTCCGGGTGTCGTTCACTGGGGACTTCAGCGGTATTTCCGCCCGAAGCGCCTGGTGGCGGTAGTCCCGGCGGGGCACGATATATTCGATCCCGCGTCAAACATTCTGCCCGGCAGCGGGTGGTAGTACTTGGAATCCTTGGGTGGGGAAACCTTCCGCTGGGCGCAGAACGACGCGGAGTTGGTGGTTCGGAGGCCAAAAGGGAAACCCGCACGGTTGGCGATGCACATCGAGCCGGGACCGGGGGTCAACCGGAAGCCGTTTGAATTGCAGGTGCGAGATGGCGGGCGTATCATCGCCAGAGCAGAGGTCGAAAGGCTCCAGTATTTGGACATCCCGATTTCCTGGGAGTCTGATCAGACCCGTGTTCTTTCGTTGCATGTCGAGGGCGGCGACCTCCCGATCGAAAGCGATCCCCGCAGATTAAACTTCCGGCTATTCTGGTGTGGCTGGTCGGGCGCACCATCAGTTCCGCCGGCGCTTCCTCAGAGCCAACCGCTTCCGGATATCCCACAGGAAGACGGTCTGGCCCTGGGGGCGGGCTGGCAGCCCGTTATAGGTGAGGCAAATGAAGATGCGTGCTTTGTTGCCGCGGATTGCGGAGAAATCCTGGTACGGTCCGTTGAGGCTGAGCCGCAGGTACTGCGGTTGGAACTCGCGCCCGGGGGTGCAGGACCATTTCGTCTCGAGGTGCGGGACATCTCCGCGAGGGTGGTTGCCACGGGAAGTCTGCATGGCAGACAGATCTGCTACCTGACCCTTCCCGTCGTTCCCGGGCCAACCCAGTTGTTCACGTTAGGTCTGGTTCAGGCCCCCCTTAGAGAGAATATACCGGCTCGGTTTGACAGGTACCGCCGCGGATATTACGGACTTTGCATCTGGACTCAGGACCCTGGCCGGCTGGTCGCCACTCACCTGGACAGACGGCGCGATCTCCCGTATCATTCTGCACGAAGCCGAGTTGGAGATCACTGTACCAGGGGTTCCGCCACGATCCCATGGCAACTTCACACCCCGCAGGAGTTTCCATTGACCGCCACTGCGCGCTCGCAGGGTAGCTCCAACTGGCTCGCGAAATGATGCCCTCCGGCGCACATGATGTATAGTACGTTTGGGGGCTGTGAAGGGCGAAAAACCACTTGCGGTGGGTCCTGCGCTCATGCAATTCTATCATATGGAATTCGCCATTCGTGGTCGAAGATTGACGATACCAAAACGAAGTATCCATCACGAATGCTTCGCTAAAAGGAGTATCTCCCGGTGACTAATAGAACTGTGCTTCTGATCACGTTGCTATTCGTAGTACCATTTTGCACCTTCGCGAGCCCGCTCGCCATCGTCAACAGCAGTTTTGAGTCCGACGTATTGCCGCTCAACAGCATCACTTTGGGTTCGATCATTGGATGGACAGCCCCTGGCACTCAAGGTGCCTGGGCTCCGACCGCGCTGCGATTTAACCTCGGTGGCAGCCCGGGTTTAGTCACAAATCCTGCGACTGGCATCAATGGCAGCAATGTCGCCTTTTCAACTGGCGGAACGATTTCACAGACTCTCGCATCGACGCTTACGGCCACGGCCGGCATGGTCTACACCCTATCAGTGGATGTCGGGCGGCGATTTGACATTCCCGATTTGAACTATTCGATTGCTCTCTTCGCGGGCGCAACTCAACTGGCGTCGATCTTCGACCCTGTGAGTCCGGCACCAGGTACCTTAAGTTTCGCCACGCTTCAGTACACGTCTACCGGGTCGGAGGCTGTAATTGGCCAAAACCTCTCAATCCAACTGATTACTACTGCAGGGGCTGGGGCACAGACGGTCTACGACAACGTCACGCTCGACGTTGGCGCGCCCGAACCGGCTTCCGCTCTCTTGATGCTGACGGGTATCGGCGTAGTTTATCTCACCAAACGGAAGCGTGTCAGCCGCTGAATCTCTTCTGCGATAGAGGATTCCAGCGACTGGCAAGCCGTTGGCGTCAGGTACGTATATTTTCGTACATCAGGATTGTTGTATTTTGATTTGGGCGGTAAGAGTCATACCCATAATGACTCGGACCGCCCTTCGTTTATTCATTTGTCCTTCTCGAAATTCGGTGGAGCCGAGCTTTTTGAGGATCCACC
>OBLW0100004367.1_pt1 | contig 10778 bp, 10 predicted proteins | sample 1520161 | NCBI WGS metagenome assembly OBLW01 (sample SAMEA3539309, study PRJEB22396) | soil metagenome | biome: tundra; feature: field; material: soil | place: USA | collected 2010-05 | depth 0.15 m
TCGCCTTCTTCGCCTTCTCGCAAGGCTCGGTCATCTGGGTCTACCTCAGCGAAGTGTTTCCCAACCTGGTCCGCGCCAAGGGCCAGAGCCTCGGCAGCTTCACCCACTGGATCATGAACGCCATCATCGCCTTCACCTTCCCGCTGGTGGCCCACCTGTCCCGCCCCGCCCCGTTCGTCTTCTTCGCCGTGATGACCGTGGTCCAGTTCTTCGTGGTCCTGCTCGTGTTCCCCGAAACCGCCGGCATCACGCTCGAAGATATGCAGCAGAAGATGGAGTCGTAAGTGGCAGGACCGTGGCGTCAGGGCCGGTTCTGGGCGGCGTGATAGATGCGCAGCACTTCGATGTCATGCTCCTTCACGCGGTACACGGCGATATAGGGCAGGGGAGGAAATAAAAGCTCTCGGGTTCCTTCCTCGCGTCCGAGGCGGCCACGATGGGGCGAATCCTTCAGAGAACGGATAACCTCGTAAAGCTTACGTATGGTCGGCTGCCGGTAGTGGGGATGCCGGTCTTTAAGGTAATTGCTGATGTCTCCGAGATCCGCCGCGGCGGCGGGCGTCCACCGGATGCGCATCTACGGGTGGAGCATCCGCTCCAGGCGTGCGTCCATTTCTTCTTCCTCGATGAACTGGCCCCGGTCGGCCTGTGCAATACCTTCCCGAACAGCGGCCCGGAAGCGGGCATCTTCATGAAGCAGGCGCAACGCGGCATCCTTTACCAGGCGTTCAGGCTCGGTGCCCGCTAAGCTGGCAATCTGCGCAAGCTGCGCTTCCTGCTCAGGCGTGAAATGGACATCCATCGCCTTCAGGTTACGCGAAAGCGTGGCTCGAGGCAACCATCGCAAACACCATTCGCAAACACAAGAACAAACACCCGCGGAAAGAGAACGCCGCTCGACGCTACCGCGACCTTCCTCACGCGGCGTGGCGCAAGACTAATCGCTCCACGCTAGGGCGTGCCTTGGGCAGCCAGACCGCTCCGCGAAGCCCTTCCCCTTACGCCCGCAGCAGTTCCAGTTCCAGCGTGATCGCAATCTCGTCCCCCACCATCACGCCGCCCGTCTCCAGCGCCATGTTGAACACCATGCCGAAATCCTTGCGGCTGATCTTGGTGGTTGCCGAAGCTCCCGACTTCACATTCCCCCACGGGTCTTTCGCTTCCGGCGCCGGCCCTTCCACCTTCAGCACGACTTCCTTGGTCACTCCGTGGATCGTCAGGTCCCCGGTCACCTTCCACTCGCCGTCCGCGCCAGCGACCTTCTTCGAAACAAACGTGATCGCCGGAAACTTCTCCACATCCAGAAAATCCGCGCTCTTCAGGTGCGCGTCGCGCTGCTCGTCCCGCGTGTGAATCGTCGTCGCATCGATGCTCGCCTCCACCCGCGAATTCTCCGGCGCGCCCGCATCGAATACCACCGTGCCGGTGACCTTGGAAAACTCGCCGCGGACGTTAGACACCATCAGATGCCGTACCTTGAACCCCGCCGTCGAATGGACCGGGTCGATCGTGTATGTGACTGCTTGACTCATGTGTTTATCCTTCCGTTCTCAAACGTTTTGAATTCCCGCTCGAATTTCTTCGAGCAACCCCACCAGGTCCCGCAACTTCTGCGCCTTCATGCGCCCGAGCGTCCTCCGATGCACAGTCTCGATAGGGCCGTCCAGCGCGTTCACCAGCTCCAATCCAGCCTCGCTGAGCCGGTGCGTCACGATCCGCCGGTCTTCCCTGGCCCGGTCCCGCGTCAACAGCCCGCGCTGTTCCAACCGGTCCATCAGACGCGTAATATCCGGATCGCGCGCCACCATCCGGCTGCCGATGTCCTTGCACGACGCTCCGTCCTTCCCCGCCCCGCGCAGGATGCGCAGGACGTTATACTGCGTCGCCGAGAGCAGGTGCGGTTTCAGCGCTTCGCCCACCGCCAGCATCAGCACGTCCGCCGTCCGCACCACGTTGAGCGCTGCTTCCTCTTCCAACAGCCGGATGGCTTTCGTCTGATGAATCTCCTGCTGGAGTTTTCCTGCCACAAATCGATAATAGTCGTTTACAACGAATATCGTCAATGAGGAGAACCCCTGAGGTATAACGTGGCATAAGGCTCCGCCTTGTGCATCCGACCGAAGGTCAGACCCTCAGTAGTTCAATTTGGACAGGTACCCGTAGCTCTTCCGCAAGCTTTCCACCGGATCGCCCGGCGTCTGATCCTGCTCCACGAAATAGTGCGCCACCCCGGCCGCCGCCGCCGCGCGCAGCAATTTGGGAAAGTCCATAACCCCGCTGCCCACCTCTTTGAACACCGTTCGCGGCACCGACTCCTTGTACATCACGGCCGTCCCCTCCGCCTTGTCCTTCAAGTGCAGGAGCGGCACGCGCCCCGATAGTTTCTGGATAAATTCGGCCGGGTCCAGCCCGGCCACGCTCACCCAGAACGCGTCCATTTCGAAAGCCACCAGCTTCGGGTCGGTGTGCTCCAGCATCACCTGAAACAGCGTGGCGCCCTTCTCGGTGGCGAACTCGAAGGCATGGTTGTGATAGCAGAAGGTCATCCCCGCGGCGCGGCATTTCTCCCCCGCCCGGTTGAATTTCTCCGCGACCGCCTGGATCACTTCAATCCCGCCGCGTTCCGGTTCCGGCAGGTACGGAAACACCGCGTAAGTGAAGCCCCGCTTTTTCAACTGATCGAAAATCCGGCTCAGGTCGTCCGGCTTGCCCTGCGTCACCGACTTGGAGTCCAGGTGAATGCTCACCGGCTTCAGACCGCTGCGCTCCAGCGCGGGCCAGAGATCGTCCAATCCGGCGTAAGTGGCTTCCGCTTCCTGGTAGCCAATGGCGCGGATAGCGTCCAGCGTCTCCTGCGGCTTTTTCGGTAGTACGTCACGCACCGTGTATAGCTGCACGCCCAGCGTCTTCAATTGCGCCGCCCGGCCGGACACGCTTAGGGCCGCCGCGAGCGAGGTCGCCTGCAAAAACTCACGTCTCGATGTCATGTCGATTATTATGCAACAGTGGCATAAGGCTCCGCCTTGTGCATCCGCTTCGCGGCTCGGACGCCGTTGCTGGCTCCCTCCTCGCCAGTCCCACCATAGCCGTCTCCCGGCAGAAACCTTAAAGACCCCTTAGTTCCCGCCGATACGTTCTACATGAACGGATGTTCTCGCACTCAACCCTTCGCCGCTGTCGCCATTGCACTGTCCCTGCAATTCACCGCGGCTGTCGCCTGGTCCCAGACCGCGGCCGTCGTCGCCGCCCAGCCTGCCACCCAGGACTCTTCGGTGGTGACATATCTCCGCGACACTTTTTCCTTCAGCGGAGAATTCCGCAGCCGTGTGGAAGGCGGCTTCGGCAACGATTTCGCCCTCACCCCGCGCGACGTCTACGTCCTGACGCGCACCCGCCTCGGCCTGGCATTCAAACCAACCTCCTGGTTGCGTTTCTATGGCGAAGCGCAGGACGCGCGCGCCATGTTCTACAAAGTCCCACCCGGCACCAGCGTGGACGATCCCTTCGACTGGCGGCAAGGCTGGGTGGAGATAGGCCAGGCCGAAGGTCCCGGCATGCGATTGCGCATCGGCCGCCAGGACATGACCCTCGGCTCCGGCCGGCTGGTTGGCTCCGGCGATTGGACCAACGTCACCAAAACCTTCAACGTTGCGCGCGCCACCGTCACGCAGGCCGGTTTCAAGGTGGACCTCCTCGCCGGCTCCGTGGTGGCGGTCGACACCACGCGCATGGACCGCGCCAAGCCCGGTGAGCACTTTTACGGCACCTATATGACCTTGAGCAAGGTCCTGAAGGGAGCTACCTTCGAGCCGTACGCGTTCCTGAAAACCGCGCACAGCGTCAAGAGCAAGGACGGTAAGACCGGCAACACCGATACCGTTTATCTGGGAGGACGCCTGGCCGGCAAGGCCCCCGGCGCGCTCGATTACAGCGTGGAAGCCGTCAAGGAAGTCGGCATGTATGCCGATGACGCCATCAATGCTCTCGGCTTTGTCGGCGGAGGCGGCTGGACCATTCCCTCCGCGCCCTGGTCGGTCCGGCTCAACAGCGATTACAGCTTCGCTACCGGCGACAGCGGCGCAACCGACGGCCACCACCAAAGCTTCGACTATCTCTACGGTCCGCAGAACCCCACCGCCAGCCTCACCGGACAATTCTCCTGGAAAAACATCAAGGACTGGCGCGCCGGCGTGGATTTCAAGCCGTTTCAGAAGCTGACCGCCAAGGTCGCCTTCCGCGATTACTGGCTGGCCACCGTCAAGGACTCGCTCTACAACTCCAGCGGCGTCAAGACCGTCACCAACGCCAAAGCCACCAGCACTCACGTGGGCGAGGGCGTAGATGCCCAACTCGTGTACAGCTTCAACGCCAAGACCAGCATCGGGTTCGGAGCGGCCAACCTGGCTCCCGGTTCGTACCTCGCTCAGTCGAAGAAGACCACGGGGTTCATTTACCCTTATCTGTACCTGCTGCGGCGCCTCTAGCTCGCGCGTAGGGCTATTGCGTCCCGTCGCCTTCGGCGTCGTCCAAAAACCACTTGGTGTACTGCGCCCGCTGGTAGTGGACGTCCGCCGCCCTGCCGTGCAACGTAATGCTGCCGTCAGAGTGCTCTTCCACCAGGCAGCCGTCGTGATAAACGATCGTGCCGTTCAACAGGCCCACCCCGATATCCTTGCGATCGGTCAGGCGCATTTTCGATCCCTCGTTCATTGCGCCAAGCATATCACGCGGCAATGCTATGATGTTCCAATTCCCCTGCGACGCGAGTACCATTATGGCTAGCCCAAACGTCCATCCTTGGCTTCCGCGAGGCGTGCTCGTAGTGCCTAACCGCTCCCAAACGAGTTGTGTTCCTCTGCGCCCTCCGCTCTCTCCCCATGGCCCCGCCAATGGACCGAGTCCATCGCGCTCCATCGACCTTGTTGTTGCTCTTCTCCGCGCTTTTCTCTAGGTTCTCCGCGTCTCCGCGTCATGTTTGCATCCGGCATCACCAGGTTAGAGAGCGATCGCGCTTTCGTGCACAATAGTCAGATGCCCATCACTCTTGCCCAGGTGGCCGAAGCGCGCGCCAACATCGCGGGTATCGCCCTGCGCACGCCGCTGGTTCGCTGCTTCGCCGATTCGCCCGCCGAAGTCTGGCTGAAGCTCGAAAACCTCCAGCCCATCGGCTCTTTCAAGATCCGCGGCGCCGCCAACGTGATGGCGCGGACCCCGCGCCATCTCCTGGAGCGCGGCGTGCTCACCGCCTCGGCGGGCAATATGGCGCAAGGCGTGGCGTTCTGCGCGCGCCGCATCGGTGTGCCCGCCACCATTGTCGCTCCCGATACCGCCCCCGCCACCAAACTCCGCGCCGTGGAGCGCCTCGGCGGGCGCGTCATCCTGGCGCCGTTTGCCGATTGGTGGCGCTGCTTCGAAACCCGCGCCTGGCCCGGGGTGGAAGCTACCTTCATCCACGCCTTCGACGACGTGGACGTGATGGCCGGCAACGGAACCATCGCCCTGGAACTGCTCGAAGACCTGCCGGAGATGGACGCGGTGGTGATTCCGTGGGGCGGCGGCGGCCTTTCCTGCGGCGTTGCGGCGGTGCTGCGCCAACTGGCCCCGCGCGTACGGATCTTCGCCGTTGAGGTGGAGACGGCCACGCCGCTCGCCGCCTCGCTCGCCTCTGGCGAACCGCGCACGGTGGATTATACGCCCTCCTTTGTCGATGGCATCGGCGGCAAAATGGTTTTCCCCAACATGTTCGAACGCGCCCGCCGCCTGCTCGACGGCTCGATCGTGGTGACGCTGGACGATGCCGCGCGCGCCCTGAAGTTCGTGGCGGAGCGCAACCGTGTGATCGTGGAAGGGGCGTCGGCCTGCGCCATTGCGGCGGCCCTTTCCGGCAGCGCCGGCCCCGGCAGGGTGGCGGCCATCGTCTCCGGCGGCAATATCGACCTGGAGAAATTTGCGCAACTCACGGCCTTGCCCGGACGTATGGAATGGTCATGAGGCTAACGCTCGCGCTCTGTCTGGCCTCGCTCGCCGCGCCTCCGCCGTGCCGCGCGCAGGCTCCGGCGCAGATCCGCGTCGATGTCAGCCTGGTCAACGTGGGCTTCTCGGTGCGCGACGACAAGGGCAACCTGGTCACCAACCTCACCCGGGACGATTTCGAAATCGCCGAGGATGGCGTGCCGCAGAAGATCTCCTTCTTCGCGCGCAGCACGGATGTCCCGCTAACCCTCGGTCTCATTATGGATGTTAGCGGCAGCCAGCAGAGCTTTCTCAAACCCCATCACAACGACCTGCAAGCCTTCCTCAAAACCGTTCTGCGGCCCCAGGATCGCGCGTTCCTGGTTTGCTTCGGCAATAACCTGCGCCTCATGAGCGACCACTCCAACTCACCCCAGGATCTGGTGGCTGCCCTCAAGGAGTTCGAGAAAGGCAGGAACGTGCAGGATTTTCCGATCATCGGCCCGCGCGAACACCGCGTCCTCGGCACCGCCTTCTACGACGCCATCTTCTACTCCTCGACGCAGATGATGCTGAACGTGGAACACTCCCGCCGCGCGCTGATCGTCTTCAGCGATGGCGAGGATAATTCCAGCGCGCATCACATGCTGGACGCCATCGAAGCGGCGCAGACCAACGACGTCCTGCTCTTCACCATCCGCTATACCGAGGTGCGGGAGGGCCGGTTGAATGCCCGCAATAAGTACGGCATGAGCGTGATGGAGCGCATCGCGCGCGAGACCGGGGGCGCCGATTTCGACGGCCAGGGCAAGGGGCTGCTGGATGGTTTCCGGCAGATCGACACTCAGTTGCGCTCCTCGTTCGAGCTCGCCTATCACACGTCCAATCCGCCCGGCGACAAAACCTTCCATAAGATCGCCATCAGGCCGAAACCGGCCGGTCTCACGGTGCGCGCCAAGACCGGCTACTACTCCCGGTAGGCGCCCCTGGTGGGGCCTGCCACTGGGGCCGCGGAGCATCGGTGGGGCATGCTTCAGCTTGCCAGGTGAGCGAAGCTCACCCAAGGAAGGCCTTCAGCCTGCCAGGGCTCAATCAAGAATTGGCAGGCGAAAGCGCCTGCCCCACCGGAACCTACACCACTTCCAAAATCAGGCACTTCAGGTAAAGCGTCTCGGGAACGGTGAGCAGGATGGGGTGGTCCTGACTCTGCGTCCTCCGCTCCAGGACGCGCAGCGTGCGGTTGGCGTCCAGGCTGGCCTGCGCCACCAGTTCCAACAGCGCGCTCTCGCCCAGATGGTGCGAGCAGGAGCAGGTGACCAGGATGCCGCCCTGCGGCAACAGGCGCAGGGCGCGCAAGTTGATCTCTTTGTAACCGGCGGTGGCCGATTCCAGATTGCGCCGGCTCTTGGCGAAGGCCGGCGGGTCGAGCACGACCATGGAAAAGTGGCGGCGCGCGCTGGCATAGTTGCTCAGCAACTGGAAGATGTCGGCTTCCTTGAAATCGATATTGGCGATGCCGTTGGCGGCCGCGTTGGCGCGCGCCGTGACCAGCGCCGGGCCGGAACTGTCGGCGGCTTCCACGCTCTCGCACTTGCCTGCCACGTGGAGGGCGAAGCCTCCGGTGGAAGTGAAGCAATCAAGCGCCTTGCCTCCGCGGGCGTAGCGGGCGGCGGCGCGGTAGTTGTCGCGCTGGTCCAGAAAGATGCCGGTCTTCTGCCCGTGCATCAGGTCGGCGCGCAGGGTGAGCGCGTTCATGCGCACTTCGACGGACTCGGGAACTTCGCCGGCCAGAATCGTGGTCTCAAGCGGCAGCTCTTCCTTCGCGCGCACGGCGACATCGTTGCGCGCCACGATGCCCTTGGGATGAAAGATCTCTTCCAGGCAGGAGGCGATCACGCTCTTGGCCGCATCCATTCCCTGATCGAGCGTCTGCACCACCAGGTACTCGCCGTAGCGGTCCACCACCAGCGCCGGCAGCAGGTCGGCTTCGCCATGCACCACGCGGTAGGCATCGCTGTGGCACACCACGGTGCGCCGGTGCTCCTCGGCGGCGCGCAGGCGGCGCAAGAAGAAATCGCGGCCGATGTCTTCCACCTGCCGCGACAGCATGCGCAAACTGATCTGCGAACTGGAACTGTAGTGGGCCGTGCCCAGCGGGCGGCCGCGCGGGTCGGCGACCCTCACGGGCTGGCCGGGTTGGGCGCCATCGCGGTCGGCGATGTCGCTGGAGAAAATCCAGGGATGCCCGCTGGTCACGCGGCCGGCGCCTTTGCTGGTGACGCGGACCTCATTCATCGAGCGTCCTGCAAACGGGCGATACGTTCCTCGGTGGAGGGATGGGTGGAAAACAGGCGCATGATGCTTTGGCCGGTAAAGGGTTTGATGATAAACATGTGGGCGGTGGAGGGCGAAGCATCCATGGGGATCTGCTTGGACCAGGTCTCGAGTTTCCGCAGGCCGCCGATCAAGGGGTAGGGCGAACCGACGTATTTGGCGCTGGCCGCATCCGCATCGAACTCTCGCGAACGGGAAATGGCCATCTGTATCAACATAGCGGCGATGGGGGCGAGAATCATCATGGCGATAGCGGCGATGGGACCGCCCCGATCGTCGTCATCGCGGCTGCCGCCGAACCAGAACGCCATGCGCGCCAGAAAAGTAATCGTCCCGGCGACCATGGCGGCGATGGAACTGATGAGGATATCGCGGTGCAGCACGTGGCCCAACTCGTGGGCGGCGACGCCCTCCAGTTCGCTGTCCGACATGAGCCGCAGAAGGCCGGCGGTGAAGGCCAGCGAGGCGTGCGACGGGTTGCGGCCGGTGGCGAAGGCGTTCGGCGAATCGTCGGGGATGAGCCACAGCTTCGGCATCGGCAGCCCCATGTGCTCGCAGAGATTGCGCACCATGGGCGCCACGCGGCGATACGCTTCGGGGTTTTCGGTCTCCGTAACGGCCTGCGCCGAGTAACTCATCAGGGCGATCTTGTCGGAGAAAAAATAGCTGACAAAATTCATCACCGCGGTGATGGCGAGGGCAATGTAGAGACCCTGCCGGCCGGCGATGGCCTGACCGCCAATCAGGAGAATGGCGGTCAGGAAGCCGAGCAGTGCGGCCGTCTTCAGTGTATTGATGGACATATGCGTAGCCTTGGTGGGGCATGCTTTAGCTTGCCAACACCTTTCACTTCCTCGCCTCCGCGGTCTCCGGCGCCACCGGGGCAGGCACCAGCTTGCTGAACGAGAGCTCATGCTCCAGCTCGGCGGCGGCGTCCACCAGGATGGTGTCGCCCTCGGCAAAACCGCCGGTGATCAGCTTCAGGGCCAGCGGGTCCTGGATCAGCCGCTGGATGGCGCGCTTCATGGGACGGGCGCCATACTGCGGGTCGTAGCCCTCGGTGATGATGCGGTCCTTGGCGGCAGTGGTGATTTCCAGTTTCAGGTTGCGGTCCTTGAGCAATTTGCCCACGTTGGTGAGCTGGATATCGACAATCCGCGCCAGATGTTCGCGGGTCAGCGAGTTAAATACAATGATATCGTCAACCCGGTTGAGGAACTCCGGCCGGAACTGCTGGCGAAGGGATTCCAGCAGGCGTTTGCGCGTTTCCTCGGTGCGCGTATCCTTGCCGTGCACGGAGAAACCGATGGTGTTACGCTCCACCATCGCGGTGCCCACATTGGACGTCATGACGATCACCGTGTTCTTGAAGTTCACCGTGCGGCCCTGCCCATCGGTGAGGCGGCCGTCGTCCAGAATCTGCAGCAGGATGTGGAACACGTCCGGGTGCGCCTTCTCGATTTCGTCGAAGAGGAGCACCGAATAGGGCCGGCGGCGCACCAGCTCGGTGAGCTGCCCGCCCTCGTCGTGCCCAATGTATCCGGGAGGCGAGCCCACCATGCGCGCCACCGCGTGCTTCTCCATGTACTCGCTCATATCGACGCGGATCATGGCTTTGTCGTCGTCGAAGAGGTCCTCGGCGAGGGCGCGGACCAGCTCGGTCTTGCCGACGCCGGTGGGGCCGAGGAAGATGAAGCTGCCGATGGGCCGAGAGGGATCGCTGAGCCCGGCGCGGTTGCGCAGGATGGCGTTGGCGACGAGTTGCACGGTCTGGTCCTGGCCGACGACGCGTTGCTTGAGGCGCTCGGGCATCTGCACGAGCTTCTCGATCTCGCCCTCCATCATGCGGGCGACCGGGATGCCGGTCCACTTGGCGACAATGCGGGCGATATCCTCCTCGTCGATCTCTTCTTTGAGCAGGGCGTTTTCCTTGACGGCCTCCATCTCCTGCTCGGCGGCGAGGATGTCCTTTTCGATTTGCCCGAGGCGGCCGTAGCGCAACTGGGCGGCCTTTTCCCAATCGCCGGCGCGGCTGGCTTTCTCCTCTTCCTGGCGCAGGGTGTCCTGCTCCTCTTTGAGGGTACGCACGCGGGAGATGGCGCCCTTCTCGCGATTCCAGCGTTCCTTCAGGGTGGCGGCCTGGCCGCGCACCGTCTCCAGCTCGTTTTCGATGTGGCGCAGGCGCTCGCGGGAAGCGTGATCCTTCTCCTTGCCGAGGGCCTGGCGCTCGATTTCCAGGTGCGAGGTGCGGCGGTCCAGGTCGTCGATTTCGATGGGCATGGAGCCGATCTGGAGGCGCAGCGCGGAACCGGCTTCGTCGATCAGGTCGAGCGCTTTGTCGGGCAGGAAACGGTCGGCGATATAGCGGTGCGAGAGCGTAGCGGCGGCAAGAATGGCGGCGTCCTTGATGCGCACGCCGTGGTGGATCTCGAATTTCTCCTTGAGGCCGCGGAGGATGGCGATGGTGTCGTCCACGGTGGGCTCGCCGACGA
>OBLW0100004368.1_pt1 | contig 10778 bp, 7 predicted proteins | sample 1520161 | NCBI WGS metagenome assembly OBLW01 (sample SAMEA3539309, study PRJEB22396) | soil metagenome | biome: tundra; feature: field; material: soil | place: USA | collected 2010-05 | depth 0.15 m
AATTGATCACGGCAACAACGCGCGCTCCCTTGATGATTCCAACCCCTTTATTTAACTCTTCGCCGTTGGCGGGATGAAACCAGTTGCGATCGAAAATTACGTGGTTCGAGCCTTCCACCGTGGCTAAGCGGCCCACGTGGGCATTTACTTCGGAGACCCATTCGATGCCGATGAAGCGATAGTGATCTCCGATTTGAGCGCCCGAAGGCACCTTGTTCACCAAGGCGGCCATGAGCTTGGCGGGTCCGCCGTCCGGTTGCGCATAAGCCGGCCTGCCGGGCAGGCTGGCAACTCCGGCCCAGGCAGGAGTGATGCGGGTCCCTTCCGGCGGCAGCTTGGAATTAGGAGTATCGGTGCGAATCGTGATGTAGTGCTGATCGTCACATTTCTTGGAGGGCAATTCCTTGATTTCGTATGACGCGCCGGCCGCGAGGAGCAACGTGTCTCCGCACTTGGCGGAATCCACCGCGGCCGAGAAATCGGAATCGGCGGCGACTCGAATCTGTTTCCCAGGCGACGGAGTGCCATCCAGGGCAGTGTAGTAGCAGGCTTTGGGAAGTTGCGCCGGTCCATCCTTGTCTTCGAACTTCGGCACGTCGCCTTTGCCGCAATAGGCGTTTTCTCCAACAGGGGGAGCGGCTGCCGCCACGAACTGGTTGAGGCAGAGGATGGCCAGCAGGCCAAGTATGGAATGGAAGACAAAGAACCGACAAATCCGTGCGTACGCCCGGTACGGGCCGCCAGTAAGTCGAGACACGATGATTGCTTCTCCTATACCGCACGCCCAGTGGGTTGACTGAAGCCTGTCGCAGGCCGATGAGATAGCCAAATGGTAACACGTAAGAACTTGCGAGCCCGCTGACATCGCAACGAAAGCTAGTTTTGAAAGTCGCTACCTAATTCATCCCTTTCGCAACAGCCACTGCCGCGCGGCCAGATACGGACGCCCCGCGCTCTTCTTCAGTACTTTCTTGAAATTCCAATAAAGCCACTGTCGGGAACGAGCACTCGATCGAATCGAAACCAAGTTCCCTGAAACCTGGGGGGGCGTTCCCCTGAAGATGTTGTACCGGCCGACGACCAGACAGCCTTCAACCGCCCCAATCGCCGTCGTCGGTTCCGAATTAAACAGAATTCGAATTCCCGCCGCGGCCGCCGTCTGTGCAACCAGTTCCGAATAATAGCCTCCCGGCACGGACGCCGTATCCACTGCTTCGGCGAGGATGCCGGACAGGACGTTGACGCTGCGGCTCCATTCGCCGGTTAATTCTTCACGCGTGCAATGCGACATTCTGGTGGGATGAGAAAAGGAGTGGCTGCCGATCACGTGGCCATTTTTTCTCAAGCCGCGAATCTGCTCTGGATTGAGAAAGCCCTTCGTGCCGATGCGGGCAGCCGTAACAAAGAAATGTCCGCGCCATCCACGTTTCTCGAGCAAACTCGCGATCAGGATTGCACTCTCGCCGCCGTCGTCGAAGGTAAGAAGGAAGGGAAGTGGCTGAGGGCTGGCTTTCGCTTCTTTTGAATTTGCAAGTTCGTGAGCCAGGCTCGAAGTGCGGCCGCGGTGTTGCAGATTCGTCTTCGCAATCGCCGCAAGATGAGCTTCAAACTCCGGGCGGCTCATTTTGTATTTCGCGGTTCCCGGGCCGGTGAAACCGCTGGAATCCCACTCCGCGCCCTCGACGACATCGTGATAGAGCAGAGATACAGCTTTCATCGGGCAGGCCTGCTTCGAGCTTCGGGCCGCGGGCTGCGAGCCAGCGCGAGCCAAGGCAGCTCGCAGCTCGCAGCTCGCAGCTCGAAGCGCTTTAGCTTCACCTTTGCACCCTCTTCGCGCTCGACTTCCACTCCAGATACTTCGTCAGCCACGGCTGTCCCCACGCGGCCGAGGGACGCCCTTCCGTGCTCAGTGGAATCGCAGTCCCATCAAAAATCTCCTGCAACTTACTTCGCAGCGCATCGAGATTTTCCAGCACGACCCGATTCTGGATCACAATATGCGACTCCCGCAACTCGTCGAACGGGTAAGTGTAGTAGCCGAAGGTCGGTCCGGTATCGACGCCTTTGTCGATTTTGAGGAGCGTCATGCCCACCTTCTTCATGTCGCGATTCGCCAGCGCCCAAAAACATCCGTGAGCATTGCGGTACTCGGGACAAATTCCGGGATGCATGACCAGCGTTCCTTTCGACGGAATCGAAAAGACACTCTCTTTCAACAAGAACTTGCAGCGTGCCACGACGATATCGGGATTCGCTTTCCGGATGAACGCCTCGCTCTCCGCGGAATTGGGACTCGGCGTTTTCAAGATCGGGACGGTCGAAGGTAACTCCCTGTAAACGAGGCTCTTGCCTTGCAACTCCTGACTTTCCCAGCTGCGATCTTTTGCCGCGAGAAAGAGGCGGTAATACAAACGGAACGCCATCGCGTCAAGAAAACGAAAGAGCCCAATCCGTTTGATCTCGCGCTTTACCCGCTTCCACGTGCGGCTGGCAGGCTCCTGGATGACCACGATTCCGGCCAGATCGGAGAAAGAGTTCAACCAGCGGGCGAGCACGACCTGATCCAATTGAGCGCCATCATGGCAGATTAGAAGGGTTTTCATCCGGTTCGGGATCGCGCTCACATCCCAGCGAAAATCATATCTTGGTCTTAACGCGCGTGCCAAGAGTCAGTGAGGTACTTCGGTTTTCGAAGCTGCGAAACGGTGGGCGCTCCGCTCGGGAATAGCGTAAAAATAAATTTGAAAGTCGTGTCCACGGGGACGAGGGTAAAGCGGGAATTTTTCGACTCGGTCTTTGAATCTAAAGGACTTATATCAAAGTATTCCGGAATAAGGACTTAGGGCTTTGCGGGACTTCGTAGTGGAGTAAAGCGTGTCAAGCCCCCCTTTTTCGGGTCGAATATCGGTTTTTAAAGATCGCTGAGTCCGTCTCCGGAGACGGGCGCACTTCTGCCTTGGCACAGGTCAATCGTCATTATCGCGCGTGGCGGGGTGAATGTCTGTGATGCGGGTACATTGAATTTGTGATGAATAGGTCGGCGTTTACGGTTGCGAGAGTGGGGACGCTCGCGGCTTCCCACTCATCGCAAAGAACGCGATGAGTGGGGCACCCGGCCGTTCGAGGAACGGAGACCTAGGCCCGATGGCGAAGGTACTGCAAGTCTTTTCGTCTTGACTTTCGCTGCCGCACGGTCAACAATTTGCCCGCGAAGTTTATGGCCTGTAGAGTGCGCGATGCAGGACAAGGCTGTGAATTTCGGCTCGGTCGCGCGATGTGCGCGAAAAGCCAAGAAGTTCGAACCCAGAGGTTCGAACACCAATCCCGGAGGATCTTGTGAAAAAAACCAGCTTGTTTTCAGCCTTGATGTTGATCATCTTACTCGGAGCTGGCACGGCCAGCTTCGCCGCCTGCACCGCAACCACCCTCACCACCGCACCCGGAATTTGGGGAATCGAGTCCTATGGCTCATCCCCCGGCGGCCTGGATAACATCCTCATGCAGGTCACCTTCGCTTCGGGGGGAACCTTCACCGGAACCGAGTGGCAAAGCATCGCGGGAGCGTTCAGCAGCTTTTCGATCTCAGGAACGTGGGTTATGGGGACGCCGGCAGCGGATTGCCAAGGCACTATAAAAGTTACCAGTCCATCGACTCAGACCTTCAATTTCGCTCTCAACAATGCCGGAAAGGGCGGCACTCTAGCCGAAATCGACGCCGGTTACACCACGGCCGGCGTTATGGTCGCGCAGGGAACGATCGCGAAGGGTTGCAGCACTGCCCTTTTCAAGAGCAAACAGTTCTCCCTTTATTCGTACGGCACGATCCCGGCGGTCGGTGGTCTCGTCACGGCTACGGGAGAAATCAAGTTCGACAAGACGGGAGCAACGTTTGCGTCCGCCCCGACCGTGACCCTCGACCTTGGCGCGGTGGGGAATTTGGTACTGCCAGCCACTGGAACCTCTTCCATCAACGCCGACTGCGCTGGCGCAGGCGTGCTTACGCCGACCGGGCTGGGACAGTCATTCGATGTCGATACCGTGGTGGTAGACGCAGGCAAAGAAGCGCTGTGGATCGTAACCAACGCCGGCGATAACGTGTCTGGATATTTCTTGCAGTAGTGGATCGCCCGGGCGGGTGGCGCAGCCACCCGCTTGCACAACCCCATAGCGGGTGCATCTGATCCTTCGCGTGCTTTTCGCGATGGGTGGGCAGGCGGCGGGAACCCTGGGTTCACGCCGCATCACCACCGATCATTGCGCGAGCGCCTTCTTGCCGAGAGCACCGAAGATCGCCGCCACGATAGTCAGCAAGGCCGCGCCAGATCGACGAACCACTTAGATTCATCGTTAAAGACGCTCTTATTTTGCTCCTATTGCGCTCCCTACACTGACGGGCAGGGTGCTCTTGTGAATTGCAGGAGTGGACGTGTGGTGTCCATCGACTCGGACAAGCAGAGATTCGATCCGAATAGTGGCGAGACCCGCACCAGAGTCGAGAGAATGCGTCGTTATTTGTTAATAAAAATCGGGAGACTGCGATGTCGATGAGAAACGCTAAGGCGTGGATCCGTTCCGGCGGCTTGGCTTTGGGATGCCTGCTGGTGCTGTTGGGAGTGCCGCGTGCGGCGCACGCTCAAGGCGCGGGCACGGGCTCCGGCGTCAAAGGGATCGTTACTGACGCTTCGGGCGGGGTTTTGCCCAAGGCAAATGTGGTCGCGGAGGACGCCGAGAAGGGGATCCGGCGCACTGCGATTTCCGACAGCGGGGGCGCGTATCTGGTAACGGGACTGCCGCCGGGGACCTACAACGTCAGCGTGGAGCTTGCCGGTTTTGGAACCGAGATCAAGCAGGGCTTGGTGGTCACGGTGGGACAGACGGCGATTCTGGATTTCCAGCTGGGCGTAGCGTCAGCCAAGGAAACCGTCGAAGTGTCCGCCGAAGCGTCAACGGTGGATACGGAGAAATCAAGCCAGTCGAACACGCTGACCGAGGCCATGATCCAGGATCTACCGATTGACCGCCGGGACTACCTGACCTTTTCGTTGCTGGCGCCGGGCGTTTCCAACTCGACCAGGCTGGCCGATGACTCGGACTATCGCGTCAAGCAGTTCAGCAGCAGCGGACTCTCTTTCTACGGCAGCAACGGCCGCGGCAACAGCGTCACGGTTGACGGCGGTGAAGCCAACGACGATGAAGGCGGCGTGCGCTTGACCCTGGGCCAGGACGCGGTGCAGGAATTTCAGATCAACCGCAGCAATTATGGCGCAGACATGGGAGGAGCGAGCGGAGCCACGATCAACATTGTGTCAAAGTCTGGCACCGACAATCTGCATGCCAGCGCCTTCGGGTTCTTCCGCAACAGCGCCATGGATGCGCGCGATCCGTTTGCCTTCAGTCCGGCCCTGGCCCCCGACCCGACCTTTTCCAATTTCAACACCGACTCGGCCGGCAAACCGATCAAGAATTCGCTCAGCCGCCAGCAATATGGCGGCGCCCTCGGCTTCCCGATCACGAAAAACAAGACCTTCCTGTTTACTTCCTTCGAAGGCCTGCGGCAGAATTCGCAGAATTCCGTTCCCCTGCTGACCGACAGCTCGATCTTCGCCGGACCCTCCATAGCTGGAAATACGCTGCCCGCCACTCTTCCGGCGAGCGATCCGAGGTCGGCGCAGCAGCAAATCATTCAGTCGTTGTATAACCTCGGGTTTACTCCCCAGGTGCCCTGTATAACCAACCCCGATGGTACTCAGGGGCCTCTGATTCCGGCGGCTTCGTGCGCTCAGTTACTCCAGAACTTCCTGGCGGTCAACCCTAATGCAGGTTTTCTTTCCAAGCAAAACCAATTGGTGGAGGGCTTTATCGTAAGCCAGCTGGAGAATAACGGTGGAGTGTTTCCCTACGATACGCGGCAGTATCTGGCGTCGGCTCGCCTCGACCACCGAATCGGCGAGAAGGATCAAGTCTTCCTGCGCTACAACTACGGGCATGCCCTGGAAGAGTCTCCCGACGTGCAGTCCTTGACCGGCTACTCGCGAGGCAGCGCGGTACGTGGTTATAACCATACTTTGCTGGCCTCCTGGTTCCACTTGTTCAGCCCGAAAACCGAGAATGAAGTCAAGGCGCAGGGTAGCTACAACCACGTAAACGTGATTCCCAACGAGGCCGCCGAGGTGGGACTTGACGTTTTCGGCGTCGCGAATCTCGGAACCAACATCTTTCTGCCCAACTACGAGATGCTGCGGCGCTACGAATTTTCCGACAACTTGACGATGACCAAGGGCCATCACACGTTCCGACTCGGCGGTGAAGAGCTGCTGCGGGGCAATCACACTCAGACCAATGTCTTCATGCCGGGCCGCTTTGAGGTCGGGCCAATTACGGGAGGTGTGCTCTCCCCGTGCTTTTACCCCACCTTTTCTGGTCTGAATACCTGCGGACTCACTACGACAGGCGCCAACCTGAGCTCGCTGCAGGCTTTCTCGTTGCAATTCCCTACGATCTTTGAGGACGGGTTCGGCACCCCCACTTACTCCAAGGTTAGACCATTCACCGCCGCGTATTGGCAAGATACCTGGGCCCTTAAGTCAAACTTCACACTTACCTACGGCATCCGCTATGAGTTAGACACGCAGTATCTTCCTTTGCGCACTCCCTGGCACAACTTTGCCCCCCGTGTTTCGTTCGCCTGGGACCCCTTCGGCGACCACAAGACTGTGATCCGGGCGGGATACGGCGTTTTCTATGGGCAAATTTACGATTCCATTCCCGGTGTCGATCTGGCGCTGGGGGCTCTGAACAAAAATAACTCCGCGGTCGAGAACACTTTGCCCTATGCGAGTAACTACCCCGGCAGCCAGGTTAATAACCTGGTTACCACTTGCGGCCTCCAAAGGGGCGGTGTGCCGCTTACCGGCTTCTTAGGCAACGGCTCCAGCCCTTGCAACCGGCAAATCGGTATTTATATAGATCCGATTGATCTGGGAACGCTCCTCCCCGGCAGTGCGACCTCCAATGCTCAGGTCATCTTCCAAAATCTGTTTGCCCAGGGAAATCCCGGATTCAGTGGGGGAGTAAATAACGGGGGAGTGATTGGCTGTACCACGCCGCCCCCCGGCAGTTATGGATGCATCACAGCGGCTGACCTGACGGCGGCGTCCAATAACCTATTCGTCCCCACCAATAGCGGACAGGTTCCCATCCTAAGTGTAGTGTTCAGCAACCAGGTCAATTACCAGAGCCCTTACTCGCAACAAGCTGAGTTTGGCATTGAGCGGCAGCTTGGCCCCGGTTTCTCGGTTGCCCTCAGCTACATCTATTCGCACACCGTCCATCTCCCTGTGGCCATTGACACCAACCTCAAGGATCCGGGTTTTGTGCAGGCCACCCTGGCCAACGGAAAAACGGTCTCCTACCGGGACTGGAATACTAGTTCTACAATTGACCCCCTTTACCAAACCACACCCGCCTGCGCCGCGAGCCCCTTGAACTGCTTCTACAGCCCGTACATTGCCCAAAACAACCAATACACATCGGCCGGGTCCGCCCTTTATCAGGGCGGCATTATTGAGGTCAAGAAGCAGTTCAACAAGACGACCGCGATCATGGCCAATTACACCTACAGCAAGGCCATCGACACCAGCACCGACTTCAACAGCGACTACGGACCCCAGGACAACCTGAACCTGGGTGCGGAACGGGCCGTGTCGAATTTCGATGAGCGCCACAAGGTGGTGATCGCGGGCGTCCTCGACAGCCCCTGGAGAGGCGCCTTGTCGGGCTTCGAAGTTGCGCCAATTTTCAATTACAACAGCGGACATCCCTTCAATTTGCTCAGTGGAGAGCCGACCAATGGCGACAATCACCCGACCAATGGCCGCCCCATCGGAGCGCCTCGCAACTCGGGCCTTGGTCCGAATTACGTCAATTTGGACGCGCGCTTGAGCTGGCATCACAAAGTGGGCGAGAAAAGCACTCTGCTAATCACGGCGGAAGGATTCAACCTCGCCAACCGGACGAATTACGCCAGCGTGAACAATCAGGTGGGCCCGCTGTTCGCGATCAGTCCGGATTTTGGTGGGTCGGGTTCGATGACCTTCAACGTGCATGGGGTCAGGCCCGGGACACAATCGAATGGAGGCACGGTGAGTTCGAGCACGCCGCTCGCGTTCACCTCCGACTTTCCCAAACGGGAGATTCAGCTCGGGCTGCGCCTGACGTTCTAAAGCTGACGTTCCATATGCTCTACTTCTCACGCTTTTTGAGAAGTGGATTGTCGGCGAGAGTCTGCTGTCCGTGGTGTTTGGCTTGACGGTGGCGGGAATTTGCCAGCCCTAGGCAGGTAAGCTTCTTTCCCCAGACGGCTTGAGTCGGGCATCCAAATAAGGGTGCGAGAGTTGGAGCAGTCCATGAAAAAGTCCGTACCGGTCAGCCACCCCACGAAGCCAAAACCGGGCTTCGCGGAGGCCCCGGTCGAATCTGCCTCTGCATTTATCGACGAGAAGATCAAGCAACTTGGCGACTGGCGCGGGAAGACGCTCGCGAAAGTGCGCGGAATTATCCACGAAGCAGACCCGGAGATCGTCGAAGAGCGGAAGTGGGTCAAGCCGACATCGTCTGGGACTCCCGTCTTTTCCCACGGCGGCATCGTCTGCACGGGAGAGACGCACAAGAACGTCGTCAAGCTGACGTTTGCCAAGGGAGCTCGGTTGAGGGACCCTGCAGGTCTATTCAGCTCCAGCCTCGAGGGGAATGTCAGGCGCGCTATCGACATCCACGAAGGCGATCAGGTCGATGAGGCGGCGTTGAAGAATCTCATCCGCGCGGCCGTGGCGCTCAATCTCGAGGACAAAGCCAAGCCGAAGCGCCGGGGAAAATCCCCACTCTAAATTTCGCCAAGAACGCGAAATTTAGAATGGGGCACCTGGGGCACACCCTGCGCCGTAGTTCGGAGTCACGCCCATAAAAAACCCTCTCGACAGCAGCGAGAGGGTTTGCGAACTGGTTGGAGAAATTTTTATGCCGCGCGCACGACGTTGCCCGCCTGGAAGCCTTTCGGGCCTTTGAGCAAATCGAACTCGACGGTCTCGCCTTCGTTCAGCGAGCGGTAACCGTTCTCCTGGATGGCCGAGAAATGCACGAAGACATCCTCGCCGGTGGAGCGCTGGATGAATCCGTATCCCTTCGCCCCGTTGAACCACTTCACAGTACCCTTCTCTCTCACAAATACTCCTTTCGAATCGTTGCTGATTTGGTCTTGTGCCGCTTGTCTGTTTGCCCTGCAAATCTGTTCCGCGAATCTTTTCTGTCCGAATCCTTCCTTGTATTCACACACGAAGTCAGAACACGAAGCGGAACAAAGTTACAGGACACCCCCTCGAACGGTCGCAAGAATTTCCGACTTGGCGCCGCCGTGCTCCGACGAGATGGCGCGCCAACGGAAACAGCTCCCCGGCATTTCGGCGGGACGGGTGCCCGCGACGAAACACTGTGGAGCCGCGAAAACGAGGGCGCGATATCGCACTGCTAACACAGAAACGTCAATACTGCATACTGGTGCTTCGCCAACCGGTCTGGCGGGCGAAGCACAAGATAATATCAGGAAGATTCCAGTTGGCAAGAGCGAAGTTGTTGAATGTTAAGAAAAATGCATGACCCGCGCTCATGGGAGTTGGCTGGTTGGGGGTTGGGGCGCGCGATCAAATCCGGGAGAAAGCTGTAAGTGTTTGATAATATTTAAAAAACTGTGTCTTCCCTCACTCCGATCGAGCTTTCTGACCAGCAGGGCGCGGCGGAACTGCGCGCCGCTCCGGCGGAGGGCTTTTTGCGCTCAACCCTACATTATTTGTTGCGGACCGAGGTTCACACGTTTGCCTTTTCGGTGGCCGCCAATTCAATTTTGTCGTTCTTTCCGTTCCTGTTATTGCTGATGACGCTGATCCGGTACGTGTTTCATTCGCGCGTGATGTATGGCGTGGTGGAGAATTTGTTGCGGGATTACATTCCTACCGGGCAGGAATTTGTGATCCGGAATTTGAATGCGATGGTGGGCGAACATCACCAGGCGAAGGTATTCTCATTGGCGATGCTGCTGATCACTTCGACCGGAATTTTTCTGCCGCTGGAAGTTGCGCTGAACCGCGTTTGGGGATTTCGCAACAACCGCTCGTATCTGGGAAATCAGTTGATGTCGCTGGGGCTGGTGTTTGCTTGCGGATCGCTGGCGCTGCTCTCGGTCGGATTGACGGCGGGCAACGTGGCCATCTTGACGAAGACGCTGCAGGGACATGGGGTCTGGTTTGTGCAACTCGTCGGATTTGTGGTTATGAAGATTTTTTCGATTCTGGCCAGCATTGCGATTTTTTTTCTGGTGTACTGGCTGCTGCCGAATGGCAAGGTACCCGCGCGAGGCGTGCTGCCGGCGGCGGTGCTTATGGGACTGCTGTCGGAGGCGCTGAAATACGTTTATATCTTTGCGCTGCCGCGGCTCAACTTTGCCGAGGTGTATGGGCCGTTCGCAATCTCGGTCAGCTTGATGTTCTGGGCGTTTCTTTCGGGGATGCTGCTGCTGACGGGGGCGCATTTGTCGGCGCGAAGGATATTGCAGAACTAGGAACGCGTGGGCGGGTGAAATCCCACGCCCTGTGTCAGCGAAACACGCAAACACAACGACGCGGCACCCGCTCCGTCGCTCAATGGAGTTGGAAAAGGCATGGATTCGGCGCAAGCTCAAGAGCAGTTATGGAAAGGAATGCCGCGTTCGTCCTCTGTCTTCTTTTATG
>OBLW0100004369.1_pt1 | contig 10777 bp, 5 predicted proteins | sample 1520161 | NCBI WGS metagenome assembly OBLW01 (sample SAMEA3539309, study PRJEB22396) | soil metagenome | biome: tundra; feature: field; material: soil | place: USA | collected 2010-05 | depth 0.15 m
GGCGCCGGATACGCGGCCCCCGCCGTGGACCAATTGGTTTGCGTTTCATACCGCCGGCCATCCACATACCAGTTGATGGTGTTGGTCTTCCATTCCAGGAGATACACGTGAAAGTTGGTGGCTCCGTCATTCCGGGGAAACGTGTGCCTTCCCGCGGACTGAAGATGGCGGCCATCCGCGCCCGCGTAATGGAGGGTTCCCTGCACCACCGCGGGATTGTTTCCCTTGTTTTCCATGACATCAATTTCACCACTGGCCGGCCAGCGGCCGTAGGCCGAATGTTCGGGCATCAGCCAAAGCGCCGGCCAATAACCCTGGCCCCCGGGAAGTTTCGCGCGAAATTCGAAGCGACCGTATTTTTGGGCAAAAAGCCCCTGACTTTTCAGGCGGGCTGACGTGTAAAAAATTCCATCGGCAGGTTTGGACCGGGCGACAATGTGGAGGACGCCGTTGCTGACGCAGACATTCTCAGGACGGCCGGTGTAATCCTCCAATTCGTGATTTCCCCAGCCATGATGATTTCCGATCTCGAACTTCCAATGATTCGTATCCATCGAGACGCCGTTGAATTCGTCGCTCCAAACCAGTTGCCAATCCCCTCGCGCCGTGAAGGTTCCCAACGCGATCGCCGCGCCGGCCAGCCACGGGCGCAGTCGTCCGGCGCAAATCAATGAAACGAAAGGCTGGGGCATTTGAAAAGCACGGCTCAACCGGCGGGGCCTTCGCGAACCCATTGGATGGCGTGCAGCATCAATTCGGTGGAGTTCTTCAAATTCAGCTTCTCTTTGATCCGGTTTCTGAAGGAGTGGATGGTGGCGACGCTCAAATCCAGCTCCTCCGCGATTTGGCGCGTGACTTTGCCCTCGCCCAACATCCGAAAGACCTCCAATTCACGGTCGCTCAACGATTCGATGGGCGAAGCGGGCGGCCCGGCCTGATCGCCGCGCATGAATTTGCCCAGCATGGAAGCCGCCATTTTTTCGCTCAAATGGATGTCGCCGCCGAGCACCTTGCGGATGGCCCGTTTCACCGTCTTGGCCGGCTCTTGTTTCATCACATACCCCGCGGCTCCGGCGCGCAACGCGCGTCCCGCGTAAAGGGACTCCTCGTGCATGGAAACCACGAGAACCGGCAGGTCCTCATACTTGCTCTTTATGGCCTTGATGAGGTCAATGCCCGTGGTGCCGGACAAGGAAATATCGGCAATGACCAGATCGGGTTTCAACTCATCAATGTTTCGCAACGCCTCGTCGGCGTCCGCTACGTCTCCGCACACGGTTAAATCCGGCTCGCGGTCAATGAGATAGCGCAAGCCTTCGCGAAACATGGCGTGATCATCCACAAGGAAAATCCGGCTCTTGACGGACGGGCGGATATTTCCCCGCGGCGAATCAACCGGATTGGCGGCGGCTTCGTTCATTTTGGACGATTTACGGGAGTTTCAAGCGGTCGCATAAAATGCACAAGAGATTTGAGTGCCCTGTCCCGGCTCACTTGTCAAGTCCAATGTTGCGCCGATGACGCGCGCGCGGTAGCGCATGATGCGGATGCCCATCCCCTTGAAACCGTGGTCGGACAACTCAAAGCCCGATCCATCGTCACGGATGGCCAGAATGAAACGGTCGTTGGCGCGCGTCAGGGAGATGGAGATGTTGTCCGCCCGGCTGTGTTTGGCCGCGTTCAACACGGCTTCCTGCGCGATGTAATACAAATGCAAGGCAACGTCATTTTCCGCTTTGGGAAGCGGCCCTTCGGCGGAGAACTGGCATCGGACATTGAACAGATTGCTGGTATTGACGGCCAGTTCTTCCAACGCCGACACCAATCCATTTTCCTCCAAACTGATCGGGAACAGTCCGCGCGCCACGCCGCGGGTTTGGTTGATGGCTTCATTAACCAGTCCGCCCACCCGTTCGGCTTCGGATGATTCGGCCACGCCCTTTTCCTGCAACTGTTCGGCCAGGATGTCCATTCGGTAGGCGATGGCAGCCAGTTGCTGACAAACGCCGTCGTGCAGATCATGCCCGATGCGGCGTTGTTCCCGGCTGCTGATTTCCAAAATCTCGCGCTCCAACCGTTTTCGCTCGGTGATGTCGCGCGCGATGCCTTCCACTTCCATGGGTTTCCCCGCCCGCCCGACCACGCGCGTGCTGATCTCCAGCCGGATGCGTTGTCCCGCAGCGTTGAGGCAGTCCCACTCCGCCGGCGGCAATTCCGCGCTTTTCGTCACTTGTGCGAGCCATTCGGCGGCGGCGTCGCGCTGTTCTTCAACCACGAATTCAATCAGGTTTTTGGACAGGATGGTGTCGCGGGGGCGGCCCAGTATTTGTTCGCCGGTTTTATTGATGGACGTGATGTTTCCAGACAGGTCGTGGGTAAAAACCATGTCGTTGGCGTTTTCAAACAGGTCTTCATAACGTTCTTTCAAGGCCGCCTCGGTCTGAAGTTGCTGGCGGATGATCTGGGTTTGTTTCTGGACGCGCCGGCGCAGCACGCCAACCCACATCAGCACGACCAGCACGACCACGCACAAGATGCCGACCATCCACAGCAATTTCTGCAAATTCCACCAGGGCGGCTCTTGTAACACAAAAATGTCGCCCACCGAGCGCAACAAGATGCGGAAGGATTTGGCGCGCCAGTCGGGTCCGACATGCCAGTCATTGCCCCGTTCAATCAGGCAGACGCCGGTGACGGCGACTTTGCAGCCGTTTTGCAAATAGGCAAAGTCCACGCCAACGACCTTTCGCTCCAGATAGGCGTTGAAAATAAAACCGCCGGATTGCAGCACCAGAAATTGTTCGCGGCTGTACCGCGTTCGATCCAGCACGGTGGCTTCAATCCGCACGAGGCGGCAATCGTGCGTCCCTTTCAACACCTCATCGGCAGTGACGGGGTCCGGCGCCGGCAACGGGCCGGGGCCGGTTTTCCGGAAGATGGCATCCTGCAACATGGGGGTGTATTCGCCTTTGGCGGGAAAACCCAAAACTTCCACCTTGTCACCGGGAAGCAAAGAACCCCCTTGTTGCGTCTCCACATACAGCCCTTCCGTTTTATCTTCGATATACAGGGTGTCGTCACGCCGGTAGATGACCGTGCTGCTGACTTTAACGCGGTGACCGTAAGGACCGCGCGGGGTAAATTGCAACAATTGCTCGATGGGGCGCGTGGGCGCGTCGAACGGATGGCTGGGCGCGGGCGTTTCAATCACCACGTCCGTGGGACGCGGCACCAGCAGCCGGAGATCGAACAACTGCCGTTGCAGATTAAAACGGCTGACACACACACCGCAGATTTTAACGGTGCTGTCATCCAAATCTTCCTGCCGCCGGACGGGCAGTTGAGTCGCCAGCGCCGTCAAACGGCCGCCGCCCGTCGCGATCTCAATCGAATAGTATTTGGTTTGCGCGTCAAAGCTGACGGCGCGGACAATGCCGTGAATTTCCACGAACTGGCTGTCTTCCCCGCCGCTGGCCAGGTCTTCATAAGAAACCGGTTTGGCGGGAGGGAAGGTTCCCGCGCCCAAAATTTTAGTCTGCTGCGGCGTGACCGTCGGCGCATATTCGCCGGGGCTGGTCTGGCCTTCGATCTCCACCAATTCTCCCGTGGCCAGGGCCGCATTGGTCAACGCGTCACTCGGAAAAAGATAGACGCCTGCCGTGTCGTCCTGGAAAAACCGGTAAAACTGGCCTTGGTCAAAAAACGTCAGCACCCCGCGCAACCGCACCGGATAATGACGCGCGGCCTGCTCCGGAGTCAATTGCCGGACTTGCTCGGCCGTTTGCAATTCCGACAGCGGAGCATCCTGGCCGGCCAGGCGCGGGACGGTGAGGAAAAACAAAAGGCCCGTCAGCAGCGTCACGGCGCCCGTGACCGCGCCTGGAATCCTCAACCCCGCCAGGTGGATGGTTGGTTTCATAACCGGGCCTTCAGAAAATTGAATCTGATCATTTCCAAACCGGATTATACCACTTGCGGTTTAAAATTACACCATTACAGGTAATGGCGCGGTTCCACCCGCGTTTTATGCGCATTCAACCGGAATCCGCCAGGATTTGTCCGAAAGCCCGCCGGATGAAAAAACAATTTGATTGCGCGCGAAGGCCAATCTCAGGGTTTCTGTGCGAGGCGGTGGAATTGCGCCGCCGCAACGACCGCATTCGTGACGATGTATTCTGAATTCAGGAAGGTGGGAACGGTCGTTAGGGGGCGCCAGTTGCCGGGCAATCCCAACGCCGGCGCTGTCTCCAGCGACCAGCTGGTCGCCGACGCCGGCCAGAAAATCACGACGTTTGTCCCGCTGAGACCGATGGCCAGCGTCGGCGCGAGAGCGGGATAAACTTCAAATTCCCAGAGTGAATTTCCGCAGACCGTCACGCGTTGTGTGCTGTACATCCGCACATAACGACCATTGCCGTGTCGCCAAATCATTGATGCTGCCGGGGCCATTGGTGGTCGTATAAACGCTGGTCCAGGCGGTGTTGTTGGTGGATAGTTGAATGCTGTAACTTTGGCCGAAGGCGGTTTCCCAATTGAGCCTGACCCGGGCGATATTTCGCACAAAGCCCAGGTCCACCATGATCCATTGAGGATCGCTGAAAGCCGAAGACCAGCGTGTGGTTGGGTCACCATCAAAAGCGGATGCTGCGGGGTAATTTCCCGACTCAGTCGATGAAGCCGACGAAGATTATTTCAGCCCAATGTTGTTGGTGCCGCAAATCTGCACCCGGTCGAACTCAATCCAATTGACGTTGAAACCGCCGGCGAGCATTTCCAGCCGCAGCGCCCTGGCACCACAGCCACCGGCGATGGAAACGTTGGTCAAGGTCACGGTCTGCCAAATCTGCCAGCCGCCCGTGTTGGGAATTTGAACCGTGCCGAGAACAGTTCCGTCAAGCCGCACGCGCATCTGACCGGCGGCTGTGGACGCCACGCGCGCCTTGATGCTGTAAATTGCCGATGGATCGGGCACGTTCACGGTATATTCCAGCCACTCGCCCGGATCAATCCACCCGACATCGTAACCGCCGCCCGCATCCGTGGTCGGTTCGAGATCCACGTCGTCCGAGCGAAAGACGCCGCCCAGATTTCCGGGCGTGTCGTCGTAATACGCAACCCCCTGGCCGCCGGTGTCGTAAGCCTCCGCTTGAATTTGTCCCGGCAAATTATTAATGGCCCCGCCGAAGGGTCGTTGCGGTTGCGAATAGACCTCCAGTTCCAGGAGCGAATAGCCATTGCCGGACGAACCCTGCACCGTCCCGTAAATCCGTACGTAGCGGCCACGGCCGGAAACCAGAATGTCCTCAATGCCACCAACGTCATTGTTCGTGTTGAAAATGGCCGTCCAATTTGTTCCGTCCGGTGAAATTTGGATCGCATAGCTGCTCGCGTAATTGGTGTTCCAGCACAATCGCACGCGGGACAAATCCCGCGTCACGCCGAGATCCACGGCAATCCACTGCGGGTCGGCAGCCAGAGACGTCCATGCCGACGTGGGATCACCGTCCACCGCCGCCGAACCCGGCGTGTTCGTGGAAAGGGTTGATGAAACCGTCACCGGCTGGTGCAACGCCACGTTCGCGAGGTCGCTCGGCGGAATTGGCGAAGAAACCGTGAACGACCCCGTCAGCCGGATGTCGCGCGAAGAAGAGCCAACCAGGACTTGAAATTGGCCCGGTGTCACGATCCAGCCACGCGCCGTTGCGTCCCAATTCGCCAGATCCTGCCAATCGAGATTGAAGGTCGCGTGCTGGGTCTGTCCCGACGAGAGGGAGATTCTTTGGAATCCTTTGAGCAATTTCGGCGGCTCGCCGGCGGCGGCGGGAAAGCCCAGATAGAGCTGGGGCACTTCCGCGCCCGTGAGATTGCCCGTGTTTGTCAGGTCAAAGCCGATTTGCACCTGCCCCGAAGGACTGACCGCGCTTACGGTGAGATTGCTGTAGCCGAAAGTGGTGTAGGAAAGCCCGCAGCCGAATGGGAAAAGCGGGGACATGTTATTCGCGTCATACCAGCGATACCCGACAAGCAACTGCTCGGAGTACGAAACGTGGCCGCTGACGCCGGGGAATTGGGCGGTGGTGCTCGTGGGCACCTGGTTGGCGGATGCGGGGAACGTCACGGGAAGTTTCGCCGATGGGTTCACGTCCCCGAACAGGACCTGAGCCAGCGCGTTGCCATTTTCCTGTCCGGGATACCACGCCACCAGCACCGCCGCGACCTGGCTTGCCCAGGGCATCAGGGTGGCGGAAGACGAATAGAGCACGACAACCGTATGCGGGTTGGCGGCGGCGACAGCGCTCACCAGGGTGTCCTGGCCGGCGGGTAAGGAAAGGCTGGAGCGATCGGAACCTTCGCTGGTCTGCTGGCCCACACACACGATGGCGACGTCGGAATTGGTGGCGAGTTGCAACGCCTGGGAGAGGCTCGATCCGTCACCCTGGGCGTAGCTGACGGTGGCGCCGCCCCCAGCGCGGCCGGTTATTCCCGCCAGAGGCGTAATGTTATAGGGCAAATTCACGCTCGCGGAACCGCCGCCGGTGGAAATCGGCGACACACTCGCCACGGAGCCGATCACGGCAATCGAATGCACGGACGAACCCAGCGGCAACAATCCGCCGCTGTTTTTCAACAGGACCGTTCCCTCCGCGGCGACGCTGCGCGCAAACTGATTATTGGCCGGGTTCGTTACCGTCGAAGTTAGATTTCCGATGGGAGGATTGTCGAAGAGACCGAATTGAAACATGGTCGTGAGAATCCGATTTACCATGCCGTCCAGTTCTGAAGCCGGGACGTTGCCCAAACGAATGGCGTTGGTGATGGAATTGCTTGGGAAATAGCCGGAGTACATATCCATGTCCATACCGTTGTTCATTCCCCCCACCGTGCTGAATCCCGCCCCCCAATCGCTCATGACGAAGCCGTTGAATCCCCACAGCTTCTTCAGCGTGGCATTGAGCGCCTCAGATTCACAAGCGTACCGGCTGTTGACCCGATTGTAAGAAGCCATCACCGCGCCGGCCCCGGCCCGGACCGAGGCCAGAAACGGCACGTAATAAATCTCCTGCCGGGTGCGCTCGTCCACGTCCGAACTGATTGTGTTCCGTAGAATCTCCTGATCGTTGCACACGAAGTGCTTGGCGGTGGCTATGACACGCTGGCTCTGGATGCCGTTGATCTCGGCGGCCGAAATCGCCCCCGCCAGTTCCGGATCTTCGCTGCCGCCTTCGAAGTTTCTTCCGGCCTGGTAAGCGCGCGCAATGTTCATCATCGGCCCCAATAGAACTTCAACGCCTTTGCCGCGGGCCTGGGCGCCCATTTGGCTGCCGTATTGCCGCGCCAGTGCCGTGTCCCAGGTCGCCGCCAGGGTGACCGGGGCCGGAAAGGCGGTTGTGCTGCTGTCTGTGAGCCGGACTCCGGCAGGTCCGTCGTTCAAATTCAGCGATGGAATGCCGAGCCGGGCATTGGCGGGAATGTTGCCCACATAGTTCCCAGCAGCCCCGCCGCCCGCGCCGTGGACCATGGCAACTTTTTCACCGAAACTCATGGCTCCAACCAAAAGGGTGGCGCGCTGGTTCGCTGAAAGAGTGGTGTTGGTCCAGGGCTGTTGCGCGGGGAGATGGACTGGCATCGCGCAACAAAACCCGATGAACCAAACCGCGCGAAAGACGTTCAGCGGCATCCAATGGCGAAAGAGACGCATAAAATGACCCGGCTGGCGCGCTGGCGGATAGCCGCTGACCGATGTTTTTGGCCCTGACATAAATAGCAACCGGATTGGTTTCAGTTGTTGTGTTGTTACCGCAAATGATCGTGTCCGGGCAAGGCAAACCGGCATCACCCGTCTTTATCCAACCGACCCGGTCCCGCCGCGAGTCGGATTATGGCACTCTGGTCCGATAGAACTGCTGCGGGTTCGTGGGCATCACCGTGTAAGGGTTGGTCGCCCCGATCAAATCATACCACGTCCCTCCCAGATTGGTGGCCGTTTGCAGCGTGCCGGCCGGCCAACTGAGCATAAAATTGCTGCCGGACGGTTGGAGGGAAACCGCCGGTGGTGGATTGACGGTCACGGCCGTCGTGCCGGCCGGAGAGGTGCATCCGCCAACGGTGACCGTCACACTGTAGATTCCGGAGGCATTGGTGCCCGCGCTCGCAATCGAAGGATTCTGGACGCTCGAACTGAACCCGTTCGGCCCTGTCCAGTTGTAAGTGGCTCCTGCTACCGTCGAAGCCGTCAGGTTCAAGGTCGTCCCCGCCAAAATCGGGCCGTTGTTGCCGGCAGTCGGAGCCGCAGGCGGCGTGCAGACCGGAGTCGCGCTGACCTGAGTTGAATTGGTGCTTTCGCCCACAGGGTTCACCTGGGAAACCACGTAATAGTAGGTGGTCCCATTGACCAGACCGGTGTTCGTGTAGCCGGCGGTTGTCGGGCTGGCGATGGTCACGTAAGGCCCGCCGTTGGTCGTGGAGCGTTTCACATTGTAGCTGGTGGCTGCCGGGACCGCGTTCCAACTTAATGCCACTTGCTGGTTGCCGGCGGTTGCCGTCAGGCCCGTTGGCACAGCAATATTCCCATAGACTTCATATTCCCAAAGGGAATAGCCATAAACCGTCCCACGGACCGTCCCATACATCCTCACGTAACGGCCCGTTCCGGACAAACCGGTCAAATCCTCGGTGCCGCCAAGCCCCGTGGTCGTGCTGTAAATCATGGTCCAGTTGGTGGCGTCGGAGGAAACCTGAATCTGATAACTCTTCCCGTAGGCCGCTTCCCAGTAGAGTACCACTTCCGAGATGTTGTAAGTTGCCCCCAAATCCACATAAATCCATTGCGGATCACTGAAAGCTGAAGACCAGCGGGTGCTCAGATTACCATCAAAGGCGTTCGTGGCGGGGTAGTTTGAATTTTCGAGGGAGGAAGCCGTGGCCGCTTTGAGCAACGCGATGTTGCCGCCGCTCTGCGTGGAATTCAAGCCAATCCAGTTGATACTAAATCCATTAGTGAGCACTTCCAACCGCAGCGCCTGACTCCCGATGCCGCCCGCCAGGGAAACTGCCGGCAAGGTGACGGTCTGCCAGGTCTGCCAGCCGCCCGTGTTGGGGATTTGCGCCGTGCCCAGCACGGTGCCGTTGAGCCGCACCCGCAGTTGACCGCCGGCCGCAGGTGCAGCCACACGGAGGCTGATGCTGTACTTGGCCGTGGGGTCCGGCGGGTTGACCGTGTATTCCAGCCATTCGCCGGTGTTGAGCCAGCTCACGGCGTAGCCGCCGCCCGTGTCCGATGTGGGTTCAATCCCCACGTCATCCGAACGGTCAACTCCGCCCGGATTTCCAACCGTCGTGTTAAAATAGGCGACACTTTCGCCGCCCGTGTCGTAGTTCTCCGCCTGGATGACGCCCGGCATGGTAGGAACCGTCCCGCCAAAGGGCGCTTGCGGCTGCGAATAAACTTCCAGCTCCGACAGCGAATAACCCGCGCCCGGCAAACCTTGCTGCGTCGCGTAAACGCGCACATAGCGGCCACGGCCAGGAACCAGAATGTCCTCGGTGCCGCCATTGTCATTGTTGGTGCTGAACAGTGCCGTCCAATTTGTTCCGTCGGGCGAAATTTGGATCGTGTAGCTGCTGGCATAATTGGTGTTCCAATGCAGCCGGACACGGGACAGGTCTTTCATTAAACCGAGGTCCACCGCCAGCCATTGCGGGTCGCTGGCCAGCGAGGCCCAGGCTGTCGTGGGGTCACCGTCCACGGCGGCCGCACCCGGAGTGTTCGTGGAAAACACGGAGGAAACGGTGACCGGCTGTTGGAGCGCCGCGTTGGCCAGATCGCTGGAAGGCACCGACGCAACCGTGAAGGCCCCGGTCAAGCGGCTGTCGCGCGAGGAGGCCCCGACCTTGACTTGAAACGTGCCCGGGGTCACAATCCAGCCGCGCGCGACCGGATCCCAATTGGCCAGGTCTTCCCAATTGAGGTTGAAGGTGACGTGCTGGGTCTGTCCCGGCGAGAGGGAGATTCTTTGGAATCCTTTGAGCTGCTTCGGCGGCTCGCCGGCGGCGGCGGGGAAGCCCAGATAGAGTTGGGGCACTTCCGCGCCCGTGCGGCCGCCCGTGTTTGTCAGGTCGAAGCTGATTTGCACCTGCCCCGAAGGACTCACCGCGCTGACCGTCAGATTGCTGTAACCGAACGTCGTGTAGGACAAGCCGAATCCAAATGGGAACAGCGGAGTCACATTGTTTGTGTCATACCAGCGATAACCCATTTCCATCCCTTCGGAGTAGGCCGCGTGAAGGTTGATGCCGGGCCATTGGGCGGTGGTGCTCGTGGGCACCTGGCTTGCCGAGGGAGGAATGCTTACCGGCAGTTTGCCTGAAGGGTTAACGTCCCCGAACAGGACTTGAGCCAGGGCGTTGCCATTTTCCTGTCCCGGATACCATGCCATCAACACTCCCGCGACCTGGTTGGCCCACGGCATCAGCGTGGCGGAAGACTCATACATCACGACGATGGTGTTCGGGTTGACAGCGGCCACGGCACTGATGAGGGCATCCTGGCCGCTAGGCAGGGAAAGGTTGGCTCGATCGGAACCTTCGCTGGTCTGCTGGCCCACACATACGATGGCGACGGCGGAGTTGCTGGCTTGTTGCACCGCGGCGGCAAGGCTAGCGCCGTCACCCTGGGCGTAATTGATGGTGACGCCGCCCCCGGCGCGGCTGGTGATTCCCGTGAGCGGGGTGATGTTGTAAGGCAGGTTTACACTCGCGGAACCACCGCCCACTGAAA
>OBLW0100004371.1_pt1 | contig 10772 bp, 7 predicted proteins | sample 1520161 | NCBI WGS metagenome assembly OBLW01 (sample SAMEA3539309, study PRJEB22396) | soil metagenome | biome: tundra; feature: field; material: soil | place: USA | collected 2010-05 | depth 0.15 m
ACTTGTTCGATATGCCCAAGCAACTCGTGACAAAAGTTGTCTTTGACCAATCCGTCTTCGTGCGCAACGCCATTGAAAATTTGATTCACGAAGGTTTGATCGGCCTCGTGCTGACCGGCTTGATGATTTTGGTTTTTCTCGGCAGTTTGCGGGCAACGCTCGCGGTGTTTCTTTCGATTCCACTTTCCGCGCTCGCGGCGTTCATCGCGTTGTCTATGGGTAATAGCACCATCAACGCGATGATTCTCGGCGGATTGGCTCTCGCGTTTTCGCGGCTGATTGATAATTCCGTCGTGGTGCTGGAAAACATTTTCCGGCACATGGAATTGGGCGAATCGCCCGAAGTGGCCGCCGAACGCGGCGGACGCGAAGTCGCGCTGCCGGTGCTCGCGGCGACGTTGGCAACGGTCGTGGTTTTCTTTCCGGTGATATTTCTTTACGGCGTCAGCAAGTTTCTTTTCATGGCGCTCGCGCTGGCGGTAATCCTTTCATTGTTTGCCTCGTATCTGGTCGCGATGACGGTCGTGCCATTGTTTTGCGCCAAACTGATTCGCGGCCATCAGGAACAAAAAGAAGTCGGACATTCAGAAATTGGCCAGTCTAAACCGCATGGCTGGCTTGAACGCTTCAATATCTGGTTCAATCACAAATTCAATCTCATGCTCGACCGTTACGAAGGCTGGTTAAGTATGGCGTTGCTTCGTCCGGCGGCGACGGTGCTTGGCATCACGGGCATTTTCATTTTGAGCCTCGCGCTGTATCCGCTCATCGGCGAAGCCTATTTTCCGCGCACCGATCCCAGCCAGTTTGTCATCAATCTCAAAGCCACGACTGGCACGCGCATCGAACTCACTGACCAGTTGGTTCAACAGGTCGAGCAGATTGTCCGCGACGTTGTGCCGACCAACGATTTGAAAATCATCGTCTCAAATATCGGCGTGACGCCCGGTTTCTCTTCGATTTACACGCCCAATTCCGGCCCGCACACGGCGTTTGTCCAAGTTGGACTCAATGCCGGGCATCATTTGAGCAGCTTTCAATACATGGATTTGGTGCGTGCGCGATTGAAGAAAGATTTGCCGCAAGTCGCCGCATATTTCCAAACCGGCGGGCTCGTGGACGCGATTCTGAATCTCGGAATGCCCGCGCCACTGGACGTTCAAGTTACCGGCAATGACATGGAAGCCACGCATAAAATCGCGGCGGACATCGCGCAAAAAGCCAAGGCATTGCCGGGCGTCAGCGACGTGCTGGTGCCACAAGACGTGGATTATCCGGCGTTGCAACTGGACATTGACCGGCTGCGAACTGCCGAACTTGGTCTAAACGAAAAAGAAGTCGTTGGCGATGTTATCACGGCACTGACTTCCGACCAGATGATCGCACCGAGCTATTGGGTTGACCCGAAAAGCGGCAACGATTATTTCCTCACCGTCCAGTATCCTGAAGGCTTTGTAAAAAACTTCGCCGATCTATCATCCATTCCATTGCGCGGTGCGAATTCGCCGATACCGACACGACTTGATACTGTCAGCGCCATCAGTCACCGCACTTCGCCGACCGAAGTGGATCATTACCAACTGCGCCGTGAAATGGATGTTTATGTTTCGCCCACCGGCGAAGACCTCGGCAAAGTTTTGAAAGGCGTCCAAAAAATTGTTGACGATCTGAAGCTGCCGTCAAATGTCCGTATCGTTGTGCGCGGCTCGGCGCACGCCATGCAAGTCTCGTTCCGCAGCTTTGGTCTCGGTTTGATTTTGGCGACCGTTCTCGTTTATTTGATTCTCATCGCGCAATTCAAATCGTTTCTCGATCCGTTGCTGATTCTGCTCGCTGTGCCGACCGGCTTGACCGGCGTTTTGATAATTCTTTTCGCGACTGGGACAACCCTCAATGTCATGTCGCTGATGGGCATTGTGATGATGGTTGGCATCGTCGTCTCGAACAGCATTCTCATCGTCGAATTTACTAACCGTCTGCGCGAAGAAGGCCGACCATTGCGCGAAGCCGTTTCACTCGCTTGCCGCGTGCGTTTGCGTCCGGTGCTGATGACTTCGCTGGCCACGCTGATGGGACTGATTCCGATGGCACTCAAACTCGGCACGGGCAGCGAAGCCTACGCGCCGCTCGCCCGCGCCATCATCGGTGGACTGGCCGTTTCCGTCGTGCTAACTGTTTTCATCGTGCCGACGGCATATTTCATCCTGTATCGCCGGAAAGAAACCGGGATAAAAACTTCTCCCGACATAACGACGGCGATTTCGCATTAAGCATTTCCAAATGAAACGAATCATTTTAGCCCTGTCGGTTTGCGCCTGTTTTGCTGGCAACATTTTTGCGGGCGGAACAACCAACGCGCCGGTGGTTTTGAGTTTGGCCGATGCAACGAAACTGGCGTTGCAAAATCATCCGCAAATCGCCTCTGCCAATTATCGCGTGCTGGCCGCGCAGGAAGCGGTGAAACAAACCCGCGCCGGATATTTTCCGAAGGCCGACCTTTATGCGGACGCTGTCGGTACAAGCGACGAAGGCACGCGCATCATGGCGGGTGGCTTGAATAATCCGAGTGTTTATGATCGCGGAGCCGGAGGTTTGGCTGTCAGCCAGCTCATCACCGATTTTGGCCGCACAGCCAACCTGACGGCCAGTTCCAAATTTCAGGCGCAGGCGGAAAATCAAAATGCCAATGGCACGCGCGAACAGGTTTTGTTGCAAGTCAACGTCAACTATTTCGGCGCGCTGGAGGCGCAGGCCGTCCTGCGCGTCGCGCAGCAAACCTTGGACACGCGGCAATTGCTGCTCGATCAGGTGAGCTTGCTCGCATCCAACAAGCTCCGGTCGGAATTGGACGTAAGTTTTGCGCGCGTTGCCGTGGAAGAAGGCCGATTGCTGCTGCAAAAGGCACAGAACAACACAGACGACGCGATGACTTCGCTTTCAACCGCGCTGGGTTATCGCGAACCGCACCCGTTCCAACTCATCGAGTCGTCGCAATCCATTTTTTCCAATACGAACGAAGTTTCACAATTGGTCGAAACGGCTTTGTCAGAACGGCCAGAATTATTGAGCCTGCGCAATCAACATGACGCCGCGCTGCGGTTTGCAAAATCAGAACGCGATTCACGGTTGCCAACCATTTCCGCCGTCGGCGTGGCAGGTGATGCGCCGACGCATGACAGTCATTTGCCGGATAATTATGCGGTGGGCGGCCTTCAATTGAGCATGCCTTTGTTCGCAGGCGGACTTTACACGGCTCGTCAACGTGAAGCGGAATTGAAGGCGCAATCGGACAACGAACTCGTGCGGGCGTCGGAGGACAACATCGTGCGCGATGTGCATATTGCCTGGCTAAATGTGAACAACGCGCTGGAGCAGTTTCAAACCACGCAAGAGTTGGTTCGCAACGCCGCTGAAGCCTACGATCTGGCCGAGGCGCGTTACAAAATTGGCAGCAGTTCCATCGTAGAGTTAAGTCAGGCGCAATTGAGCTTCACTTCGGCGCAAATCGCCAACACCAATGCGCGTTACGACGTTCTTATCCAACAGGCCAATCTGGATTACCAAACCGGCGCGTTGCATTGAAATCTGAACTTTCAACGACCAGAACTTTCTTCCATACTTAACCGTTATGAATGAGACCCAAAATTCTTCCACTGATCCGCGCATTTATATGGCTGCAGAACGCACCTTCCTTGCTTGGATTAGAACTGGCATTGCGTTCATGGGATTCGGTTTTGTGGTCGCCCGTTTCGGTCTGTTTTTGCGCGAGGTGGCTATTAGCAATAATGCATCTGCTGCCCGGCATGACAACGACTTTTCACTGCCCGTCGGCATTGCCCTCATCGTGGCGGGCATAATGGTCAACATCATCGCCGCCTTACGGAATCATCGTTACATTAAAGCGCTTGACCAAGGCCAGTTCAGACAGGCATACGGATTGATTTTCACTTTTTTAATCGCGGGATTCCTTGCGGTCATTGGTCTGGCAGTGACTATTTATCTGGCCGTTTTATTCTCATTACGCGTTAAGCTGTCGCAGGCAGGCATGATGTCCCCAACTTTCAGAGCCATCGGGCATAAATGATGCCTGACTCAAGTGGCTCCATTCAATACGTCAACGACTACGTTCATAGTTTAACTGCATTATCATTTGGAATGAATTTTAATCAATTATTCAGACTCTTTTAATGATGGGGTGTTAAATTGTAGCATTATGAAAACTATCAACATCCTGCTGATTGCCGCGATGAGCATCCCACTATTGGCTGGATGCTCCTCGACCCCGATCAAGCTCGACTCCGTCGGTCCGGCCCCATCCTCAACCTACGCTCCAAATGGCGGATTAAAAATTCTCACTGCTGACCCGGCCCCATCTTCAACTTACATTCAGAATGGCTGGTTAAAAGTTTTCACTGCCACGAAACGTGTTCCCGATGGGGAAACATATTCTTATCCGCATACCGGTTATCGGATCTATACCGAGTCCGGCAAATTTCTGGAATTCGTGCCTAACCGCGTTGACTTCATGGATGAATCGGCAACGCTTCTGAAGATATCTGCGGGCAAATATGAGGTTTCAGCCCGGTCCGAGCCGTATAACATGGTAATCGTGCCGGTTGTGATTCAAGCTGGGAAAACGACAGAAGTTCACTTGGGAGCTCATTGGAAGGCACCGTCAAACGCGCCGACAAATGAAATCGTATATTTCCCGGATGGAAGGCCGGTGGGTTGGAAAAACATTTCCACGAATTCAATCAATTAAGTCCTTTTGGCAGTAACTATGTTAAGACTTTTATTAGCATCATCAACGCGTGTTTTCCAGCGGCCGGGCCGAAATCTCCAGCATCCGTTCCATCGGCAGGCGTGCGCGCTGCAAAACATCCGGCGGCAGCTCCACGCGCGGCGCGAGGTTTTTCATGCAGTCGCGGACTTTTTCGAGCGTGTTCATTTTCATGTATTTGCATTCGCTGCAACGGCAGCGGTCTGTCGGCGTCCGCATCGCGTCAAATGTGGGCGCGCAAATGAATTCCTTGCCCGGACATTCCTTCTGCATCCGGTGGATGATTCCCGATTCCGTGACGATGATGAATTGTTTTGCCGGATCAGTTTTGCAGAACAAAACCATTTTCTCCGTCGAGCAGACCGCGTCCGCCAAATCACGAACCTCGCGCAGGCTTTCCGGGTGGACGACCGTCTTGGCCTCGGGAAATTGCGCCTTCAATTTCAGCAGGGCATCACGTCGGAACTCAACGTGCGCGTAGCAATTGCCTTTCCACAGCGTCATCGGCCGGCCGGTCTGCTCCATCACCCACGCGCCCAGGTTTTCGTCCGGCACAAATAAAATATCTTTGTCCTTCGGGGCGGCCTCGACGATTTTCACCGCGTTGCCGCTCGTCACAATCACGTCGCAGAGCGCTTTCACCGCCGCGCTGCAATTGATGTAGGCAATCGTCCAGAAATTTGGGTTCGTTGCCTGCAACGCCGCGAGTTTTTCCGCCGGACAACTTTCCTCCAGCGAACAGCCCGCGTCCTTGTCCGGCAGCACGACGATTTTGTCCGGGTTCAAAATCTTCGCGGTCTCCGCCATGAAATGCACGCCGCAGAACACGATCACATCCGCGCTCGTCTTCGCCGCCTGCTGCGCAAGGCCGAGCGAATCGCCGACGAAGTCGGCGACGTCCTGGATCTCCGGCACCTGGTAGTTGTGCGCGAGGATGATGGCGTTGAGTTGCTTTTTGAGCGTAAAGATTTCCATGGCGAGGGGCGTGAACTTTTCACGCGACATCGGCTTGCGAAGCATCAATTGTTCCGCGTCAATCGGGAGAAGGTCGGCAGCGCCAGTCATGAGGAAAAGCTACCGTTGTAATTCAGCGGCGTCAATTGCCGCCCTTGGCCACCGGCGGCGTTTGTGGAACGAAAGATTGCCAAACCTGCGCAACTTTCAGAACCTGACGGCGTTTAACCTTAGGATTTTATCATTGCATGAAGTTTTGCCTCAACCTCCGACTGCTCCTCGTGTTGCTGCTGGTCGCCGGCGCGCGGACCGACGCGCAGAGTTTTTTTGGCCTGGGAGTGACGAGTTCAGCCAGTTCCATTTTGGTGAGTAATTCATTGAGCTACACCATCAGCGTGACCAACAATACTGGAGGTACGCTTACGGACACTCTGGTTTCTAATGTGTTGTCGGCTCCAGCGCAGTTCGTAAGTGCGGTGCCGGGCCAAGGCTCCGTGACAAATTATGGCAATGTTGTGGTGTTTGATCTCGGCCCGTTCTTGGTCAATGCAATCTCACAAATGACCCTGACCGTCCAACCGGCGGCAGTTGGTTTCATCACGAACACGGTCACGGTCACCACCCCGGACCTCGTAATCAGTCCGGTGTCGGCCAGTGTCGCAACCCAAGTCACCAACGCCGTCCCGCCGCAGGCGGATCTCGGCGTGACGCTGACCGGCCCTGCGCAAGCCGTCATCGTGAACGATTTGCTGACATATGGCGTGACCGCCACCAACCTGGGGCCTAGCGACGCGCCGGGTGTCATGCTGACCAATACGCTGCCGCCGGGCGTGATTTTTAAAAGCGTCTCACCGGCGAACCAGCCTTACACTGTCGTGACCAACAATTTGATTTTTGATCTTGGCATGCTGGCGGCCGGCGGCGGCACGAATTTCGAGATCACCGTCCAGCCGACGAATGCGGGCATTTTTTATTTTGCCGCGGCGGTTGGTGCGACGGGAGTGACCGACACCAACACCGCCAACAACTCCGCCAGCACAAACATCACCGTCATCAATTATCTCTCAACCAATTTGACGGTGAGCCTGGTCTCGACGCAAAAATATAATCCGCAAAATGGACTGGTTGAACAAACCATCACGGTGTCGAACATCGGGACCAACGCCATCCCCGCCGCGCGCGTGGTGGTGACCGGGTTGACCAACCGCCTCTTCAACGCCTCCGGCACGAACAGCGGAAATCCATTTGTGGTCTATGCTGCCACACTGGGGACGAACCAGAGCGTGAACTTGCTGCTGCAATTTTTGGCCGCCAGCTATTTCTCGATGACTAATTCGCAACTCCAGGCGTTTGGCGTGCCGGTGCCCGACCTGACCCCGCCCGCCGCCTTGTCCACCGGCACCAACCTGAACATCAGCCGCATCATTCCGCTGGCGAACGGCAGCATGCTCGTTGAATTTCCGTCCACCGTCGGCCGGGCTTATACCGTGGTTTACAGCGACAATGTATTGTTCTCCAACGCGGCCATTGCGCCGCCGTCCATCGTCGCCACAGCCAACCGGCTGCAATGGATTGATTACGGCCCGCCCACAACGGTCAGCGTGCCGATCAATTCTACGAACCGGTTTTATCGCGTGTTCCTGAACCCATGATTCTGCCGCCGCCATCGCGTTCATCCCGCAAACCCTCATGCCACGCGGCTTGGCTGGCGTGTTGCTTTGCGGGCGTGGCGCTGGCGTCGTCGGCTCAGTCCGATTCCATGGATACGTTCGGCGGTGATTCGGACAAATATTCTTTTTTGTGGATTCCCTCGGACTCGGGAGACTGGACGCGTCATTTCCATATCGGCGCGGTGGTCGGCCTGAACATCAGCGCCAATTTTTCCATGAACGGCCCGTTCACCATCTCCGGCAACAACCCCGCCGCCGGAAATTACGACGATGGCTATGTGCATCCCGGCAACAACGCGTTCGGCCAGACCAGCAGTTGGGGCTACAACAGCGCCAACCAATACAATGCTGCCGATGGTACGCTGGCCATGCACAGTGTCACGTCGTTCACCGCCGCCGGTAGCTCCAAGGAGGATGGCGGGCCGTTCCCGGGCTTCGACATGGTTTACGGCGACAACCTCTGGTATTGGAAACACGCGCGCGTCGGTTGGGAACTTGGTTTCAGCCTATTGCCCGTCACCATCAAGGACAGCAGCCCCGTGTCGGCGACGGTCAACCAGACCACCTATACCTTTGGCACCGGCGGCATTGTCTTGCCGCAAGCTCCCTACCAGGGCGGTTTCGGCGGGCAGGCTCCGACCATTCCAGATACGCCTGAATCCACCTCAACCCAGACGCTCGGCAACGGCACCGTCACCGGCACGCAACAGTTGGACGTGATGATTTACGCCCTGCGGCTTGGCCCGTCGTTTTATTGGGATTTGAATGAATACCTTGGCCTGTCTTTGGGCGCCGGGCCGGCCGTCGGCCTCGTGTCCGGCAACTATAAATACAACGAAATCGTCTCCGCCGGCGGCATCAGCAGCCCCAACCACGGCGAATTCAATTCAACCCAAGTGACATTTGGCGGCTACGTCAATGGCACCCTGATGTACCACGTCATCAACGACGCCGATTTTTATTTGAGTGCGCAATATATGCCGATGGGCTCGACGACCTTCAGCGATGGTGGCCGCGACGGAAAATTAAATCTCGGCGGACAAATCTATCTTTCCCTTGGCATCAACTGGCCGTTTTGAGTTTTGAGATTCGGGAAGGGCAGGGCGATTCTGACTTCGTAACCGCTCGCAGGCGCTGGGCTATTTGTTAAATGGCAATTACGTCACAATGTGTTCAAATGGGCTTTTACATTTACCTTTGAAAGACAGGAGGCGCCTCCGCTCGCCATGATGTTCAGCCTACCGCTTCGCGCATCGCGTCAAATAGACTTTTCCCGACTGCCGCGTCCACAGGCTTTTTGTCTTTCTCGTCCGCATGCTCCACCAGTTCCTCCGGCAGTTCTTTGAGAAAGCGCGACGGATGGCATGGCAGCAATTGCCCGTATTTTTTCCGGCTCGCGCAGTGGCTGATGGTCAGCGTCAGCATCGCGCGCGTGACTGCCACGTAAAACAGGCGCCGCTCCTCGTCCAGCGTGTCTTCCAGGGTCGAGCGCGTGTGCGGCAGCAGCCCATCCTCCAGCCCGACGATGAACACGCGCGGAAATTCCAAACCCTTGCAGCTGTGCATCGTGATGAGCGTGACAACGTCGCCTTTTTCCTCCTCGTCGTCGCGGTCGGAATCGAGCGTGATGTTTTCGAGAAATTCTTCCAGCCGCTCAAACAGCACCTTGCCGCCGGCGTTATTGCCGTCGAGCGTGGCGGTCAATTCGCGCAGATTACGGGCGCGGGCATCGCCGGTTTCGGCGTCTTTTTCCCGACGACGCAATTCATGCAGGTAGCCCGACTCGTCGAGAAATTTGTCGGCCCACAACTGCAAGGTAGGGCGCGTCACTCCGTGCGCGCCGATGGCAGTGCCATCTCCCATCGCGTCGGGCAGGGGACTGCTCGCCCTACCGTCCAATTGTGCGCGCGTGCGCTCGATAAATTCCAAAAACGCCGCGAGGCATTCTTGCGTCCGCTTTTGAAACGTCGCCTGCACGAGCGAATTTTTCATCGCGGCGAACACGGAGCAATGCCGTTCCTGGCTGGCGGCGAGCAGGCGTTCCATCGTCACGTCGCTCAAGCCGCGCGCGGGCGTGTTGGCGATGCGCAACAGGCTGATGTCATCATGCGGATTGATGAACATCTTCAGATAGGCCAGGAAATCCCGGATTTCGCGCCGGTCGAAAAAACTTTGGCCGCCGATCAAATGATAACGCACGCCGGCCTTGCGCAGCGCCGTTTCAATCGGCCGCGACTGGATGTTCGTTCGGAATAAAATCGCATTTTCTTTCCATGGCACCCGATGCGCGAGCCGGGCGAATTCAATCTGCCCGACAACTTCGGTTGCCTCTTCGTCTTCGTTGGCGCAAGCGCGCAAAAGGATTTTCGTTCCCTGTCCCTTTTGCGACCAGAGCTGCTTGGCGCGGCGGCGCGTGTTGTTTTTGATGAGCGCGTTGGCGGCGGTGAGAATGGTGTTGGTCGAACGGTAATTCTGTTCGAGCTTCACGATCTTCACCTCGGGAAAATGTTTTTCCAGGTCGAGCAGGTTGGCGATCTCCGCGCCGCGCCAGCCGTAAATGCTCTGGTCGTCGTCGCCCACCACGCAGAGATTTCGATGCTTCAGCGTCAGCGCGTGGATGAGTTGAAACTGAGTGGCGTTCGTGTCCTGGTATTCGTCCGCCATGACGTAACGATATTTCGCGCGGCAGGCCTCGAGCACGTCGGGAAAGTCGTTGAACAACCGCAGCGTCAGCAAAATCAGATCGTCGAAATCCACGGCATTGCACGCGCGCAAGGCGGATTCGTAGCGCGTGCGGATGTGCTCGGCCAGTGCGCGCACGCTCGGGTCGGCGAACGCCGCCGAAGCTCCGCCGCCGTTCTTGAACTTGCTCAACAGCGCGAGGATCGCCGCCGGATCGGTCTTTTCGCCTTTGGCCGAAATGCCGCTCATGATTTTCTTCACCGCGCCAAGCTGTTCGGATTCGTCGTAGATGACGAAATTACGCTTGTAACCAAGCCGCTCGATGTGCGAGCGCAAAATGCGGACGCAGAGAGAGTGAAAAGTGCAGATGGTCGGGCGATTTTCCGTTTTTGAATTTTTAATTTTTAATTTTGAATTTGGAAGCAGTTTGTTCACGCGTTCCTGCATTTCACGCGCGGCCTTGTTCGTGAACGTGACGGCCAGAATATTTTCCGGCGCGACGCCTTTGGAAATCAGGTGCGAGATGCGGTAGGTGATGACGCGCGTCTTGCCCGTGCCCGCGCCGGCCAAAATCAAAACCGGACCGTTGATGGTTTCAGCGGCCAGGCGTTGCTGCGGGTTGAGTGAACTCAAGTTTGCCATGGGCGCGCGGAGTGTAATTAGATCGGAAGAGCACACGTCTGAAC
>OBLW0100004372.1_pt1 | contig 10771 bp, 5 predicted proteins | sample 1520161 | NCBI WGS metagenome assembly OBLW01 (sample SAMEA3539309, study PRJEB22396) | soil metagenome | biome: tundra; feature: field; material: soil | place: USA | collected 2010-05 | depth 0.15 m
CCGGGCTCAAGATCGGCACCGAGACGGTGCAGGATATCTCGGGCATCCGATTCGAACGTTGCGAGATCCGCTCGAGTTGCCGCGCCATGACCATCCAACTTCGCGACGAAGGCAACGTTCGCGATATCCGGTTCAGCGATATCCGGTTCGTGACGCAATACCAGGCGGCACCGTGGTGGGGCCGCGGGGAGGCGATTTCTCTCACCTCCATTCCGCGGACTAAAGAAACCAAGGTGGGCAGAATTACGGGCGTGCGGATTCGCAACGTGACGGGCCGCGCCGAGAACAGCGTGCGCATCAACGGCACGGCGGCGAGCCGCATCGCGGATGTGACGCTCGACAATGTGGACTTGACTCTCGACCGCTGGACGGCCTACCCCGGCCCGATCTTCGACAACCGCCCGACCACCGCCGGACCCGATCTGGAGCCGCACCGGACGCCCGGCTTCAGCATCCGCTATGCCGACAACGTGACGCTCAAGAACTGCAAGCTGGCCTGGGGCCAGAACCGGCCCGAGTATTTCACGCACGCGCTCGAGGCGGAGAATGTTTCGGGCTTGGCGCTGACGCACTTTACCGGCGAGGCCGCGCACCCCGAAAGGGATGAAGCGATCATGGTGCGCTAACTGGTGGGGCATCGGCTCTATGAAAGGGAAACATGAAACGCTACCTGCCTCTGACGATAGTTCTTCCGTTGCTGTGTCTGGCGCCGGCGGCGGCGCAGCCCAGGTTCGAGGTTTCATTCACGGCCCCGTCGCATGCCGCCGGACCCATTACGGGCCGCGTGTTCGTCGCGCTCTCAAAGACCGAGGCGCCGGAACCTATCCAGCAGATCGGCTCCTGGACGGGACAGACGCCTTTCTTCGGATGCGACGTCGATGAGCTCAAACCGGGCGCAGCGGCCGTAGTCGATGGCGCCGCGCCCGGATACCCCGTGAGCAGTCTGAAGGACATTCCGCCGGGCGATTACTACGTGCAGGCTGCGATCAATGTCTACACGCAATTCCACCGCTCGGACGGCCACGTGGTGTGGGCCCACATGGATGAGTGGGAGGGCCAGCACTTTACGCGGTCGCCCGGTAATCTGTACAGCGAGATTCGCAAGGTCCATCTGGACCCGGCAGCCGGATACAACATAAAGCTGGAGGCCGGCAAGGTGATTCCCGCAATCCAACTGCCGGCCGATACAACGTGGGTGAAGCACTTCAAAATACAGAGCCCCATGCTCACGAAGTTTTGGGGACACCCGATCTATCTGGGCGCGACGGTGCTGTTGCCGAGGGGTTACGACGAACATCCCGGCGAGAGTTATCCGGGGATTTATATTCAGGACCATTTCGAGTTGAACGCGCCGTTCCGGTTCAGCGAGAGGCCACCGGCCAATGGCGGCGGGCGCGGCCAGGCAGGCTACCAGTTCTACCAGGATTGGAACAGCGATAACTTCCCGCGCATGATCGCCATCACGTTTCAGCATCCTACGCCGTACTTCGACGATTCTTACGCCGTGAATTCCGCTAATAACGGGCCATACGGCGATGCGCTGCTGCAGGAGTTGGTCCCCTACCTGGAGCAACACTTCCGGCTGATCCGGGCGGGGTACGCGCGCATGCTGACGGGCGGTTCCACGGGTGGTTGGGAGTCACTCGCGCTCCAGGTCTACCACCCGGACTTCTTTGGCGGAACGTGGACCATGTATCCCGACCCTGTGGATTTCCGGCGCGATCAACTGGTGAATATCTACGACGACGAAAATGCATTTCGCGCGCCGGGATATGACTACATGACTCCGGAGCGGCCCATGATGCGGACGGCGGAGGGACAGGTGACCCAGACCATGCGGCAGATGAGCCAACTGGAGGAAGTCCTGGGAAGCCATGGCCGCTCCGCGCAACAGTTCGAAGCGTGGGAGGCGGTCTACGGGCCGGTGGGCGAAGACGGCTACCCGCAACCGCTCTGGGATAAGAAGACGGGTAAGATCGACAAGCGGGTGGCAGGCTACATGCGCGACCACGGGTATGATCTGAACGCGTACTTAAAAGCGAATTGGGTTAAGATAGGGCCGCAGTTAAAGGGGAAGATCCACTTATATGTCGGCGACATGGATAATTACTATCTCAACCTTGCGGTTTACCAGTTAGAAGAGTATCTGAACACGACGGATGCGGGCGCGACCTTCGAATATGGGCGGCCGATGAAGGGACACGGATGGCAGCCCATGACCAATGGAGAGTTAGTAAAGATGATGGCGGAGCAGGTGCGGAAGAACGCTCCGCGCTAGGTGGAGCATGCTCTTGCTTGCGCGCCTGCCGACCTTCATGACCGGGCCGTAGCCCCGGTTGCCAACCGGCGCGCAAGACACCATCCTGCCCCACAAAAGGCCGCGGCTCAGGCTTAGAACGTGAGTCGCAGGCCCAACTGCACCTGCCGCATGGTGCCGGCAGTGCGGATGGTCCCGAAGGCCGCCGAACTGAGAGTCAGAGTGGGGCCGCCCAGATTTACAAAGTTGAAGGCATTGGTGAACTCGCCGCGCGCTTGCAGTGTGAACCGCTCCTTGAACTTGAAGTTGCGGAACAGCCCCAGGTCGATGTCCTTGCTGCCGGGCCCGCTCAAAACGTTGCGGCCCAGGTTGCCATCGGTGCCGCTGGCCGGCGCGGCAAAGGCGGCTGTATTGAACCAGGCGTTGCTTACGTCGGACCGCGAGCGATGCGGATCGAGGTAAGGGTTGCCCACCAGGAGGACGCGGTCGTTGGTGACTCCGTCCAGATTGGTGTCACTGCCGGTTGTGATGTTGATGGGCAAGCCGCTTTCCAGAGTGGCGATGGCGGAAAGCTCCCAGCCGTTGATTACGGCGCGCAGGACAGGATTCACTTTGCTGAAGTAATCCATGTCCCAAATCATGGAACCTACCATGACGTGGCGCCGGTCGTTGTCGGAACGGCCACGCTCGAGCGATAGGTTGTGATAATCCTCCGCGCTGCCATTGACGGTGTTGTTATCGAGTTCGACGTCCTCGATGTCCTTCGAAAAGGTGTAAAAGCCCTTGGCGCTGAAGTGATGCGACACTCTCTTTTCGACCGTGATCTGCAGCCCGTTATAGTTCGCATTCATGACGGACTGGACCGAATAAATGTTGGACAGAATGCCCGGTTCGATGGGGCGGCGGTTGTTCACATTGCCGGTTGTGGCAGTGCTGTTGTAAGTGGGATAGTTCAGGTCTTCCGCAAAAGGCAGGCGGTGGGTCAGCGAACCTACGTAGGCAGCGGTGACGGTCAGGTCCTTGGTAATCTGTCGCTGCACGGAGAAGTTCAACTGGTAGGTGTAGGGCCAGCGGAAGTTCGGGGCGACTCCATAAATCGCGGCCGGGAGGATAAACTGCGGCGACGCGGGGTTATAACTGTAAGGGAACGGGTCAGTGCCACCGGGCAGGAGGCCATAAGGATTGGTCAACGATTGCACGTTGTTGAACTGCTCGCGGACGGCGAAGGGCTGATAGTTGGAGGTGGAGTTCCATTCATTGCCGGAGACACTACCATAGAACAAACCGCCGGCGGCGCGCACTGAGGTCTTGCCGTCGCCGAAGGGATCCCAGGCCAACCCGACGCGCGGCGAGAAGTGGAGCTTCTGCATGTCGACAATGCCGCGAGGTATTCCCGGGTCGCCGGCCACGAGCAATCCGGTCGGAACATTGGAGCCTTTGAGGAGCTGCGACTGCACACCCTGCTCGAAGGTGGCTTCGCGATTGAACGGATCGGTAGGCGGGGTTTGCAGTTCATACCGCAGGCCGAGGTTGAGAGTAAGCCGCGGCGCGATGCGGTAGTCGTCCTGGATGAACAGGGCGCCGGTCCAGAAGTCGTCCATGGCGGTGATGGGTGCGTCCTGGTTCATGGTTACAGGCAGACCGAGCATGAAATCGGCCAGCGGATTGCCTTTGTAAGCCGAACTCAGCTTGGTGTTGGCGGTCTTGGTTCCGGTGAAAGAGAAGACGCCGTAGTTATTCAACAGAGTCTGCTGGATATCCTTGTTGAGTGAGATCTCACCGCCGAACTTCAACGAATGGCGGCCTTTGATGTAGCTGAGCTGATCGCGGGTGGAATAGTAATTTGTGCCGGCCACCGGGCCCGAGATAGCTTGCGTTAGCGTGAAATCGCCAGTCACGGTAATCTGCGGCAACGAAGGTGTGCCTTGTATGCCGAAGCTGGAACCAAAAGCGGCCAGCGACTCCTGCGGGGTGTTGAGACGGCCTCCGAAGTTACGCGTATAAGTGACCCAGTACTGGTTCACGGTGCTGGGGCTGATGCTGAAAGTATCGCTCACGTTGACGTTCTGCTGCCGCCAGTCGAAGTTTTCGGTAGACCAGGGAATGTTGCCGCCGGGCGACACTGCGTTATGCCCGCTGGTCTCGTAATAGCTGCCCGACAGGCGGTTGCGGTCGCTGAAGGAGTGATCGATCTTGACCAGATACTCGGCCGTGTTATAGGGACTGGGGATGGTGCCCTGCCAGAAACCGCCCGAGACGTTGGACGCGGGGATGTTCTGGCTGAGGATGCTGAGCGCGGTGGGGTCCAGCCGGTTCCTGGGGATGAGGCCGCCGGGGAAGGGTGCGCTGGTCAGGGGATCGATAGGCAACACTTTGGACTGCGAGAAATCGCCGGTACGTTCCAAAGCAGTCGGCACGATGGCGGTGTTCAGGAAGGAACTGGTGATCTGGCGCAGGCCGGAATAGGTTCCGAAAAAGAAGGTCTTGTTCTTGCGGATGGGCCCGCCGATGCTGCCGCCGTATTGGTTGCGGTGCAGGGGCGAAGTGGTGAGAGAGCCCCAGGGATAGGCGTTGAGGTCGTTATTGCGGAAGAACTCGAAGAGCGAACCGTGGAGCTGATTGGTGCCCGACCGGGTGATGATGTTGACCACTCCGCTGGCGAAGCGGCCGTATTCGGCGCTGTAGCTATTGGTAATGACGCGGAACTCTTCGACGGCGTCCGGGTTGGGCGCAATGTTGCCGGTGTTGCGCAGGCCGGTCATGTTGTTGCCGCCGTCGAGATAGTAGTTCACCGATCCGGCGCCGCCATCGACGCCGCCATTGATCATGGTGCGCTGCTCCGGGTACCCCAGCACGATGCTGTTGCCCGAAGATTCCACGCCGGGAGTGAGTTGCAGCAAGGTATAGACGTTGCGGCCAACAATGGGAAGCGTGGTGATTTCCGCGTTCTCCACGGTGCGACCGATCTGGGCATTGTCGGTGTTCACCGTGGGGGCGGTAGCGGTCACATCGATCTCATCGGTCATGGTGCCGACATCGAGCGACGCATCCACGCGCGCCATCACGTTGATGTCCAGGGTGATACCCTTCTGCACGGACTTCTTGAAGCCGGTGGCCGATACCTCAACCCTGTAGTTGCCAATCGGCATAAACTCCAGACGGTATTGCCCTTCCGGATTGGTTTTGGCACCGCGACTGAAATTCGTATCTATGTTGGTAGCGGTGACTTCAGCGCCAGGCACGATGGCTCCGGTCTTATCCGTCACGGCCCCATAAAGAGTGGTAGTGGTCTGCGCGCTGAGGAACGGCGCCCTCAACAGACAGATCGACGCGACTAACAAACTTACGATGACTCTCTTAGTCATACTAACCTCCTGGCGCTTCCTGGCGCCCACTGAGACATCACTCGGCGGCTTGGAGCCGCAACAGAGTTTCCAACAAGTAATAATCGCCGTAAACGAGCATTCCATCGTTCGGGTGCGTGTCGCTCCCGTGACGAAGAACGCCCGGCGGCGTCCTGTCTTCCGGACCGACCGGAGTCAGATACCGGTCGATCAACGTCTGCACAATTCGTTTCGCCTGGCGCCGGTACTGAGCCGAGCGGATTTGATCCTGAGTCAATTCCGAAAGGCGTACGAATCCCGCCGCCAGAATGGCGGCCGCTGAAGAATCGCGGTTGCGGAAGAAGACTCCTTCATCGGAGAAGTCGTACCACGGCACTCCATCTTCGGGCAGATGAGCCAGCGCAAACTGAGCGGTCTTTTCGGCGGTTGCCAGCAAATCCGCATCCTTGGTGGCGGCAGCGGCTTCCGTGAAGCCGTAAACCGCCCATGCCTGGCCGCGTGACCAGACCGAATCGGCTTGCAACCCCTGGTGGGTATGGGTAAAGACGATAACGCCGGGCGGCGCGGAGTTCGCGAACTTGAGGATCTGCGCGCCGGACCGGAATTCCTGGCGGTTGTCGCCAGGATTGTAGTGGACGGACTGAAGGGTGGATCCGTCGGGACGCACCAGCCAGGCCGCCGACTGAAGGGCGTGCCGGTGGCCCAGATCGGCCCACCGGGGGTCGCCGGTTTCGCGCGATGCCCACCACCAGATCTGCAAGTTCATCATGGTGTCGATGATGGTGTCGTCACCGTTGACATCCCAAGACGCCACCAGGCGGGTGAGTGGATTGTAGAGTTGCTTGAGGCGTTGGGCCGCCGCGAGCGCTTCGTCGCGATATTTCGGATCCTTGGTGGCTTCGTAACCCAAGACCGACGAATAATAATTCAAGAAGCCGGTATCGTGGTTCTGCTTGCCTTGCATGCCCATGATCCGCGACGTCCAGAGTTCGGCCCACTGGCGGTAGCGGGGATCGTGGGTAGAGCCGAAGAGTTTCCAAAGTTCTCCGGTCCAGAACCCGCCCGTCCAAAAATAACCCTTCTGGATTTTCCACTCGCCGTTCTGATCATTGCCCTCGGTGAAGAACCCTCCACCACTGTTCTTGTCTTCGCCTCCGGGAGGAGTGGCCGTGAGCAGCGGTTCGAATCTGGCGGCGGTGCGGTCGGCGGCCTGTTGCAGTAGTGCGATGGCGTCCCGGTAGGTGCGGTGGACGACATTCTCGCGCAGTGTGTCCGCGGGAGCGCTCTCCGGGGCCGCCGCTGGGGAGAGGATCTCGACTTTCACGGGCGCGTCGATGCGATTGCCGATGGCCTTCATGTACGCCACAAACGCTTCGCGCGTGGGCCGGGCGGGCGGCAGCGAAAGAGTGCCGCCGTTCATGCGCTTATCCGGCGCGGCCGCGTTCCGCACCAGACGTCCGGTATTTTCCTGGTCCCACATGGCGGCGCCATACAGGTGGGCCACGCCGTTGCGAGGCCGGAGGGCCAGCAGGCGATTGGCTTCATCGGAACTGGTGGCGCCGGCTTCGTCGCGCGGCGCCAGGACGGCGACGCCGAGGTTTTCGTCCGGCAGATCGATTGGTTGGGCCTTGGCGCCGGAGACCACCACCTGGCACCCCCAGGTGGCCAGGACGCCTGCCGGCGCCACGGCTGTATCCAGGTTTTCCGTCCCCGGCTTGTTCGGGATTCCGGTCACGAATGTCACACCGTCGCCATTCTTGACCGTGATGCGATGCTCGAAACCGTGCTCACCGGCCCACTGGGTGATTCGGCTCACCAGGTCCACCGTATGCGTGCCGATCTTCCAACCGGTATATTCGAACTCCAGCAGGGCGCGCACAGGACCGGCGGAGATGACGCGCCACTTGCGGTCTGTGACTTCGCTGACGGGCGTCACTTTGCCATCCACCATCGCGCCGATGCCGGCCACGCCGATGGATTTTCCAATGCCGTAGATATCACGGCCGAACGGACTCTCCTGGTGATACACATACTCCGGCGAAGCGAACAAATCGAGGTATAGACCGGGACGGCGCTTGCCATACAGATCGATGGCATTGCGCTTATCAAAATAGATTCGCCAGGCAGTTTCCTCCGATTCCCAACCCGGACCTTCGTAGTGCACCGCGAACCTGGCATCGGTGCGCTTGGGATACTGCAAGCGGATGCGCTGGATGGTGGCAGCGTCACCGTATGCCAGGGTGACGATGCGGGTCTGGCGCGGTTCCAGATCGATCTGGAAGGCCAGTTCATCCCACTTGCCGTCGCCATCGAGATCGTCTGCCTGCGAGGCCAACTCGGTGGTCTGCAGAGTGTGGGCATCCTGGTCCAGCGTGGCGGCTTCGCTCGTGGTGACAATCACCGTGCCTGCCGCGAAATCCTTGGCGATAGCCTGAAGGGTGCTGACCGGGATGACAACATTTTCGGAGGGGCGTAGCAGCGGGCTGAGGTTAGTGACCGCCAGTTTGATCACCTTGATCCGCGGAGCAGCCTCGGCTGAGCAGACCGCCAGCAGGGCCAACAGGGAGCTGCCGGTCAGCAAGCTTACGAGACGACGCCATAATGATCTACGCGGCATAGCACTTTGCGAAAGCTCATGATAGGCGGTGGCGCTAACTCTGTGAAGCACAAGAACGTCCTTGCAGTGTCAGGCGAGTGTTAGCCAAATGTTGAGGGCCTTACGGGCAGCGATGCGAGAGCCAGCCGCAGCCCTGTCTCCTCAACTCGTTGAGTCGGAGGCGACCCCGGCGCGGGTGACAGGGAATTCGTAGTGTCGAGATTTTCCATATTGACACCAACTAGTTGGCATAGCAAACTAGTAGGCGCAATAGCAGTGGGCGTTACTGCGCTGTGAGCTTCTGGCTGAATCTGCGCGGTTCACGGGCAGTGAAAGGATCAGGAATGACGATAGAAGAACTGACGAATCGGCCCAAGGCGTACTACAACATTGATGGCGTAGGCGAGTTGGAAATGAGCTTCTTCTGGCTGGGTTTTGCGCTGATCCTCTGGGTTCAGGCGCACACGCCGGGCGGCTCGCTCTGGCACCAGCCATTGATCTACTTCGCGCTGCTGATCGCGATCCTGCACTACGGGAGCAGGGCGATCAAGGCGCACGTCACGTATCCGCGGACGGGGTTCGTGGAGTATCGGAAGGGGGACCGTTTGTGGGCGAGGATCATGGGGGTGGTGGCCGGGGCGTTGGCGGTGATTGCCATCGTGGTGGTCATCCGGTCCCATTGGGAGAACGCCGCACTCACTTTGTACGGCCTGCTGTTCGCGGCGGGATATGCCTGGCGCATCGCCAGAACGGCGCCTTGGAAATGGGGTGTGGTCTGCCTGCTGGCGACCGGATCGATGGCGATTCCCGCCCTTCCGGCGGACTTGCCGGGATCGCGGGTGCTGCTCCTCCTCCTGTTTGGCGGCGCGACGCTGGCGGTTTCGGGCGGTATCAGTTTGTGGCTTTACATCCGGCACACGCAAGCCCCGGCCAGGGACGCGGCATGAACGAGCAGATCCGAACCCTCTCGGAAATCGACCGCGTGATCCACGAGCCCGGGCGGCTGATGATCGTCGCCCTGCTGTCCGCTATCGAAAAGGCCGACTTCCTCTACCTGCAGCATGAGACCGGCATGAACAAGGGCACTCTGTCCAGCCATCTGGCGCGGCTGGAAGAGGCGGGCTATGTCGAAATCACCAAGACCTTTCGCGGTAAGGTGCCGCAGACGCTGCTGCGGCTCACGCCAACTGGCCGGGAGGCGTTCGAGCGCTATCGCCGGCAGTTGAAGGGTGCGCTATAGGTCGAGACCGAAGCGTCAGCCCGCCGACCGGCTGCGGGCCGGCGCCAACCGGATGGTAGGGAGGCCAAATGTGCTAAGGCCGAAAGACGGCGTGAGCCTGGTACTCGGTTGACAGCAGCAGCGTGTCGCTGCTGTTGCAGTGGACTACCACCTGGTAAGCGGTGGGAAAACCGGAATAGCCGTCTTTGCGAAGGTGATCGAGGAGCGCTTTCATGGCCTTGGGGGAGCTGAAGAACTCCGCCGCGCCCTGCGATCCCACGGACGTGAGGCCGGAGATAATGACGCTTCTTTGGTCGCCGGCGGCTCCCGGCGTAGGGATTACGGTAATCAGACCGTAGACCTCAGTGTAGCGTTTATCGGACCCGCGTTTGGGAATGTAGGTGCGGCCCTGCCCCGGGCGCCGGTCGCGAATGACGACGTCCTGGGCAGCCGGATCGTAGTCCAGGGTGATGGGCGTTTTCTCCAAATAGAGCGCGGCGGCTTCGCTGTCCTGTGGATCGCCGATGAGAATGACGTTTCGTCCTCGCATGGTGGTGACGCGGGCGACTCTCTCCGGCAAGACCTGATACCGCACGTGGCCCTCATGGAGCAAGTTCGCCAGGGTCACGACACTGGAGACATGGCCCATTTGAACGGAATTATCGGCGGGGGACATGTCGAGCGCGGTGCCATCGGGCAGGGGCCGGTGCTCGCGAAACATGGCGTACAACCCGGGCGGGGCTGGATACTTCGGAAAGCCTTCCGGTACTACCGCCATGTACGGGCGGACCACCATGTGAAGCAAGGTCGCCACACAAAGCAGGACATCGGCATCCGGCCTGGTGAGCGGACCCCAGGCGGCGGCGATGACGGGATCGAAAGGAGGGGAAGGGTTCTCCTGGCGCCAATTGTAGGCCAGAGTTCCCCCACCGAGGACAGTGAGCGCCAGGGCGCCTGCCAGGACCACTTCCAGGCGGGAAAAGCGGCCAGCTTTCCGCTGAGATGGGGGTACGGCAGGCCCCGGCTCCGGACTCGGCTCATGGCCCAAATCCGGCAGGGGAGCAGTGAGCGAGTCAGAGACTGCTGGGGGTTCGGCAAGAACCGGCGGCGCGGCCGTGGCCGGCTCATCGCGAGGCACGAATCGGGGAAAGTAGAGGCCTTTGGGAAGCACGATGCGGACTTCTGGGTTGGGATTCTCGGTCTCGTAGTACTTCTGGAGCTTGCGGCGCAACTCATGGGCGCGCCCGCGCACCGAGGAATCGCCGGCTGGGGAGAAATCGGAAGGACGTCCGAGAGCCTGCACCGCGATCAGGTACTCGGTGATCTCCCGGGAGCGGCCGGCGATGGCCATCTCA